>JAABVA010001226.1_pt1 | contig 28108 bp, 22 predicted proteins | sample 5560331 | NCBI WGS metagenome assembly JAABVA01 (sample SAMN12812661, study PRJNA571458) | rock metagenome | isolation source: Antarctica rocks | place: Antarctica: Victoria Land, Mt New Zealand sud | collected 2016-01-07 | reverse complement strand
TCGGTCATCTTCTATCACACACCAGAACAGAAGGCGGCGGCACTTGCCTCTAAGGAGCGTCTGCAAAGCTCAGGCAAGTACAAGAAGCCGATTGTGACAGAGATTGTGCCTGCACAGACTTTTTATACGGCGGAAGATTATCATCAGCAGTACCTGGAGAAGCGCGGCTTGTCACATTGTAACATCTAGTTGTCAGGAATATGGTCAATGGGAACGAGGGTGTGATGAAATCAGACCCATACAGGGTTCAATTCCTGCAATGTTTTCGATGTTAAACCGTTTGTCGGGACCCGTTAATGTTCATTAACAGGTCCCGACAAACGTGTATTTTTTTGAAGTGGTATGCAGAACATGCAGCAGACAAAACTAGTACAGGTTGACCAGAACAATCCTCAACCCGCCATAATTGAGCGGGCGGCGTCGCTACTGCGAGATGGTCAGGTTGTGGTGTTCCCAACCGAGACGGTGTATGGGCTGGGCGGCGATGCAATGCAGACGCGGGCGTTGGAGCGTATCTTCGCGGCTAAGGAGCGCCCCTATAGCGATCCTCTTATTGTTCACATTGCTGATGAAGAGGCTCTTGAACTGCTCACAACGTCTATTTCAGAGCGGACAAGAAAGCTTGTACAAGCCTTCTGGCCTGGCCCACTTACCGTAATACTGCCAGCAAATTCTCGTGTTCCAATGCTTATCACGGCTGGGTTTTCCACAGTGGCTATACGAATGCCACGCCATGCTGTTGCACTGGCACTGATTCGCGCACTCGGTTTCCCTATCGCGGCACCCAGCGCGAACCGCTTCATGCATGTCAGTCCGACAACAGCACAACATGCGATGGCGGATTTGCATGGACGTGTACCGCTCATCCTCGATAGCGGTCCATGCGAAGTGGGCGTGGAGTCAACGGTGCTTGATCTCACATCGGCGGTGCCAACAATTTTGCGCCCAGGTGGTGTAAGTTTAGAGGCGTTACAACATGTCTTGCCAGAGGTGACCTATCGTAAGCCGACAGCGAACAAAGAGGCACAGGAACATGAAGCACAGATCGCGCCGGGGCAATTGCTTACCCACTACGCGCCCAGTGTGCCAACGTTTCTTTTTGAAGGATCACAAGAGGCAATTCATCATGCGATGCTGGCGGAGGTTCAACGACGGCAGGCAGAGGGGGAGCGAGTCGGCATGCTTATCGCCGATGAGGATGTTGTCATATTCGCGAACAGTGGTGCCTCTATTTATGCATTAGGCAGTACACATGCGCTTGAGCAGGTCGCATCACGGCTATATGCTGGTTTACGCACACTTGAGGCGGCAGAGGTGCAGGTTATTCTCTGCCGTAGCTTTCCAGAGATGGGGCTTGGTTTGGCGATTCGAGATAGGTTGCGTAAAGCGGCTGGTGGTAGGGTTGTTCATGCTAACCTTGAATAGTTGTAGGGGCCGATTTATCGCGTCCTGGGTGGGGTTGGGGAGGGGGAACGCATGAACAACGCTTCTATGGTGACGAGTGCCCTTCCACTCCCATCTTTGGACGCGATAAATCGGTCCCTACAACGAAAAAGACGTTATTAGGTGTCTTTTTGCTGTAGGTGGTGGATTTTGAGCGCGATTTGTAGCGAGAGGCGTAGTTCGGCGTCTTCGAGGGAACGACCGAGGATTTCCTCGATGCGTTCAAGGCGATAGATGAGCGAGTTACGATGGAAGTGCATGGTACGTGCGGTTTGACTGAGATTGCCATTGTACTGGAAATAGCATTCTAGCGTCTTTACGTAGGTGCCATCATGACGCGCGTCGTATGCTAGGAGAGGACCGAGCAGTTCCTGATAGAAACTGGTGAGTTCGCTCTGCCCATCCAGGTAAAAGAGTAGGCGGTAAATGCCAAGCTGAGCGAACGAGTGAATTTTGCCCTCGCCGAAGAGACGACTACCAATTTCGACGGCACGTTGCGCTTCACGAAACGATTGTGGGATGCCCTGCACGTTTTCCGCGACACGCCCAATACCGCAAGAGAAAGTTGGCAAGGAAAGATTGCCTCGTCCCTGTTGCAAGCGCGTGTATAAGTGTTCCAATTGCAAGACAAGTGCCGACTCTACATCCTGTTTATCTTGTTGAGCTTCGATTTCTAGTGAGGCTACAGGAATGATACCGATACTGCGGGGTACATCGTTCAACAGCCAACAGGTAGGCCAAACGCGCACCATTTCTTCGCGGACACGCCTTGCCCATTGTGCGAGTGCGACATCTTGCCCTTCCTCTTGCGAAGATGCTTCAAAAATGACAACGATCTGGGGTCCAGTCAAATCATAGCCCAGATGCTGTACACGTACCAATATCTCTTCAGGTTGCTGATACTGGCCTTGTAACACGTTCATGAAGGCTTCGACATGGTAACGATTCTCGACCTCGCTGCGTTCGCGTGCCCTGGCAAATTCTATAGCAAAAATAGGAGTTGCATGGCTCAGGACAAGACGTTCCGAGTAATCGAAGGTGCTTTCATCGCCGATAAGCGAGAGATAGCCGACAATTTCATGCCGAATAAGAATTGGCTCTACCACGCGTGCCAACTCGCGACTACGAAGAAATTCATCGGTGAGTGAGTCAGGGAAATGGAGCATTTTCGTTGTAGAGGGAGCGGATTGGAAAAGAATGTGTTGCGCTGCATCTTGCATCACCACCCATTTGCCGCGATTGATAGCAAGGTATTCACTGATACCAGCCATGCCGATACCTTGAATACTTAATTGCATGAGTTGCTGTGAAATTTCTGTTGCATTACGCTCGATCTCGTCACGAAAGCTGACGACGAACGCGATAACTTCACGCGTGATTTCTTCAATGGGTGCCAGAGCAGGTAGTAAAAGTAAGGGAAGATGCAAGTTGTTGGCTAGTTTTATCGCCTCCTGGTCCAGTACAGCAAGTGACTGCGCGGCGATTGCGACAGCAGCGACACCCTCTTTGTGCAGACTTGCTAGCAGGTGTGGCAGTGTTTCATTGAGACGACGCAACTTTGTGAGTGTGAGTAGGGCCAGTTCACCCCCTTGTATGCTATCAAACGCAGGGAGACGCGCTCGCATACTACACGACCATGTTACCCGACGTTCCAGTCCTTCCGCACCCGCCACTAACAATGCATCGTGTGAAGCAAGTAACGTCAAAACGCTACGTACAGAAGCGGATGATACAGAAGGTGAACTCGTCATTGTTGTTTTAGCCACTTACTATTCAGACTGCCAACGTACTCTGCTACATGCAGAGGGCAAGTGCTGGCAGTCTGCAAGGAACGGGTTGCGTGTTTTTTGGAAGCACGCTTTTCTGTTCTATCGGGAACGTACAGGAGCTTGCGATGATGCAGTAGCAGAAGTTGCGCTACCTGTTTTTTGTGCCTGGCGCTGCTTCTCTTTGAATTTCTTTTCACCTTTGAGATGCTTGTGCCATGCTACGCGTTTTGTCTTGTTCATGTTTGTTAGCCTTTCATTTACCCTTTGGATTGTTCTGTATTATTCTTCCGGTTCGTTGGTGTTCTCGAAATCGACCTCAGTCATATCGTCGGGTTCGTCGCCGCCATCGAAGTATTCGTCGTCGTTGCCCAACTCGTCGTCGTCTTCGCCGCGATCTTGACGAAGCATGCTGTCCTTAGTGTATGCACGGATGGTATCGCCACTCCCTTGCGCGGGGAAGCTAACCTTGCCAAACATGCTGGGATGCTGGTACTCTTCACGCATAATGAGCCGAACCTGCTCATTATCCTTCGCAAGAATGGCTGCGGCGTAGCGGTTGCCGCCCTCCATGAAATTGATCAGGCGGTTCGCAAGTCGTGGCTCAACCTGACCAATATCTTCACCAGCAGCGTTACGCACCAATAAGGTGCGGCCTATTTGCTGTAACTGCACACGGTCTCCAACACCTACCGTAGCAAGTATAGCAGGGATAGCAAGGTTGATGAGATCGGTGACGCCCGTTTTGCCAGTTTCCTCTATAAAGAGCCGCGGATCAATACGTTCTGCGACTATGTGGGTAGGTGTGGGAGCTTCCTGGATCAGAGAGAGACGATCAAGGTTTTTCTGGGCAATAATATTCTTTGGATTGTATTTCAATGTCAAGGAATACGCCTTTCGCGCCTCTGCGTATTGGCCCAGTTCGCTATGTGCCTTGCCGAGACGGTTCAAAGCGTCTTGCTCATAGGGAAACATGCTCAGGATATTTTTGTTCGTGACAACGGCGTCTTCCCATAGACCTTCCTGAGCCTGTTTTACGGCAAGGTCGGTCCATTGTCTTTTGGTTCGTGTCTTTTCTTCAGCAGACTGCGTCATTCAACGCCCTCCATTTTTATGAATATTGAAATTCCGGGTGGTATCATAAACGTTCCTTTGTTTCATAGGGTAACTTCGATTATCCTTGACTCCTCTTTCTCATTTCCGTTTCTTGACACCTGTGCGAGAATAGGTCTGTAGAGGACATTTCCAACTGAATAGTGTTTCTAGGTTCCGTGATAAGTCAGTCTCACGGGTAAAAGCACTACTGCATCAAGAGAGGTTGACCCTCTCGTCCTCATATGTCAAGTAGCCTCTGATGCGGTTCGCCGCAAAGAGGTAGAGGATTGTGTAGTCAATCCAAGACGGTCACACGTCTAAAGCTGAGTCGCTAGAGTCATCTAGTTTCTCGGAACTATCTATAGTTTGCCTATTATACAGCAACAATGCAACCTTGCAATGACCAGGGTGTCACACGCTCGACACGAACGTTGACGAGACTTCCAGGTTGAATATCTTGTATACCCTTCGATGCAATTGCTTCGGGTTGCGGAAAGAAGACGAGTTTGTTGGTGCGATTGCGACCACGCCAGCGTTTGAGTCCATGTGCGTCATTCTCTTCCTCAACAAGGACCTCCTCAATATTGTCGAGATACTGCTGGTTGATTTCAAGCGCGATTCTTGTTTGCAGTTCCTCTACCGCTTGCAAACGCCGTTTTTTCTCTGCCAATGGCACATTGTCTTCCCAGCGTGCCGCTACCGTGCCAGGACGCACAGAATATGCGGCAACGTGGACGACATCAAAACGAACGTTAGCCAGCAGGTCGAGTGTGTGCTGGAACTCTTCCTCGGTCTCACCACAAAAGCCGACGATGACATCGGTCGATAGCGTAATTGCAGGCCATAGTGTACGGACACGATTCACGCGCTCACAATATTCGTCTAGGGTATAGCCACGTTTCATGCGCTTCAGCATTTCATCATCGCCCGATTGCACGGGAATGTTAAGGTGTTCGCAGACTTTGGGTAAGTGTGCCATACGCTCGATCATGCTATCAGTCATGTAGCGCGGATATGAGGTCATGAAACGGATGCGCTCAAGGCCGTTGATTTCGCTCAGGTCGGTCATGAGGTCGGCGAGATTGGGCTTGTCGGGCAGGTCGAGGCCGTAGGATTCGACGGTTTGCCCAAGCAGGGTTACTTCTCTGGCACCCTTTTTGACGAGGGAACGTGCCTCGATAATGAGTTCGTCGAGTGGGCGACTGCGCTCGCGGCCTCGACGATAGGGCACAATACAGTAGGTGCAGACTTTGTTGCAGCCGAGTACAATAGGTAGCCATGCGGTAGGACTGGTCTGTGCCTGTTCGATTTGAGTGGGATAGTGCGCGACACGCTCCCCTGGTTTAGGCGTGATTGCCATTGGCAAGACGCCGCGTTTACCTGCTCGCTCGAAAGAGGTGGCATACGTGGGCGTTGCAAAGTCTGCAGAGAGAGGTGTGTCAGTGTTATCGGGAACGTATTCGACATCGAGACAGCCAGCACCAGAGATGGGTGTCCAACGCTCTTCCAGGAAACGCGGCAGAATATCGGCCTGCTCGACCTTCATAAAAAGGTCGATGTGCGGGTAGCGTTTGCTCAGTTCGTCGATGGTTTTCTGGTTGCCGATCATACAGCCCATGAGTGTGACCAGCAGGTCATCGCGCTCTGCTTTGGCGCGTCTAAGTTTGGCGAGCAGGTTGTGTGCTTTCTCTTCGGGAGCCTGACGAACGCTACAAGTGTTGAGGACCACGAGGTTTGCCTGCTCCATACTCGCTTCTTCCCAGCCGAGGTCGTCGAGCAGCGTTTGAACACGTTGCGAGTCAGCCTGGTTCATCTGACAGCCAACGGTCCAGATATGATATTTGCCGCGTGCGATAGGTGGTGTTGTCGTGGTCATGCGTAAGCCCCTCTTATGTGTCTCTGTTCTGGCTATAGGATAGATTGCTGCTACCGTCTTCTAAGTTGGCTATTATAACATCAAGTGGGGATGTTGTCACGATATTTTTTGTGAGGAGTTCATTTGCTATCTTTCCTCATCAACGCTATACTCTAACTATGACGAACACGCTCAGTTTGCAAGAACGTATTTCCGATGCAGTGGAGTTGATGCAACAGGCAAAACGCATTGTGACGTTGACGGGTGCGGGCATCAGCACAGAGTCGGGCATTCCCGATTTTCGCAGCCCTGGCTCTCCATGGGACAAGAATCCACCAACCAGTTATCGCGACTTTCTCGAAAAGCCGGAGGCGCGACAACGCTACTGGCAGACGCGTAGTAACCTCTCGACACAGGTAACAGCCGCACAACCTAACGCTGCCCACAAAGCGTTAGCAGAATTAGAGCATCGTGGTATGTTGAGCGGTATCATCACACAGAACTTCGATGGGCTGCATCAGGATGCGGGTAACAATCCAGAGCATATCGTAGAGTTGCATGGTACCTCGCGTTTCGCGGCCTGCACACTCTGCGGAAAGCGTTCCTCAATGAGCGATTTGCAGCGGCGCATTGATGCGGGCGAGGTTGATCCACGTTGCGATAACTGTGGGGGATTGCTTAAAGCTGCAACAATTCTGTTCGGACAGCGTGTACCCGATGCGGAGTTGGCGCGTGCAAAAGAAATGACGGCGGCGTGTGATCTCTTTCTTGTCGTTGGTTCTTCGCTCAAGGTCATACCAGCCGCCACACTACCACGCCTCGCGCTTCATCGCCACGTGCCGCTTATCATTCTCAATCTGCAGCCAACGACGCTCGACCCAGCCGCCGATGTAGTTATTCATGAAAAAGCGGGTGCAGTGTTGCCAACCATCATTGCATCACTGTGAGATTGATGGTTCATCACTTTCTTTGTTCAAATGCAAGACGAATTCCTAAGCCGATGAAAACACTTCCAGTAAGCCAACGCACAATGTTAGCAGCCCTCAAATTGCGTTTCAGCCATGCGCCTAGAAAACTTGCACAGAAAGCAATACTACTATCAACAAACAAACCAACTACATTAAACAAGACTCCTAACACAAGTAGCTGAAAAGAGACTGGCCCCCTTGATGGTTCGGTAAATTGAGGAAGAAAGGCAATATAGAAAAACGCAACTTTAGGATTGAGCAGTGTAGTAAAAGTTCCCTGCAAAAACACCTGTTTCAGTTTCGTCTTCTCCTGTACAGGGTCGGCGATCATCGCTGAGCGACTGGCAATAGTGCGTATCCCTAGATAGACGAGATAGACCACGCCAATATATTTGATGATGTCATACACGATTGGAACCGCAAGAAACAGGCTAGAAAGTCCAAGCGCAATAGCAATTGTCTGAATCAATCCGCCAAGAGCAATTCCCACGCATGAAATGATACCAGCAAAGCGTCCCTGTCCTGTACTACGTGCAATCACATAGAGCATATCTGGACCCGGCACGATATCAAGCAAAAGAGCAGCGCCGATAAGTAGGAAGATATTGGTAAGAGAAGGCATAAAATTTTCCTCTCGGTCCCTGGATAGTATTTTTCACATTTTCTAGTACCATACTATCACTAAAAGCGGTCAAGTTCGGTCCTAATTTACCACGCCCAAATAGATGTACTCTTACTCTTTGTATTTCTTCTCTCCCGCAGGTATCGCCACATTCAACCTGTTCTCCATTGGGGCAAGAGGACAGGTCCAGGCGTCGTTATAGGCGCAGGATGGATTGTAGGCATAGTTGAAGTCAAGCACAATCTGCATGCGTCCATGTTCATCGCTTGACGACAAGAAGTTACTCCCCTTGATGGTATCGAAGAGATAACGCCCACCACCGTAGCTTTCCTTTGGGCAGGTTGTATCGCGGAATGGCAGGAAGAAACCACCACCGTAAATATCGAGCCAGTAGAGCGAGAGCGTCGCCTCTTGCCGCTCGACAGTGAAATGAAGATGTCCGACTGTTGTCATTTTCATTGACTCGGCGGCGTTCATGACAACTTCTTGCTGCTTATGTTCAACGTTTGTATCTACAGAGACGGAAAAGCGCATATCAGGGTTGAAAGGGAAATAGGGTATGCCCTCAAATACATGCTTCTGCGCCTCGTCCAGGGCCGATTGTGGATGGGTCGCGAATATACCGTCGCGCTCTTGCCGAAAGCGTTTTAACACCGTAGCATCATCTTCTCCATTTGTGAGCAATGCGGTATTACGTCTCTGGTAGAGTTCGGCTACACGTACACGGAAATCGTAGAGATCAAGGTAGGATTGCATATAATATCCTGACAATGGGTAATATGCAAAGGTAAAAAGAACCGTAACGGTTCTTTTTACCTTTGCATATTACCCATTAAAGTTATTGCTCTAGTTGAGCATGCACGCGGATTTCGAGGTTGTTGCGTAATGCGTTAGAAACAGGGCAATTCTGTTCTGCTACCTGTGCGGCTTTCTCAAATGCTGCTGCATCCAGACCTGGAACTTTACCATTCACGTTGAGATCCATGCTCTTAATTTTCAGACCGCTCGCACTCAATTCCAAAGCACATACGGCGTTCACGTCCAGTTTTTCGGCTGGAGTACCACTTTGAGCAAGGCCATGTGCAAGACCCATCGCGTAGCATTCCGCATGGGCAGCCGCAATGAGTTCTTCTGGACTTGTTTTACCATCAGGGTTCTCAGTTCGCGACGCCCAGGTTACAGGCAAATTACTGAGCGCACCACTGCTTGTACTCACAATTGTTCCGTGTCCCTGCATAAGGCTGCCTTCCCAGGTCACCTGGGCACGGCGTTCTGCATTTGGCATTGTAGCTCCTCTTTGAAAATAACTATTCGTCTTTGACGAAACAGCAACATGTATGCCCGATTGCACACGATGTCATCTTATCACTTTCACTGGCTTGCTCACAAGATTTCGCGTACCTGAAAAAACTGATGTTCTTGTCCCTCCAACACCCGTTCAAGAGTTATCATAGATGTGTTATAGTGCGTACATACACTATTTTTATGTTGAGTGAGGATTATGTATGTCACCGAAACACGCCGAGTCCCCAGACTTTGTTATTCGCCCACTAGAGACACCTGATGAACGGGATGCCTACTATGTGTTGGTACTACAAACGTTTCATCCTCATGTAGATGCGGTCGAGGCACTACCCCGTCGTCGCAGGTTTACCGAGAATAACCCAACGTTTCAAGCAGGGAGTCTACGCGGTGCCTTTCTTGGCAACACGCTACTCGGTGGGTATCATGTTGATGAGCGCGTAATGCGTATTGGAGCAGCACGTTTACTTACGGGATGCATCGGCAGTGTTGTCACGATGACTGAGCATCGCAATCAAGGCGTCGCGGCGGCACTCTTGCGCGATGCTGTCACTTATGCCCAGGAACACTCTCATGCCCTGTTACTGCTGGACGGCATCGGTCAATTCTATCATCGCTTCGGTTTCATTGATATGTTTGATCCTACTCTACACACCCTTGAAAATAGGGTCATTCAAGCACAGGTACCCAGTCCCTACAGCGTGCGTCAGGCAACCTTTGAGGATATCCCTGCGTTACTTGCGCTGTATCAAAGACACTTTGCATCATACCCTGCCGCCTTCGAGCGCGATCGCACATTTCAAGAGCGGCTCTTTCACGACCGAGGTTGGATGAAACCGTACCTGGCAATAGGAAACAAAGGTGCAGTGCGTGGGCATCTCATGCTCAACATGCGGCCAGAGAGACCTGTGGCTTATGAGGTCGCAGCAGATGATTGGTATGCAGCACTCGCGCTCCTGCAACAGCATGTCGCATTGATACGAGAGCGACACGATGAGGATAATACGGACATTGTGTGGCCTCTACCACCTGACTCACCGACGTTTTACCTTCTCTCCGATTCCCTGGCGTTGCGAAGCCAGACGACACACTCACCTGACGCCGACTGGATGGCACGCACGGGTCATCTACCGACACTGATTGCTGCACTACTGCCACTATGGAACGAGCGTTGGCAACAGCACAGTCCCACACGGTCAGGAGTGCTTGCTGTAACTATCGAGAACGAGTCATTTCTGCTAGGAGCAGACGCAATGGGCATTCATCTACTTGACCCTATGACGAGCAGTGCTCATGCAGCGCGGCATATCAAGATAAGCCAACAGGTATTCACACAACTCCTTTTTGGGTATCGACCCGCAACGTGGGCAATACGGCAACCAGGGCAGAGCATACCAGAGGAGCTACAACCACTCCTCGATATCTTGTTTCCCCACACTCCAGCATGGATTGCTGGTAGCGATGCATTTTAAGCGCGTCGAGCGTTGCAGGAGGCAACATGAGCTTTTTTGAACGTTTTGGGCAAGGACTACGCCGTATCGTTGGACGCGACAACGGAATACGCATCCAGTATGGTCCCAATGCATTCCAATTTGGTGAACTCTATAGAGCGGAAAAACAGGGTTCAACGACGCTCACACCAGTTGTTGTACTCATTCATGGCGGCTTCTGGCGAGTACCATATTCACTCTCATTGATGCGCCGTTTGGCTCGCGATCTGGCACGCAACGGCATCACCGCATGGAATATCGAGTATCGACGTATTGGCAATCATGAAGGTGGTTGGCCCAATACGATGCTCGACGTTGCGCTTGCCACGGACTACCTTCGTACTCTTGCACCACAGTATGCACTGAATATACAAAAAGTCGTAACCGTTGGACACTCAGCAGGCGGACACCTCGCCGTGTGGTTGGCGGCGCGACATCGTATTTCAGCAGGCGAACTGTTGATGCAAGACCCGTTGCCGTTAGCTGGAGCCGTGAGCCTCGCAGGATGTATAGACCTTGACTACGTGGCGCAACTCGGTCTTGGTGACAATGCTGCCGTTGCCCTGCTCGGCGGGGAGCCACAGGATGTACCTGAGCGTTATGCAACCGCTTCGCCAGCAGCATTGTTACCACTCGATGTACCACAGGTCCTCATTCATGGCACACGCGATGATCGCGTCCCATTTAATGTGAGCCAATCTTATGCACGCATAGCCAACGATGCCGGCGACGACATTACACTCATCGAATTGCCGGGGGCAGACCATTTTGTGGTTATTGATTCGACCTCGGAATCGTGGGACATAACGCTGAAAGAAATACAACATTTGTTTGGTGAGGAGGAAGAGGATAGAGAATAACCACGGGATCGTATAACGTTTTTGTCACGCAAGATGCGTTGATCACCAAGCCAACTTCATGAGAGTGCTTTCATCTCATGACATATACTTGATGGCCGCCGGAATTTTATCAAATGGGGGCCAGAACGTAAGAAAGGTGCGCTCTACTCCAAGCTGCTCCCAGGTTGCTAGCTTCGCGGCGATGTCTTCTTCGGACCAGTCCCAGACATATACAGATAAACTCACGGCACGCTGCGATGCCTCGATTGCTTGTTGTGCAAAGCGGATCACGTCATCATCGGCATAGACGTTGATCTCGTCGGCATATTCAACGGCACTCTGGATTAAACGTCGCGAAGAGCCTGCTCCGACCACGACACGAATAGGTTGAGGTGGAACAGGTGTGGCAGCGGCATGTTTCAAGTGCAGGTATTCCCCCTCGAAAGTCACCTGCTCGCCTGTCCAAACACGACGCAGGACCGTTACGGTTTCCTTGAGTCCTGCAATACGTGTAGAGGCATCTGGGATTGCGATGCCCCATGCTCGCATCTCCTCAAAAAAGTCTCCTGCACCAATGCCAAGCTCGAAACGTCCAGCACTCGCTATAGAGAGCGTCACAGTCTCTTTCGCCAGTACGCCCGGCAAGTAGTTCAAGCGGTCAACGACCATAGGCACTAGATGAATGCGTGATGTCACCATTGCTAAAGCACCATATGCAGACCAGCCACAAATATAGGGCCATTCCAGTTTTTCTGTATGATAGTGATCCAGAAAACCGAGAGCATCAAAACCATGCTCATCAGCCAGTTGAGCCGCAGCTACCATAGCCTTCCAATCCCCATTAGGGCCAAGATTGATTCCGATACGCATAAACGTACTCCTTTCAATAACACCAAAAGGCTCTTTCCTTACCAAGTATAGCCGCCATTAGTTGACATCTCCCGTCATATTAAGACGAAGATACCACCTTCGTACTACAAACTCTTCAGAGATGCGATAACACTGACGATAGAGGAATATAATACTGAGAAGGAGGTATGTATCGTTGGTCAGCAACATAGAAGATTACGCTAGAGAAGCCGTCCTACAACCGGAACTGGCACCTGTCACTATTCCAGCATCATTGCTACACACGCAACGTATCGAGTATAGCGTGGGGGTTATGGCTTATAACGAAGAGGCGAATATCGGGCGTACTCTCGAAGCAATCTTGAGCCAGACAAGCCATACGACTGCATTGACCGAGATCATTGTAGTTGCAAGTGGCTGTACAGACAATACTGTAGGCGTCGTACAGGCTATGATGGGCAGTGAACCACGCATACAGCTTGTGATCCAGGAACGGCGTGAGGGCAAGGCATCGGCAATCAATCTCTTTTTGCAATATGCGCGTAGCGAGATTCTGGTGATGGTCGGAGCCGACATTATACCGGAGCATGATACGCTAGAGCAACTTTGTCTCCATTTTGCCGACGCACATGTGGGTATGGTGGGAGCGCATCCAGTACCCGTTAACGATCAAGATACCTTCGTTGGGCACGCGGTACATCTGCTCTGGCTCCTACATGACCGTATGGCACGGCGTAGTCCCAAGCTCGGTGAAGTGGTAGCCTTTCGCAACCTGATTAGCAGTATTCCGACCGACACAGCCGTTGATGAGATTTCCATTCAGGCGGCAATTTCGGCGCAAAAATTGCATTTGGTATACGAACCGGAGGCACTGGTCTACAACAAAGGCCCCATGACCATTCGCGACTTCCTCAAGCAACGGCGCCGCATTCACGCAGGTCATCTCAAAACTCGCGAGCAAGAACATTATGCAGCCCCTACTATGAGCGTCTTGCCTATTCTGCAAGAACTCTTTGTCAGTGCCCCCTACACCGTGAATAGCCCTAAACAGCTCGCATGGACGATAGGGACAATAGGGCTGGAAGGGTTGGCACGCTTGCAGGGACAGTACGATGTCATGCATAAACGCTCGCACCATGTCTGGCAGGCGGTAGCATCGACGAAGCTACTAGAAGATGCCGAACGTAAACTCAGGCGCATCTCGAAAACACAAAGCGTTATTGTGTTTCAAATGCAACACGAGGGGAGCAAATTCCGCGACATCCAGGACGAACGTAGCCTCTATACAGTGCTACAAAAAATGCTACCCACACTGAAAAAGTATATGCGGAGAAATGACCTACTCAGCATACATGGCATGAACACCATCGTAGCCGTTCTCAATACGGAGCCGAGTGGAGCCGAGTTCGTTGCACAACGCATACAAGCACTCATAGAGGAGCGTATCGTAGCAACAGGCCAAAAACTACAGCCTATTCAAGTACGTTATCACGCGGTTTCTTTCGGACAAACGATTGATGCATTAAAAAATCTTTCGTAGGGACCATTATTCATAACGCCCTGTTCCCCATTGCATACGTCAAAAGGGGGGTGAACGTTTGGGACATCGCTGGCAATACTGGGCATTAGAGGGACAGAGCGTTATAAATAATACCCTTAATACCCTCATACACCACCACAAGAAAGACGCCTGCCCTATAGAGGGCAAGCGTTATCGTTACTAAATTGTCAAATTGTTCAATCATAATGAGACATCGAATTTTCCCTTTCGATTACATCTTACAAAAACCACCAAACCTGTCGATGCGCCTGTGTATCGTATCTACCCATTAGAAACCCACACACCATTCGTCTTACCTGCATACGCCAGTTCACAGGGAATAGCGGTACGCATGAGTGTGGGGCTAGGGCCATCTTGATATAATGTCTGGGCTAACACCGCTCCAAGACAAAATTAGATGTAGTATGCTAATATGTGCAACAGCAGATAAGAGGATGGAAGTAAGAATGAACAATGTGATAAATACCATCGCTACGAGGAGAGTGATCTGCTGTCGGCTTAGTGTTACACTCATGCGTCGTACCCGTCCTTTCAATATGTGATGTAGATTTTGTGAAGGAGTACATCTTACTTCTTCACAGTTCTGAGTATTCGTTACTCAGTTATTGACTAAAGGATACCTGTTTTTGCGAAAATTTATACAAAATCTTTATATAATTTTAATGGGCGCAAATTGCTGGCTTGCTAGCTTATGTATATCAGCTTTGGACGGTATGACAAGGGGATGAGAGGCAGGGCACATTTTGCGGTGGACATATCAGACATTACAGAATCATGAGATGGGGCATACAATTTCGTGGAAAACATCGCGAACATCTAGGGTTACAACAATCTGCCAACATGTGGTCCAATTTGCCTTGAAATTTGCGAAAATAAATGTTACGATTGTCTGCGGGGTTTTGAATTCACGGTAATTTCTTATGATACAAAAACGCTATTTCTCTATGCGACAAGGGGGTATCATGACTTACGAAGAATTTTTCAATCAGCAGGACGTACACGCCATCAAATATCACCATTGTCCCTACTGCGACGAGGCGGGGCGCATACTGGTCGATATCGAAACCGATACCATGCCCGAACTCGACGAGCAGCAGCGCAAACAATATTTCTGCCTACGTTGCCTCGAACCCTTCTCCATCGGTACACCCATAATTTCAATCCATTCGTAGATGCCGTAATTCGTTACGCTCTTGTCGGCAATGTTGCCACTCTAAGAATGTTGGAACGCTCTTCAATATTCGTCAAATAGGTGTGTTGCCTACAGGGTGTGATAAATCAGACCCGTACATCGGTTCAATATCAAAAACGTTGCAGAAATTGAACCGATGTACGGGTCTGATTTATCACACCCTCGCCCCCATCCACCATGTTCCCTAACAATGGACACGTTTCTCAATCCCCGTTTAACATATGCATGCCAACAGATTGCTTCCTCAGACTCCCACATGTTGTTCATACACAGCAAGGGTACGTTCGGTAATCTGGTGGTCAAGCTCCGCGCCACGCTCGCTGAACATGCGTTGTGCCTCGTGTAGATCGTGCAGAGCCTTACGCCTCTCGTCCGCGCTCACCCCTTCATGTTGCAACATTGCCGCACTCCGTTCGCGCAGAGTACGCGCCTCCTCCAGGTACATGCCGCGCTTCTGAAATGTACGTAGAGCCTGCTCGAAATACTGCCGTGCCTGCTCCTGCTTCTGCAATGCCGCCTTGATGCTGCCCAGCACTCTCTGTGTACGTGCAACCAGCCACGTTAGCTCATATTGCTTTGCCTCTTGCAACATTTGCAATGCTTGCTGTTGCGCCACCTCTAACTCGCCTAGCATCAATGCAACCTGTGCCAGCAATAATTTCCCTTCGGTCTTCGTTTCGGCCTCAATCTCTTCAAGCATAAGAACTCGTTGTAGCACAATCGCAGCACGTCTGAGAAGCTGTATGCGCTCTTTATCATCTTCGACTATTATAGATTGCGTTGTGTAGATGGAGCCTAATGCAACAAGAGCAAGACCAATACAGGGAGCAATATGCATAGAGCGACTTATCTGTAGTGAGCAATACGTACTCTTTCTAGCCTCAATAAACTTTCCTTGTTCTTGTAAAACAATAGATAAGTACGCATGAAGTATACTCATATATACAGGATCGTTAATACGTTCTGCTAACTCAATACCTTTTCTGAACCAATCCTCAGCCTCTGCTAACTCACCTAAACGTGTGCCTAGAACTCCTAAGTTACCACGAACTACACATAGTAGTGGAACATCACCAATTTTTTCAGCTAAACCAAGAGAGCGACGTAAGGTAGACTGCGCTAAACTATGATCAGATCTTTTTAAGTAAATATCACCCAAGTTGCAACTGACATGAGCAATATCTCTTTCTCGATTATATTGTTCAAAGATAGCCAGAGCGGTATTCAAATGACTTAGAGCTTCTATAGAGTGTCCAGTTGTTGCTGTAATCGCCGCAAGCAATCTATGGATACGCCCTACATCTACCGAGTCTCCTGCAAAAGTATTCATTAAGTGCGTAAAACGAGCATCTTTAATGGTATTATCTTTTACTAAGACTATATTCTGAAATAGGCTCAAAGCTTCTTGGGCAGTATAGCTTGCATCATCATATTTACCTTCTTGCCAACTTACATAACTTTGTTGAAGACGAATTTTCGCCCAAACTGCACCATCTACTATATTAGCATCACGTAAAATTTGTTCTGCATTCTTACAAGATTGCCGTGTCTGTACACTATTTCCAACACCATACCAAGTTCGTCCAATTTCACACCAGAGCAAGGCTTGTATTTGCGCCTCTTGTCGGGCATCGCTCGATAGCACCGAAAGATGTTGCTTACTGCGAATGTCTAAAACACGTTCGTAAAAATGGCGTGCCTCTTCCGCCTTCCCTTGCACAAAGGTACACTCTCCCAGCCGTTCCAACAGGTAGGCTATATGCAATTGTTCTTCGGCGTCGATGGGTTTGCGAGCGATGTTTTCCAGGTATTCGACGGCGGTGCGGTAGTGCTTCTCGGCTTCGGGGTAGGCGGAGAGGGCGTAGGCATGGTCTCCGGCGAGTTCGGCGTAGTGAATGATGTGTTGTGGGTCGCCACCACCGAGGACGAGGTGGTGCGTGATGATGGCGGCTCCCTCTTCCTCACGGTACTGGTAGGTCTGACGCAGAACATCGGCGGCGCGGCGGTGCAGGTTGGCACGACGCGCTGCCGATAGCCCCTCATACAGGTGGCTGACCAGCAGGGGGTGCCAGAAGAGATAGGTGATGCGTGTGCCGACGCCCTCCTCTGTGAGCATGCCCGACTTGAGGCCCTCTTCGAGCAGGTCGAGGATGGTGTCTTCGTCGGCCTCCTGGATACCCGTTGACTCCATCGCCTGAATCAGCGGAAACTCGAAGGAGCCACCCAGCACAGCGGCCTTACTCAAAAGACGGTGACAGGCTTTGCTCAAGCGGCTCACACGCAGATCGATAGCGGCAGAGATGCTCGCAGGCAAAGGTACGGTACCGCTCCGTATCTCGACACCACGCACCAGTTCTTCCGCGAAGAAGGGGTTGCCTGCCGCACGGTCCTGGATAACCTCCACTATCGGCTCTGGCAGAGAGAGCGTGGGCTGGGCAATTTGCGTGACGAGCGTGGCGATCTGCTCGTTGCTCAGTGGCTCTAACGAGACGGTTTCGACGACGCGCTCACGTTTCAGATCGGTGAGCAGGGGTCGCAGAGCGTGATTTGTGGGTAGCTCTTTATCACGGCACGTTCCGATAATGATGATAGGGTGTCCATAGATGCGCCGTGCAAGATAGGCCAGCAGTTCGCAGCTACTGCCATCGGACCATTGCAGGTCGTCAAGCACAATCAAGAGTGGTGTACCCTCGGCAACGTTGGTTAGCAATTCACGCGCCGCCTCCCACAGGCGCAGCTGCTCCTGTTCGGCTGGCATCTGCGCGGGAAACTCGACCTGTGGCAACAGGCTATGCATTTCCGGCAAGAGCGTATTCAGAGGTTGATAGACGAGTGGTCGTTTGCTGATCTCCTGTCGCTGGACCATACCATTCGTGATGGCCTTGCGTAGCACCTCGATCCACAGACGATAGGGGATGCCGCCCTCCTGGGCATAGACGCGGCTCCACGCAACGAGCCAACCACGTTTACGCGCCTCGCGACCAATTTCTTCCGCGAGGCGAGTCTTGCCAATGCCGACCTCGCCCATCAGCAGCATACATTGTGGCATGCGTTGCGTATCGAGTGCCAGCGACGAAGCATGTTTGCGCTGGCCGGGAATCTTAAACTTTGCCGCTTGCTCCGTCGTTCCCAGTAACGTCTGCAAACTCTTCAACTCCTGGCTACGCCCCACCAGCGGACTCTGATGTGTACGCCCAATCTGTGGTGCTGGCATCGTCGGTACAACTTCTTTGTGCGTTGCATCGTTTCCTGTAGGGACCGATGTATCGCGTCCTGTCGGCGGTTGATTGTTCCCAGGACGCGATACATCGGTCCCTACGGAGGTTCCTGTAGCACGTACCGCCTCATAAATTGTGCGTGTCGCGGGCAACGGCGCAATCTTGTATTCTTGTGCCAGCACGGTAGCGAGTCGTTTATAGGCGCGAATAGCCTCACCGCGACGCCCAAGCTGTGCCAGGACACGCATCAGCAGTTGTACGGCGGCCTCGTTCGCCGGGTCAATCGACAAAAGTTGATTTAGTGGCTCGATGGCATCGGTGACGGCATCACGCGCAATACGCAATTCCGCGAGTTCAATCAGCAGTCCAGTAAGGCTTCTTTGCAAGCTTTCGCGGCGCATCAATGTCACCTCGACGCTACGCTCTTCGGGCAAAAATTCGCCGCTATAGAGGGTCACCGCCTCCTCTAAAAACTGCTCTTTTTCGGTGGGGTCTGTACTCTCACGCGCCTTAGTGAGAAAATGTTCAAAGGCGTCGGCGTCGATCCAGATGTGTTGTTGGTCCGCAAGCACCAGCAGTTCGCGCTCAATGAGCAGAAGCGGCGACGTGGCAAGCTTACTGCGTGACGGTTCAAAGACTTGGCGCAGACTGTGTACGGCGCGGTCAAGACGATTGCTCGCATTCTCGCTCTCCTGATCGGGCCAGATAGTATCGAGGAGTAGCTCACGTCCCATGCGACGACTTGAGTTACTGATAAGACAACTGAGCAAGGCACGCACACGTTGTTGCTGCCACCCGGCATCAGTAACGGTCTGCCATTCGGAGCCATCACGTCGTTCCAGGCGAAACTGCCCCAGCGTATAGATACGCAACTGCTCATGCTCGCTTGACGCGGGCACAGGCAATTCACGCATCGGCAGCATACCCTCCATCGTGGCCTGTGCCTCCGCTGAGAGATGTTTCCCAATATAGGTGCGTGTGGTGCGTCCATCTATGGTCTGATAGGCATACCAGTAGGGACCATGACCAATCCCCTCGCGGCAACGCCGACAGCGCTGTTTTCCACAGTAGCTTATCTGTTGATGGTAAGTAATCTTGCTATTACTACCATTCATGTGAGCGGCCTCCTCAAAGTTACAAGGGCAGATACAAACCAGCACAGAAGATAAAGTGTACCATCTCTTTTCTGTTTCTGCATATTTTCTGTGTTATTGGACATAGCAATACATTGTGTAACAGCAAAACCGTAATGTCAATTATATTCACAAAATTTTAACACATAAGATTGGTATAAGACTCTGGTATAAGACAAATTCCAGAGCAAAGACGCCATCACACAAGGGTAGGCATTTCTCATGAAAGAACTATGCCACAAAAGAATTTCGGGGACATTACACCATCCCTCCATACACATATCAAAAAGGATATATGTTGATACACGGAAAGAATGGTAGGAGATAGCACAAATTGCGGTTGCGTATACTCATTCCCATGAGAGGAAAGGTGGAAGCGGGATACATAGCTATTTGCTCTGGCAGACACGAAGAAGGGAATGGATATGACGACATACGTACATCCGACGATGACACGGACAGACGCAACGGCGGCGGTGGCATTTCGACCACGCATCGACGCGAACCCAGATGAATTGTTTCAGAACGACCCGACCCGCTTTTATCGCTACGAGATCGGGCAGGTCGATATGCTTTCGACCGAGAAGGTGACAGAGTTGGCGCGTTGTATCGAGCGCGGACGTGTCGAGCGCAAACGCCACACACCACGTTATGTAAAAGGCTTTCGCGAAGCTCCCATTGAAACGCGTGCGACACGCGAGGCGGACGAGGCACGCCAGCAGCTTATCGAAGCCAATCTGCGCCTCGTCCTTCATATCGCACGTAAGTATCGCGGCTTCGGCGTAGACCTGATGGACCTGATCCAGGAAGGCAATATAGGACTGATGCACGCCGTCGAGAAATTCGACTATCGTAAGGGTTACAAGTTCAGCACCTACGCGACCTGGTGGATTCGCCAGTACGTCACACGCGCATTGGCAGAGCAGGCACACTCTATCCATGTCCCTCTGTACAAAATCGAAGAGATAAAGCGACTGGCTCGCGTGCGCCGCACACTACAGCAGGGACCAGAAGGCGAGCCGACGCTGGAGACGCTGGCGGAGCAGATGGATATCAGCGTGCAGCAGGTGATTGCGCTCATATCCACCAATCAAGAGACGCTCAGCCTCGACGTGCCGCGCAAGGGAGGCGACGACGAGATTGCGCTGGGCGACATATTGGAGGACGACCCACGCTACTCGCCCGAAGGCGTTGTCATCAAGCAGACGCTACACGATCAGGTACAGGACCTTTTGAACTTTCTGACCGAGCGTGAGCGCGACGTACTACAGTTGCGCTATGGCCTCGATGGTGAGAGTGAACACAGCCTGACCGAGGTCGGCAAGAAGATCGGCCTGAGCCATGAGGCAGTACGCCAGATCGAGTTCCGCGCCCTTCGCAAACTGGACGATCCGAGCCGTAGCCGGATGCTCCACGACTTCCTGGTATAACGCTCATGAGTCACTACGATGACGAAAAACAGGACGGCTAAGAGGAGTTAATGTGTGCTTGTGAGGTCGGGCAGATGCCAGCATCTGCCCGACCTCACAAGCACATATACATAAATTACTTCTGTTCACCGCCATACCATTTCAAACGCAGATCGCGCAGAGGCAAATCTGTCTTCCTCGCGATCAATGCCAACATGTCCTGCATCTGCGGATAATACTCGTCAAAGGGCAGAGTAGACACGATAGAGCAATACCATCGGTTCTTGACGGGCACAGTCCAGCGTATCATACCTCTCTCACCTGCAACCTCATACGCATGCATCGCTTTAGATTTACCGCCCCACAGCGCGAACAGCTTTATCTCATCCCAGTGCAAATCGTTCTCCTGCCCCAGAAAGCGACCCTTTATGCCTTCTTCTGAAACCTCGATATACTGGCGTAAAACGATTAATTATTTTCGTATGCCGCCATACCAATTTAGGCGCAAATCATACAATGGCAAGTTCGTTTTCGTTGCAATTACTGAGAGCGCAAATTGCACCTGTTTATCATATTCTTTGAACGGCACAGTTGATACAACAGGCATAAATAAGCCCTTTTTCAGAGGACGTATCCATCGAATAATTCTGCCTGCACCAACGATTTCATAATAATACGTGTATTGGTTTTTAGCTCCTGAAAGCGCAAAAAGCCTTATCTCATCCCACTGTAGGAAGGTTTCCTGCCCAAGCGCAACACCTTTGATACCCTCTTCAGTTATCTCGATACGCTGTCGTGAATTTCTCACCGCGAAAAACCCTAGCGTACCGATTACAGCTATTATAAAAGAGCCTACTAAGACATACAGCAGCGGGGAACTACTTTGAAAACGTGCAAAGGAAAAAGCGGTTGAAATGAATATCAGGTAAAGGAATGAAAAACAAGTTATGAACATTATGAACGTAATATAGCTCAAGTTCTCACGAACACTTAACATAATTGGTAACGGTGTTACATCATGAGAAATTCGAGGTTGTTCTGTAGCGATACGACCTGGCACACCATCATAAACTGCCGTAGTATACTGTTTTACCATGTTATCTAGCATATACGACGAATAGATAGTACTGAAAAATGCTATAAGAACAAAAAGCATTAAAAAGAGCAATATAGAAACCCAATTGCTCACAGTCTGTACATCAATAGGATGTAAAAAATGTTTAACGACATACAATGCAACAAAACCACCAATAACAACTGCAGCACTCACCGCTATTATTCTTCTCAGCACCTGTAGCCGCTTCACAATAGGATCATTGATTACCATATATCCCCCATATATGTATTTTACAGGAATTGACGAATTGTAGGGGCCTTATTCATAATGCCCTCATCCCCATTGACCCTGTTCCTTGACATTGGATACGTTGCTCAATCCTCGCCACCATTGTTTATTGCCAACAGAGCGTGATAGAATCATACCTCTACAGCAACCATTTGCCTATGATACGTATCAGCATGCAATTAGTGATGCACCTAGAAATACTGGTATAGCCAAAAGAGGAAACAAATAAATTGTTCCCTCTTTTGGCTATAGTATATGCAAAACAGATTATTAGAGATGAACGAGATTGAACCTACCCCACCCGCACCACGATCACGCTCACATTATCGGCACCGCCGCCGCGCAGAGCCGCGTGTACCAGCATGTCGCAGACCTGTGTTGGCTCATGCCCGCTACTGAGAAGTTGGCGTATATCGGGGTCGCGCACCATCTCCCACAGGCCATCGGAACAGAGCAGGAGACTATCACCCCGGCGTAGCTCGCGGGTGAACCAATCGACTTCGACACCATCTCTGTTGCCGAGGCTACGATACACTTTGTTACGTTCGGGATGCGTGTAGACCTCTTCGGGCGTGATGGCACCGGCCATGACAAGGTTCGCGACAAGCGAGTGGTCACGAGTAATTTGCGTAAGGCCATTCGCGTCATCATAGAGGTAGGTGCGGCTATCCCCAACGTTGACAATGTAGGCTTTTATGTCAACAATAAGGGCGGCGGTAAGCGTCGTGCCCATGTCCTTACCCCACTCGCGACAGCGCGTGCAGATGGCGGTATTGGCCTGCTCCACACCGTTGACGAGCAGGTCGATGATGATGGTGTCGTTGAGCGAATCGCTGGCAACGATATCGCGTAGCACCCCCTGCATCATGCTCTGAATGGCGATGTGGCTGGCCTCTTGCCCAAAATCATGCCCACCCATGCCATCGGCAACAACAAAGAGGCCGAATGGTACTAAACGGTCATTATAGGTGCAGGTTCCTTGTAGCACAACGAGGCTATCTTCGTTCGGCTGCTGCTTGCGTGTAATTCCACTATTCCAGCCCACACCAACCTCTAGTTTTGTCCTGGTACGAACCAACGCTCCCACACTCCCTGCACGCGACGGGCGTTCCGGCGTCGTTGGTATATCATCTATCGCTCGGCTCTTCTGCTCGCGCTGCCAGCTATAGTTGGAGCGTGGAGCAGTCTGCACCTGCGAGCTACGCGGTATTGGTGTCGTAGGATGGACCCGTTGCGTCTGTCCAACAGCAACAAGGGCGGGACGTGCCAATGTGCGGAACTGCTGTTCATCATCACGGGGGTAGGAATTGCTCATGTCTTTGCTGGCACGTATATCACGCAGAGATCGAGGCGTCGTATGCTTCGTAACGGGTACGTGTCGCACAGGACGCGCTACATCATTCTCATTCCGATATGGTAAACGTAGTTTAGGGATGCTCACAAAATCCCCCTCTAACATGCCTCCGTCTATAGTGCGCTTGTGTGTGCGGATGCCAAGGGTACGCGACTCCCGCCACGCGATATATCGTGCATCGCGCTTATGCGGCCACAGTAGCGTTCCACTCACCCACAACACAAGTCCCCACGAAAGCAGCCACATCAGAGAAAGCAAGCCGAGGCCAATCAACACGAAGAGGGCTGTTGTTCCCCTCGTCGCCCATGCATGCGGAAATTGCTGTACAGCATGCGCGAAGACGTGCCACACCGCTGGCGGGAAGCCACCCTCGGACCAGAACAGAACCAGCGTCACGCCACCAATGCCCAGCCATGTGGCATAGCGAACCCAGTGCTGCTGATCATAGTGTATTGTTCTAAATTCTTTTAGCATAACCATCTCTTCTCTACGCCTCCTCTCTGGAACGATATGCTCCTACGGCATCCACAGTTTTCCACAGTGATAAGTATAGACAAGATGGCTTTGTGTAGACTCCTAATATCCTTGTTATTAGGAGGTATTTGGGAGGTATTTGAGAGATAAAAACGTGTACGGACCTGATTTTATCACGCCCTCGTCCACACATACAATTGAAACGGAGATTGAACAACGGAATCAATTGATGGAAAACGTGGTCAATGGGAACGAGGGCGTGATAAATCAGGCCCGTACAACTGTTTAACATCGCCGACGTTTCAGGAATTGACGAAATGTACGGGCTTGATTTATCACGCCCTCGTCCCCATACACTATGCCAACAAGGATTGAACAATGGAATCAACGAATGGAAAACGTGGTCGATTTTGTCTTATATTTCTTATACCATTGTCTTCTAATTATTCCTCGTTACTGCACACGGACAATGGTGCGGCCTCGTATCTCCCCTTTCAGGATCGCGGCCAGGACCTGTGGCAGTTCTTCTAATGTAGCCTCTTTGCCAATGCTTTCAAGCAGGGAATCGGGTTTGTATTCGGTCGCGAGTTGCTGCCACAGAGTGCGGCGTAGCTCCATCGGGCAGTTTACCGAGTCGATACCAAGCACGTTTACAGCCCGTAGGATAAATGGAAAGACGGTTGTGTTGACATTGACACCACCTGTATTGCCACAGGCGGCAACAGAGCCACCATACTTTGTCGAGCGTAGCAGGTAGGCCAACGTTGCACCACCAACAGCATCGACTGCGCTCGCCCAACGTTCTTTCTCCATTGGACGTGTGCTTTCCGCCGAGGTCTCATCACGCCCTACAATTTCGCTGGCACCCAGACTTTTCAAATATTCGTGTTCCTCGGCCTTACCTGTACTCGCGGCAAGCGTATAGCCAAGCTTTTTGAGAATGCCGAGGGCAATACTCCCAACACCGCCCGTTGCACCCGTAATCAGGACTGGCCCGTTGGTAGGTGTAAGACCGTTTTTCTGTAACTGATGTACCGAAAGTGCAGCGGTAAAGCCAGCCGTACCGAATGCCATCGCCTCTTTCAGCGTTAAACCTGCGGGTAGCGGCACAATCCATTCAGCCTTGACACGCGCATACTCGCTGAAACCGCCATAGTGCGAGACACCCAGACCGTAGCTTGTGGCGATAATCTCATCGCCAGCCTTATAACGGGAATCGCTCGACTCGACAACAGTACCGGACAGATCGACCCCCGGCACAAACGGGTAGTTACGCACAATCTTGCCATCAGGTATCGAGGCCAAACCATCCTTGTAGTTGACGCTCGAATAGGCTACCCGCACCAATACCTCGCCATCAGGCAGGTCTGTCTGCGCCAGCTCTTGAATGCCCGTCGTAAAATTATCGTTCGTTTTGTTGACAACAAATGCTTTGAAGGATGATGGAGACATATAATTTTTCTTTCTAATTGACGCGTTTTTCGTGACCAGCCCATTCTTTTTCGCGCAGGACGTACTTCTGTATCTTGCCTGTCGAGGTTTTGGGCAGGTCGCCAAAGGCGACAGAGGCAGGACTTTTGAAGTGCGCCAGCCGCTCACGGCAGAAAGCGATAATCTCTTGTTCGCTCACATCCTGATTCGGCTTCAAGGTGACAAAAGCTTTGGGACGCTCACCCCATTGCTCATCGGGAATAGCGACAACGGCACATTCCATGACGGCGGGATGCTGCACGATGGTTTGCTCTACCTCGATGGTCGAGATGTTTTCGCCACCGGAGATAATCACGTCTTTGGCACGATCACGCAACTCTACCGAGCCGTCGGGATACATGACGCCGATATCGCCAGAATGGAACCAGCCGCCCTCGAACGCGATCTCGGTGGTTTTAGGATTGTCATAATAGCCCTTTGCCACGTTGTTGCCATGCATCAGTACCTCGCCCATTGTCTGCCCATCACACGGCACATCCTGCATATGAGCATCGACGACCCGTAGACGCTCTGCCACCACGTTACCCTGTCCCTGTCGTGCGGAGCGGCGTGCCAGCTCATCTTCCGACAAATTTGCCCATTCATCATGCCATTCGTTGACAGAGTAGGGTCCGTAGGTTTCGGTCAGACCATAGACATGTACCGGATGAATATTGAGTTTTTTCATATGTCCCAGTAGCGTCGGGGATGGTGGCGCACCTGCAACGGTGGCAATCAACTCATGGTCGAGACGATGCGCCTTTGCATGATTCACCAGCAAAATTTGCACGGTTGGGGCACCGCAATAGTGCGTTACGCCCTCATGTTCAAGTGTATCCCAGATCACTACGGGATCGAGCTTACGAAGGCAAACATGCGTCGCACCAATAGCGGTCACGGCCCATGTGAAGCACCAACCGTTGCAATGAAACATTGGTAGCGTCCACAGATACACACTATCGCTGCGTATGCCGCTTTCAATCACCTCTGCAAGTGCGTTCAAATAGGTGCCGCGATACGTGTACATCACGCCTTTCGGATCGCCAGTAGTGCCCGAAGTATAGTTGATGGAGATGGTTTCTTCCTCATCCTCCAACCAACTTGTCACAGGCTCCTCCGAGCCAGCCGCTAAAAAGGCTTCGTAGGGATCATCGCTCGTACCCGTGTCGTCGATACGCACAACCTGAATATCTCCCAGGTCAACATGTGCAAGCGGGGCATAGAGTTCCACATCGACAAAGAGATATTTCGCACCTGAATGGTGCAGGATAAACGCTACCTCGCGTGCGCTTAGACGCGTATTGACCGCCACAAGAATACCACCTGCCGCTGGCACACCATAATGCGCCTCCAAAAGTGCTGGTATGTTTGGCGCAAGAAAGGCAACTCTATCATGTTTTTGCAGATTCATTGCTCGCAAATGCGACGCGAGACGGTATACACGGTCTGCGAACTGGCGATAGGTATAGCGTCTCTCACCATGTACAACCGCGACCTTATCGGGATAAATCAACGCGCTCCGTTCCAGGAAACTGAGCGGCGTAAGCTCTGTACGATACACTCTTTCATCGTTCATGTCTGTTTCTCCTTTCTTAAGAGGCGATGGAGCCGCCATCCACAACGAGAATCTGCCCCGTAACGTAGGCTGCGGCGGGAGACGCGAGAAAGACAATCACACCTTTGATGTCGTCAGGACCGCCAAAGCGGTGCAGTGGGACAGCGGAAAGAAAGGCTTCCTCATTCTTACTAAGGAGGCCACGCGACATCTTGGTGGGGAACCAGCCGGGGGCAATCGCGTTGACCCTGATGCCATACTGCGCCCAACCAGTGGCGAGGTCACGGGTCATGTTGACAACCGCACCTTTGCTGGCATGATAGCCAACGGCCTGAATGTATTTCGGGTTGCCACCAACGAGGCCAGCGACGGAGGCGATATTGACGATGGTACCACCTTTGCCACGCGTTATCATGGCTTTTCCTACTGCCTGCGACATGATAAAGGTGCCTTTGACGTTGATATCAACGACGCGCTCGAACTGCTCAAGTGGCATAGCTTCGGGAGCAGCACCCCAGGTCGCACCACTATTATTGACGAGGATATCAATCTCTCCGAAGGTTTTCTGCGTCTCCTCGACAACGTGTGCTACGTCGTCCGGCTTTGTGATATCGCAAGCAAAGGCCAGTGCTTTGCCACCACCAGCCTCGATATCCTGCTTGACGCCTTCGCACGCCTCCAGCTTCCGCGAACACAACACCACATTTGCCCCAACATCGGAGAGCGCGTGCGCCATATACTCACCCAGACCACGCCCACCACCAGTGATAATAGCCGTTTTACCATCGAGCCGAAACAGGTCTAGAGTCGCCATGGATGATCTTCCCTTCTCAACACTGAATAGGTATTTTTTCAATACTCTATGGTATCACTTTTTTACGAAAAATTTCTGTAGGGACCGATGTATCGCATCCTGGGTGGGGCGGGGTGGGGAGGAACAACATGTGAGCGACAATCCTCAACGGCGACGTTTGCCCCACCACCCCCATCTTTGGACGCGATAAATCTGGTCCCTACGAAGGTACATTCCTCATGCTCAACTGTACACGCCCTCGCTGCATATCGACTTTGAGGACACGCACCTGTACGACCTGCCCAACGGCGACAACGGTCAAGGGGTCTCGCACGAAGCGATCGGCTAGCTCTGAGACGTGAACAAGGCCATCTT
>JAABVA010001225.1_pt1 | contig 28150 bp, 25 predicted proteins | sample 5560331 | NCBI WGS metagenome assembly JAABVA01 (sample SAMN12812661, study PRJNA571458) | rock metagenome | isolation source: Antarctica rocks | place: Antarctica: Victoria Land, Mt New Zealand sud | collected 2016-01-07 | reverse complement strand
ATAGCCGCATCGGCCTCCCATCAGGCATCTGTGCAACAAATACTAGATCAAAGCATCGAGGACGCGAGAAAAGCGGCGGTTTCAACTAGCACCAAAGGTTGATAGGTCTGACGAGCTATGCCGAGCTAGCTTCAGCATGCCGCATGCGACCCGTTCCTGTCACTATCGACCCTCCTCCACGCTTTAGTGGGGTGGTACCAGCGAACTGGCGGCCAAAATTATCTCCGCATCATAATGATTCGATGAGGCGGACATCATGCGCCCGACGCGCCCTGTAGCACCGTCTTGATCACAGGAGGCAACGCGGGCAACAGGTCGCCGGCCAGGGTACCACGGTCCCCATCGCGCTCGGCCAACTGGTCGCCCGTACGGCCGTGCAGGTAGACGCCGGCGACGGCGGCGTCGAAGGGTGCCGCGCCCTGCGCGACGAGGGCGGCGATGACCCCGCCTAGCACGTCGCCGGTCCCGCCCGAGGCCAGATTCGGGCCGCCCGTCGTGTTGACGGCCGCGTCCCCATCGGGCGCGGCCGTCACGGTCGGGTTGCCCTTGAGCACGACTACCACACCCCACTCTTTGGCCTTCTCCGGCGCGAGGTCCGGGCGGCGCGCGTCGATCTCGTCGTGCTTCAGACCCGTCAGCCGTCCGAATTCGCCGCTATGCGGCGTCAACACGAGGGGATGGCGCGTACGGCCGGACCAATTGTCTATCTTCGCCAGGGCGTTGAGACCTTCGGCGTCGACGATGAGGGGCAACTCCGCCGGCAACGTGTCCTCACACAGCAGGGTCTCCAGCAACTGGACCGTGGCGTCGCCCTGCGCCAGGCCGGGACCGAAGAGGAGCGCCTTGTAGCGCGAGGCGGCGCCCTTGATTGCCTCGACGGCCGCCGCGGGGTCGAGCACGCCCTCGTCGTCGTCTTTGAGTACCAGGAAGGTGGGTTCGAGCAGATGGGCCGCCAGGATGGGGTGCGCGTGGGCGCCCGTGGCCAGCGTCACCAGCCCGGCGCCGGCGCGCGCGGCGCCCATCGTGGCGAGTTGCGGCGCGCCGGTGAAGCGGCGTGAGCCCGCCACCACCAGCACAGCCCCCGCGCTGTACTTGTTGGCGTCGCGTGAGCGCTTGGGGATGCGCGCCCGCGCGTCCTCCTCGCCGGCGCGCCACAGCGCGACGTCCGCAGCGGCGTCAGGCGCGAGGCCGATCGGGGCCGGTACGACGTGCCCGGCGAGCACGGCGCCCTGCCCCAACACGAGGCCGCGCTTGTAGTAGCCAAAGGTGACGGTGATGGTGGCTTGGATGGCGTGGGGGTCGGCCGCGCCGGTGTCGGCGTCGACGCCGCTCGGCAGGTCGAGCGCCACGACGGCGCGCGCGGCGGCCACATCGCGCACGAGGTCGAGCACGGCGGCGAGGTCGCCCTCGATCGGGCGTAGCCGACCGGTCCCCAGTAGCGCGTCGACGACGACCGTGGCGTCGGCGAGCATGCGGCGCAGCGCGGCGCCGTCGGGGTCGTCGGCGTGGCGCACCACGAGGGGACGCGGCGGGATGGGCTCGTCACGGTGGTAGGTGTAGGCCGCGACCTGATGACCCCACTCGGCGAGGCGCCGCGCCACGACCATGCCGTCGCCGCCATTGTTGCCGGGACCGCATAGCACGAGCACGCGGGCCTGCCGTTCACCCTGAGCAAGCGCCTCGGCGATCACGCGCGCGGCGGCCGTCCCGGCGTTTTGCATGAGTTGCGCCGTCGTCGTGCCGCCCTGCTCCGTGCGCTGCTCGGCCGCGCGCATCTGCGCCGCCGTCACGATCTTATCCATTAAAATATTCCTCTACTCGGGTAGTTTCTGTCTGAGTATGACAAAGGCAATAGCCAGGCCATTAGTGTGCGTAATGCTGACCGAGAGCCAGGCGGCGCCCATCTGCTCGGCGCGCGCCCTGGCCTTACCATACAGGTACACGGTGGGGCGGCCGCGGCGGTCCGGCAGGATTTCGATGTCGCGCCAACGCAGGCGGCGTATGCCGGTTCCGAGCGCCTTGCTCACGGCCTCCTTGGCGGCGAAGCGGCCAGCCAGGCTCTCGGCGCGGCCCCGACAGTAGGCCTGCTCGGCCGGCGTGTAGACGCGGTCGAGGAAGCGCTGGCCCCAGCGCTCCAGCGCGGCCACGATACGCGGGATCTCCGCCGCGTCCACGCCGCCGTGCGGCCCCTCCGCCTCGCCCCCGACCCACGCGCCCTCGTGCGGCTGCATCCGCGTCTCCTCCCTTTCCCCTATGATTGTCCGAGCAACGTACCGCGCTATAGGCGCGACCGGATGGCCCATAGGTCCGGAAAGAACGGCTTGATGGTCGTCGCCAGATACGATGCTCCCATCGAGCCACCGCTGCCGGCCTTGACGCCGATGGTACGCTCCACCATTTTTACATGCCGGTAGCGCCATTCCTGGAATCCCTCGTCGATATCGACCAGCCCCTCGCACACGTTCCTGGCCGTGGTATCGGTGCGATAGACCTCGATCAAGATGGTCTGGACATCCGGCGAGGGCGCGACAGGCTGTGTCACATCGCGGTCCAGTTGCTCGACCGGAACGGCGTAGCCAGCCACATGGAGATAGCGCAGGAAGGCGTCCCAGAGGGTCGGCTGGCTGTACCGCGCCGCGAGGCGATCACGCTCGGCTGAGTGTTCAGGGTAGCGCGTGAAGGCGGTGTCCCGCTTGTAGCCACACACGAACTCGATCTCGCGGGACTGCGCCGATTGGAAGCCGCTAGACGATTCCAGGAAGCCGCGGAACGCATTGAATTCGAGGGGCGTCATCGTCTCCATCACATCGAGTTGCGCGACGACCGTTTTCAAGATGGCCAGGATACGGCGCATCGTGTGCGCCGCGCGCGCGGGGTCGTTGGCGCGCAACAGGTCTTGCAGGTGGTCCATCTCGTGCAGTATCTCTTTGAACCAGAGTTCATAGATCTGATAGATCTGGTGGATGACGATAAAAAGCAATTCATCGTGCTCCGCGCCATGCGGGCCGGTACTGCGCGGAGTCTGGATACCGAGCAGTTCGTCTAGCCGCAGGTAACTAGAATAGGTCAAGGCTTTCGACATGCCACGCTCCTTCCTGGCGTCCCTCTATATCTTAACCTTGTGGCGCCAATGGGTGATAATTCCGTAGCGCCCGTCCGATCAGTCGTGACTCCAGTAGACGCTCAGTCACAAAATCCCCTTGACGCATATTCGCACTCGTCCGTTAAACGAGATGACATACAGCGGTGCGATTTTCAGGGCCATAGGACACGACGTAAGGGCCATAGGACACGACGTAGGTGTACGGTTAGGAGGGGCTCAGGGGCTTGTGGCGGCGATGACGGACAGTGTCCCGTTGGCGTCGGCAACGAGGATATGGCCTGTTGCCGCGTCGAGCGCGAGGGCTGCGGCGTTGCTGGCTAGGGTTGTCTGGGCCAGGGTACGGCCGCTCCGCGCGTCGATAACAAGCACAAGCGCCCCGTGCAAGGCGTCCGTCTGCTGCCCCGTCGTGTCGCCGTCCGTCGCCAGGAATATCCGGCCGCGCGCCGGGTCGACCGCATCCGCGGTTGGCGCGCCGCCCGGGACCGTCTCGATGGTAGCCGACCGCACGGTCCGCCGGGAGCGTGTGTCGATCACAGACAGGATCGCCGGGCCTATATCGATCGGGTCGAACGCCGTGCTCACCGCCACGATGCGCCCAGTCGCGGCGTCGGCGGCTAGTGTCGTGCCGCCAGCCCCGTCGATCCGGGCCAGCGCCTTGCCGGTGCAGTCATCCAGGATGTACAGGTGCTCGATGCGCCCATTGTCCTGGGTCCCGATGATGAGGCGGCCCAGGCGCGGGTCCACGGCCAGCGCCTCGGGATCGCCGGGGAGGAACCCGCTCGCATCCCCGGCCAGGGGCGCGGCGCGCCGGACGGCGCCGGTGCGCGGATCGATCAGCAGCGGTTGCACCGTGCCGAAGGTGTACAGGACCGCGAGGCGCCCCGCGACCGGGTCGAGTATGGCTTGATCGTTGATATCTTTGGCGACGATGGAGCGGACGACGCGGCCGGTGCGGGCATCGAGGATCAAGACGACGCCCGCCTCCCCTTCGACGGCGGCGACGTACCCCGCGCGCGGGTCGTCGATGAGCGGCGCGGCGCAGTCTTGCAGGGGAGTCGTCCCGCGGATCGCGCCCGTGGCTGTGTCCAGCATGTAAAGCACGCCCGGCCAGGGCTGCAACGCCGAGCGATCCACCGAACAGATGGCGAGGAACGCATGGCGGGCGACGGGGTCGACGACGAGGAGGGGCGCGTCATCGGCCACCGGACCGAACTCGGGCGCCAGATATGCGGGCTGGGGGAGCGCCACCGTCCGCAGCGGCCGACCCGTCGTCGCATCGACGACGGCGAGGCGCGCGTGACCCGCGACGAATCCACGCCGATCGAGCGGCCCCCTGTCCACGATGAGGGCGCGCCGCGCACGCGGGTCCACGGCGAGGGCGATTGGGGCGTCACCGACGCGCGCGCGGTGCAGGACGGCGAGGCGCAGGGCCGGCGGGGTGCTGGCGGTCGGGCGCCGAAGCGCCGCGCGTCCCGTGGGACGCAGCCGCGCACCCCGCGCGGCCATAGTGGTCCCGCAGGCGACGGCGGCCACCAGAGCCGCGGCGATAATGGCGGACGATACGTGTCCTCTCATCACACCACCTCGCGCATGGTACGCGCCCAGCCCCCCTGTCGCCGATCACCAAACGCTCGCCCACCCGTTTCCTGACCCATCTTTGCCCCCCCGTCGAACGAGACTGACCCCGGCCACGGCCCTGTCGGATCATTGGCCTCACAAGCGTGCCGTGTCGAGGACGCTCACCGTGCCGGCGCCATAGTTCGTCACGAAGGCGCGCCGTCCCCGTCCGTCGATGGCGACGGAGGGCGCCCCGAACACGGGACCTGGGGGCTGGTCGTCCAGCACGAACCCCGCAGCCGGGGGCTGGTCGTCCAGCGCGAACGTGCGCATGGCGCGGCCGCTGTGCAGGTCGATGACGGTAATGAGCGTCGGGGTAAAGGGCCGGGCGATGGCGCCGATCACCTGCTCCCGCGCGACGATGGCGCGGCCGGACTGGCTGTCAATCGCCACCGCCGCCGCCACGCCCCGACTCGTGAGCCTGTCCAGCGTCACCGTGCGCACCGGGTGCCCGTCGCGCGTCGAGAATGTGCTCGCCGTGACGGGGCCGCCGGTCGAGCTGAGCGGATAATCGACGGAAACCGCCCGCCCGTTGGCCGGGTCGGCGGCGAGCGGGCCGCTGCCCACGCTGGCCGCCCGATGGAGGACGCGCCCCGTCGTCGCGTCAAGCACAAGCCCAGTGGTGAGGCCGAGGCTGCCGGAGAGAGCCACCACCACGCGCCCGGCCCGCTCGTCGACCGCCAGATCCGTTGCCGCGGCGGCGCCGCTGTCGGGGGCCTGACCGAGGGGGACGCGCGCCAGGACCCGGCCCGTCGCCGCATCGAGCATGTCGAGCCCGGTCGACGACCCGACAAACACGCGGTTGGTCCGCTCGTCGACCGCGAGAGGCGGGCCGTCATCGGATGGGTGCGTGCGCATGAGCCGCCCCGTCACGATGTCGATGACGCGCAGGCCGCCCGGGGCGATGATGCGCCCCAGCGCGTCTGTCCGGGCGTTGTTGACCAGGAAGAGCTGGCGCGCCCGCGCGGCAAGCGTCACACCGACTGGGGCGTACCCGGCCGGGATGGTTCGCAGCGACGCGCCGGTGCGCCCATCGAGCACCCGCACCACGCATGGACCGGTGGCCGGGTCGCCGTCGCCGGCCGGTTTTCCGGTGACGGTCGGCAGAAACACCCGCCCCGTTCGCGGGTCGATGGCCGCGGGCGCGCCGTCCCCCGGCGGTATCAGATACGACCGGCCCAACGAGCGCGTGCGCACGACGCGTCCCGTCCGGGCGTCGAGCACGGCCAGCGCCAAGACTCCACGCCCGTCCCCGACCACGAAGGCGCGCCCTGTCGCATCGTCCACGAGCACAGCCGACGGGTTGAAGCCCAGGTGGATGGCGCGCATCACCGGCGCCGCGGGAGGGCGGGTCGCGACGGTGTCTCCCGCCGCATCCGGCCCTCCCATGGCGCTGAACGCGCTGGCCGCGGCCACGACGAGAGCGAGAGCGCCGATGCGATGCGCCCATGACGCTGCCCTCACTGGAACCCTCGCGGCAGGCGCGCGACGGGGATGCGAGTCCAGGTCCGCCCCGCGTCCGCAGTGCGGTAGAGCCAATCGCCGGTCGCCACATAGACGAGATCGCCGAGGTGATCGCCGCTCCCCACCGCGACGATGGACCCGACACGGAAGGGGAGATGCGCACTGATCGCTAGCTGGCCCTCGGCTGGCCCGGCCCCATGGAAGCGGTAGATGCTGTCGCGCACGAAGGCGTAGGACGCCCCGGCGCCGAAGGCGTTGTCCACGGTGAAAGCGGGGCACACACCCTGCAGGTCGCCGGGGCAGCGCACGGTCCGCCACGTCCGGCCCTCGTTCGCGGACACATACAGCCGATCCGTAGGCAGAGGCGGGTCCTGCCGCCCGACCAGCAGCGCCCCCTCGTGCGCGTCGCCTACGATACGGAAACCGCCGTGTACTGCCGGAGGCACATGGACCGGCGCCCAATGTCTCCCGGCGTCATCGCTGCGCCGGATAACCGTGCCCGTCCGCAACGTGCTCGGGTCGAGGGTGTTGGCATAGACGGTGTTGCGTCGTCGCGGGTCGGCGACAAGCAAAGGCGCCCCATCCTCTGCGGTGGACACCTGGGTCGGCGCGGGATACGGGACCCGGCGCCACGTGAGGCCGGCGTCGCCGGAGATGTCCACGAGGATGCCAGTTGGGTCCCAGCTCACGGCGTAGAGTCGACGCGGGGAGAGCGGGTCGAGGGCGAGGTAGCCGACGACGCCGCTGTTCCCAAGTGGCGCATGCAGGTCCCCCGCGAGCGAGCCCCAGTGAACGCCGGCGTCCGCGGAAGAGAGGATATCGGAATAGCCGCTGTCAGGGGAGACCTGCGAGGACACATGCAAGTAGAGATGGCGGCTATCCGCGGCCAGGACGGCCAGCGAATACATACCCGTGGGATCGTACGCCACGCGATCCAGCGCGCGCGACAAGTCGGCCCAGATCCGGCCACCGTCCGTGGAGCGCATCAGCCAGAGGTGGCAGGGGGCCGTGAGCGCCTCGCATCCTTGATCGCCAGGAGAGAGGACGACACCGCCGATGTATACCGTCCGCGGGTGGTGTGGATCAACCCGCAGCCATGTCACCGTCCGCGTCTCAACGGCCGCAGAGGCGCGGTGCGGCGGCGGCCATCCGGCGCAGGCCGCCAGGGTTATGGCGAGGGCGACGAGGAGGCGCGGCAGTGGCGTCCCACCCGCGACCCCAGCGACCACACGCCGCCGGCACAGAGGCGCCTCCCTTGGGTGCTTCATCACGCCCGGCGCCTCGGTGTCCACCATGATCTACCCTATCCGCTACGTCTCGTCGAGCGCCAATCTCCATGCCTCTACGATACTAGCGTCCAAGGGATGAATGCAAATCGACCGAAGCCCATTCTTGATTTGCACGGATATCTCCCGTACAATTACGCGGTATAGTAACAACTATAAACGCATGGGGGGAAAACGCTATGTCCACATCTATCGAGGCAAAACGTCAGCGCATAGCTGTCCGTAGCACGCGTCTCGAAACACGCGTCACCCCTGAAACGAAAGCGCTATTACAGCGCGCCGCGTCAATACATGGCCGGTCATTGAGTGATTTCGTCCTGGCCTGCGCCCGACAAGAGGCCGAGCGCACGATCCGTGAACACGATGTCATTGCGTTGAGCGTGCGCGACTCCCAACGCTTCGCTGAGTTAGTCCTCAACCCGCCGGAGCCCAACGAGCCCCTGCGCGCGGCTATGCGGCTGCATCGATCCGACACCGCGTCGGACGTGTAGGCGCATGGTCCCTATGCCCGAGACCTACCGTATCGAACCACTTGGGAAGCAGCACGACCGGACCGGTTTTTCATGCGGGAACGACGACCTCGACCGCTATTTACGTGAGCGAGCGACACAAGATCAGCGGCGCGGCGTGTCAGCGGCGTACGTCCTGATCAAGGGCGCCACCAGGGCAATAGCAGGGTACTACACGCTCTCGGCGACCGCCATCGAGCCGCATGGGCTTCAGCCGGGGACGTTTAAGGGCTTGCCACCATACCCAACGGTACCGGCAACGCTGCTCGGACGGCTGGCCCGCGATGTCCGATACCGTCGCTCCGGTATCGGCTCACGCTTGCTCTTCGATGCGCTGGCGCGGAGTTTGCGCGTCTCGCACGAGATCGCCGCACTCGGCGTCGTCGTGGATGCCATTGACGACGACGCGCGCGTCTTCTATGAACGCTACGGCTTCGTACGCTTCCTACACAACGAGTATCGACTCATCCTACCCATGGGCACGATCGAGAAGCTCATCGCTTCCTCAGGAGGATAAAGGCGAATCCGTGTAGATGTTTAACGCCTTCCCAATCGCGCCAGTATCGCCCGTTTCAACAGCGTCATCTCCTCGACTTTCAACAGCGAAATACCCCCGAAGTACACGACAGCGGCGGCGGCGCCCGTGATCAACATCGTCAAGATCTGGCCGCGCAGCGCGCGCAGCGAGAACAGCGCATACCCGCCCATTACGGCCTGCAAAACCCAGGCGACGGCGACCATCGCGGCAGTGGCGAGCGCGATCTTCAGGATAGCCGGCAGCGTCGCGCGCAGGTCCAGTGAGCCGAAGAACCTGTAGAACAGGGCGAGCAGGATGAGTCCATGCATCGAATTCTGCGCCGTGTTGGCAAAGGCCAGCGCGGGCGCCCCGACGGTCCCGTAGAGGGGGAAGGCGACCAGCGCGTAAAATCCATAGCACACAAAGCCGACTATCACCGGGACGATCGTGTTCTTGCGCGCGTAGAACGCGAACATGACGAGTTGGTCGACCACGATAAAGGGCAGTTGATAGGCGTAGTTTTGCAGTACCACCGCGGTCAGCGCGGCGTCGCCTACTGTGTAGTGCCGATGCGCGAACAGCAACGCAGTGATGGGGTGGCGCAAAACAATCAGCCCCGCCGCGGCCGGTATCATCAATAGCAGGCCCAGGCGCACGCCCATCATCAGGGTCTCCTTAAACTGGGCGTCGTCATTGGCCGTGGCGTACGTAGACAGCAGCGGCAGCACGGCGAAGGAGAGCGCCGCCGCCACCAATCCGACGGGAAACTGGATGAGCGTGGTCGCGAGCCGCAGCGCCGTCACATTCACCCCTGAATTGCCCGGAGCACGGTTTTGCAGGCCCAGGTCTACGAACACGAATAACATGCTGACGATGTAGCTGGGGGCCAGGGGGGCATACAGCCGGAAAATGCGCCTGACGGCCGGGTGCTTTAGATCTAGCACAAGCATGTACGGCAGATTTTGACGTCGTAATGCAGGCAAGAGCAACGCCACCTGGACGAGCGCGCCGAGGATGACGCCAAAGGCCAGGCCCAGCCGGCCGAACCGCGTGGCGCCCCACAAGCCCGTCGCGATGGCCCCCGCGATCACCCCGACATGCAGGAAGCCGGCGGCGAAAGCCGCCCCGCCAAACTTCCTGCGTGCGTACAACGCCGCTTGTAAGACCGCGAACGGCCCCATAATCAGCAGGGCGAACATGACGACCTGCGTGAGCTGGACGGTCAACGCTTTCTGGCCGGTGGTAAAAGTACTGTGCGCGGTCAACAGCCCCACGAGCCAGGGGGCGGCAAAGAGAAAAATAACGGCGATGGTAAACGTGACCAGGATGAGCAGGTTGACGATGCTATAGACGACCCGCCGCAACTCGCGCCGCTGCTCGTCCTGTGAGTAATCGGTAAACGTCGGGATCAAGGCGCCGCTGACGGTCCCATTCGCCAGCAAGTCCAGGAACGTCTGCAGCGGGGTGAGCGCCGACAGGAAGGGACCCGCGACGCCGGCGCCGAGCGAGGCCACGACACTTTGGCGCACCAGGCCCATCAAACTGCTCGCCAGGTTGCCCAACATCACGAACGCGGCCGACTTGACAAGCAGTCGCCTCTTGCCGGGCGTAGCCTGGACGCTTACCGCCTGTATGCTTGCAACGCCGTCTTGTCGCGGGAGCGCCTGCGCCTGCGCCTCGTCTCCTGTGCCCATAGGCGTATCCTAGCACACTGTCCTCTCCTTAATCCGTATTCCGTATGTCGTGTACTCTCATGGGAGACTGTCAAAAACCTGGGGAGGAGATAATCGAAGGGAGCGTGGGCAGCGATTACTGCGCCCACGCTATGCACCAACAGCGGTGTCGCGTCCCACTCTCGACCCACACACTCTCAGGCATACGAGGTACGCAGGCTCTGGCCTCCCCCGGTTTTTGACGGTTTCCTACTTCTATTGATAGACACGCAGCCGTCCGTCTGTCCCCGTCACCACCAAGGTTCCCTGGGGACCAAGGGCGATCGAGGGCGTGTTACCCAGGCTGGTCGGACCTCCTGCCGGGAGTGTCCACAGCAGGGAGCCGTTCGGTGCGATAACGCGGACTATTCCATCGCTGCTGCCAAGGTAGGCGCGGCCCATGGCATCGACGGCGATGGTCGGCGGCTGCGCGGAGGGAGTGCGCAATTGGCGGCCTAAGGGGCGACGCCACAGCCGATGCCCCGCTGGACTCACCGCGCTGATTCCGGTCCGGCCCAGAGCCACCACCGTCCCGTCGGCTCGTGCGGCGAGGCTTATGACGTCATCCCCCGTCGTGCAGTGCCACAGGAGCCGCCCGCTCGGCGCATAGGCGCCGTCGACAAGCGGTGTCCCACACGCGTCATCGGTGTAGGTGAAGAGCAGGCGCGGGTGCAGACGCACCGTGCTCAGGCTACGCCCCGTCTGTTGCGGGTCGTGGCCGACCATAGCCCATTCCTGCGCCCAGGCGGATGGCGCACTGGCCCGCGCGACCGACAAACGCGCGGGGGCCACGAGCCCAAATAGAACGCACACAAAGACACTAACTGCCAGCGCGACCCAGAGCGGTCCCCTTCGTACGCCGCCCGCGCGCGTCTGTGTATCCCCTCACGCTGCGTCCTTTCCAATCCAACTGTAGCATACATGCTATAGGCCTCCCGTTAGCTTTTCGACGGAAAGTTACGCTAAGCGCCGAGATCGTCTTCGTGGCGCTTGACGCGCAGCGGGCGGAGATGGCCCACAATCTCCGGCTCCTCGAAATGGTAGTGCCCGACGAGGTGGATGTGCGCCCGGTGCAGCGGGGTGATGTGGCTCCAGGCCGTGTCGGGCACGGGCTGCCCCCGCCGCGCCAACTCTGCCGCCGCCGCGGCCAGATACTCGGTATCCCACACGATGATCGCGTTGATCACCAGGGATAGGGCGGACGCACGGTTCAGTTGCGCCTCATAGCTCCGGTCGCCGAAGCGCCCCTGCCGGCCGAAGAAGATGGCCCGCGCCAGCGCGTGCAACCGCTCCTGCCTATTGAGTCCGACGAGGTTGCGCCTCCTGAGCTGCACATCGTCGACATAGCTCAGGATGTGGCGAGTTTTGGCCAGACGGCCTAACTCCTGGATCGCCTGCTGCAACGGGTTCTGCCGCTGCATGGCCTGCAGCTTGGCGACGACGAGCGAGGGGCGCACCAGGCCATCCAGAATTGTGGCCCCTGGTCGGAGACGTGCGAGTAGAGCGTCAAGCCGCGTCGCCGGGCGAAGAAAGGGGGATTGTGCCGCGCGTTGATGGCCGAGGACCCGACCCCGAAGCGCATCCCGTCGGAGGATGAGGTGGTCCCGTCGCCGAAGCGCGCCGTCAGTGACAGCGTCCCGTGGTAGTGGATGACGGAGGTAATCGCCTGGCGCAGCGTGTCCTCGCGGAAGTACCAGTCGTAGACGCGCGTCAACTGGGCCTCCGAGATGCCCGAGGCCCGCGCCATGGTGGCCAGCCCGAGGTTGGTAGCCTCGGCGATCAGCACGGCGAAGAGGGCGGGGCGGACCTGGATCAGATGCTCAGGCGTCGGGGCGCGCCGGCCGCCAAGATGGGTGAGCGCCTGGCTGAAGCCAATCCAGCGGTCGACCTCCATCAACAGGTCGGGCAAGCCGCTCTCCGGCAGCAAGTCCGTTAGGGCGTCCCGCGCCACCGCGACCTCGCGCGGGACCTCGACCGCGTCCAGGGCCGTGAGCCGCACCTTGCCGTCGACGACCCGTGCGTCGGCGTTGCGCGGCAACCGCCGGGCGACCCGGTCGGTCAGGGCATCCAACTCCGCTACGGCCCGCGCCATGTAGGTCGCTCCATCCGTGGGCAGGTCGCTCTCCGCGGCCCACGTCGCGCGCCGCCCGGCCCATGTATCGGGCGCGTACAGGTCGGTGTCCCAGGGGGTGTAGCGCCGGCTCCCCTCGACGGTCAGGTCGCCGGCGCGCAGGGCGCCACGCGCCTCGTGCAGCAGGCACGCTTCCCAGCCGTGGCGGTCCACCTCCTCCGGCCGCACGATGGCCTTCGCCCAGCGCTTGGGGATGAAGCCGACCGGGGCGGTCGGCGGGACGTGCAGGCGGCGCTCCGCGTTCATCGTCGCCAGCGCCTCCAGTGCTTCGACCAGTTCGTTGCCGGCGCGCGGCGAGCCGAAGCGCAGCGCCGCCAGCATTGGCGGCGCGAACGAGCGGATGTGGCGGAAGTGGCGTCCCAGCGTGGCGACGAAGAGATCCGCATCGGTGCCGTCGGCGGCCGCGCTGTCCTCAACCACAGCGCTGACGCGCTCGCGCGGGATCTGCCGGAACACCGCGTTACGCACCCCTTCGGGCGGGATGTCCGGGTCGAGCAGGATCGCGCCGACGGTGCGGAAGAGCCGTGCCCCTTCGGTCAGGGCCTGCGCCCGGGCCGCCTTCGCCTCGGTCAGCTCGTCGTTGCTGTCGCCGAAGGCACGCCCGATGAGCGTATCGAACATCTCGACGATGTCGTCGGTGAGCTCCTCGCCGCGCACCGCGAGGAAAGCCAGGAGCAGCGTGTGGCGTTTGGCGGGCGGATAGCGGCGCAGCGCCTGGGCTGGCTAGCGGCGCACGAGAGCGGCCCATTGCCGGCGTCGATTCGAGGTGATGGCGCCCCAGTCGAGACGTGCGGGGAGGGCAGCCCGCACGTCCTCCAGTCGTGTACACGCGACGCGGATCGCCGGCGCGGAGGGCTGCGTGGACGGCGCCGCCAGGGTCGCCATGGCGCTCACGCCCCCGTCGGTCGCGCACACGCCATCGAGGCGCGCGCACTCCTCCGGCCTGAGTTGGCCGGCGATCCGTGCGAAGAGGTCTTCTTCGGCCGCGGCCCGGGCCGCGTAGACGATCCGCTCGAGTGTCGTTTCGCCGAGCGGGCGGAGCAACCCCTCGCGGACGACCCACTCGGCGGCGGCGTCCAACAGTGCGGCCGTGTTGCCCGTGTGCGCGGCCTTGCCGTGGAGGTAGGCGCGCAGCCCGCGCTCATCCCGTGCGGCGAAGGGGCGTACCCCCAGGTGGGCGCAGACGAGGCCGGCGTGGGCCGAGTGCGTGGCGGCGCGCTGCCCGTAGCCCCGCAGCGCCGCCAGCGTGAGCCCGAGCTGGCGGCCGACGTGGGCGACGACCGTCTCCGGTAGCGTCGCTGGATTGGACACGATAATACGCTCGACGCGGGTCCACACGAGCAGGAGGGCCAGTCCCAGACGATTATGGTCGCCGCGCGCGGTATGCACGAGGGCGAGATCGTCGGGCGTCAGCGTGAAGAAGCGCCGCAGCGTGTCCTCGTCGTAGGTCACCGTCACAGGGAGATACTCCTCGTCGCCGGACGCGCTGCGGCGTCCTTACCCGTCCCCGTTCGCGCCATCATGACGGTCCCACTCGCGGGCTTTGCGCTTGGCGGCCTCTCGATTGTGCGCGATGGAGACCTCCAAGCTGCGCAGTGAGCTGTGCCCGCTGAAGCGTTTGAGTTCGACCTCGGTGTAGCCTTTGGCCGCACGCGCGCTGATCGCCGTGTGCCGGAGTTGGTGGAGGTCCCAGCCCGGCGTGTACCCCTTCCAGAGTGTGTCGGCCTGGCGGTAGGAGAGCCGCGCGTGGCCCTCGGGTGTCAGGTCGGCGCGGCGCGGGTTGCGCACCTTCCGCGCGGTGACGAAGAGCGGGCCGTGGGCCGACTCGCCCCGCCCCTTCAGGTACGCGTCGAGGTAACCGGCGACGCGGCGGGAGAAGAACATCTCGCGCGGACGGCCGCCTTTGCCCCGGATACGGATGCACCGCTCGGTCCAGTCGATGTCATCGACGTCGATGGCCAGGGCCTCACGGCAGCGCAGCCCGCCGTCGTAAATGAGCCAGAACAAGGCGCCGTCGCGCGTGGCGCGGACGCCCCGCAGCACTGCTTCGACCTGCTCCGGGTCCAGCGCGCGCGGGCTACCGCGCGCTTGAGGGCAGCGTTCCAAGCCGGCGAGCGGGTCATCCTCCAGGTAGCCCTGCGTCTGGCACCAGCGGACGAGACTGCGCAGGGCGGCGTAGCGGCGGTTGTAGGTCCCGGCCGAGAGATGGTCCTGGGTGGCGAGATACGCCGCGGCTACCGTGTGGGTCAAGGCGGCGGACACGGGCCGGTCGCCGACGCGCGCGAGCAGCGGGGCGAGATCCTGGGCGTAGCTCTCGCGCGTGCGGGCGGCGAAACGCGAGCGTCTGAGGAAGTGCTCGACCGTCGCGCGGAGCAGCGGGAGCAGCGGAACGGGCTCGGCCATGCGCGACATCCATCCTCCTCGCGCATCTGTCGCAGATAATGCGTAGTTTACACCATCCGACGCGGCGGGTACTCACGCTCATGACGGCGGCGACAAGGCTCAGTTATCGCACCTAATGGCCCCTTAGCTGCGATACCTCACCTGGTCAGGGTACGAAGTAGGGCGTGCCCGCATGGGGCCATCTGGTCGGACGATCGTCCCGATTTCCAATGGCGGTGTGACGGATTGTGCTGGCCGCGCCGCCCGTCCGCGTTGGCGCCGCGCTCCACGGTGAACGTCTGGCCGCTTCTCATGGATCTGTAGCCTGGTGGTGCGACGACGTTATCGGTGCGGGCGTTGCCGCGACGCTCGTTTGCGCCTTTGTGTCGTCCCGGCCTTCGATAGGACGGGCGCGGACTCTCGGTCACGCACGCGTCAGCCCTGCGCACCACGAGAGGCCTCTTGACAAGCGCAGCCATTTCCCCCATGATTTCCAATGGGGATATAAGCGATCCCTGATGGATACAAGCGCTGCGGGCGCGAGGGACGGTCGTGAGGAAGGCAAGGAGGGCCACAGGGATGCTGCGGCCCAGGCGCGCGGCGCTCCCCCCCTGGGTGTGGCTGCGCCGCCTCTTTGTCGCGATCCTCGGCCTCAACATCGCCCTCATTGGGGCCGGCGTGGCGGTCGTCCCGGCGACGCTCTCCTCCCCGCTCGGGCTGGCCACGCTCCTGGCTGACGTGGCCATGCAGAGCGTGCTCGCGACCCTGGCGCTCGCAGGCCCCTGGTCCTTTCGACGGGTGCGGGCCAGCATCGGGATCAGCGGCGCGCTCGGCCTGGTGTTCGCGGCGCTCTATCTGGGCATCATCCTGCTGGAGTTCGCGGGCGTGAACGACAACCTCAATATCCTGGCGCTCTTCGTCCTCGTCGCCGGCGTGGCCGGCGCGGTGGCGAGCTATCGGACGCGGCGCTGGCAGTCGGGGCCGCTGGCCGCGATCTGGGCGCTGGTGATCGGCACAGGCCTGTGGAGCGCGGGGATCCTGCTCATCAATTACGTGTCCTGGGGCAGTCACCAGCAATACGTCTTCTGGCTCAATGACGGAGCCATCGACGCGTTTTGGCGCAGCGGGAGCCGCGACTTGAACGTGTTCCTGCTGCAAGACGTGCAAGGAGCGCTTTTTTTCCACCCGCTCCTCAGCATGGTGGTCGGAGCCATCGGCGGGATGATCGGTGGCAGTGTAGCGCGCGGAAGCATCGGGCTCCACCGCTGGGTCGTCGAGCGCGAACGGAGCGAGGGCTGAGGCCTTCGGCGCACGTCTCGTGGAGGATATCTTGGTCGTCCGCATTCATCCACCTAAGGCCTATCCGCATACCACAGCGATGTCACGCGGCAAGGGCGAGTGACGCGGTCATAGCGGCGGGTGCCGGGTCGGCCACGGGCTGGGCCGCATCCTTGGCGAAGAGGAGGTGGGCGCACGCGAGATGGACGACCGCCAGATACAGCGTGGTCGACCCGTTCAACGCGTCCTCGTCCATGTTGCGCCCCTGTTTGCTGCCCGCTTAGAGTAACGTTTCGTCGAAAAGCTAAGATCAGGCCTATATACTACATTCCAGCCTGTCAAGAGGATGCCGGCGCTGACCAGGGTCTGTGAAAAGTCCTGGGACCGCAGGCGTTTCGCCCGCCCCCGTCGGCTCTGGGAGCGCGGACGTCTCGTCCGCGCTCCCAGTGGGAGGCGCCGACTTTTCACAGACCCTGCCGCGCTGACTACCGCTTGCTGAGGCTCATGGCGAGGTCATCGTTAGCGGGCATTCCGCCTGAACAGTTCTTTCCACCGCCTCTTGTCGTGGCTGCTCACTGATCTCTTACAGCATCGCCGTCAGGATGTACTGCACGCCGAGCATGATGAGGGCGATAGCCACGATGGCCTTCGCCCGTGGCAGGCTGGCGGCGACGCGAGACAGGCGATCTTTGGTCCCCATCGGGCAACTGTACACGTTCCAACTGGCAGGAACGATCACGAAAGCCCGCGCTGCTCCATAGGCTCCCATGAGCAGCGCCCCGTAGGCGCTGTCGCCCCTAAGGACGCAGATGGCACATAGGACATAGAACGAACCGAACGCGATCGCCGTCGTCACACCAAGCCCGAGGGCCGCCCCATAGGCCAGTGCCGCCTTATAAGGGCTCCACCGTCGCCACCAAGTGACGGGGACCGCGAACATCAACGTCGGGCGTAGCAGTACGATCAACTCAAGGTCGCTGGCCGCATATCCCACCGCGAGTAATCCGATGAGCCAAGGGCCCGCAGGGGTGAGCCACGCACAGGCGGGTACACGGCCGAGGGCCGCGCCGGTGATGTGACCGAGAGCGCCCAGGATCGCGCCGAGAAGGGCGGCTGTGCTCACGCATGCCACGATATAGAGGCTCATCGACAAGAGCCAACGCCAGCGGTTGGTGGTCGCCTGCACGAGGGACCCGATCGTGCTGATCATCGAGAGCCCTCAGACCGTCGTATTCTTGGCGACTCCAGTCAGTGCGGCAATGATGAAGGGCAGGAGGGTGATAAGTGCAGCGCCGAGCGCGTCGTTTCGCGCGTGTGCCGCCGTGGCAAGGAGGGCTCCCACGGCGGCGCCCCCTATCACTGCAGGGATGGACCACATGGGCCGGTGGGATCGAACAACCATGTGACACCTCCACGTCTCGTTGCGGTTGCGGCCGGCAGAGACAGTGCTCTACTGGCCGCTCTTGACTTGTTGCTAAGACCATGGCTCGTAGCGGGGACGATGAGAGTCGTCCCCGCTACGAGCGGGACGGACTTTGGTTGCACAGAATGTTGGTTTGTGTGACGATGACGCAGACGAGACCATGACTGTTCCTACAGTCGTCGCAGTAGTCGATGGTGAGTCCGCGACAACAGCCCCATGTGTATTGGTCGCTCGAGCCTGAGGGACAGGAGCTACAGAAGTATGTGCCCCCGTTGCTGCAGCAGGCGCCGCTGACCTGGGGAACGGCATTGCTGCCCTGGCCAGCAGCCAAGGCAATCCCGACCTCCCGAGCAGCGGCGATGGTACCGGACGTGGCAATCGCCGCCTTTGCTAAGGTGGCCAGGAAACCTCAGCGAACGGTCCTGACGCCAAGGAACCACCCGGTCAGGCCGAGCTGCGCGCCTGGATCGCGCAGGAGATGCGCCGTCGCCTGCGCCTGGATCGCCTGTGGGTGCTGGCCGTGGCCCGTCCGCTCAAGGGCCTCGTCCTGCGCCGGTCACTCCAGGCCGGGGGCCCGGTGGCGCCGGCCCTGGGCGGCGGCGTCGGCGCGCTCACCGTCGTCGTGCTGCGCTACATGCTGCGCGCCAAACCGTAGGGAGTCAGCGCCTCCTTGGTGCGGCCCTCCCCCCATTCTACGTCGGCCTGGCGCACGACTTTGGCGGCGCCGGCACGGCGCTCGACCGCGCCATGAGCATCCAGTACCCGCTGCTTGGGCTCTTCGGAGAGGCCGATCAGGGCATCCCGACCGAGCAGGTGGAGACGCTCGATCAAGAGTTGGGGCGAGCCGGCGTCGCGCATGAGATCGTGACGTACCCCGGCGCCGCCGCGACGAGCGCTCCTTGCACGCCCACCATTTTGCTGGCGCCGTGACGGGTTGCCGTGCGCCGATGGATCAGTGTGACAGGGGTAACAGCCGCCCTTATCTCAAGGGCGGCTGTACCATCGTACGAGGAAAAACATGCTCACAAGATAGCTAAGCGTGCCAGCAACACAGCCGGCGCCCCCTCCAAATCTCCCATCGACCCCATAACCGATAAAGACGGCGATGATTAAGAGGGTGGGGCCGAGGGTATCAAGGTCTCTGTCGTCAGCCTTATTCTCCTCCAGCCACATCCTTAGCCGCACGGCCACAGGGTCGGAACAGTGGGTCTCATTCTCCCTCAACCAAGTAGTCGCCCCCGAAGCCACCAGGCTTGGGCTTGCTCCTGGTGATCCTTGATGCCTCACCATATCTGTTTCTCCTGCCTGCATCGACCGCCAGACATCTAATTGCTTAGGAGCCGTTAAAGATTAACTTCCCGTTTTGGTCGCCGCGTTCAAGCGTCCGAGGCAGCACAGCGGCGGGAAGTTATTTCTTAACGAGTCCTTAGAGTCTACATCATCCCAAAGGGAGAACGAGGACGTTCTGGTCTTGGCGCCGCCTGCCAACCACCCCCCGCGCGGTACACTGACGACGGCATCACTGTGAGAACGGCCGTGTAGAGGTGGAACCATATGACGGCAAACGAGTACGAGTGGTACGACACGACGCGCCGGTACACACTAGAGTTAGTGCGCACGCGCAGTGTGAACCCTGGCGCGGGCGAGAGCCGCGCGGCCGAGGACGCGCTGCGTCTCCTCCATGAAGATGGCCTGGCCGACGCCTACACCCTCAGCGGCCTCGACCCCGTCGCGGATGATCCGTACGGACGCCACAACGCCTACGCCTTCGTACAGGGGCGCAGCCGGCGGACCGTCGTGCTGTTCGGCCACGTCGACACCGTCGGCACGTCCGACTATGGGCCATTGGAGCCCTGGGCGCTCGACCCCGCCGTCCTGGCGTCACGCCTCGACGCGCTAGGGCGGTTGGTCCCGGAGCTGGCGTCGGACCTCGCCGCCCACCCCGGCGACTGGATGCTTGGACGCGGCGTCGCCGACATGAAGAGCGGCGTCGCGGCCACAATCGCCGTGACGCGCCGGCTGGCCCAGCAAGCGCGCGAGGGAGATCTGCCGCTCTCCGTCGTGCTGCTGGCGGTGGTCGATGAGGAAAGCGAATCGGCCGGCGCCCTGCAGGGCGTCCGCCTCTTGCGCGCATTGCGCGAGCGCTACGGACTCACGTACATAGGGGCGATCGACACCGACTACACGGCCGCGCGCTACCCCGGCGATCCCCATCGCTATATATACACGGGGACGGTCGGTAAGCTGCTGCCCAGCATCTTCGTCGTCGGGCAAACCGCGCACGCCGGCGACCCCTTCGCCGGCCTCGACGTCAACCTCCTCGTGGCCGAGCTCGTGCGCGCGCTCAGCATGAACGTGGAGCTGTGCGACAGTGTGGGCGACTTCATCGCGCCTCCACCCGTCACGCTGCGCGCGACCGACCTCAAAACGGGCTACGACACGCAGCTGCCCTACGAGGCGTATCTCTACCTCAATGTCGTCACGCTGACGACCACCCCCGCTCAACTGCTGGAAACGCTGCACGCGCGTGTCACGTCCGTCCTGAGCGAGTTGTTGACGCGCATGGACACGGCTGGACGGCGCTGGATGCGGGACCAGCGTGTACCCTTATCAGAGGAACCGGACACGCGCGCCGGAACCGTGCTGACCTATGCGACGCTACACACGGAGACGGTCCGGCGCCTGGGTGCGGAGTACGTCGGCGCGGCGCTGGACGAGGAGTGGCGAGGCTGTGCGCCCGACCTAGATAGCCGTGAGCGTTGCCTACGCCTGGTGCGGCGTCTCTGGACATTGAGCGGCCGGCAGGGACCGGGCGTCGTACTCTATTACGCGCCGCCCTACTACCCGCACGTCGCGTCACGGCCCGGCCCTTTGCTGAAGGCGGTCGAGGCCGTCGCCGCGGGGCGCCCTGAACTCAACCTCCTGGTCGACGACTACTTCCCGCTGCTCTCGGACATGAGCTACTTTGGGCTCGACCCCGGCGTCGACCTGGCGGCCCTGCGCGACAACATGCCGGTGTGGCAGGAACAAGGCGAACAGAACGCTCCAACGCGTGCGGGCGCGTACAGCCTGCCGCTGGAGGCCATGCGGTCGCTCGACATACCCGTCGCCAACATCGGCCCGTACGGCCGCGACGTGCACCAGCCGGGCGAGCGCGTTCTGATGTCCTACTCCTTCGGCGTCGTGCCTCAGCTGCTCTACGAAACAATCGAACGCCTCGCGCATGAACCTCTGTGAAGCGGCCAGCGGTAGCTACAACTCGTCCCCATCCGCGTCGTCCCGCAGCGCCGCCAGCATGTCGTAGGCGGCGTCGGGCGAGTGGAAGTGCAGCAGCACGGCTAGGCCGGCGCCGGAGCGACGCACCTTGACCTTCTCGCCCAGTGCGCGGCGCAATCCCTCGGCCAAGACATCGACGGTGGTATCGGGCGCGCGGCCGCCACGCCCGTCCCGCGCGCGGCCACCCTCGGCGGAGAGGCGGCGCGCCAAGCTCTCTGTTTGCCGCACGTTCAGGCCCGCGCGCTCGACGACACGCAGCGCCTCGTCCTGCCGCTCGCCGCGCAGGGCCAGCAGCGCCCGCGCGTGCCCTTCGCTGATGCGCCCGTGCATGAGGGCGTCGCGGACCCCGTCCGTGAGCGCGAGCAGACGCAGCCGGTTCGTTATGGAGACGCGGCTGATGCCCAGCCGCTCGGCCAGCTTGTCCTGCGTCAGCCCCAGCGCCGCCATCAGGCCCTTGTAGGCCTCGGCCTCTTCTAGCGGTGTGAGGTCGGCGCGCTGGACGTTCTCCACCAGGGCCAGTTCGAGGGCGCGCTGAGGTGAGGTCCGCAGCGCCAACGCCGGCAGCGTGGCGAGCCCGGCCTGACGCGCGGCCTGCCAGCGCCGCTCGCCCGCGATGAGCTCGTAGTCGCCGTCGGGCAGCGGCCGCACCAACACCGGCTGCAACACGCCGTGCTCACGCAGCGACGCCGCCAACTCCGCTAATAAGGTGGGGTCGAAGCGCGCGCGTGGCTGCGTCGGGTTGGGCTTGATGCGCTCCAGCGGCAGGTTCAAGACCCGCGCTGGGCCGTCGTCGTTCTCTATAGGCCGCTCCCGATTATTGGTCATTCCTCAGTACCACCCCCTTGGGGCGTAGGGGCGCATTGCATGCGCCCAGGGGCTGCGGACGTGCGGTCGATGCAACCTTTGCGGTATGTGCCAAACGGACTTGTGGGCAAGGCTGGGCGCATGCAATGCGCCCCTACGCCCCGTTCGCGACCTCCCGTGCATGCGGGGCGCCGCAACCGTTGGAAGCGTACGAGAAGAGTATGGCGCCACATCCGCCTCGCGACCACCAAGCGCATACAATGCGCCTTGCGCGCCGTCACCTCACGCTCGTGACGCCCCTTAAGACAGCACGGGCCGGATTATCTTCGTCCTCTGTCCACCGCAGAGGATTGTCGTTGATATAATCACGGATGCGATAAAGATCGGCATCATCACGGACGACGTGCTCATAATAGTTGCGCTGCCACACCTTCAAATCGGGCATGTGCGTCGCGGTTCTCAGACGGCTAGTCGTGGCGGCTTTAAAGCCACGAATGATGGACCCGATGGTTTGTGACGAAGGGCGCGTCAGCCAAACGTTCTCGCAATCATGGCGCATGCGCCCTACGGCCTGCGCCTGATGTTGTTCGCCGCTAATCGGAACATGTGCCGCCCTCGCATCATGGGGTGGAACCTTATTGGTGATTAGGACGATGGCGTGCAGATGGTTGGGCATGATGACGTACTCGTCTAACGTGATGCGTGGACGCAGGAGTTCGATGTACGCCCACTCCTCGTTCACTACTTGGCCTATCTCGTTCAAGACCATCGTACCATTCATGACATCCCCGAATAGACAGGAGCGGTTATGGGTACAAATGGTAACGTAGTAGGCTCCCACCTGCCCATAGTCATACTCAGCCAAGCGCACCGAACGACGCTGACGCAGGCCAGCCTCAGGCTCGACTTCCATACCTGTCCCTCAGTTGTCGTGGCGCATTGCATGCGCTCGGCCGTGTCCATCGGTATATCATGGCGTAGGGGCGCATGCAATGCGCCCCTACGCTCAGCCGTTGCGCCGTACCATCCAATGTGCGGCGCCGGACGATCGTGGCGGCTTACTCGGCCAGCGCGGGGGCGAGCGCCTGTTGCGGCGAGACCATCAGCCGGTTGAGCTGCAGGTTGCCGGGGTCGACGCCACAGGCCAGGCCGACGAGCTGCGACAGGTGCACGATCGGCATCTTGCCGGGGGAGTCGTGTAGCTTGCGCGCGCGCGGCTGGTAGGCGTCGAGTGAGACGTGGCAGAGCGGGCACGGCGTCACCATGATGTCGGCGCTGGCGTCCTGGGCCTCTTCCAGCCGCTTGACCGCCATCTTGGTCGAGGTGTTCTCGTTGACGGTTAGGATGTGGAAGCCGCAGCAGCGCGTCTTGCCGGCGTAGTCGACCGGCGTGCCGCCGAGCGCCGCCACGAGGTTGTCGAACGAGGTCGGGTTATCGGGGTCCTCGAAGCCGGTCTCGTCGACCGGACGCAGCAGCTGGCAGCCGTAGTACGAGGCCACGCGGATGTCGTGCAGCGGATTGACGACCTGCTGGGCCAGACGCTCGAGACCGTAGTCGCCCACGAGCACCCACAGCAGGTTCTTGACCTCGACGGCGCCGTTGTACTGTAGGCCCGTGTCGGCCAGGATTTTGTTGATGTGCGCGCGCAGGTCGGGGTTGTCGCGCAGCGCCTTGGCGTCCTGCCCCAGGTTTTGCTGGCAGGTCGAGCAGATGTTGACGATGTCCATGCCCTGCTGCTCGGCCATGGCGAAGGTGCGCGCGTTGAGCGCCATCTGCAGTTCGGGGTTCTCGTCGTGGATCACGCCCGCGCCGCAGCAGGCCGCGCCGGTCATCTCCCATAGCTCGATGCCGATCTTCTTGGCCAACTCGACCGTCGAGCGGTGCAACTCGGGACAGGTGCCCTTGGCTACGCAGCCCGTGAAGTAGGCGTAGCGGAGGGGCTTCACTTCCATTGCCATGCTATTAATTTCCGTCCTTGCCGTTCGCCGGCTGCTCGTAGAAGGCGTCGTAGATCTGCTTGACGCCGTCGAAGTTGTCTACCTTCTTGTGGAACACGGGCAGCGGCATCTTGCCCTTGAGCGCCATACGCGCGCCCTGCGGCCCGACTTTGATCAACTCTTTGACGTTGCCGTAGCCAATGATCTCGGGGATCAGCGCCGCCTCGTTGAGACGGCCGCTCTTTTGTACGTTCGTCGTGAAGGCCATGGAGTGGCGCGCCCCGACGTTCTGCGTCAGGCCCTCTTGAATGGAGATGCGGCGCAGGTCGGCGATGGCGTCGGCCGGGTTGACGTGCTTGGGGCACTCCATGCAGTTGTAGGCGTGCGCGCAGTCCCACAGGCCCAGGTCGATCAGCTTCTCCAGCCGTTCGCGGCGCTTGTTGTCGCGCGGGTCGGTAACGAAGCGGTGCGCCTTGGCCAACGCCGGCGGACCGGCGAACGAGGCGCTGACCTCGGTCACGCCGCAGTCGGAGTAGCACACGGCGCACTGGATGCAGTTGAGGTCGCGCCGCGACGGCGCGAGTTGCTCCGGCGCCACGAGGTACTCCTCCATCTTGCCGGGGACCTTGTTGGGGTCGGGCTGCAGGTAGGGCTGCACATCGCGGAAGTGCTTCCAGAACGGCGCCATGTCCGTAACGAGGTCTTTGACCACGCGCATCGTGCGCATGGGTGTGATGCGCAGCTCGTCGCGGCCGCGGCGCAACTCCTGCGCGATGGGCGTCTTGCAGGTCAGCTTGCTATAGCCATTGACGACCATCGAGCAGGAGCCGCAGATGGCCGAGCGGCAGGAGCGCCGGAAGGCCAGCGAGTCGTCGATGTTCTCTTTAATGTAGATCAGGCCGTCGAGGATCGTCGCCTCTTCGGACAGGTCGAGTTCGTAGCGCTCCAGGTGTGGCGCGCTATCGACCTCAGGGATGAAACGTTGGATGGCGAGCACACTCTTCATAAGGTCCTCCAGTGTTTAGTGCCTAGTGTCTAGTGTCTAGTGTCTAGTTTGCGTCACTAGACACTAAACACTAATAACTTCTTACTGCCGGCTCAAACTTAGTAATCGTGACCGGCGCGTCGTCGATGCGCGGGTGGCCGTCGCCGTCCGCGTGATACAGCGTATGTTTGAGCCAGTTTTTGTCGTCGCGCTCGGGGAAGTCGCGCCGCGCGTGGCCGCCGCGGCTCTCCGTCCGGTTGAGCGCGCCGATCGCGATGCACTCGGCGAGATCAAGCATGTAGCCAAGCTCGTAGGCCTCTTGCAGCGCCGTGTTGAAAATACGGTGCTTGTCGTCGATCTGGACGCGCGCGTAGCGCTCCTTGAGTTCCCGGACCTGACGCAGGCCCACCCGCATGTCGGCTGCGGTGCGGTAGATCTGGAAGTTGGCGTTCATGACGTCCTGCATCTCCTCGCGCAGGCGCCCGACGCGCTCGGTCCCGCCGTCGCGCAGCAGCGCGTCGCGCCGCGCCGCGGCTTGCCGCACGGCGTCCGCCGGGAAGTCCGGCATCGGGGCGTTCTTGGACCATGCCGCCGCAGCACGCCCGGAGCGACGGCCGAACACGACCGTCTCCAGCAGCGAGTTGCCGCCCAGGCGATTGGCGCCGTGGACGCTGACGCAGGCGGCCTCGCCCGCCGCGTAGAGCCCCTGGATGGGCGTCAGGCCGTCGATGTCGCAGCGCACGCCGCCCATCGTGTAGTGGGCGCCGGGCTTGATCGGCACGGGGGCGACAACGGGGTCGACGCCGGCGAAGTCGATGGCGAGTTCGCGGATCTGCGGCAGGCGCTCCTCGATTTTGGCCTCGCCCATGTGCCGCAGGTCAAGAAACACGCAGCCGTTGACGCCGCGACCCGCCGCGATTTCGTCGGCCTCGGCGCGCGACACCACGTCACGGCTGGCCAGTTCGAGCTTGTTCGGAGCGTATTTAGCCATGAAGCGCTCACCCTCGCTGTTGAGCAGGTAGGCGCCCTCGCCGCGCGCGCCTTCGGTGATGAGCACGCCGTTCGACGCCAATGTGGTGGGGTGGAACTGCACGAACTCCATGTCCTCGAGCGGCGCGCAGGCGCGGTAGGCCAGCGCCATGCCGTCGCCCGTCGAGATGAGGGCGTTGGTGCTCTTATAGAAGACGCGGCCGGCGCCGCCGGTGGCGAGGATCACGGCTTTGGCGCGGATCTCGAAGAAGTCGCCGCTGGTGAGGTCCAGGCAGACGACGCCGCGGCAGACACCATCCTGCACGATGAGGTCGGTGACGAAGAACTCTTCGTAGACCTTGACGTCATTCTTGACGAGTTGTTCGTAGAGGGTTTGCAGCAGGACGTGGCCAGTGATGTCGGCCACGAAGCAGGTGCGCGGCACGCCGGCGCCGCCGAAGGGGCGCGTGGCGATGCGTCCGTCGGCCGTGCGCGAGAAGAGCGCGCCCATGTGTTCGAGCTCGTAGATATTTTCGGGCGCCTCTTTGGTCAGGACCTGGCAGGCGTCCTGGTCGCCCAGGTAGTCACTGCCCTTGACCGTATCGAACCAGTGGTTCTCCCAGCTGTCCTCTTTGCCCACGGCGGCGTTGATGCCGCCCTGCGCCGCGCCGGAGTGGCTGCGCATGGGGTGGACTTTGCTGATGATGGCCGTGTTCGCCGTCTTGCATGCTTCGACCCCGGCGCGCATGCCCGCCAGGCCGCCGCCGATGATCAACACGTCGTGTTGTAGCATATCTGTCTGTTTCAATCCTTCCGGTTCGCCCACGCTGGCGCCTGATGACCAGAACTCAACGATAGCACTAACTATATAATGACAAGCCCATAGAGCAGTGTACGCGCCGGCGTTAGCTAACGCCAAAACCGGGGGCGCGTTAGCTTTAAGGGCCGACTACGGGTTTGAGACACGGAGCGAAACGTCATGATAGCAGCGTCTAGGATGGCGCGCGGGGCGTAAGCCACGAACGGCTCTGCGCGTCTTTCGGCTGCGACATTTAATACAATTAGCATAGCACAGCACCTCTTTCGGGGCTATCCGAACCTTATTCGGCGGCCCCTTTTGTCATCCGACGCTGGCCTTATTACAATCCGGGTAGCATGCTAGCTATCAGCTATCAGCTTTTCGAGGGGCGATGGCGCCACTGGTACCTCGGGCTATCAACGCAAGAGGAAGCTGATAGCTGATAGCTTAGAAATAAGGAGGAGACATGACCAGCGAAACAACCAGTCGCGCTCAGGAGTTGCTCGAGATTGAGCGGCGCTACTTCGCGCCGGTGTTGGGACGCAGTTCCGACGTGGTGATCGACCGCGCCAAAGGCAGCCGCATGTGGGACATCGACGGCCGCTGCTACCTCGACTTCGCCGCCGGCATCGCCTCCGTCAATACCGGGCACAGCCACCCCAAGGTGTTGGAAGCGGCCAAAGCACAGATGGAGCGCGTCGTCCATCCTTCGGCGACCGTCGCCCATTACGAGTCCAATATCCGTCTGACCGAGAAGCTGGCCGAGATCACACCCGCCGACCTGGACGTCACGTTCCTGACCAACACCGGAGCCGAGGCGGTCGAGGCGGCCATCAAGCTCGCCCGCTATGTTACCGGACGCAAGATCATCCTGGGCTTCCAGGGCGGTTTCCATGGCCGCACCTACGGCGCCATCTCCATGACGTCATCGAAGGTGCATTACCGCGAGGGCTACGAGCCCTTCCTGCCCTCTATCTACTTCATGCCGTACCCCTATGGTTTGCGCTGCCAGCTCGGGCACGATTGCAAGGGCGGCTGTGTGGGGGCCTGCATCGACGTCATGGAGCGGCAGTTCGAGCAGATCGTGGACCCGCATGAGGTCGCCGCGATGCTGATCGAGCCGGTGCAGGGCGAGGGCGGCTTCGTCGTCCCGCCCGTCTGGTACCTACAACGCCTGCGCGCCCTCTGTGACAAGTATGGCATCCTGCTGCTTGCCGACGAAGTGCAGGCGGGCTTCGGGCGCACCGGCAAGTGGTTCGCTACTGAGAACTTCGGCGTGGTCCCCGACGTGCAGATCATGGCCAAGGGCATCGCCTCGGGCTTCCCCCTCGCCGCGGTCAGTGCGCGGCGCGATATCATGGAGCGCTGGCCGGCGGGCGCGCACGGCAGCACCTTCGGCGGCAACCCGGTCTCCTGCGCCGCGGCTGTGGCTACGATCGACGCCATCCGCGACGAGGGCATGATCGACAACGCCGCGCGCCAGGGCGAGCGCACACGGGAGCGTTTGCGCGCATTGCAGACCGACATCCCGCACATGGCCGAGGTGCGCGGCCTGGGGCTGATGAACGCGGCGGAGTTCTCCAACGCGGACGGCCAACCCGATGGAGCCTTCGCCGAGCGAGTGCGCCAGCGCTGCATCGACAATAGTCTGCTGCTGCTTGGGTGCGGCTACAGGGAGCAGGTGCTGCGCTTCATCCCCGCCCTCAACATCACCGATGAGGATCTGGATGAGGGCCTGGACATCTTTGAGGAGGCGGTCAGGCAGGTAGCCGGGCAGGATGCATATTGATCGCTAAACACCGATCACCGTAATGCTCTTGTTACTTGGTATCGGGTCCAGTCTGTGCTGGGGCACGGCCGATTTCTTCGGCGGCCTGCAGTCGCGGCGCATACCGTCGCTCGCGGTCGCGCTGTGGAGCCAGTTGGCCGGCGGCGTGGTGTTGCTCGCCGTTCTAGCG
>JAABVA010001223.1_pt1 | contig 28155 bp, 28 predicted proteins | sample 5560331 | NCBI WGS metagenome assembly JAABVA01 (sample SAMN12812661, study PRJNA571458) | rock metagenome | isolation source: Antarctica rocks | place: Antarctica: Victoria Land, Mt New Zealand sud | collected 2016-01-07 | reverse complement strand
CCGTGTTGGGCGGGGATCCGGCGACGATCACCACCAGGTCGCCGCGCTGGTAGCGGCCCATCTCCAGCATCGACGCGTCCACCTGGCGCACCATGGCGTCGGTCGAGGACACCGGTGGCACGAGGAATGTCTCGGTCCCCCACGTCATGGCCAGCTGGCTGCGCACCTCGGGCATGGGGGTGAACGCGAGCAGCGGCAGGCTGGTGTGCAGCCGAGCAAGCCGCCGGACCGTGTCGCCGGACTGGGTGAAGGCCACGAGCGCCGCCGCGTTCAACCGTTCACCGATGTCGCGCGCCGCGTAGGACAGCACGCCGCGCTTGGTGCGGGGCACGTGGTTCAGCGGGGGCACCACCGTCGACTCGGACTCCATCGCGGTGACGATGCGCGACATGGTGCGCACCGTGTCGAACGGGAACGCCCCGACCGACGTCTCTCCCGAGAGCATCACCGCGTCGGCCCCGTCGAGCACGGCGTTGGCCACGTCGGAGGCCTCGGCGCGGGTCGGCCGAGAATTAGTGATCATCGACTCGAGCATCTGGGTGGCCACGATCACCGGCTTCGCGTTCTCCCGCGCGATCTGGATCGCCCGCTTCTGCACCAGCGGCACCTGCTCCAGCGGCAGCTCGACGCCCAGGTCGCCGCGGGCCACCATCACGGCGTCGAAGGCCAGCACGATGGCCTCGAGGTTCTCCACCGCCTCCGGCTTCTCCAGCTTGGCGATGACCGGCAGCCGCCTGCTGGCCACCCTGTCCATCACCTGGTGCACCAGGTCGATGTCGGCCGGCGAACGAACGAACGACAACGCGACGAAGTCCACCCCGAGCGCCAGCGCGAACTCCAGGTCGGCGATGTCCTTGCCGCTCATGGCGGGCACCGACACGTTCATGCCGGGCAACGACAGGCCCTTGTTGTTGCTCACTGGGCCACCCTCCACCACCCGGCAGACCACGTCGGTGCCGTCGATCGCGGTCACCACCAGCGCGACCTTGCCGTCGTCGACGAGCAAGCGGTCGCCGGCGCGCGCGTCGTCCGCGAGCAGGCCGTAGGTGGTGGAGACCCGGTCGTGCGTGCCCTCGACGTCATCGACGGTGACCCGGACCTGCTCACCGGTCGCCCACACCACCGGGCCGTCGGTGAAGCGGCCGAGCCGGATCTTCGGGCCCTGCAGGTCGCCCAGCACGCCCACGGCACGGCCGGTGCTGTCGGCCGCCTGCCTGACCATGGCGTACATGCGCTCGTGGTCGGCGTGCACACCGTGGCTGAAGTTCAGCCGGGCCACGTCCATCCCGCTCTCGACGAGCTCGCGAACCTTCTCCGGGGCGGCGACTGCGGGACCCATGGTGCAGACGATCTTCGCGCGACGACTCACGTCCGCAGAGCCTAGCCCCGCAACGCAGTCGTCGTCATGACCGATCCAGAAGGCCGGGCGGGACTGCTGCTGTCGGTGAAACTCAGGACGACTTGTCCGGCTCTCGGGAGGTGCTCCCCTTGCTCAGCACCACGCCGTCGGAGTCCGGCTCGTCCGAGGCCGCAACCGGCGCGCCGTCGCTGGGCGCGCGCGAGCCCTCGGCGGTGGGGCGCAGCGTCTCCGGGGCCTCCCGACCCTTGGGCGCGAGCACCAGGTACGCCACGGCTGCGCCGAACACGATCGCCGCGGTGAACACGTTGATCCGGATGCCCGCCACCAGGGTCGCCGGGTCGTCACGCATGAGCTCGATGGCGAAACGACCCACGCAGTACCCGGCGACGTACAGCGCGAAGGCACGCCCGTGGCCCAACCGGAAGCGCCGGTCGGCCCACACCACGACGGCGGCGACCACGAGGTTCCACAGCAGCTCGTAGAGGAACGTGGGGTGCACCACCGCGATGGGCACCGCACCCGGTGGCACCGAACCGGTGAGGTCGTCCAGACGACCCGAGCTGTCGAAGCGCTGGAAGATCTCCAGTCCCCACGGCAGCGTGGTGGGGCGACCGTAGAGCTCCTGATTGAAGTAGTTGCCGACGCGCCCGATGGCCTGCGCCACCACGATCGGTGCGCCGATGGCGTCAGCGAGCGCGGGCAGCGGGATCCCCTTGCGCCGGCACGCGATCCACGCACCGACCCCACCGAGCAGGACAGCACCCCAGATTCCGAGCCCGCCCTGCCAGATCTTGAGTGCATCCAGTGGGTTCTTACCGGGGCCGAAGTACTTCTCGTAGTCGGTGGCCACGTGGTAGAGCCGTCCGCCCACCAGCCCGAACGGCACGGCGAAGATCGCGACGTCCGCGACGGTGCCCTGCTCCCCCCCACGGGCCACCCAGCGCTTGTCACCCCACCACACGGCCACCACGATGCCGAGGATGATGCAGACGGCGTACGCCCGGAGCGGGAACGGGCCGAGGTCGAGCACGCCACGGCTCGGGCTGGGGATGTACGCCAGGACGGCGCCGGTGCTGCTCACGCGTCCACGGTAACCGGGCGGCTGCCACGCACACCGTCGGCCAGCTCCCCAACCAGGGCCCGGACGGCGGCGGTTCCCTCGTCGGCCGCCGTGACCAGTGCCGACCCCACGATGACCGCGTCGGCGAAGCCGGCGACCTCCGCAGCCTGTGCACCGGAGCGGACGCCGAGCCCCACCCCGACCGGGATGTCGGAGTGCTGGCGCACCCTGGCCACCAGGGCGGGCGCCGCGCTCGACACGACGGAGCGCGCACCGGTCACGCCCATGGTGGACGCGGCGTAGACGAAACCGGTGCAGGCCGCGGCCGTGCTGGCCACCCGCTCCTGGGTCGACGACGGCGCGAGCAGGAAGATCCGGTCAAGCTCGTGGGTCTGCGAGGCCGCGACCCAGCCAGCGGCCTCGTCCGGCACCAGGTCCGGGGTGATGATCCCCAGTCCGCCGGCGGCGGCGAGGTCGCGAGCAAAAGCATCGATGCCGTAGTGGCGCAACGGGTTCCAATAGCTCATCACGACGACCCGTCCGCCCGCGGTGGACACCTGCTCGACCACGCCGAGTACGTCGCGCAGCCGCACCCCGGCGCGCAACGCCGCATCCGCGGCGGCCTGGATGGTGGGGCCGTCCATCACCGGGTCGGAGTACGGCACGCCCACCTCGACGAGGTCGCAGCCCGCGTCCACCATTGCTCGCAGCGTGGCAACGGAGGCGTCGACGGTGGGATAGCCGGCGGGCAGATAACCCACCAGCGCGGCCCGCCCCTCGCCGCGGCAGGCGGTGAACATGGGGCCGAGGCGTGAACTCACAGTTGCTCCCCTGCGCCGGAGCCCGGGCCCTGCTGCGGGTTGGGGTTGGGCGAATCCAGTGCCGCGTCGTCGATCACCTGGAACCACCGGGCGGCGGTGTCCACGTCCTTGTCACCGCGCCCAGAGAGGTTCACCAGGACGATCGCGCCGCGACCGAGTTCCCGGCCCAGCGTGAGTGCGCCGGCGATGGCGTGCGCCGATTCGATGGCCGGGATGATGCCCTCGGTGCGGCACAGCAGCCGGAAGGCGTCCATGGCCTCGGTGTCGGTGATGGGCGCGTATTCCGCGCGGCCGATGTCCTTGAGCAGTGCGTGTTCCGGGCCGACCCCCGGGTAGTCGAGTCCGGCGGAGATGGAGTGCGTCTCGCTGGTCTGCCCGTCCTCGTCCTGCAGCAGGTACGACATGGCGCCGTGCAGTGCCCCCGGCGAGCCACCGGTGAGGGTGGCGGCGTGCTTGCCGGTGGCCACCCCGTCACCGGCCGCCTCGTAGCCCACCAACCGCACTCCGGGGTCGTCGAGGAATGCGTGGAAGATACCGATGGCGTTGGAGCCGCCACCCACGCACGCGACGACGGCGTCGGGCAGGCGGCCGGTGGAGGCGAGCACCTGCGCCCGGGCTTCCAGCCCGATGACCCGGTGGAAATCGCGCACCATCATCGGGAACGGGTGCGGCCCGGCCACGGTGCCCAGGCAGTAGTGGGTGTCCTCGACGCGGGTGACCCAGTCGCGCAGCGCCTCGTTGATCGCGTCTTTCAGGGTGGCCGAACCGGTGGTCACGGGCACGACCTCCGCCCCGAGCAGCCGCATCCGCGCGACGTTGAGCGCCTGCCGCCGGGTGTCGACCTCGCCCATGTAGACCATGCACTCCAGCCCGAGCAGGGCACACGCGGTGGCGGTGGCGACGCCGTGCTGGCCGGCGCCGGTCTCCGCGATCACCCGCGTCTTGCCCATGCGCTTGGTCAGCAGCACCTGGCCGAGCACGTTGTTGATCTTGTGCGAGCCAGTGTGGTTGAGGTCCTCGCGCTTGAGCAGGATGCGCGCCCCGCCGGCGTGCTCACTCAGCCGGGTGGCCTCGAATACCGGTGATGGCCGGCCGGTGTAGTCACGCGCCAGCGCGTCGAGGGTGTCCAGGAACTCCGGGTCGGTGCGCGCCTTGTCGTAGGCGGCGGCCAGCTCCTCCAACGCGCCGATGAGGGCCTCCGGCACGAAGCGGCCGCCGTAGTCACCGAAGTGCCCGCCCGCGTCCGGGTCATGACTGCTGCGATCGGTGAGGCCGGCGCTCGCCCGCGGGAGCTCCTCGGCGCGGCGGCCGGGTTTGGGGTGGAGGGTGCTGGTCACCGACCCATCATCCCCCACGCGGGGCGTTCGGCTCAGCGGGTGGGCTTGGGGCAGGAGGGGTGGGAGCCGGCGGTGACCAGCTCGGAGACGGCGCTGCGGGGATCTTTGCTGGTCACCAGCCCCTCGCCAACCAGCACCGCATCGGCACCTGCCCCGGCGTAGGCCAGCAGGTCGGCGGTGCCCCGCACCCCCGACTCGGCGATCTTGAGCACTCCGCTGGGCAGGCCAGGGGCGATGCGGGCGAAGCAGTCGCGGTCGACGACCAGGGTGCGCAGGTCGCGGGCGTTGACGCCGATCACCCTGGCACCCGCCTGCAGGGCGCGGTCGGCCTCCGCCTCGGTGTGCACCTCGACCAACGCGGTCATGCCGAGGGATTCCACCCGGTCGAGGAGCGCGGCAAGGGTGTTCTGCTCGAGCGCGGCGACGATGAGCAGCACCAGGTCGGCGCCGTGCGCCCGCGCCTCGTGCACCTGGTACGGACCGACGACGAAGTCCTTGCGCAGCACCGGAACGTCCACGGCCGCACGCACCGCGTCGAGGTCGGCCAACGAGCCGCCGAAGCTGCGCTCCTCGGTGAGCACGCTGATCACCCGTGCACCACCGTCGGCATAGGAGGCGGCCAGGCTGGCCGGGTCGCCGATGGCGGCGAGCTCACCTTTGGACGGGCTCCTGCGCTTCACTTCGGCGATGACGGCGATGCCCGGCGCGTGCAGCGCGGCCATGGCGTCGGTGGCGGCCGGTGCTGCCGCTGCCGCCGACTTGACGGAGGTCAGGTCGGTGATGCGCTCGCGGGCGGAGACGTCGGCGCGGACGCCGTCGAGGATCGAGTCGAGGACACTCGTCACTGACCCTGGTCCCCCTCTCCCCGGTCGCTGCGCGGATCGGGCCCGAGACTAGCCGGGCGGTGACGTGGGTCTCCCGTCGGGTCGAGCGCCCGGCCTGCTCCTGGCCCCGCCGTCGGGTCTTTCCCCGCGTCCAGCGCGTCCCAGATCCGGCGCTCGGCGAGGTCACTGTCCAGCTCGGCGAGGTCAGCGGACGTCGCCCGCTCCCGGCGGACGGACGGTGTGTCGTACCGGTCGGACAGGCCAGCGGCACGGCCTGCTGTGCGCACCAACACAGCACCGGAGATCACGAGCAACACCCCGCCGCACAACGCGAGCACGGCGCCGGCAGCCGACGTGGTGGTGCTCACCTGCCCGCTCGAGCGCTCCAGCAGTGCCGCCGTTCGCCCGGGCTGGGCACCGCTGAGGAGCAACCGCACCGCAGGCACTGCCGCGGCCACCCCGATCAGCGCCACCAGCGTCGCCACCACCCGCACGGCCCACCCGCGCACGGCAAGCACGGCGGCCACCGCCGCCAGCGCCGCGAGCGCCAACGGCACGAGCTCACCCGCCCACGTCGAACCGTCGAATGCCACCGTCCGGGTACCACGCAGATCGTCGACGGTCGTGGCTGTCACCCAGGTGAGCCGGGAGGAGCCCCACAACAGCACGGCGGCCACCACCAGCACCACCAGCACCTCGCGTACCCCCCGTCCACGCGCCGGTGCCCCGCTTCCGGCCGACTCAGCTCCGGCCGACTCAGCTCCGGCCGACTCAGCCATGGCCCACCACCACCGGCGCATCGACCGGCTCGTCCGTGTTCGGGGTGTTCCCGATCGGTGTGCTCGGGCTCGGTGTGCTCGGGCTCGGTGTGCTCGGGGCCATCGTCCCCGCGGCCGCGACGGCCGCCAGCACCGCCATCGCCTTGTTGCGCGACTCGGCGTCCTCGGCCGCGGCGTCGGAGTCGGCCACGATCCCGCCGCCAGCCTGCACGTAGGCGGTGCCGTCCTTGAGCACCGCGGTGCGGATCGCGATGGCCGTGTCCGCGTCACCGGCGAAGTCGAGGTAGCCGACGATGCCGCCGTACACACCACGCCGGGTGGGCTCCAGCGCCTCGATGAGCTCCATGGCGCGCGGCTTGGGCGCGCCGGAAAGGGTGCCGGCGGGAAAGCACGCCGTGACGGCGTCGAGCGCCGTCCGGCCCGCGGCCAGCCGACCCACCACAGTGGACACCAGGTGCATCACGTGGCTGTAGCGCTCCACGTGGCGGTACTGCGTCACCCGCACGCTGCCCGGCTCGCACACCCGGCCCAGGTCGTTGCGCCCGAGATCGACGAGCATAAGGTGCTCGGCGTTCTCCTTGGCGTCGGCGCGCAGCTCCTTCTCCAGCAGCAGGTCGTCCTCGACGGAGTGCCCCCGCCACCGGGTGCCGGCGATGGGGTGCGTGGTCGCCGTGCCGTCCACCACCGTCACCAGAGCCTCGGGGCTGGAACCGACGATGTCGAAGGCGGTGCCACCCACGCCGTCGGGCACCCGCATCAGGTACATGTACGGGCTGGGGTTGGACGCCCGCAGCACCCGGTACACGTCCAGCGGGTCCGCGTCGGTCGCCAGCTCGAAACGCTGGCTGAGCACCACCTGGAACGCCTCACCTGCCTCGATGTCACCGACCAACGAGCGCACCCCGGCCTGGTACTCGGTGCTGGTCCGCTGGCGGCGGTACTGCGGCTGCGGCTGGCGGAAGGTGGTCACCGTGGACGGCGACGCGGCCGCGAGCGCCTGGGCCATCGCGTCGAGGCGGCGCACCGCGTCGGCATACGCGGAATCGACCCGCTGCTCGGAACCGTCCCAGTTCACGGCATTGGCGATGAGGGTGATGGTGCCCTCGTGGTGGTCGACGGCGGCGAGGTCGGTGGCCAGCAGCATCACCAGCTCGGGCACTCCCAGGTCGTCGACCGCCGTACTGGGCAGCCGCTCGAGCCGGCGCACCACGTCGTAGCCGAGGTAGCCGACCATGCCCCCGGTCAGCGGCGGCAGCCCGGGCAGGCGTTCGGAGCGCAGCAGCTCGCACGTCGCGCGCAGCACGGCCAGCGGATCACCCCCGCTGGGTGCACCCGCAGGCACCGCGCCCAGCCACCCGGCCGACCCGTCGACGACCGTGAGCGCGGCCGCACTGCCTGCACCGATGAACGACCAACGCGACCAGCTGCGCCCGTTCTCCGCCGACTCCAGCAGGAACGTGCCCGGCCGACCCGCAGCGAGCTTGCGGTACGCCGAGACCGGGGTCTCGGAGTCGGCCAGCACCCGGCGGGTCACCGGCACCACCCGGTGCCCGGCCGCCAGGGCGCGGAACTCCGCCAACGACGGACTGGTCGCACCGAGCGGGACACCGGACATGGTGCGCAGTCTCCCAGGTCGCGCCGACCGCGCTGAGACCCACCGGTCAGGACGAGCGCGCCAACCGGCTTCCCGGTGGCAGCGGGACGAAGCCGCTGGTGCGCTCGACGTAGTCGGCGTAGCCCTCCCGCGCGCTCAGGTGCTGCTCCATGAGCTCCTTGCCGGTCGTCTTGGTGAGCAGCCGCGTCATCAGCAGCGGGCCGACCACCGTGAGCAGCACCCATGGGCTGCCCAGGCTGACCCCGAAGATGCCCCACCACACACAGACGTCGCCGAAGTAATTGGGGTGGCGGGTATAGCGCCACAGCCCGGAATCCATGACCTTGCCCCTGTTCGCTTCCTGCGCCTTGAACCGGGTGAGCTGGGCGTCGCCGAGCGTCTCGAAGACGAAGCCCACCAACCACACCGCGATACCGATCCCGACTCCCACCGCGACCAGCGCGCCGCCGCCGCGGGTGTTCATGCCCACCTGCACCGGCAGCGACACCACCCACATGACGAGCGCCTGCGGCAGGTACACCTTGCCGAACGCGTGGGCCACCGGATGCCCGGGCGCCTGCGCCATGATGTCGGCGTACCGCGGATCCTCTCCCTTGCCGCGGTTGCGCCAGAAGATGTGACCGCCCAGGCGCAGGCCCCACCCGGCCACGAGCGCCAACAGCAATCCCTTGCGCCATCCGCTGCCGGCCGCGGTGAACGCGGACACCAGCGCGACGAGGGCGAACCCGGGACCCCAGACGACGTCCACCACCGCCTGCTTGCCGACCGCAGTGGCCACGGCCAGCGTCGCGCCGAACAGCACCGCCACGGCTACCGCGGACAGCAGCAGGGTGAGCAGGAGCGGTCCGACGGCGATCACGAAAAGCAGCCTGCCCTACCGCGCACCGACCGACCACTCGTCGCGGGTGCGAGGAATGCCGCTGACCCCGCCCACGTCGGGCTTGACGGCCAGGAACTGGTCCACACCCATCCGGTTCTCCTCGAACGCCAGCGCACTGCCGACGAGGTACAGCCGCCACACCCGCGACTGTGCTTCGCCGATGAGCTGGACCACCTCGTCGAAGCGGGCCTCGAACGTGTCGAGCCACGCACGAATGGTGTGCACGTAGTGCTCCCGCATGACGTGCACGTCGCGGATCTCGAAGCCGGCCCGCTCGATGTTGTTGGCCGTCGTACCCAGTGGCACCATCGACATGTCGGGGGCGATGTAGCTCTCGATGAACGCGCCCCCACCCGGGGCGCCGACGCGCGACATCTGCTGCAGCAACAGCCGTCCCTGCGGCTTGAGCAGCCGGAACAGCGTCGCGGTGTACACGTCGTAGTTCTTGGCGCCGACGTGCTCACCCATCTCGATGGTGCTGATCGCGTCGAACCCGCCGCCGGGCCCGCCGTAGGTCACCTCGCGGTAGTCCTGCAGCCGCACGGTCACCTTGCCCTGCAGCCCGCGGTCGGCGATCCGCTGGGTGATGAAGTCCCGCTGCTCTGCCGAGATGGTGACGCCGGTGGCGTGCACCCCGTAGTGCTCGGCGGCGTGCAGGATCATCGAGCCCCAGCCACAGCCCACGTCGAGCAGCTGCTGCCCGGGCGCCAGCCCCAGCTTGCGGCACACCAGATCGAGCTTGTCGGTCTGCGCGTCGTGCACCGTGTAGCCGGCGCTTCCCGGCGCCCGGGTGAAGTAGCCGCAGGAATAGGCCATGTGCTCATCGAGCAACAGATGGTAGAAGTCGTTGCTCAGGTCGTAGTGGTGGCTGATCGCGGCCTGGTCGCGGGACTTGCTGTGCAGCAAGCCTTTTAATCGCGCCTGCTCGCCGGGCGGGGTGGGCTTGGGGCCGAGGGCGCCGAGTCGGGCGAGGGTGGCCGCGGCGCGCACCCGGGTGCGCAGGCCGATCTCCGGCGTGCTCAGTCCTAGCTCTCGAACTGCGGTCCAGAAGCGTTGGATCGCGGTGGTCATGTCGCCTTCGATGTCCAACTCACCGGCCACGTAGGCCTGGGCGAAGCCGAGCTCGTCGGGTTGCCAGAGCAGCCGGCGCAGCGCCTTGCGCTGGGAAATCACCAGGACGGGCGCGCCGGCGGGGCCGGACTCGCTGCCGTCCCAGCACCGCAACCGCACGGGCAGCGCCACGGACGTCACCTCGCTCAGCAGAGCGGTCAACTTCTGTGCTGCTCCAGCCACGGACTTTCACTCCTCGGGAGGTGGACGATCGCTGTCGCTTCGGTGATCGTCTCCGGTGGTCGTTGCGGTTCGGCGCCCACGGTCAGCGACCAGGCGGCGGCGATCACGGGCGTCGTGCCGCTACGCTCGCATCCATGAAGCAGGGAGACATCGCGCCGGACTTCGAGCTGGCCGACGACAAAGGCACCACCCGCAAGCTCAGCGACTACCTGGCCGCCGGGCCCGTCGTCCTGTTCTTCTACCCGATCGCCTCATCCTCGGGGTGCACCACCGAAGCCTGTCACTTCCGCGACCTGGCCACGGACTTCACGGCCCTGGGCGCGCAGCGACTGGGCATCAGCCCGGACGGCGTCGACGGGCAGCGGGCTTTCGTGAGCGGCAGCCAGCTCGACTACCCGCTGCTCGCCGACGTCGGGGGTGCCGTGGCCGAGCAGTTCGGCGTCAAGCGCAGCGGCCTGCTGGCCAAGCTCGGCCCGGTCAAGCGCAAGACCTTCGTGATCGGCCGGGACCGGACGGTCCTGGCCGTGATCGGGGGGGAGATGAAGTTCAAGAACCACGCCGACGAGGCGCTGGGAGTCCTCAAGGGCGCCGCAGTCTGACGCCGTCGCAGGGCGGGGCGGCTCTGGGACCGGGCTGGTGGGCGCCGGGCTCAGTCGTCCGCGGCCAGCGGCGCGTCGATTTCGTCGGCGGCCAGCAGCACGTCGGCGTCGAAGCACGTCCGGCTCCCGGTGTGGCAGGCGCCCGCCGTCTGGTCCACGACCAGCAGCACGACGTCGCCGTCGCAGTCCAGCCGAACCTCGTGCACGTACTGGGTGTGCCCGGACGTCTCGCCCTTGACCCAGTAGCTCTGCCGCGCCCGGGAGAAGTACGTGGCCCGGCGGGTGGTCAGGGTGCGGTGCAGGGCCTCGTCGTCCATCCAGGCGACCATCAGCACCTCGCCCGTGCCGCGCTGCTGGGCGACGGCGCACACCAGACCGTCGGGGTTCCGCTTGAGTCGGGCGGCCACCGCTGCGTCCAAGGTCATCGGACCACGATCCCCTCGGCCCGCATGGCCTGCTTGACCCCGGCGATGGTCAGCTCACCGAAGTGGAAGACGCTGGCGGCCAGCACGGCGTCGGCGCCGGCCGCCACTGCGGGGGCGAAATGCTCCACCGCGCCCGCGCCCCCGCTGGCGATCACCGGGACGTCCACGCAGGAGCGCACCGCGGCGATCATCCGGAGGTCGAAGCCAGCCTTGGTGCCGTCGGCGTCCATGGAGTTCAGCAGGATCTCGCCCACCCCGAGTTCCGCCCCGCGCACCGCCCACTCGACCGCGTCGATTCCGGTGCCGCGCTTGCCGCCGTGCGTGGTGACCTCCCACCCCGACGGCGTGCGGGCCACGCCGGTCGGCACCGTCCGCGCGTCCACCGAGAGCACGATGCACTGGGAGCCGAAGCGCTGGCTCAGCTCGCGCAACAGCTCGGGACGGAGGATCGCCGCGGTGTTCACGCTCACCTTGTCGGCACCGGCCCGCAACAGCGCGTCGACGTCGGCCACCGAGCGAACCCCGCCACCGACGGTGAGCGGGATGAACACCTGCTCCGCGGTACGGCGCACCACGTGCAGCATGGTCGCGCGCTCACCGGCGGATGCGGTGACGTCGAGGAAGGTCAGCTCGTCGGCACCCTGAGCGTCGTAGGCCGCCGCCCGCTCCACCGGGTCGCCCGCGTCACGCAGGTCGGCGAAGCGCACGCCCTTGACCACCCGGCCGCCGTCGACGTCCAGGCAGGGGATCACCCGAACCGCGACGGTCATGCGCTCGCCCGCGACGGACCCGGCGACGAAGGGCCTGCCAAGCAGCGGCCCCGCGGGCTCACCGCGCGGCCACGGCGGCCAGCGCCTCACCGAGGGTGAAGTGCCCGGCGTAGAGCGCCTTACCGACGATCGCGCCCTCCACGCCGGCCTCGACCAGCGCGGCGACAGCCACTAGATCGTCCACAGTGGACACCCCACCGGAGGCGACGACGGGGGCTTCGGTGGCGGCGCACACGTCGTTCAGCAGCGCCAGGTTGGGGCCGGTGAGGGTGCCGTCCCTGCTCACGTCGGTGACGATGTAGCGCGCGCACCCGTCGCGGTCGAGGCGGGCCAGCACGTCGAACAGCTCACCGCCGTCGCTGACCCACCCGCGGGCGGCGAGCCGGTGCACCCCGTCCACGATCCGCACGTCCAGACCCACCGCGACCTTCTCACCGTGTCGGGCGATGGCACCGGCACACCAGGCGGGGTCCTCCAGCGCGGCGGTGCCCAGGTTCACCCGGGCGCAGCCGGTGGCCAGCGCAGCGTCGAGGGAGGCGTCGTCGCGGATGCCGCCGGAGAGTTCCACGGCCACGTCGAGCTCGCCGACCACCCCGGCGATCAACTCCCGGTTGGTTCCGCGCCCGAAGGCGGCGTCCAGGTCGACCAGGTGCACCCACGCCGCGCCAGCGGACTGCCAGGCGAGTGCGGCGTCCCGCGGGCTGCCGTACCGGGTCTCGCTGCCCGCCTGTCCCTGCACCAGGCGCACAGCCTGGCCGTCAGCGACGTCGACAGCGGGCAGCAGGACCAGGCTCACGTGAGTTCACTCTAGTCGGCACCCGCGCTCACAAGCCGCGGACCCAGTTCTCCAGCAGCTGCGCGCCCGCGTCACCGGACTTCTCGGGGTGAAACTGGGTGGCGGCGAGCGGACCGTTCTCCACCGCGGCCACGAAGGGCCCACCGTGCTCGGACCAGGTCACCAGCGGGGGCGCCAGCGGGCCGTCACCGTCGAGCTCCCAGCGCCGCACCCCGTAGGAGTGCACGAAGTAGAAGCGGGCCCCGGCGTCCATCCCGGCGAACAGCGTGCTGGCATCGGGTGCGGTCACCGTGTTCCAACCCATGTGCGGCAGCACGGGGGCGGGCAGCCGCTCGACCACGCCCGGCCACTGCCCGCAGCCCTCGGCCGCTTCGTCGGTGCCGTCGGCGGGGCTGAACTCCACCCCGCGCTCGAAGAGCACCTGCATGCCCACGCACACCCCAAGGACCGGACGGCCGCCGGCCACGCGCTGACCGATCAAGCGTTGCCCCCGCACCGACCGCAGCCCGGCCATGCACGCCGCGAACGCGCCCACCCCGGGGACAACCAGGCCGCCCGCCGCCAGCGCAGCCGCCGGGTCCGCGGTGATCTGCACCTGCGCACCCACCCGGGCCAGCGCGCGCTCGGCCGAGCGGACGTTGCCGAAGCCGTAGTCGAGCACCACCACCCGCGGAGCTGTCATGCCCGCAGGATAGTGCCCGAATGCCACCCGGTCGCCGACCCGTGCGTACGCTGGCGCTTCCGATCGTCGGCAGAGGGAGGCTCGCGGGGTGAACGCTGAGGCCGTGACGTCCGTGGCCGCCGGGGCCGCGGCCGACGCGGGTGGCATCGACCCCGGCCTGCTCGGTGATTTCCTGCCGATCGTGGTGGCCGCGGCCTCATCGGGACGGCGGCTGCGCCGGGCCGAACTCGCCGCGTGCGGTCAGCGCGGAACGGCCGCAGCCTTGGCCGGGGTCCCGTTGCGCGCGCTGATCGACCTGTACCTCTCGGCCTGCTGGCGGCTGTGGGGCGAGCTCGACGTCGTCGCCGTTGGCCACGCTGACCAGGTCAGGGCCGCGGGGCTGGCCGTGCTGCGCGCGGCGGACGACGCGGTGGCGGCCCTCGCCGAGGGCTTCCAGCTGGCCCGCAACGACCTCTCCCGCCAACAGGAATCGGCGCGCCGGGAGGTGTTCGACACGCTGCTGGCCGGTGGGCCCGACGCGGTCACGGTGACCGGGCGGGCGGCCGACCTCGGCCTCGACCTCACCAGCCCGCACGCCGTGCTCGTCGCGCGGCACGAGAACTCCTTCGACGACCCGTCGACCACCTCGTTACCCCGGCGGCTGGAACGCGCGTTGGAGGGCAGCTACGGCGACGCCTACCCGTTGGTGGCGGTGAAGAACGGGCTGCTGGTGTGCATCTTCGCCGCTCCCGACCCGGCGAGCGTGGCCCTGGTGGGTGAGCGGCTGGGCACCGTGCTCGCCGGCGGCCTGCCCGCGCGGAGGGCCACGGGCGCCGGAGGCAGCTGGCAGGCGGCCGTGGGACGCACCCTCACCGGTGCGGCGTCCGTGCGGGTGTCCTACGAGCAGGCGTGCGCGGCGTTGGAGCTGGCCGGGCGGCTCGGGCTGGGCGCACCCGTGGTGGACGCCGGGGAGCTGGTGGTCTACCAGGTGCTGCTGCGTGACCGGGCCGCGGTGAACGAGCTCATCGGCACGGTGCTGGGACCACTGGCGAACGCTCGCGGCGGGGCCGGGCCATTGTTGGAGACCCTGGACGCCTACTACGCCACGGGTGGGGTGTCGACCGAGACCGCCAGGCGGCTGCACCTGTCCGTGCGCGCCGTCACCTACCGCCTGGAGCGGGTGCGCGCGTTGCTCGGCCAGGACCCTACCGATCCCGCTGGGCGCTTCGCCCTGCACGCTGCGGTGCTCGGTGCGCGGCTCTTGCGCTGGCCAGAGGTGCCCCTCGACGGGAGCTGAACCGGAGCCACTCGATTGCCGAGGATCGGCAGGATTGCTGCGCAGCGGCGTCCGGCGTCCGACGCTGCCTCATGGGCACGTGCTCGCCAGAATTGAGGGGACCCCCATCCCCGTAGAAGGAGATCACCGTGTTCGACGTACCGGCCTGGTTGTGGGTGGCCTTCGTGGTCACCGTCGTCGTCGCGTTGGCGGTGGACCTGCTCGCCCACCGCGACGACCACGCAATCGGCTTCGCCGAAGCCGCCAGATGGAGCGTGGCGTGGGTCGGGCTGGCCGTCGTATTCGGTGGGGTGGTCTTCGCCGTGGTTGGCGCCGACGCGGGGGTCGAGTACACCACCGCGTGGCTGCTGGAGAAGAGCCTGTCGGTAGACAACCTCTTCGTCTTCGCGCTGATTTTCGCCTACTTCAAGGTACCCGCCGCCTACCAGCACCGGGTGCTGTTCTTCGGGGTGATCGGCGCCCTGGTGTTTCGCGGGATCTTCCTGGCTGCCGGCGTTGCCGTGGTCAGCCAGTTCACCGCGATCCTGTTCGTCTTCGCGGCGATCCTGCTCTACAGCGCCTACAAGCTGCTCAAGGGCGACGACGACAGCTACGACCCGGGCAGCAGCGTCGCCCTCCGGGTCATGCGCAAGGTCGTGCCGATGACCGAGGAATACCACGGCACGAAGTTCTTCATCAAGCAGGCCGGTAAGCGCATCGGCACCCCGCTGCTCGCGGTGGTCGTCGCGATCGAGGCGGCTGACCTGGTGTTCGCCGTGGACAGCGTGCCCGCGGTACTGGCGGTCAGCGACGACCCGTTCATCGTCTACACCTCGAACGCCTTTGCCATCCTCGGTCTGCGCGCCCTGTACTTCCTGCTGGCCGGGCTGCTGGACCGCTTCCACTACCTCGGCAGGGGGCTGGCCGTCATCCTCGCCTTCATCGGGGTGAAGCTGATCCTGCAGGCCGCCCACGAGACGATCTCCACCGCGGTGCCGGAGATCCCGTCCCTGCTCAGCCTGGCGGTGATCGTGGTGGTGCTAGCCGGCTCGGTCGTGCTGAGCCTGCTGCGTCCGCAACCCGCGCAGGACGAGGCGGGCGACGCGGTGAGCACGCCGTCCGTCCCCGAAGGCGCTGACGACCACCCGCGCTAGTCGCCCCCACCGGTCGCTACCGTGCCCGGGCGTGGGTCAGCCCAGGCGGAGCACGGCGCTGGCGAGGGCCAACACGGAGGCGAGCGCGGCGCCGACCGTCACCGGTACCGAGGTCTTGCGGGCCGACCACGCTCCGCCGGCGAAGAACCCGGCGAGCACCAGGAGCCCGACGACGACCAGCTCGTTGCTCACAGGCTGCCCTTGGTGGACGGCACCCCAGTGACGCGTGGATCCGCCTCCACAGCCGCCCGCAGGGCCCGGGCCACGGCCTTGTACTCGGCCTCGGTGATGTGGTGTGGGTCGCGGCCGTGGATGACCCGCAGGTGCAGGTTCATCCGGGCGTGCAGGGCCAGCGACTCGAAGACGTGGGTGTTGATCACGGTGCTGTAGGGCGCGCGAGCACCAGTGGACGCGTCCCCCGAGCCCGCGATGGCCGTGGTCAGCAGGTGCGCCGGCTCGCCGACGTGCACGCAGTACGGTCGCCCGGACACGTCGACGGCCGCGTGCACCAGTGCCTCGTCCATCGGGATCCAGGCGTCACCGAAGCGGCGGATGCCGGACTTGTCCCCGAGCGCCTTGGCGAGCGCCTGGCCGAGCACGATGGCGGTGTCCTCCACGGTGTGGTGCGCCTCGATGTGGGTGTCGCCCTGCGCGTGGACGGTGAGGTCGAAGCTGGCGTGCGTGCCCAGCGCGGTGAGCATGTGGTCGTAGAACGGCACCCCGGTGCTGATGTCGACACGGCCGGTCCCGTCGAGGTCGAGCTCCACGACGATGCTCGACTCTGCGGTGGTGCGCTCCACCCGGGCGGTGCGGCTCATCGGCGGGCTCCTTCGGGTTCTGCTTCGGCGAGGTCGGTGACGAGCTGGGCGGACGCGGCGAGGAACGCGTCGTTCTCCGTGCGCAGCCCGATGGTCGCACGGAGATGCCCGGGGATGCCCACGTCCCGGATGAGCACACCCCGGTCGAGGTAACGCTGCCAGGTTGCCGTGGCGTCGGTGAACCGCCCGAACAGGATGAAGTTGGCGTCGCTGGGCACCACCCGGAATCCGCTGGCGCACAGTGCGCCCGACACCCGCTCGCGCTCGCGCGCCAGCTCGGCCACCGAGGCGAGGGTTTCCTCGGCGTGGCGCAGGGCAGCGCGGGCGGCCACCTGGGTCAGCACCGAGAGGTGATACGGCAGGCGTACCAGCACCGTGGCCTGCACCACGGCGGGTGCGGCCACCAGGTAGCCCAGGCGCCCACCGGCGAAGGCGAATGCCTTGCTCATGGTGCGGCTGACCACCAACGCGCGGGGGAACTCGGCGATGAGCTCGAGTGCGCTCGGCGCGGGGGAGAACTCCGCGTACGCCTCGTCTACCACGACGATGCCCGGGGCCACCCTCAGCAGGGCCCGCAGGTCGGCGAGGCTGCTGGCTTGGCCGGTCGGGTTGTTGGGGCTGGTCACGAAGAGCACGTCGGGCCGGTGCGCCCGGATCGCGGCGACGGCGCGCTGCAGGTCCAGGGAGAAATCGGCCCGGCGCGGGCTGGGCAACCAGGTGGTCTGCGTGCCGGCGGCGATGATCGGGTGCATGGAGTAGCTCGGCTCGAAACCCAGCGCGGTGCGGCCCGGCCCGCCGAACGCCTGCAGGAGCTGCTGCAGGATCTCGTTGGAGCCGTTGGCGGCCCACACGTTGTCGACGGTGACGGCCACACCGGTTTGGCGCGAAAGGTACTGCGCGAGTTCGGTGCGCAGGGCCACGGCGTCGCGATCGGGGTAGCGGTGCAAGGCGGCGGCGGCTGCGCGGACCGCGTCGGCGACGTCGGCGACCAGCGCTGCGCTGGGCGGGTGCGGGTTCTCGTTGGTGTTCAACCGCACGACCACTTCCGGCTGCGGCGCCCCGTAGGGACTCGCGCCGACCAGCTCGGGCCGCAGCGGGAGGTCGGAGAGCGCGACGCCGGAGCCGGGCGCACTCACCCCGAAAACCGGGCACGCACGGCCTGGCCGTGGGCCGGCAGATCTTCGGCGTCAGCCAAGGCCACCACGTGATCGGCGACGTCGGCCAACGCCTGCTCGGTGTACTCCACGAGGTGGATGCCGCGCAGAAAGGTCTGCACGCTCAGCCCCGAACTGTGCCGCGCGCACCCGGCCGTGGGGAGTACGTGGTTGGAGCCCGCGCAGTAGTCGCCCAGGCTCACCGGCGCCCAGGGGCCGACGAAGATCGCGCCCGCGTTGTGCACCCGGCGGGCGACGGCCGGTGCGTCGGCGGTCTGGATCTCCAGGTGTTCGGCGGCGTAGGCGTCCACCACCCGCAGACCGTCGTCCAGAGTGGACACCAAAACGGTGCCGGACTGCCTACCGCTCAATGCGCTTCGTACCCGTTCGGTGTGCTTGGTGGTGGCCAGCTGCTCGGCGAGCGCAACGTCGACGGCGTCGGCGAGCGCCTCGCTGGTGGTGACGAGCACGCTCGCGGCCAGCACGTCGTGCTCGGCCTGGCTGATGAGGTCGGCGGCCACGTGCACCGGGTCGGCGGTGTCGTCGGCGAGCACGGCGATCTCGGTGGGACCGGCCTCGGCGTCGATGCCCACCATCGCGCGCAGCAGCCGCTTGGCCGCCGTCACGTAGATGTTGCCCGGCCCGGTGATCAGGTCGACCGGGACCAGCTCGCCGCCGTCGGTGTCGGTGCCGCCCACTGCCAGCAGCGCCACGCCCTGCGCCCCGCCGGCCGCCCACACCTCGGTGACGTCGAGCAGCGCGCACGCGGCCAGGATCGCCGGGTGCGGCCAGCCATCGTGCTCGGCCTGCGGCGGCGAGCACACCACCAGCGAGCCGACCTCCGCGGCCTGCGCCGGGACCACGTTCATCACCACGCTGGAGGGGTACACGGCGTTGCCGCCGGGCACGTACAACCCCACGCGCTCCACCGGCACCCAGCGCTCGGTGACGGTTCCCCCGTCCGCCACCTGGGTGACGGTCTCGCTGCGGCGCTGGTCGACGTGGACCCGGCGGGAACGGGCGATCGACTCCTCAAGCGCGGCGCGCACGGCCGGGTCCAGCTCGGCCAGCGCGGCGTGGATCCGCTCGGCCGGTACCCGGACCGTCTCCGGGCGTACCTTGTCGAAGCGTTCGCTGAGCTCGAGCACAGCCGTCACCCCCCGCGCGCGCACGTCGTCGACGATTGGTCGCACCGTGTGGGCCACCGCGTCCACGTCGACCTCACCGCGGGGCAACGCGGCCCGCAGCTCAGCGGTGGACGGGGTGGACGCGCGCAGGTCAGTGCGGGCGAGCATGAGGTGCCTCCAGCGGTTCGGGTCGGATCCTCAGTCTAGGTCGAGGCCCGACAGGTCGAAGCCGAGGTCGAGGGCCGTCGCCGAGTGGGTGAGCGCGCCCACGGCCAGGTAGTCCACCCCGGTGCCCGCGTACTGCGCGGCCACCTCCAGGCTCAGCCCCCCCGACGACTCGAGGCCCGTCTCCGGGGACCGCGCGTCGCGGCAGAGCACGGCCTCGACCGTGTCGGGTACGGAGAAGTTGTCCAACAGCACGAGGTCGGCTCCCTCGGCCAGGACCTCCTCGAGCTGGTCCAGCGAGTCCACCTCCACCTCGCAGTGCAGCGTCGGAGCGGCCGCGCGCACCAGGCGCATCGCGGCCACCACACCCCCGGCGGCCAGCACGTGGTTGTCCTTGATCAGCGCGGCGTCACCCAACGCCATCCGGTGGTTTACCCCGCCACCGGCCCGCACGGCGTGCTTCTGCAGCCGGCGCAGCCCCGGCAGCGTCTTGCGGGTGTCCCGGATGCGGCAGCGTGTCCCGGCCACCGCGGCGACCCAAGCGTCGGTGGCGGTGGCCACGCCGCAGAGGTGGCACAGCAGGTTGAGCATCGTGCGCTCCGCGGTGAGCAGTGCGGCCGTGGGAGCGGTGACCGTGAGCAACGCTTGCCCGGGCACGGCGCGTGAGCCGTCCTCGGCCAGGTGCTCCACGGTGTACCCGCCGGCGGCACCGAGCGCGTTGTCGAGCACGGCGAGCGCCACCCCGAGGCCAGCCAGCACTCCTGGCGAGCGGGGCACCACCGACCCGGTCGCGCGGGCATCCGGACCGACCGTAGCCAGGGTGGTCACGTCCAGCCCCAGCCGGAGGTCCTCCGCCAGCGCGGTCCGTACCACGCGCTGCACGTCGTCGACGTCCAGGCCGTGGCTGCGCAGCAGGTCCACAGTGGTCTGGCAGAGCCCGTTCATGCTGCGGCTACCGCGGTCTCGCGCAACACCGGTGCACCGTCGGCGTCCAGGCGCACCACCGTGCTTCGGCGCAGCCGCTGTGCCGTCGCGGGGTGGTCGGTGCGCAGGTGGCAACCGCGGCTCTCCTGGCGGGCGGCGGCGGCGAGCACCAGCGCGGCGGCGACGGCGCTCAGGCTGGCGTCCTCCACGCCCCGGCGGTCGCGCGCGGTCTGCGGGGGTGCCGCGGCCAGCGCCTCGGCCACCAGGCGCAGCCCGGCGGCGTCGCGGCCGAGGCTGGCGTGGGCAGACATCAGCAACTGCAGGGTGCGCCGAGGCAGCACCCGGGCCGGAACGGGCTCACCCAGCACGGCCTCCACGCGACCAGCCTCGCGTACCCGCTCGACCGCGGACAGCGCCACGCGCTCGCCAACCACCAGGCCCTCGAGCAGGCTGTTGGACGCCAATCGGTTCGCGCCGTGCAGCCCGGTGCGCGCCACTTCACCCGCCGCGAGCAGCCCGGCCACGGTGGTGCGGCCACCGCCGTCGGTGACGACCCCACCGCAGGAGTAGTGCGCGGCCGGAGCCACCGGGATGAGGGCGGTGGCCGGGTCGACACCCACGGCGGCGCACGCGGCATGCACGGTCGGGAACCGCGCGGCGAACCCCTGCAGGCGCCGGGCGTCGAGCAGTACGTGGTCGGTGCCGGTGGCCCGCATGCGCGCGGTGATCGCGCCGGCCACCGCGTCCCGCGGAGCCAGGTCACCCAGCGGGTGCACCCCGGCCATCACCGGCGCCCCGTCCAGGTCCACCAGCACCGCCCCCTCACCGCGCACCGCCTCGGTGACCAGCGGGCGCTGACCCACACCGCCCACGGAGAACAGGACGGTGGGATGGAACTGCACGAACTCCAGGTCGCTGACCGCTGCACCGGCAGCCAGGGCCAGGGCCACCCCATCCCCGGTGGCGACCTCGGGGTTGGTGGTCGCGGTGTACAGCTGTCCGAGCCCACCCGTGGCGAGCAGCACCGCGGGGGCGTGCAGCACGCCGGTGCCCCCGCGGGCGTCGAGCACGGCGAGGCCGCTGACGCTGCCGTCGGCGCCCAGCAGCACACGGACCGCGGTGTGCGCCGCCAGCACGGGCAGCGCCGCGCTTCCTACCGAGGCAACGAGCGCGCGCTGCACCTCGGCGCCGGTGGCGTCACCCCCGGCGTGCACCACCCGGCGGAAGGAGTGCCCGCCCTCCCGGGTGCGCGCGAGGCAGCCGTCCGCCGCGGTGTCGAAGTGCGCACCCCGCGCCACCAGCCGCGCCACCGCGTCGCCGCCCGCTCGGATGAGTGAGCGGACCGCCGCCTCTTCGCACAGGCCGGCCCCGGCATTCAGGGTGTCCCGCACGTGCGCCTCGACACTGTCTCCGTCGCCCGTGGCCGCGGTACCCGCTACGGCGATGCCGCCCTGGGCCCACGCGGTGGACGAATCGTCGATGTCAGCTTTGCTCACCACTAGCACCCGGAGTCCCGCAGCCTGTGCGGTGAGCGCGGCGGTCAACCCGGCCACGCCGCTGCCGACGACGACCAGGTCAGTCTGTGCCTCCCACGACCGGCCTCCGGCCTGCCCGCCGGCCTCCCACGACCGGCCTCCGGCCTGCCCGCCGGCCTCCCACGACCGGCCTCCGGCCTGCCCGCCGGCCTCCCACGACCGGCCTCCGGCCTGCCTGCCGGCCTCCCACTGCGCGTTCACTCCCCGCCGCCGGGCTGGCCGATGGCGATCATCCGTTGCACCGCACCCCGGGCGGCCGCGGCGGTGACCGGGTCGACGTGCACCTCGTCCGCGCCTTCGATCAGGCAGCGCAGCAGCGCAGCCGGAGTGATCATCTTCATGTAGCGGCATGAGGCGCGGTCGTTGACGGCCCGGAAGTCGACGTCGGGCGCGGCCTTGCGCAGCTGGTGCAACATGCCGACCTCGGTGGCCACCAGAACTTGCCGTGCGGACGTGCTCCGCGCTGCGTCGAGCATGCCTCCGGTGGAGAGGATCTTCACCCGGTCGTCGGGCACGACACCCTCCCCCGCCAGGTACAACGCCGAGGTGGCGCAGCCGCATTCGGGGTGCACATACAGCTCGGCGTCGGGGTGAGCGCGCACCTGCGCGGACAGTTCGGCGCCGTTGATGCCGGCGTGCACGTGGCACTCCCCGGCCCATACCCGGACGTTGGTGCGGCCGGTCTTGCGCCGCACGTGGGCGCCGAGGAACTGGTCGGGCAGGAACAAGACCTCGGTGTCGGCGGGAATCGACTCCACGACCTCCACCGCGTTCGACGAGGTGCAGCAGATGTCGGTGAGCGCCTTGACCTCAGCCGTGGTGTTGACGTAGCTCACGACCACCGCGGCGGGGTGCTCGGCCTTCCATGCCCGTAGCTGTGCGGCGTCGATGGAATCGGCCAGTGAGCAACCCGCCCGCTCGTCGGGGATGAGCACCGTCTTGTCCGGGCTGAGGATCTTGGCCGTCTCGGCCATGAAGTGCACGCCGCAGAACACGATGGTGTCGGCGGGCGAGTCCGCGGCGATGCGGGACAGAGCCAGTGAGTCTCCGACGTGATCGGCCACGTCCTGGATGGCCGGAACCTGGTAGTTGTGCGCCAGCAGCACCGCGCCCCGCTGGGCGGCGAGCTCGCGGACGCGAGCGACCCAGGCAGCGTCGGCCTCGACGCCGACGTACCCGGCGTCGGTTCGCTCGAACGTGGAAAGCACAGCCCCTGATGTCATCACGCACTCCTCCAGCCACGGCACCACACCGTTAGAGATGTCCTCGACCAGGTTTTCGACTTATAATCGAAAACATGTCAGATGATAGCACCGCGCACGAGGTGCTCGCGGTGGTGCTGCAGGTGCGCAGCGCAGGCAACCGGGCGGACTCCAGTCAGCTGTACGTGCTGTTGTGGCAGCGGGCGCAGGATCCCCAGGCTGACAAGTGGGCCCTGCCCGGTGGACGGTTGGGTGCGGAGGAGGACGTGGAGAACTCGGCGCACCGCCAGCTCGCGGAGAAGGTGGATGTGCGGGAGGTCGCGCACCTAGAGCAGCTCGCGGTGTTCAGTCACCCGGCCCGGGTGCCGGGCCAACGCACGGTGGCGTCGACCTTTCTCGGACTGGTCCCCTCCCCCGCCGACCCTCGGCTTCCCGCCGACACCGCCTGGCACCCGGTGAACCACCTGCCCGAGATGGCGTTCGACCACCGCACGATCGTCGAGCGCGGACGCAACCGGTTGCGCCACAAACTTTCCTACACCAACGTGGGGTACGCACTGGCCCCCCGGGAGTTCACCCTCTCGACGCTGCGCGAGCTGTACGCCACCGCACTCGGCCACCAGGTCGACCCCACGAACCTGCAGCGCGTGCTCGCCAGACGCGGGGTGCTCACCCCCACCGGCACCACCGCCACGCCCGGTCCACACGGTGGTCGACCTGCCGCGCTGTACCGGTTCACCGACAGCGCCCTGCGGGTCACCGACGCCTTCGCCGCACTGCGCCCCCCGCCCTGAGCAGCCACTGCGGCGACACCCCAGCCGGGCAGCGGCGTCGAGCGCAGTGGCGCCTGCGCAAGTACGGTGACCCGGTGGTCGAGACGATTCCACTCTTCCCCCTGGGCACCGTGTTGCTGCCCGGGGCGTCTCTCCCGCTGCACGTCTTCGAGCCGCGCTACCGGCAGCTCACCACCGACCTGGTGACCGGCGCGGTAGCTGGGCGCAGCTTCGGCGTGGTAGCAGTGCGGCCGGGATGGAACGCCACCGACGGTGACGTCCAGGCGCTGCATCCCGTCGGGTGCTCCGCCCGTCTCAAGGAGGTGCGCAGGTTACCGGATGGACGCTTCGACATCGTGACGGTCGGCGATCGACGCTTCCGGATGCTCGGCGTGAACACAGTGGCCGCGCCGTACCTCATGGCCACCGTCGAGTGGCTACCGGACGATCAGGCTGCCGCCGCGGACGCGCGCGACCTGGTGCCCGCACTGGCACACGCGGCCAGGGGCGCGCACCGTTCCTACTGCGCGGTGGCCTGGAAGCGCGCCGACTGGGACGCCCCGGGCCGCGACGTCGACCCAGCGCTGCTCGCGCACCTGCTGGCCGCCGACTGCCTGCTGCCACTGGAGGATCGCCAGCTGCTGCTGGAGGAGACCTCCTGCGTGCGCCGCCTCCGGCTGGTGCGCACGATGGTGGTGCGCGAGACCGAGATCCTGCGGACGCTGCGTGCCGTGCCGGTGCCCGTCGACCAGTTCCTGGCGCCCTTGTGCCTGAACTGACCCGACGCCGAACCGCCACCGCGCGCGGCGTCAGGTCCTCGACCGGACGCCGCCACCAGCGCTAACCGAACCGCTCGACGTCGCCGGAAACACTCCCCGAGACCGGGGTCTCCGGTGGCCGGCCCAGATCGGCGTGGCCGGTGAGCGCGACGGCCAGCGCGTAGGCCAGTGCCGCGCCGAAGGGCTGAGCAAGCACCGGCGTCCAGGTGCCGAGTTCCGGGGCTGAGACGACGGTGCTGCCCACGGCCGCCGAGCCGACGCCACCGCTGTACCGCAGGTTTGCCACCACGAGGCCCACCACTTCGGCGACGGACGCACTGGCCAGTGAGCCCGCCACCACGGCAACCAGCACCACGGTGCCCCGCCACCGCCGCCAGAGCCAGGACAAGGCCCCGCTGAGCAGGCCCACCACCAGCCCCGACAGCACGAACAGCGCGACCGGGTCGAAGCGGCTGCGGCTCTCCGGGTTCACTGCCGCGGTGGTGCCGTCGGCCGCTACCACCGTCGGCAAACCGGGCGCCACCAAGGCCCAGGCCACGCCGAGCACCACCCCGACGAGCAGCAGCCCGAGCACAAGCCGAAGGCCGGCCCCCAGCTCGCTGCGCGCCCTCACTGCAGGCGGATCACTGCTGCGCAGGGAGGTCGGCCGAATCGGTGATGCCGTGGGCGGAGCAACGCGCCCACCACCCGTCGGGCCGCACCTGCACCACCATGCGCCGGCCGCACTCGCGGCAGTACCGCGGCGGTTCCAGCACCAGTGCAGCCGCGCAGCGGGAGTGCGGTCCGTCCGGCGTGCCGCACACGGGGCAGAAGTCGACGGCCACGACTGCCGTCACAGGGTGTCGTTGAGCGCCTTGATCGGCATCGCCAGCTCGCCCAGCAGGTCGATGTCGCGCTCGGCCGGTCGCCCGAGGGTGGTGAGGTAGTTGCCGACGATGACGGCGTTGATGCCTCCGAGCATCCCTCTGCGCGCACCGAGGTCGCCCAGGGTGATCTCGCGGCCGCCGGCAAACCGGAGCACCGTGCGCGGCAACGCCAGCCGGAAAGCGGCCACGGCACGCAAGGCATCGGTGCCGGCCAGCACCTCCAGATCACCGAACGGGGTGCCCGGACGCGGGTTGAGGAAGTTCAGCGGCACCTCGTCCGGGGTGAGCGCGGCGAGGTCGGCGGCGAACTCGGCGCGCTGCTCGAGGCTCTCGCCCATGCCGAGGATGCCACCACAGCACACCTGCATCCCGGCCTCCCGGACCATCCGCAGGGTGTCGGCGCGCTCGTCCCAGGTGTGGGTGGTCACCACGTTTGGGAAGTGGCTGCGGGCCGTCTCGAGGTTGTGGTTGTAGCGGTGCACCCCCATCGCGGTGAGCTGGTCGACCTGCTCCTGGGTGAGCATGCCCAGCGAGCAGGCAATGTTGATGTCGACCTCGGCGCGGATCGCGTGGATACCGGCCGCCACCTGGGCCATCAGCCGGGCGTCAGGACCGCGCACGGCGGCCACGATGCAGAACTCGGTGGCGCCGGTCTTGGCCGTCTGCTTGGCCGCCTCCACCAGGCTGGGCACGTCGAGCCACGCGGAGCGCACCGGTGAGGTGAACAGCCCCGACTGGGAGCAGAAGTGGCAGTCCTCGGGGCAACCGCCGGTCTTGAGGCTGATGATGCCCTCGACCTCCACCTCCGGGCCGCACCAGCGCAGACGGACCTCGTGGGCCAAAGCCAGCGCGTCGTCGAGGCTGGCGTCGGGCAGCTGCAGCACCCGGAGCACCTGCTCCTGGGTCAGCGGGTCACCGCGCTGGAGCACGTGCTCACGCGCGATGCTGAGGATGTCGGTCTGTTCGGCTACTGCGGTCACCAGACAAGCTCCTCTACTGCGTCAGCAACGACCGCCGCAGTCTGCCTCATGGCCGCCCCGGCTCCCCGCGTGCGTCCCCGCCGCGAGCAGTTCGTCGGCGGATGCACCGCACGGGCGAGCGTCGCGGTCGCGGGCCGTCCGCACACCGGAGCGGGCCGTCCTCACACCGGAGCGGGCCGTCTTCGCACACCGGAGCGGGCCGTCTTCGCACACCGGCTGGTTACTGCGCACAGGCCCGGGCGTGTGCGTGCTGACCACTGGGTGTGCGGCGTGCCCGCAGGATGCCTCGAACCGGGCCGGAGTAGCCGGGAACTCACCGCACCCAGCGGCCGCCGAGCGCCGGAGCGAGCCAGGCGGCGGCGTCCTGGCGGAACCCCATTGGCTCGAGGCCACCCGCGCCCGCGGGTAGGCGCCCCAGCAACGGAACCCCAGCGACCGACGGCAGGTCGTCGAGGTTGCAGCGCGCTGCGAGATCGGGCTCAGCCGGCCAACTGCCGACGACCACCCCCGGACAGCGCACCCCGGCGGCGTGCAGCGCACGGACGGTGAGCTCGGTGTGGTTCAGCGCCCCGAGCCCGGCCGACGTCACGACGAGCACCGGCGCTCCGAGCGCCGCAGCCAGGTCGATCAGGGTAAAAGCTCCCAACCGGACGAGCACTCCGCCCGCGCCCTCGACGAATGTGCTGGCGTGTTCGGCGGCCAACCCACGCATGGCGGCCACCACGGAGTCCAGGCGTAACAGCACCGCCCCGCAGCGCCGTGCGGCGGTGACCGGAGCCAACGGGTCCGGGTAGCGGGCGAGCTCGACGGCGGTGACCGGGCCGGCGAGGCGCGCCACCTCCGCGAGGTCACCGGGATCGTCGGGGCCGATCCCCGTCTGCACGGGCTTGCACACCGCCACCGGGGCGCCGGCCAGCGCCGCGAGCGCCGCGGTGACCACGGTCTTGCCGACGCCGGTGGACGTTCCGGTGACCAGCAGGACGCTCACCGGCCGAGCATAGGTAGCGCCCGCATTCCAAACGCCAGCCACCTGCCGTACCGCGCAGGCCACACGCTACGCACACCGAGCGATAAGTAGCGACGGCTCCGGCTGCCCCGCGGTGGTTCAGCGGCCCAGCACTTGCGCGAGCGTGCACCGCACCTGGTCCAACTCGTCGTCGGTGAGGTTCGCCCGAGCCGTCAACCGGAGCCTGCTGGTGCCCACCGGCACGGACGGGGGCCGGAAGCAGCCGACGTGCACCCCCAGCTCGGCACAACGTTCGGCCGCGGCCAGGGCCACCTGCGCATCGCCCAACACCACGGGGACGACCGCCGACGTCGGCTCGGCCACGCCGGCGGCGGCGGCGATCTGAGCGGCCCGGCCCCGCACGGCCACGGCCAGCTCGGGTTCGGCACGGAGCACGTCCAGCGCGGCGTGCGCGGCGCCCACCGCGGCAGGCGCGAGTCCGGTGTCGAAGATGAAGCTGCGCGCGGAGTCGACGAGATGCGCGATCACGGAGGCAGCACCAACACTGCGCCACCCTGGCTGCCCAGCGCCTTCGACAGGGTGAGCGTGACCACGACGTCGGGCTCGCCCGCCAGACCCACCTCGTCGATCAGCCCCCGCCCGCCGCGCCCACGCACCCCCAACCCGTGCGCTTCGTCCACCACCAGTATCGCGCCGCGCTCGCGGCAGACGCCGTGCAACGCCCGCAACGGGGCAAGCGTGCCGTCCACACTGGACACCGAGTCGCACAGCACCAGCGCGCGTTCCTCGGACCGGCCGGCGAGCACGGCCTGCACCTGCGCCACGCCCGAACTCACCTGAACCCGGGCGCGGGAGAGGCGGCAGGCGTCGACCAGGGACGCGTGGCTGGCGGCATCGGAAACGACCAGCGCGCCCGGTCCGCTCAACGCCGCCACCGCTCCGAGGTTGGCGGTGTAGCCGGAGGAGAACACCAGGGCCGCCGCTGCGCCGGTGAACTCGGCGAGGGCGTGCTCCAGGTCGACGTGTGCCTGGGTGGTTCCGGTGACCAACCGGGAGCCGGTGGCCCCCGCCCCCCAGGTGTGCAACGCCGCGGCGGCCCCGGCCAGTACCCGGGGGTGACGCGCGAGACCCAGGTAGTCGTTGGATGCGAGGTCGAGCAGCGGGGAGTGGACCTGCCGCGGGCGCAGCTCGCGGCGCAGCCCGCTCGCCCGGCGG
>JAABVA010001222.1_pt1 | contig 28183 bp, 39 predicted proteins | sample 5560331 | NCBI WGS metagenome assembly JAABVA01 (sample SAMN12812661, study PRJNA571458) | rock metagenome | isolation source: Antarctica rocks | place: Antarctica: Victoria Land, Mt New Zealand sud | collected 2016-01-07 | reverse complement strand
ACCTGAGCACCGGCCGGTGGTGGCCAGCATCAGCGCAGATCCCACGGCCACCACCGGGCAGTTCTCGTGACCGTCACCGGGCAGGTCCCACGACCGCCCCTGGGCAGTTCCTACTGGCCCTTGACAACCGAGCCGTCCGTGGGTGGAGCGTTCTTCGCGGCGGTCATCCTCGCGGTGATCCTCGGCGTGTGCGGCTTGTCCGCCGGGTGGGTCTTCGGGATCACGCTGCCCGTGTTCGTGTTCCTGGTGATCTCGGTGGGCTGGGCCAAGACCCACCGGTAGCCCCCGGGACGAGGTCCGCCGCACCGTGGAGCCCTGGGGGACGCGGGTGCCGGTCAAGTCCGCGCCTCGCGCCCTGACCCCTCCGGGCCGCGACACACCGGCGGCATGCCATGCCGGTCGCCGTCAGTACGGCAAGGGGGGCGATGACCAGACCTCCGCAACGTCCGCGACACGCCAGGCGTGAATCAGTACCTCTGAAGGTCCGATCCGAATGAGCCCCGCCCGCGTGGGGGCATGACCCGATTCGGGCCAACAGGGCCATGATGAGCTACAGAGGTGGCATCGGGGTCGGGACGGATGCAGGCGAGGTTATGGGCATGGGTGAAGCCAAGGGCGCGGCTCGTTGCAGGGTCGACGATCTTAGCGGTCTTGCTGGTGGTGGTGTGGGTCAGCTCGCTCACGCCACATCTCCGCGTGTGCGAGCAGGTGTGTCGCCCACTCGGTCTACTTGATCCGCCCGTCTTGATTACTGCGGTGCTAGCCCTTCTCCTGCTCGGCGTCAAGTCGATCAAGATTGGGCCCGAGGGGGTTGAGATGGCGCGGGACAAGGTAAGACCCGAAGAGGACCTGTCGCGCGAAGGCGACAAGGTCGATGTGAAGGATTCGCTACTCCAAGCTGCGATCGAGCAAGGGCAGAAGGGGCAGAGCCGATGACCAGGTCCGGTACGCCCCCACTCCCGGAGCCCGACCTGGTATCCCAGTCGCGGCCGCGGAATGCCAATCGGCTCGTCAGCGTCGCCGCTGAGCTCGAGGACGTGTTCGACGTCGCCGCGGGGAAGGTCACGCACGACGAGGTGGAAGTGGTGTGGCTCAAGCCCGCGGCAGCTGCTCGGCACGGCGAGGCGCCGGGGGCGTTCGTCGCCCGCTGGCTCGTGCTCTTCGCCGACGAACTCCAGACCGTCTGGCGCGCGCGAAACAACGTCAAGTGGGGCGATTGGATCAGCGACGGCAACGTCGCCGCTGCAATGCAGATCGCAGAGAAGCTACTTGCGAGCGCGAACGCTGCGGCGCAGGCCGATGCACGCGCCGACCACGGCGCGCGAGCATAGTCGCCGTCGCGGCCACCCCCGCCCCTGCTGATCCGCATCAAGCGCCTCAACGAACCTGATCCCCTCCGGGCCCCGACACGCCGACGGCATGCCGTGACTGTCTGCCGTCAGTGCGGCAGGATGCCCGTATGGCCAGGCCGCAGCCGTGAGAGTCACCGTCGGGGCTGCGAAGGGCGGGGTCGGTAAGACCACCACCGCGATGATGCTGGGGTTCGTCATGGCGCAGCGCGGCCGCACCCTCGTGGTCGACGTCGACCAGGCCCAGCAGTCCGCCCTCACGTGGCGGGCGCTCGCCGGCACCGACGGGTACGACTGGCCCTCGGCGTTCGACGTCGTCCCCTGGGCCCGGAGCGTGGACCGCGTCCTCGACGACTACGAGCACGTCGTCTTTGACGTCGGACCTCGACGCGCTGATCTGTTCCGAGAGGCGATCCACCGTGCGTTGACTCCGGTGGTCGGCTGCGAGCACCGGCGGGACCAAGGCCCGGCGCTCGCCACCCGACCGGCCCCTACCAACACGTTAGTGTTGAATCAGATTGTCCTACTATGACAGTATGAGCGGCATGCGAGAGATCACCGCGTCCGAAGCCGCCCGGAACTTCTCGGCGGTGCTGTCCTCGGCCGAGCACGGCGAGACCGTCGTGGTGACCCGCACCGGCCAGCGGGTCGCGATGATCGTGCCCGCGCCGCGAGCCAACGGAGCCGCGCTGCGGGACGTGTTCGGCCGCTGGCAGGGTCACCCAGCCCTCGACGAGGCCTTCGACGCCCAAGTCGCCGCCGCCCGCGACGCGGCCTCGGCCGAACTGGATCGCGACCCGTGGCGCGACTGATCCTCGACACCGGCGTGCTGGTCAGCGGCGCCCGCGGCCGACTGGACATGAGCGCGCTCGGCGAGAGCGACGACATCGCCCTCCCGGCCATCGTCGTGGCTGAGTACCTCGCCGGGACGCTGCTCGACGCCGACCCCGGCCGGGTCGCCGCCCAGCGCGCTTTCCTCGACGACGTGCTCACCGTGGCCCCGGTCCACGTCTACGACCGCGAGGTGGCCGAGCACCACGCCGCGCTGCTCGCCCACGCCCACCGACACGGCACCGCCCGCGGCGCCCACGACCTGATCATCGCCGCCACCGCCCGCGCCACCGACCGCGCCGTGCTCACCACCGACCACCGCGCCCGCTTCGACGACCTCCCCGACGTCACCGCCCGCCTGCTCGACTCCTGACCCCGCTCCCACCAACCCCCGAACCGCGTCGCCGCCGCCCCCACCCACACACACCCGGCGAGCACCGATCGCGGCGCCGATCGAACACAGATCGCGCCCTTCCGGGTGTTACTGGCGATCGCTATCGCTCTAGCCCGGATCGGCGACGGTCAGGAACACCTCCGTGGGGTGCACGACCTGCCCGCCGTCCTCGCCGAGTTCGTCGCCTCGGTGGCGGACGACCGTGAGGGTGCGGCCGGCGAATACTAACGGCAGACCGTAACTGTCAACAGTCACGGTTAACCGTGACTGTCTGCCGTCGGTTTAGTAAGATGCGCGCCATGGCGCCTGCCGACCCCCCGTGGCTTTCTCGGAACACTCCGGAAACGCCTGCTCAGCGTGGACAGCTCGCGTGAGGGTGACGGTCGGGGCCGCGAAAGGCGGGGTCGGCAAGACGACCACGGCGATGATGCTGGGGTTCGTCATGGCCGGTCATGGCCGCACGCTGGTGGTCGACGTCGATCAGGCGCAGCAGTCCTCGCTCACCTGGCGCCGGGTCGCCGAGACCGACGGCTACTTCTGGCCCGCACGCCTTGAGGTCGTGCCGTGGTCGCGCAGTGTCGACCGCACCTTCGACAGTTACGAGCACGTCGTGTTCGACGTAGGACCTCGACGGGCCGATCTCTTCCGCGAGGCCATCACCCGCTCGGACACCGTGGTCGTCCCCGCCGGCCCGCGCCCCGCCGACATCGCCGAGATCGCCCCGGCCGTCGAGTCCATCGCCGCTGTCGCCGACGCCGGTCATCCGACCGTCTGGGGTGTCCTGATAACCATGCTCAGGTTGGGCACCGCCTCCGCGGCCGAGGCCCCGCGCATCCTCGAGGCCAACGGCACGCCCGTGCTCGATGTGCGCATCCCGCTGCGGGAGATGTACTCCCTTGCTTACGGCACCGTCCCCGAGAGGTTCGGCGCCTACGTCGACCTCCTCGCTGAACTCACTGAGGAGCCCCCCGTTGGCTAAGCGCATGGCGATGTCCTCGTCCGCGGCCGTCGCGAAGGTGTCCCGCGCGCCAGAGCTTGCGCAGCCGGCGCTCGTCGCCGAGCCGAAGGTCAAGTTCACGGCGGTGCTCGAGCAGAGCGTCGCTGATCGATTCGAGCGACTCACCGCAGACATGCGCGCCGTCGGCCGTCTCGCCGCGGGCCGCTACCCCTCGCGGGCCGACGTGCTCCGAGCGGTTCTCGGGCTGATGGAGGAGGACGACGACCTACTAGACCGGGTTCGCGACCGGGTGCGGGACGACCTGGCCTGACCGACTCTGCCGGTCTACCGTAACGGTATGCCGCTATACCGTCATTGTTAGGAGAAGAGAGGGTCACGGCCATGGACATGAACCGCGTGTGGACGAACCTGTCCGAGGCGCAGGCTGACGGCCAGGCGTGCGTGATGTGCGAGCTGCCGACCGGCTCACGCCCTGGAGGGTCTGTCCCGGTGGGTCGCTCCCGCACCGGGAGTCAGGTGTTCGCCTGCAGTGGCGCCTGCGCCGAGCAGACCCAGATCACGTTCCCGGAGCCGGGCCCGATGTGACGTTCCCTGCCGGGTTGTAGTTCGCGGCCCTGCCGGACTTCTCGGGGTCGGTGGGTTCCTGCCGTCACCTCAGCCGGGCATCGCCTCGCTCCGGTTCTGGCCGGCGTCAACACACGCTCTCCCGTGTTGACGTTGGTCAGGTTCGGTGCGACTCCTCGGAGCGGCTGTGGTGGGGGCAGGGGTACGCCGCGGTGACCACCTCGAACCGCACCCGCCCGCACTTCCGACCCCTGCCGGAACCGAGGCCCCCGCGGAGCGCCCCCGGAGGGTTGTTGTAGCGCAGGCGCTACACGAGGTGGCCTAATGGGCGCATGACGGCTGTTCCGGTGGACGTGACTCCTGGTGGGGAGCTGGACCATGTCCTTTCCCTGCTGCGGGAGACGTCGCAGCCGGTCCCGGTGACCTCGGGAGGCGAGACGGTGGCGGTGGTGGTGTCGCCCGCGGCGATGGAGCTGTTCGGGGAAACCCTCGAGGTCATGGGTGATCCGGAGCTGGTGGCGGAGGTGGACGAGGGCCTCGCCGAGCTTGACGCGGGGAAGGGCGTGCACGGGCCGACGGCGCTCGCCCCTTTCCTGCGGCGTGGGTGACCCGTACACCTACGACCTGGCCCCGCGAGCGATTCGCGCGATGGAGACGCTTCCGGAGGGTGTCGCGACGGCCATCGCCGAGCTAATTGACGGGCCGCTGGTCGAGAATCCGCACCGGCTGGGGAAACCCCTGTTCGGGCGCTACGCGGGATGCCTGTCGGCCCGGCGGGGCGGATACCGGGTTATCTACCGGGTGGACGATGAGCAGCGGTTCCTTGAGGTCGTGAACATCGATCATCGCCGTCGGGTCTACGGCCGGTAGCTAGCGGCGCAAGGCGTCGACTTGGCGTTCGAGGTCGTCGATGTTCCATCGCGCTTGTCCACCGGCGGTGACCTTCGCCGGCTTGACCAACCCGGCCTCCCACCACCGGCGCAGCGTCCCGCGGTGAACGCCGAGAACACGTGCTGCCTCGCTGCTCGCGACAAGTCGGGTCGCGTCCTCGGCCATGGTCTGCACTCTGGCACCTTCGATGCTCCGATTATGGCTGATGCACCCGACGTGCCATAGATACCGCTTGCACCCGTTGCACCCGATGTAGCATCCTCACGGTGTCGGGGGCCCCGGGCGTCGGCGCTCCCACCGACGTGAGGACACCGCCATGATCGCCGTCGCCAAGGAGCTCGGCGTGACCCGCCGATCCGACGACAAGGTCAACGACCTCCGAGCGCGCGTCGAGCAGGCGGAGGCATCCCTGGGTGGAGACGTGTGATGGGCGACGGAGCGCACGCCCACGGCGGGTCGGCCGTGGTGACCGGCGCCGCTTTTGGGGCGGTAGCAGCAGTCGCCGCGGCCATCGCCGCGGTCCTGCTGGTGGGGCGGCTGCTCCTCGACGTGTGCAGCGTCGGCGGGCTGGCCTACACCGTCGGCGTCGGGTCCGGTGACGGGCTGATGTGGCCGGCGGCGACCCGCGTCGTGACGATGGTCCTGGTCGTCGAGGTGGCCGTGGTCGTGTCGGCCGTCTTGGACTGGCTCGAGGCCGACCTCGACGTCGTCACCTGGGGCTGCGCGTGGCGGGTCGGGCATCTGACGATGCCGCGGCGGGTCGTGCACCGGGTTGGCTGGTGGGCGCGGCGGGTCCGGGTGCTGGTGGTACACGCACGCCGCCGGCCCGCCGTGGTCGACTATGGCTGGGGTGACGCTCTCCCCGACTTCCTCGTGGACGTGCCGAACGTCGAGCCGGAGGACGCGAAGGTCCTGCCGTGGCGGGAGCGTGAGGCAGCGTGAAGCGGCTAGTCCGCCGCGGCCTGGCGCCCGGCTACGACGTCACCACCGCCATGTCCCGGGCGGCGGTGCGTGAGCAGGCACTGCACACGCGGCCCTGCACGAAGATCAGCCCGCGTACCCCGTCGACGGAGCTGGGCATCGAGATCGGATTCCGTCGAGCCCGGCGCAGGCTCTACGCGTCCCTCGAGGACGTGGTCCTCGTGGTCGCGCCCCCGCGCCGCGGGAAGACGGCGATGCTGTCGAACCACGTCATCGACGCGCCCGGCGCGTGCTTCGTCACCTCGACGAAGCCCGACATCGTCGGCCACACCATCATCTCGCGGTCGGATCGGCCGGTGTTCATTCTCAACCCCGACCAGCTCGGCGGGTTCACGTCGACGCTGCGATGGTCCCCGATCGTCGGCTGCGAGGACCCCGACACGGCGCTGCTGCGGGCCGGCTACCTGCTGTCCGGGGGTGCCGCCGGCGGCACCTCGGACCGACAGTTCTGGGAGGGCAACGCGGTGCGTGCGCTGCGCTGCCTGCTGCGGGCGGCCGCGCACGGCGGCCACGACATGCGCGACCTCGCCGGGTGGGCGCAGAACTTCCAGGACCGCGCCCCCCTCGACGTTCTCGCGAAGCACGCCCCCACGTGGGAGGCGGAACTACGCCAGGTCCTCGACCTCCCGCCGAAGACGCGGGACTCGATCTCAGCGACCCTCACCCTCACGCTATCGTTCATGGCGATCCCGGCGCTGGCCGACGCGGTGTGCCCGGCCGCCGGCGAGCAGTTCGACGTCGACGCGTTCCTGCACAGCCGCGGCACCGCGTACCTGCTCGGCACGCACCGCGAGCACGGTGCCCTCGGGCCCCTGTTCGCAGCGCTGACCGGGGCGCTGTACGAGCGGGCGAAGGTCCTCGCCGCCGACCGGCCTCACGGCCGCCTCGATCCGCCGCTGCTCGGGGTCCTCGACGAGGCGGCGTCGATCTGCCGGGTGCCGCTCGAGCAGTGGACATCGGACTCGGGTGGTCGCGGCATCCCGCTGGTCATCGCCGTGCAGAGCTTTGACCAGCTCGACAAAGTGTGGGGCGAGGAGAGCGCCCGGATCATCCGCACCAACGCTGGGGTGACCGTCATCTTCGGGGGCCTGGCGGTGTCGCGGCACCTCGAGGAGCTGTCCGATCTGGTGGGTGACCGCACGGAGCGGGACCGGTCGCACACGAAGGGCGGCGGGTCGGTGTCTTCCCGGAGGGTGCCGGTGCTGCCGATCGCGGAGCTGCGGGAGCTGCCGCCGCTGACGGTGCTGGTGCTGCACCGGTCGACGGGGGCGGTGCTGGCGAGGGTGCGGCCGGTGTGGACACGCCGCGACTACAAGAGAGCGAAGCCATGAGCAGCACGCGCCGGGACCTGATCGACGCCCAGAGGGCGATCCTGGCCCACCAGGACCGGATCGAGCGCGACGGCATCACCGACCCGATCGCTGCGCGTGCCGAGTACGAGGACCTTCACAGCCGGTTCTACGACGTCCACGACCAGGCGCCGTGGCATCAGCGGATCGGGGTGTGGAGCGGCGCACAGCGCGAGCACGACCGCGAGGACGAGCGGTCGTCCCACCGCGATCTGAGCCGTGAGCCGTGAGCGCGGCCGCGTCGTGGGGGCTCAGCGACCTGAGCCGCACCCTGGACGACGAGCTGGACGACGTGCGGACGTCGGAGGACCGCGACGCCGCCTACGGATGGTTCACCGGCCAGGTCCTCGGCCTGCCCCTCCCTCAGTACGGGGGCCGCTCGATCCCGCAGTCCTCGGGCCGGGTCGGTGGCCACCACAACGAGCACGCAGCCAGCCTCGACCGGCTCGGCTTTCAGCTGCGGCAGCCGCTCTCCCCGGACCGCGGTGTGGACAACAGCGGGGACTGGTTCGACCGGCTCGCGCAGCGCGACCGAGGACGTGCGCCGTGAGCATCCCGGACCCACCGGGGCTCCTGGCGCTTCGACATTATGTCGACGCCGAGGTGCGGAAGCTCGGCGACCGGCAGACCGATCTCGACGACCGTCTGCGCGCCTACGGGCAGAGCGTGCAGCAGCTCGCGGGAGACGTGTCGAGACTGGTCGGCTCCGTCGAGGCGACGACGCCGTTCCACTGGCCCGACCTCGAGCGCGCCGACCCGGCGCGCGCCGCTGAGCGGTGGGCGAAGCTGCAGTCGTGGATCGACAACGTGCTCGTCGACTATCAGCAGATCACCCGGGAGCTCCGGCCGTGCTGGGAGTCTCACGGGGCTGCGGTCGCCGTGGTGACCGCCGCATGGCTGACCTGGGTTGCGGCCTACCGCACAACGAAGGCGCAGGCGTGGGACGCCGTCCGGTGGCAGCGCGACGTCCCCACCGTCGCCGACGAGCTCCGCACGATCCTCGGGTCGTGCGGTCGGGACCGGTGCATCCTCACGCTCATAAGAGGGGGGACTCGGTGAACGCGCCGCAGCGGTACCAGGCGAGGGTCTGACCGACTGTCCCGGGCCACGTCCCGTCGGCGAAGGCACGCATCAGGGCCCGCTCAAGGTCCTCGGCCCGCATCTGCTCGCGGACGATCCCGACGTCGTCTGCGACGAGCGGGTCGCCGCTGGCGGGGTTCCCGGCGGTGCCGTCGATCCAGTCGAGGGTCGCGAGGACTGCCCGGGCCACCGCCATCCGATAGTCGGTGCTGCCGCGCTCGACGATGTCGGTGGCGGTGGCGCGCAGCGCGGCGACCTCGGGGGCGGTCCTGACTGGCATCTGGGTCTGCATGTCTCGCACGGTAGGGCGCCGGGGGGTCAGTCGTCGGCGAGCTCGGGCTCGTGGGCCGGCTCGTCACGTAACGGTTGTGGCTCGGGCTGCGATTCTTCGCGTTCGGCGAGGACCGCTGTGGCCTGCCGCGCCGCCTCGAGGTCGTCGGCCATCTGGTTGCGCTCGGGCTCTGAGGCCGGCTCGGGCTCGCGCCCGACCATGGGCTCGGGCTCGGGCTGGTGGACAGCTTCGGGCCGCTCGGGCTCGACGTCTTCCACCGCGGGCTCCCGCTCCTGGTCGGCGGCTCGCGGCGGCTGGACAACCTCGGGGGTCTCCACCTCGCCGTCGTCCACCGTGGGCTCGTCGCGCTCTGCCCGGTCGACGTCGTCGCGGCGCGCCACCTCCTCCCGGGCCCGCTCGGCCGCCTCCCGGGCATCCCGTGTCGCCTCGTACGCCTGGGCCCGCACCTCCGCGACGCGCTCGAGCTGCTCTACCCGCTCCGCCAGGGTCAGCGCCTCCGCCTCCCGGTCCGTCGTGTCCTCGCCCCGGGTGCGGGCCTCCATTGCCTGCGTGCGGGCCTCCCCGTGCGCGACGTGGGTGACGCGGAGGTCGTCGTCGACGTTCCGCGGCATCCACGCCTGCTCCCGCTGCCACTGCTGCTCACGGTTCGCGAGCTCCCCGCGGGACAGCGCCGCCATCGACGCCCGGTCCCGCGCCTCCTGGCTCACCCCCGCCGACGCTGCGGCCATGTTCCACAGCCACGCCCGCTCCGGCTCGGCCCGGGTCGGGGCCGGCCCCAGCGCGTCCCGCTCGTCGCGGCCGTACATCTCCCGGTACGCGGCGGCGGTCGCTGACAGGGCGCCCCACGACGCCCGCTCCCCCGGGTCTTCCGGGGCCGGCCCGAGCAGCCCGGCCGCCCACGCCGGACGCTCGTCGGCGACCTGCTTGCCGAGCTCGTACGTGCGCTGCTCCATCACCCGCCCGACCTGGCGGGCGTACTGCAGGCGTTCGTTCTCCCGGTCCCCGCCGCTGATGTTCGGGACCCGACGCTCGAACCCGAACGGCACCCGGGCCTCCCCGCGCGGTGCGTCGGTGAGCTCGCGGTCCACCCGCCCGTATAGGACCCGCGCGGGTGATCGCGCTCCCTCGAGGTTGCCGCGCCCGTACGCCCGCTCGAGCACGGCCCGCGGGTCGTGCCCCGTGGTCTCCGCGGACCGCAGCAGCGTGAACAGCCCCTGGTTCTGGCGGTCGGCGAGGACCCGGTCGGCGTCAGCGCCGAGCACCCCGCGGATGAGGTCCCGGTGCGTGGCGGCGCGGGTCTCGGTGACGATGGCCTGCCACTGCGGCCCGAGGTGCCCGAGGTGGGTGACCCGGTCTCGCTCCTCGGCGAGCGCGGTGAGGGCCGCTGGGTTGTGGCCGTCGCGCTCAACGATGGCCGCGACCCGGCCGAGGGCGGTCTCGGCGCTCGCCGACGCCACCTCGAGGCGCTCCCGGGCCTCGGCGAGCTGGGTGTCGGCGGCGGGTCGGTCGCCGACCTGCTGTCCGATCCGCGCGGTGAGGGTGTCGACCCGCTCGCGGGCCGCTTCGATCTGCTGCTGCTGGGCGGGGTCGAGCGCCACATACATGTGGTTCTCGATGCGGCCTCTCGTCGCGGCGGGGTACAGGTGCGCCCGGTCGGTGGCGGCGTCGGCGAGGGTGTGGCTGGCGTCGACGGTGCGGCCCTGCACGGCTTCGACGGTGCCGGCGTAGGCCAGCTCGACGTGCTTGCGGACGTAGTCGGCCGGCAGCGACCGCGCGGCGCCATAGGTTGTGACGCCGTCCTCGTCGCGGCCCTCGACCCGGCGAACCTCGAGCACGTCGTCCGAGGTCATCCCGACGACCTGCCACACCTCCCGGTTCACCACCGGCCCGCCGTCGAGGCGCCGGTCGTTGCGGCGGGTCTGCACCAGGTCACCGACCCCGGCGGTGGTCTTGTCGTGCAGGGCGACACCGTCGCGGTCGACGTGGCCGGCGTCGACGAGGCGCGCCCGGATGCGGGACGAGGCGTCCGCGGCCTGGTCACCGGTCGCGGCGACGAGGACGGTGTCGCGGCCGGACAGGTGGTCGGTGACGAACCCGGCCACGGCGGCGTCGCGCATGGCTTCGCCGGTGCCGCCGTGGATGCGGGCCCGCGCGTCGTACTGGGTGAGCGCCGTCGAGTCGCCGGTGCGGATCGCGGCCGACGCGTCGCGTTCCCACTGCCGCTCGAAGCGGCGCACAGTGTGCAGCTCGTGGACCTGCGGCTCGTCGTCCCCGCGGTCCTGGGCGTGGTCGACGAGCATGGCGAACGCGCCGCCGGCGTCGACCGCGTCGACCTGCTCGGCGTCACCGACGACGATGACCCGCCCGGCCCCGACCCTGTCGAGGACGTCGAGGGTCCGGGTCATGTCGCCGGTCGAGATCATCGACGCCTCGTCGAACACCACCGTCGCGCCGCGGGGCACGGCGAACGTGGCGCGCTCGACGTCGGAGACGTTCCCGAGCAGGGCCCGGTCGTGGAAGTCGAGGAACGCGGCGATGGAGTGCGCCCGGTCGACACCTTCGCGGGCGAGGACGTCGGCGGCGTTCTTCGCGGTGGCCAGTCCCGTCAGCCCGTGCCCCCCGAGCCGCTCGGCGGCCTGGTCGAGGGCGGCCATGAGCCGGCTCTTCCCCGTCCCGGCCGCGGCGTTGACTAGGTGCAGCCGACGGTCCGAGGCGAGGATGCCCGCGGCGACCTGCTGCTGCTCGCCGGACAGGTCGAGCCCGCTCACGGCGTCGAGCGCGGCGGCGCGTGACGTGGCCGGCGCGCCGCGCTGCTCGAGGCGGGCGACGAGCGACGTCTCCCGGTCGAGGTGGACGGCCGTGGTGTACCGGCCGCCCTCCGGCGCCTCGAACACCGACCGGCCCGTCCGGAGGTCCAGCAGCGACGGCGGCGACGTCACCGCCGGCGCCGGGACGAGGTCGACGACGCCGCGACCGGCGAGGGCGGCGTCGGTGAGGTCGGTGAGGACCTCCGGGATCCGGGCCGGCTCGATGGCAAGCATGTCCGGGAGCCGCAGCGCGATCGCGTGGTAGAGGTGGCTGCGCGTCCAGGTGCCCTTGCGTTCTTGCAGGTCGGTGAGCGCCTGCTCGATCACGAGGGTCGGGTCGATCGGCTCCGGGTCCGGGGTGTCCCAGGCGGCGGCCTCGACCCCGGCGAGCACGGACGCGAACCCGGCGCGGAACTGCCCGGCGAGCTTCTGCTCCCACTGGTCGAGGTCCTGCTCGCGGGTGGGAGTGTGCTCGGGTTTCGGTGCGCGGGACGCGAGGGTGGCCTGCTGGTTGATCTGCCATTGCACCAGCGCGCTGGGCGCCCGGCCCCAGCGGGCGGTGTAGGTGTCGACGAGCTGCTGCGCGCCCTCCGTCAGGGCCCGCGACCGCGCCGAGAACAGGTCCCGCACCTCCGGGGACACCCCGACGATCTCGCGGGCCTTGCCGTCCGGCCGGGCGGCGACGTGCATCCCGAGCCGCTGCGTCAGCTCGGCCTCGGCGACGCGGAGGAACGTGGCGTCGAGCTGGTGCTTGTTCTTGAGCAGCGAAGGGCTGTAGAGCGCCCGCCACTTCCCGTCCGCGCAGAGCACGCGGTTGAGCAGCATGACGTGCGCGTGCAGCTGCGGGTCCCGGGACCGGGAGGTGTGGTGGCGGAACATGGCCGCGGTCCAGTCCGGTGCCCGCAGGTAGTGGGCGGTGACCCGGCCGGCGACCTTCGGGCCGCCGACCCCAGAGCGGGTCCAGCCGTGCTCGTCGACGGCCTGGTCGAGCGCGGCCCCGATCCCGGCCCGGGCGGCCGCCCACACCTGCTCGGCGTCGTCGTGGCGGCCCTCGCGCTCGAGTGCGGCGTGCAGAACCGACCAGCTCTTCGGGAGGGAGAAGGTGAGGTCCCAGGCGTGCACGGACTGTCGGCCGTCGCGCTGGGCGGCGAGGCGGAGCTCGGCGAGCTGCTCGGGGGTGGCGTCGGGGTTGTCGCGCTCGACCTTCGCGACCCGCTCGGCGGCGGTGAGGATCTGTCGGGGCCGGGACCCGAGGGCCGCACCCGTGTTCGGGTCCCGGAGGTCGTTGACGAGCGCCCGGAGGTCGGCGGGGGCGACCTCGCCGGCGAGGCCGAGCACGTTCTCGCCGCGGTGCAGCCACTCCCCCGGCGGCTCGCCGTGCTCGACGGCCTGCAGCTCGTACTCCGCAGGCCCAGCCGGTTCGGTGTGCTCGCGGGTGCCCGTACAGCCCCGGAGATAGTAGTCGGCGTCCGACTGCGCGGTGATGCTCAGCATGAGGTGCGGGCCCGCCCGAGCATGCACGCGCACGTCCGCATGGGTCGAGCGTGAGCGAGGCCCTGCACCTACGTCAAGTGGTCTTGCCACTGTGTGCTTCGCCTGTGATCTTGGCTCTTGATCGTTTGCTCGTGATCTTCGTCCTTTGATCATTCCTGCTTTGATCACTAGTTCTAGATCATCTAGAGCCGTCCGGAGGTCGGCGATGGGGAGGGCTGGACGGCCTGGGGTCGGTGCGGGAGCTCCGAAGGAGAGCCAAGGATCGAGGAGCGTCACAGGGGCTCCCATGGTCAGCCAGCGTCGCGGTGAGCTCAGCGCGGGCCGCGGCTCGGACCGCCGGGCTCGAGGTGGCCGGCCGCCGCAGCAGCAGCCTGCCCTCAGCCGCGGCGGTGGCGGCGTGGAGCCGTTCGGCCTGGGCGGTGCGGTAGTCGCCGTGGAGCCCGTGCAGCCGGCCGGGGAGCTGGGCAAGTCGTCCCTGCCAGGGGCGCAAGCGATGCCCGAGCACGCGCAGCGGGTCGCGGGCGCCCCGCAGGGCGTCGCCACGGGCCTGGTCGGCTTGGTCGGGGTGGTGGTCGACCGCGTGCAGCAGCCCGGCCACACAGGCGCCCTGCGCCCACCAGCAGGCCAGCAGGGCCCGCAGTCGCCACATCGGGCACCGTCGCGGGTCCAGGCCGACGCGGGCGGCCAGGGTGGCCGCAGCCGTGGAGCGCTCCGGGCCAGTGGTCGGGACCTGCCAGAGCGGCCAGTCGAGTCGGGGTCGAGACGGGTTCAGCGGTTTGTTTTCAAGGGTTAGATCTTTTACGTAAGACGTGGGGAGGTTGCAACTTCCCTCCACAGGTGCCCCTGAGCTGGGCGAATCCGCCTCCGCAGGCGTGGTGAACACGTAGGTCGGGGCACGGTTGACGTCCGCTCCGAGGAACGACCCGGCCGCGCCGACCTCCACCACCGCCAGGAGCTCCATGTGCTGGGCCCAGGCCAGCATGGCGGACACGGTGCGGACTCCGACGCCTCCGATCTGGGCGAGGGCGTCGCGGGTCACCGCGGTGACGAGCCCGGTCTCCCAGTCCATCCGGTAGGCCAGGGCGCGCAGCATCGCCGACCACGCCGCACGCTTGTCCGCCCGCCACTCCTCGGCGTCGACCAGCGTCTCGATCCGCTCGAGCGCGGCGGCCTGGTCGACGAGCACCGTGCGGCCGGCCGGGACGCGATGGCGCCACCCCGGGTGCGGCGCGAACGAGCCCGTCTCAAGACGTCGGGCGGCCCGGCGCCGGCCGTGGGCTCGACGTCGAGCTCGAGCACAGGCTCGCTTGCGCGCCAGCTCGACGCCCGCAGTCGATGACCGCGGGCCGGTCGTGGGGGCGAGGGTGTCTGAGGCGTCCGGGAGCTGCTCACCGGGCGGCGTGTCGCCACCAGGCAAGGGGGTACCGGACGGCGGGCCCGGTGCTATCGTCGGCTCCGTCGTTCGTACGCACGGCGGCCGGAACCGAGTTGGTAGCCCTGGACCGGTCGTTGCGCGAAGTGGTTATGAAAGTTTGACCGAGACGCCCTGGCCTGGCAGCCAGGGCGTTTCGTGGTTTCTAGGCGGTCTTGAGTGCCTCCTGGGTCGAGTAGGGGACCCCTGTGCGTTCGGCCAGCAGCTCGCCGACGTAGTCGTTCAGGGTCACGCCGGCCGCCGCTGCGTCACGACAGACGGCCTCGTAGAGCCGCTCGGGAATCCGAGGACGCAGCTCCTTACGCGGGCCCTTGCCCTTCGGCCCCGGCTTCTTCCGCTCCACGCGCCCGATCATGTCCTCTCTGCGGACAGAGTCGGGTCAGCGACACGCCGTAGCAATGTGTCGGTCGGTGACGGGCCTTTAGACGCGAAGGTGGCCGCGAGCTGGTCCTGGAGGCCGCTAGCGGCCCTTGAGTGGCGGTAGGGGGCGAGCGCCCGCGCGATCACGGCGAGCCGGTCATAGCCGACGCGGGTGTCCGAGCGGGCGATGTCGTCGGGCGCGGTCTGGCCGAGCTCGGCCCCGGGTTCGATGTCCCCGCACTCGAAGTAGGCGGGGTCCACGTCCGAGCGGGATGAGGCGGGCTGGTCCGGCGCCGTCGGTGGACCGGGTGTCTGTAGACCGGTCGCTATCGATCGACCAGCCCTGTCGATCGCCGATCGATCGCAGGGCGGCGGCTGCCGGCTGGCCTGGACCGGTGGCAGGTTGCGGGGTCGCTGCTGCCTGGGTCGGGTCCTTGGCTTTCGGCGCTGATGCCGTGACTGGCCGTCCGGGCGCGGATGGTCGCAATGACCGGTGTTCGCGTGGACGGTGTGGTCACCGGTCCGTTGCGCCCTTTCTGGGGTCCCTGTAACGCTGAGGGCCCCCGTTCAGATCAATCCGTGGCGGGCCGTACCTGCGGCCGGGGGATCGGAAGGGCCGGAGTATGCGCGTGCGTCGGAGTCGGGTACTGCACGTGATCACGGCGGGTGTCCTGGCGAAGTGGGATGACACTCGGCTCGGGCATCGCGGCTGCGGCCACACCAGCCACCTGCATGGTCGGGGGCGTCCCGCATCTCGTGACGTCCGCGGTCACCGCGAACAGTGATGGCAACTGTGTGAAGGACGGCTCGCTCCTCGCGCAGACCCCCACGACGACCACCTCGCCCGCCCCCACGACGACCACCTCGGCCGCCCCCACGGGCCCGAGCGCGGGGTCGTCCCCCATCCCTAGGTCGGCACCTGTTCCAGCCCGCCAACCGGCTCCCGCTGTTGTTGTTGTGCCGGCGCCCGCGCCTGCGTTCGCCCCGCGGGTCGTGGCCGCTGCCCCCGTGGCACCGGTGGCGCTCCCCCCAGCCGGCAACCTCTTGGCTCCCGCTCCCGGTTTCGGGGTCACCCCGGTCGGGTTCGGCGCTGGCTACAACCCGGGCCTGTTGTTCGCCGCGCCGTTCGGTAGCCCGCTGCGCACCCTCGCCGGCACTGATCCGGCGTCCGCGGTGACCACGGCCAGCCAGGTGCAGGCGATGGCGCTCGACAACCTGCCCCGTGGGCTCGGTATCCCCGCCGTTCTCGGGGTGCTGATCCTCGCCGGGCTTGCCGGGCTTGCCGTGCGGCACCGCATGCTGTCGCGGCGCCGGGGCTAGATGGGGCGCCACCGTGGACGGTGACGACTCGCCCCGCCCGAGGCGTGGGGGTTGGGCGAAGGTCAGGGTGTGGGAGCACGGCACCGAGGCGGCCCTCGCCCGCCATGACCGTGCCGGCGAGCCGCGTTGCGAGGAGTGCGTGGAGGCTGAGTCCGCGATCTGGCGGGAGAAGAACGAGCGGGCGCGACGCAAACGCACACCACCCGGCGGAACCTGACGGCAGGCGCTGCACACGATCTTCATCGCGCTCTCATCGAGCACCGGCGCTCCGCCATTTGGGGGGTGTGCAGTGAACACCCCCCTCGTCGGCATCAAAGACCCTCGGTGGCCTGCCGAGCGTCGACGGTACCTACGTTCCGTAGGCTGACGGTAGTTCACATAATGCTAATTATGTGCGTATGATGGGGTTTATGGCCGCCCCCACCGACGTCGTCCTCGTCGACACCGCCCCCGCCGAGACGGTCGGGAGCGAGGACACCGTGTCCGCCGAGCGAGTGGCCGGGGCGTTCCTGCTCGTTTATGCGGGGAACACCCTCGCCGCGTACCGGCGTGATCTTCACCAGTGGTTCGCCTGGTGCGCCGCGTTCGACACCGACCCGCTCGTCGCGACCCGACCCCTCGTGCAGGCGTACCTGGCCGAGCAGCGCGGTCGTGGGCGGTCCGCCGCGACGATCGCGCGAAAGGTGTCGGTGGTCGGCGGGTTCTACCGCTACGCCGCCGACGAGGGCCACGTCGCCCGGTCTCCCGTACCCCAGGATCGCAAGCGCCTGAACCTGCCCCGGGTGTCCGCGGAGTCGGCCACGTTGGGCCCTGACGTCGAGCAGGCCCGTGCCCTGGTGGCTGCCGCCCGCGGCCGGGGTGCCCGCGACTACGCCATCATGCTGACGCTGCTCTCGACCGGGATGCGCGTCTCCGAGTTGACCGCGCTGCGGATCGAGGACATGGGCCACCACGACGCCCGTCGCTACCTCACCGCCATCCGCAAGGGCGGCAAGCGCCAGCGCCTGGTCCTCGTCCCGGACGCCGCCGCCGCGGTCGACGCCATGCTCGAGCACCGGGCCGCCACCGACGTCGGAACCGCGGTCGCCGTGCCCGGGGGCCGGCCCAGCTCGGCGCCCCTGTTCACCGACGCCGACGGTGCCCCACTGACCCGTGAAGCCGTCGCCCACATCGTCCGCTGGTGCTCGCGCGCCGCCGGGGGTCCGGTGTTGTTCTCCCCGCACGCCCTCCGGCACACGGCCGTGACTTTGATGATCGAGGCGGGGAAGAGCCTCCGCGAGGTGCAGGTCGCAGCCGGCCACGTTGACCCTTCAACGACGCAGCGCTACAGCCACGATCAGGAGTCGCTGTCGAAGTCCCCGCTGCTCGTCCTCGACGGCGTCTTCACCCGATCCTGATCACTCCCGCCGCCCTGTCCTCTGGTCAGCTGCCACCTGTCGCGGGCTACGCCGCCGACGGCAGGGCCGTGCCGTCGGCGGCAGTCCGCCCGCAGTCGCTTGGGCAGCGGCCCGCGCTCTGACACGCCGGAGGGTCGCCGCGAACTCTGTCGCGGCCGCCTCTCGACTTCAACCGACGCCGCAACGTCCACGTCCTCGATTTGTCAACAGCCCGGTGGAATCAATCCCAGTCACCAAGTGGTCCGGTCGACCCGCCGCGTCGGCAAGCTGACCGTAGGTGAACACGCTCTTTCCGCTGCCGGTCTGGCCCTGGACGATCTGATGCCCGCGGCTCTCCCAGGACCGGGTGATCTCCTGGCCGTCCTCGCCGTGACCGATCAGAGCAGGCCCATGACCGACCTCGCCGAGTGGGACGGTGGCGGCTAACGGATCGACGTCGAGCAGCTCCAGACGACACCGACGCTGATCCGAAGAGCCGGTAACCCGAACCCGGGCGCAGCACAACGCCGGTGCAAGACGTCGGGCCGCAGCCAAGACATCCACCGGGAGCTGCCCGGGCAAGAGCTCGATGACGAGGGTCTCGGGCCCATCGTCGGACTCGTGCACAGCCACCAGGATCCTCGGCCAACCCGCGGGAAATCTCCTCCCGATCAGCCATGGTCAACATCGTGCGCACGGCAGGGCATCCTTCCCCACCGAACCCCAAGATCAAATGCTACGACCGCCTGAGCCCAAGCTCTACAGCGACAACGATCTGCACGTCACCGCGTTCAAGCGCGCAGTGTTCCTCAACGGCATCGACCTGGGAGTGATCGCCGAGGACCTCGCCGACCGTCTTGTCACGATTGGCCTGGAGCGCATTCCCGACGAGAACCGCTTGCTCGACGCCGACGTCGCTGACCAATGGAAAGAAGCGCATCCCGAGGTGTTCGGCGCACTCCTCGACCTCGCGGTGAAGGTGCTGCGGGTGCTTCCGTCGGTTTCCCTTGATAACTTGCCGCGTATGGCCGACTTCGGCCGCGTCCTCGTCGCCGTCGACCAGGTCCTCGGCACCACGGGATTCGCAACGTTCTACCACCAGCGCCGCGACCTCGCTACAGACTCCGTCAACAGCAACCCAGTGCTCATCGCTATTACCGACATCATCCACAGACCCGTGAGGACCACCTCAGCAGACCTACTGGTAACCATCAACGCACATCACGGAGATGGCCACCCACCGAAAGGGTGGCCCAAGAACGCACACGAGATGAACGCAGCACTGGTGCGCCACGCTCCATCGCTACGCCGCCTCGGGTGGACTGTTGACAAAACGAAAGAGTTGGACTCCCGCGCCCGCGCCGTCCTTTGGGACATCAAGCCACCAGAGCAGAGGGCACCAGGATAACCCACTCGCGCCGCTCGCACGCTCGTGCCCCCTGGTCACCTGGGCGAGCCAGCATTTCGACCCACTCGCTCCACTCGCATCCCACTCGCATCCCACTCGCAGCTTAGTCAACCCTCTCACCTGCGGAAACGACCCTTGTGCGAGTGAGCGAGTGGGACGAGTGCGGATTCCCACTCATCTCACCTCCCCTTCCGGTCAGGACTCCTTACGAAACACAAAGGCAATTAAGTACAAGCATCTCTCTCTTCCTTCAGCCCAACCTAGACGCTTCGCGCAGTAAGCTGACAGAGAGCGCTAACACCCGTACACATTAAAAGTCATATTAACTAACCCGGATTCCCACGGCTGGTGCGCGGCAGTGGTGATCTCGCGGGCGACGACGCGCCCGCGCGGCAGGGCGACGCCGAGCTCCTGTGCCATAAAAGTCATACCGGGCGACGACGCGCCCGCGCGGCAGGCATGACCGCCGAGCTCCTGTGCCATAAAAGTCATACCGGGCGAGGCACCGGGCCCGTCTCGACGGCAGGCATGACCGCCGAGCTCCTGTGCCACTGCTCCCGCCGCGAGGTCCTCGAGCCGCCAACCCGGGTGCCCGTCCTGCCCTCCGGGCTTACGGCCACCGCGCCGCCGTTGCGAGCGCGGTGCCGGCTTCGTGAGTGACGACGCCCGCACCGAGCTCGTGAGGGCAGCCCATGGGTCGGCATCCAACCTCCGTTAGCCCGGGGCGAGTACAGCGACCAGATGGCCTAATGTCAGGCTGCGCACATGCTGCTGACCGGGGGGCAGGCAGCGACGACGACGCCGCCCCGACGCACCCGACCTGACGTGTCCTCGCTCTCGCCGACGCTGTGCGGCGCTGGCGAGGCCCTGGTCGCTGTCACGGCCGCCCTCGGTTCAGTGGTGTTGAGCAGGGCCATCGCGGTCGACCCGCTCGACCGCGTCGGCCAGGTGAGCGGTCTGGCCGGACTCGACTTGCGTTTCGTCCTGTTGGGCCTACTCGTGCTGGGGGTCGTCGGGCTGGCGATGCGCCGGGCGTCGGCCCAGGTGTCCCGGCTCGTGGCGGCCCTCGGCTGTGCGGCCGTTGCGGGCTTGACCTCCGGGCTCATCGCGGGGGGCCTCGTGGTCGCTCTGCGGGGAACGGCCTGGCCGCTGTTTGCCAACGCCGGCGACTCGGGCCAGTTGATCATATGGGCGAACGGCGTGCTCAACGGCGATTCGATGCCCGCCGGCTACCCTCCCCTACCCGTCTTTCTCATGACCTTGTGGGCGAAGCTGACCGGTGCTTCAGCAGCAGGAGCGTTGAAGGTCTTGCAGGTCGGTGAAACGGCGCTCTTCGGCCCGGTTGCCTACTTGTCTTGGCGGCTGCTCATGCGCCCACCCTGGGCGCTCGCCGTCGGACTGGTCGCGGCCTTGCCCCTGATCGACCTGTATAAGCCCTACACCAATGTGGTCCTGGTGGCCCTACTCCCCGTCCTGATCCGCTTTCTGAGGCACCTCCGCCGGGCCGCGGACCTGCCCTGGAAGCAGCTCAGTCGAATCGCGATCGGTTACGGCGCCTGCACTGGGATTCTGTTCTTGATGTACTCAGGGTGGTTCGTGTGGTCGGCGCTAGGGGTCGCTACGGCCGCCATGGTCGTCTTCCCCTGGCGCACCGGCCTCCGGCGCGGCGCGGTGCTCGTGGCGATCACTGCGGTCACGTTCACCGTCGTGTCTGCGCGACACCTCGTGGGCCTCCTGGGTGCGGCCGGAAGCTCACAGGACAGGTATTTCTACTTCGACACTGACACGGAGCCCGCCTACGTAGCGATGTGGCGCGGCGACACGCCGGGCACGACAGGCCCGTGGCCGCCGCCGGGCGAGTTCGCCGGCATGGGCGTCTTCAGCGCACTTCTCGTCGTCGGTCTCGGCACCGCGGTCTTTCTGGGGCGCACGCGCACCGATGTCCTCACTATCGCGGCCTGCCTGGCCGGTGCATGGATCATGCGCCTGTTGCTCGCTTCGCGGATGTATGCGACGCAGGCCGTGCAGCTGTACCCGAGGACCACGCCGGAGATTCTCTATTGCCTCCTCCTCCTCACCGTGCTCGCAGCATTCTTGGTCACTCGACGATCGAGCGCTTACCTCTCTCGTTGGCGCGGGACGGACACGTTCGCGTCGAGCGCTCGGTCCTCTCTGGGAACGGCTGGGGCGCCGACCCGCCAGTCCGCGTCGGCGGCAACCGTCGCCGTCCTGGCCTCCATGCTTGTGGCCGGCCTGTTCATGGGATCGGCCACCGCAGACCGCTACATGCCCCGCAACGACGGCTCCTTGGGGTATCTCGCGTTCATGTCGCACTACGTCAGGCAGGAGGACGGGCAGTGCGCGGCCAACCTCCGACCCGCAGGTTGTCTGCTGACAGCCGTCCAGGTCGACCAGACACTCCGTCAACGCTGAGGCGCTCCACCGTCGTACCGGGGGGGTCAGCCGGGCTCCAACCGGCGTGTGTCTCGTCGGCAGCCGGATTCCGTCCAGCGCCCCGCCGAATGACCTCCTCACACCTCCGAGGTGCGGCCTCGTCCCGGGCAGCGATTACGGCACCCCCCACGGTTTCCTTCCCCGCCCGTCGTCGAGCTAATGGAAACACGATCGGTTAGGGTTGCTCGGGCAACTTACTATTGGGCGGAACGGACTTGCACACTCGGCCGCTATGACGACAGCACGCCTGATCGGCCGCCGTGCAGCAGCAACCGCCGGGATTCTTGCCGTGGTCGCCTTCCTGCTGCTGTTCACCTGGGCGCTCGCTCACCTCATCTCTGGGTAAGCATTTTGGGTCAACCGAGGCGCTATGGGCCGGCGTGGGCGAGTCCCGGGTGCTGCCGGTGGGGTCCAGGGGCTGTCTGTGATGGCGTCGAGCAATCGTCAATACCTGTGGATCAAGATTTTTTGGGCGGCTGCCGTGAGGGGGTCGCCGTTGGGGTGAGCGTCGGGTCGTTCGACAAGTTTGCCGGCCTCGAAGCGGGCCCCAGCCCGTACACGAGTCGCGCCCTGACGATCAGGTCATCTTCTTGATCGCGATGATGGCTTCCTGGGCCGACAACTGCGTGGTGTCGAGGACAAGGTGAGGTCGGTCCCACGGTTCGTACTCTCGTTCGAGGATGTCCTGCCAGGTGGGGAGCACGAGGCCGGGCACGTCGATGGACCGGTTCTCGGCGCGCCGACGGTGCTCGCCTGGGTCCGAGCAGATCATCTCGACTTCCGCGATGTCGGCCTCCGCATCGGCGGCCGTGCGGCGCCAGGCGTCGCGGGTGATGCGCAGCGGGTTGACACATTCGGCTACAACGTCGAGTCCCAGGCGGAGCTGCTGGCGGGTGAGCGCATAGCCGACCTCATAGCCGACCGGTCCGAGGGGCTGAGCGAGCTCGGTGTGCTTGACGATCGTCTGCTCGATGGTGTCGATCCGGACGAACGTCGCCGGTCGCGCTCGGGCGACGGCGCTCGCGACGGTCGTCTTGCCAGTCGCCGGCAAGCCGCTGACCACGATCAACGTCGCCCGGACATCGGCCACGCGGTCATCCTCGCAGTGCAGCCACCCGCACCGACCTCACCCCGGCCGACGACGCGTCGCTGAGCTGGCCTGCGTCGCTGACCACCAGCCCAGCACCCGCCAGGCCGGTCGACAAGAACAGCGCCGACTTCAAGGCGTGGTTGCCGCGTTGGGAGCGGGTCTCGCCCTTAATCGAGCTCCCGGAGCGGCGGGTGACCGGGGCGAGGCCGGCGTAGGTGGCGAGGTGCCCGGCGGTGGGGAACGCCGACCCGTCGCCGATGATGGTGAGGATGATCTTGATGGCGGTCCTGACGCCGAGGCCGGGCATCGAGGTCAGGACCGCCCCAAGAGGGTGGGCCTCCAGGCGAGTCTCGAGCTCGGCGGCCAGGTCGGCACGTTCGAGCCGGACGCCGCCGTTGCGAGCGCGGTGCCGGCTTCGTGAGTGACGACGCCCGCACCGAGCTCGTGAGGGCAGCCCATGGGTCGGCATCCAACCTCCGTTAGCCCGGGGCGAGTACAGCGACCCCGTGAGGCTCACCTCCGCCGGCCTACTGGTAACCATCAACGCACATCACGGAGATGGCCACCCACCGAAAGGGTGGCCCAAGAACGCACACGAGATGAACGCAGCACTGGTGCGCCACGCTCCATCGCTACGCCGCCTCGGGTGGACTGTCGAGAACACAGGAGAGTTGGACTCCCGCGAGCGCACCGTCCTCTGGGACATCAAGCCGCCAGAGCAGAGGGCACCCGGATAACCCACTCGCAACGCTCGCACACTCGCTTCCCCTGGTGAAAGTCTGGAGCGCATTAGGACTGACGTACCAGGGGACAATATGAGTCCGACTCGTGAGACACTGGAGGCCATCGCATCTGTCTCACGGGAGCTGTCGGCCGCACATTTTCGCATCCTTGGAATACTGTTGTTCCTCGGGCTTAGTCGAGGACTACCTCCCTCAGAGGTGGAGGATCAGTGCAAGAACGCTTTGGCACTCATCTCTGGCATAAGCAAATCAGAGAGACTCTAGTAGAGGTTTGCCCTTATGACTTCGAAGGATGAGCGAATGAAGGATTACGAATTCTACTACGAGTTCGTCCCAGCACTAGGAGGGGCGCCCGATCCAGATGGAGCAAACGTCCTCGTCGGCATCGCCTACGAGACCGCGAGGGTGTTCAACGGCTTCCTGGCAAGGATCGAACGGGACGACCTGGGCGCATCGCCTGTCATGGACCAACTCCTCCGAGAGGCTTACGCACTTTTGACTCTCATCCCCCCAGACCGAGAGTGGACGAAGAAGGTGCTGTTTCAAATGCGAGCTCTTCGCATACTCGTCGTCCTTTGGGTGATCGAGTCGGAGACCCTCTCGGGTGCGTCAAAGGCCTTTCAGGCACTTGTAATCTTGCAAACACATCTATGAACAGGCAACTGGGAGTCGATTATGGGCCGCGAAGCCGTAGTACCTTCAGTGCCCTCGGCCGGGAACGCCTAAGCATTACGGACCGTCCGGCACCGGACTATCCCGCCCTCGCCAGCGCACCACCCGCCTCTTCCCGGCACAGAGCAGCCCCCGATGAGGTCAGCTCCAGGGTGAGCCCACGAACGTCGAACCATGCGACCACAGCTGCCATACCACCTGAGCGAGCCGCAGCCCGAAGAGTGTCCAACTCATAGACGACGGTCGAGCTGTAGTCCCCGGGCCGCACGTGGGCCAACGTCTCCGACTCGGGCTCCTCGGCGTCAGCGATCTCCTCGTCGGTCAGCTCCGGGTCGAGCAGCGGGCCCTCGACGCCTAGCTCGGCAGCCTTCTCGGCGAACCACGCACGCATCCCCGGAGGCCAGGGGCACTGCCGCAGCCGCATGTCATTCGCAGTCTCGGACCACTCCCGGACGATCGCTAGGTCGACTGCGGCGGCCTCCTGGTCCCCCTCGACAACGGCAACGGCGTAAGTCTCCATCACCTCGAACGGGGTCCGGTGCCGCTGACCGGCGTGCTCCCGACCATGCTTGAAGATCGCCCCGACCGCCTCTAGGGCCAGCTTGAACGGGTATCGGGCGTACGACTCCCGGGCATCCCGGTCCATCACCGTGACGTCGAACCCAGCCGTCTCCCGGACCCCACCACGAGTGACCGTCGCCAGCGCGCTCATCCCCATCGACGCGAGGCCCTGACACCAGCGACCCCACGTCCTCGTGAGCACCGTCTCGGCGTACTCCGCGCTGACCGTGATCGGCGTCCCGATCGGCCGGAGCAGCTTCTCTCGAGTCTTGCCCTTCGCCGGACGACGCCGTCACGGGTGTCCGCATCCGCAACACGGTCAGCGGGGCCGAAGAGACCCTGGAGGTCAGCGGCATGTTCGTCGCCATCGGCCACGACCCGCGCTCGCAGCTCGTCGCCGGCCAGGTGAGCGCCCCAGCAACCATGCCCGCCGAGAGCGCTCGCGCCCAAACCACCCCACTAGCGATGGACTAACCTTCGGAAGCGCCGAGGAACTGCGCTTGTACGAGGCGCTACGCGAAGTCCAGCAGGACGGCCCTCCGGACAAGACGATCGCCCTGGTCCCCCTTCCAGGAGTCCGCCTTCAAGCCGGGCATACCTGGACCCCCGATATGGTCGTCATCGGTAACGGACGCGCCGTTGTCTTCGAGGTCGACGGCCCGCACCACCGCCAGCGCTACGCCGACGACCGCAACCGCGACCTGCAATGGCAGCGCTGCGGAGTTCAAGTCGTGCGACTGCCCGTCGAGGACGTCGCTCAGCCCACACTCCGCGACAGAGTTCTTGAGGAGCTGCGACGGCACCTCTGGCCGACCCGTTAGGGCGGTCGAAAAACGTCGGGCGCTGCAGAGGCTGTGGTCAGTGTGTTCCCTTTCTGGGGGCCAGCGCCGCGCAGTACTACGCGCTGGCCACGGCGGTAACCACGGAGCCGACGGCCGATCGGGCGCGTAACCGGGGCTGGACGGCCGCCTGGCGCCGCAGCACCGACTGCACTCAGGCCCTCGCAAAGATCACCACCGACGCCGCGCTGTTTTGTCGCCGTTTGGGTCCTGGCCGCCGTGTACGTCGCCGTGGCGACGACGACCGAGCTGGACCTGGTGCGAATACCGCTTTCCGCGCTGTTCGCCTCGGCCTTGACCATTGGGTCGCTGCCGATAGTCGCCAGCGCCGTTAAGGAGTCGCTGGTCATGCGGACAAAAGATCGATGGTCACAGATGGACAGGCATGGACAGCGGTGCCGCTGTGTGGGTCGCGTCCCAACTCCGGTGTAAATGAGAACGGACGTAGGTTCCTCTCGAGACCGCCAAGTCACGAGAAGGAGCCCACGCCCGTGTCGAAGAGAGTAACGCCCAGCGAGCGACTGCGCGCCGAGGTGGACGAGGTGTTCGCCGGCGGCGCCGATCTGGCGACCGCGGTTGAGGAGGTGGCCCGGATCGGGGCGCGTCTGCTGACGGGAGACCGCGATCGAGACCGAGGCCACCGAGTTCCTGCGCCGCGAGCGCTACGCCCGCGCCGCGACCTGCGAGGACGCCCGCGAGGGCAGCCGCAACGGCTACTGCGACACCACGATCAAGACCACCGCCGGGCCGGTCACACTCAAGCGCCCGAAGCTGCGCGGCACCACCGAGGCCTTCGCCTCCCGGCTGCTGGGGACCGGGGTGAGGAAGACCCACGCGCTGGAGAGCCTGGTCATCGCCGGGTTCGTCCGCGGCCTCTCGACCCGGGACGTGGAGGCCACCCTGGCCGAGGCCCTCGGCGAGGCGGCCACCGTGTCGCGCTCGACGGTGTCGCGGATAGATCTCTACGTCCGCTCATTTACACCGCTCGTGAGACGCGACCGCTGTGTGAGGGCCGCGGCGTCGGGGGTTACCAGCCGCCTCGGTAGCCCTGGTCCTGGAAGAGTTCCCGGAGGTGGCTCATCAGGGTTTCTCGCTCGTTGTCGTGGGCGCGGCGGAGGGCGTCGATCGTGTCCGGCACTCCGGGGATCGCGCACGTTCGGGCCCACTCGTCCGCGACGCTGATGGCGATGCGCGGCAGCGTGTCGCGGAGGCGGTCGCGGACCCGCGCGCTGGGCTCGGACCCGGCGTGCAGGTCGTGGAAGTGAAGCTCGTTGCGGACCTCGAGGAGTTCGCGCTCATGGACGTCCCCGGCCCACTGTCGCCCGGTGTCGATCACTATGAAGCCGAGCTGCTTGGCCATCCAGAAGCTGGTGATGTGGGCCTTGCGGCACACGAGGATCGGGATGATCAGCTGTCCTGGCTGCGCTGCCCGGAGCACGCTGGCCTTATGGAGGACCTGGTAGAGCTCCTCGGAGCGGGGATAGATCCACGAGCGGATGTTCTTGACCTCGAAGATCAGGGTGACCGGCGCCGTCGGGATGCCTCGGTTGAGAGGGACGAGGTAGCCGGCGCTGTCCGCTGGCCCGGGGAGGGTGGTCCCGAGCAGCCGAGTGGTCTCCCCGGCGCCCTGCGTCGCGGGTTGGAGGGCGTTCGAGTCGAGGATGGCGCGGCGGGTGGCGGCTTCTCCCGCTGGGCCGACTAGGCCTTGCGGGTGGCGTTTGGTGCCCTGGGACCAGCCGGTGTAGCGGGCGAGAAGGGCACGTTTCCGGGCAGCCGCTGTGTCGATCTTCGTGGCGCGGCGGGTGCGGTCGGTTGGCTGAATGGTCTGCAGCCGGTGCCCGCCGCGCGTCGGGCCGGTCACCCAGGTCAGGTGTCCGCCGCGGCGCAGGTCGCGCAGGGCCTCAGTGACGTGGTGGGGGTCGATGTTCTCCCCGGAGCTCTCGTAGTAGCCCTCGGCGATTCGTGCGAGCAGCTCGGGGTGGACTACCGCGCCGTGTTCGTCGAGGACGGCGCGGATGCGGGTGGCAGCGCGCTCGACGTACTCCTGCGCCTCGGCCACGGTGGGGCAGTATGCCGACCGGCGGCCCCGGCAAAGTTGGGTTTCACCGCATCCGCGCCGCCGTATATAGAAGTCATTGCGGTCGACCGATTGAGCAGGCAGGTTCCCAGCTCACCGGTGCCCGCGTGGGACGCCTTGGTGTCTGCTGCGCGAGCTCGGTGCGGTCTAACCCGACGACCGCTCGGCGGGCGCGGTGGCGGCAAGGTTGTTGCGGGTGCTGCCGGGTCCGGGTGTGTCACCAGCCGCGGCGGCGGGCGCGTTCCTCACCGGCTCTGACCCAGGCCACGAGCCCGGGCCAGCCGCGCGCGGTGGCCCACCCGATGAGCGCAATCGTGGCTAGGAGCGCGGCCACGAACACCACGGTGTCCCTGGCTCTGCCCGCGTCTTACGGGAACTGGAAGACCGTCTATAACCGGCATCGTCGTCAGGCGATGGGACCTGGGAGAAGGTCCTCGACGGGCTGCGGGTCGGCGCCGACGCCACCGCCAACGGGCAGTGGGTGGTCTCGGTGGACTCGACCGTGGTCCGGGCCCACGCCCACGCGGCCGGGGCGCGGCACGCCCCACCGGCCGAGCGACCGTGACTGGACCGTAACCACGCAACCGGTAATACCCGGCGGCCGTTGGCGATGCTTCAAGGTATGCGGGGATTCATCGTCACCAGCAGGCGCATCGCGCCGCACACCCGGATCGGGCTGTCCCAATCCGTCCCCATCGGCTGGCGCGGACCACGCCCAGCCGCAACGACAGGTACCGAGTGACGACGGCCGCGAGAGGCTGCCCGGAGACGGCCATGTAGCTGCCCGCCGGCGGACATGAGAGTTGCCCGCTGGTGGTCATGGGATTTGCCCGACACGACGTCGTTCGCCTCGCCGCGTCC
>JAABVA010001216.1_pt1 | contig 28308 bp, 21 predicted proteins | sample 5560331 | NCBI WGS metagenome assembly JAABVA01 (sample SAMN12812661, study PRJNA571458) | rock metagenome | isolation source: Antarctica rocks | place: Antarctica: Victoria Land, Mt New Zealand sud | collected 2016-01-07 | reverse complement strand
CTATATCACCGCCGATTCCTTATTTTATCAAACAGAATTAATTATGCAGGCAGTAGGAAAAAGCCTGTTCATCAATTTCTCAACATCCAAAATTTAAATGACAACTAATTCTGTACACATACTTAACACCATTTGTATAAAAAAAGGAGGAAATTTATTCCTCCTTCCATTCATATTAGGCGCCATTAATAACCCGGGTTCTGAAACATTCTTGCAGGGTCAAGTTTGTACTCGTCAAAAGGTATTGGATAGTAACGGTCTTTAGTGCTAAAGTTGGATAATTGTGCTGCACCAAAATCAGCCTGATTCTTACTTTTGAAATAAGAGACCAATTCATCCGTAGTAAAAAACCGCAACAAATCAAACCAGCGGTGATGCTCAAAAGCCAGCTCCACGCGGCGTTCATGTAAAATAGCCAACTTCAAGGTAGGAAATTTACTGCTAAAAGAAGCATTGGTCATGGAAACAGCGTAAGTTGGCATTCCGGCCCTGACCCTAACCATATCCAAGTACTGGATAGCAGTAGCATTATCGCCTAAATACATATTTACTTCGGCCAGCATCAATATCACATCGGCATAACGGACCAGGTTCCAGTCGTTACCGCCGTAACCCAAATTACTTGCAGCAGGACTTGCATCCCTGAACTTGGTGATGAACCAGTCTTTTACAATTGGGTCATTGGCAAATTTAACGGAGAAAGCCATTCTCGGATCGTCCTTTTCATACTCATTGATCAGGTCATGCGTCACATTGCCGCCTGAACCTGATGCTGTTTTCAGCGAGTTAATGGTTTCGCCTTTGGCCTGATTGTTTGCTGCAATAGAAGAGCTATAGTTAACATCGCCCTGTTTGTTCACAATCTGGAAGATCAGTTCCGGACAGGTTGATTTTTTGTTCACATCAAACACATCTGTATAAGGTATAGCATTTAATGTAGTGAACGTTTTCATGTTATAACCGTTCATCAGATAGGTTTTGGCGTTGTTTAGGTTGGTTTGACGGTTGGCCTGATCTTGTGTAGTGGCCATGGTTAAATAAACCTGACCCAGCAATGCGTTTGCTGCTGCTTTGGAAACCCGGCCAATATTGGCACCGCTTTGTAAATTAGGCAACGGGCTGTTGTTGATCACATCTGTCAGGTCGGCTACTATTTGGGCATACACAGTAGCTTGTTTTTCGCGAAAGGTACTGGCGGTAACATCATCGGTAGTTTTTAATTGTTTAGTTACCAGCGGTACATCTCCCCAAAGGCGCACTAGGTGAAAATACATCAGTGCCCGTAAAAACTTAGCTTCTGCCGTGTATTGTAATTTTAAATTTGGATCAGTAAAACTGACATTGTCAATGTTTGACAATACCACATTGGCACGTGTAATGGTTTGATAAAGCGAAACCCAGTGGCTTTTTAAATAAGTATTGCTGGGGATCAGTGAAAAATTATTGAACTGGAACGGTTCGCCGGCGTTCGACTGGTTATCGTTCCGACCGGTATCGTCCGAGCGTTCATCTGTCCATAAACCACTGTCTTCGCCAATATTGTTGCTGCTGCGCAAGGATTGGTAAATACCGTTTACGGCCAGCAATATATCATTTGGCGCTCTAAAGTCTGTACTCAACGCAATCGCATTAGGATCGCTCTGTTCCAAGAAGCTTTTTTTACAGGCACAAAATAGAACAAGTGCCGCAAAAAATGCCGTGGTTATTAGTTTTTTCTTCATCTTTTGTCTTGTTGAAAATGATTAAAAGGCAACATTAATGCCCAGGTTATAGGAGCGTACCAACGGATAAACGCCATAATCAATGCCCGGGGCCAGGTTTGGAGGTTGCGTATTGTTAGATGTACCACTCGTATAATTATAATCTACCTCGGGGTTATAACCTTTGTATTTAGTAAGGGTAAAAGGGTTTACCGCACTGGCAAAGATCCGGGCATTACTTACGCCCAGTTTCCCTCCTAACAAAGTTGGGATTGTATAACCAATTGTGATGTTTGTACATTTTAAAAAGGAACCGTCCTGCAGGTAAAAAGTAGAAAGGCGGGTGCTGTTGCTTTGCGTTCCGCCTCTTGAAGCACGATAAACCAAACCGTTCCCGGGGTTGGCAGCGTTGCGGTAACGGTCGGCAACATCAGCATATTGATTCCCGGAACCTTCCATATTGTACAGGTAATAATCCTGCCCGTCGAGCACCTGGTTGCCATAAGAACCGTTAAAGGAAGCACTTATATCGAACTTTTTATAAGAAGAATTGAGGTTGAAGCCATAAGTAAATTTAGGATAAGGCGAACCGATAGCCGTTTTATCGGCATCATTGACCACGCCATCACCATTGGTATCTACAAAATACAAGTCGCCTATTTTAACCGGATTGGTAGAAGAAGCCGAAGGTGCAAGTTTACCGATATTGTCCGCTGTAACCATACCGCCTACTTTAAAGCCATAAAACATACCTACCGGCTGGCCTTCCTGCGTGATGTTGGTTAAATAAGAGCGTTCGGCACCATTGATGATAATGGTATTGTTACCGCTTAACTTAACTACCTTGTTTCGGTTGATGGAAATATTCCCGCTGACATTAAAAGTAAAATCTTTAGCGTTGATTACACGACCGTCCAACTGCAGGTCCAAACCTTTGTTCCTGATCCTGGAATCGCGCAGGTTAGTTAGGATAACGGTACTTCCAGAGATAGCAGAAATAGGCTGGTTGTAAAGCAGGTTGTAAGAGTAACTGAGGTAATAATTGGCAATAATAGATAGGCGGCCTTTGAACAAGCCAATATCTGCACCAAAATTATATTGTGAAGTTGACTCCCAGCTTAACTTAGGATCTTTAAGTCCGCCGGGATAAGTAGCCGTAACGATGGTGTTGTTGCCGAAAACCACACCAGTAGGGTTTGCAAGGGTTTGTTGGATATTGTAATTTCCAATATTGTAATTACCGCTTAAGCCCCAGCTTGCACGCAGCTTAACTGTATATTGTTCGCCCAGCAAGTCATGATAGAAGGGTTCTTCGGACAATGTCCATCCGCCTGCTACAGAAGGAAAATAACCGTACTTGTTTAAAGGGCCGAAACGTGATGATCCGTCTGCCCGGAAAGAGCCGGTCAGGAAATATTTTCCTGCATAATTGTAATTGATCCGGCCGAGGTAAGAAAGCAGGGTATTAACTGATTTTCCTGTAAAGGGTAAAATTCCTGTATTAGAATTAAGGGTAAAGTTACTTGGGTCAGCACCTTTTGCAGTAATTTCGGGTATATTATCATTTTGAAAACCACGGGCTGTAACACCAATTAGATCGCTGGTGGTTTGCTGAGCAGTATATCCGGCCAATAAATCAATACGATGTTTGCCAAGCTGTTTGTTGTAATTCAGTGTAAACTCGCCGAGGCGGTCAACCTGCGCAATGGTTTGGGCAACTGCATTGGCAGCAGCAATAGCCTGTACCGAACCAGGCGGATTGGCACCGCTGCTCAGGCTGGTAGGCAGGTAATAATCATACTTCTCGTTATAAGTTTGCGCGCCCAGGTTAGCTTTAAAGGTAAATCCCGGCAAAATCAGGTAACTGGCCGTGGCGTTATAAGTGTTTCTGGCTCCTGTACGGCTGATCTGGGTACGCTCGGCCAGTGCTACCGGGTTTTCGATAGATTGATAACCATAAGCGGCCGATTGTGAAGCTGCTGCATTGGTGGCTAAGCTGCCATCAGGATTGTAGGCGGGGAAATAAGGCATATAAATCAGCGCACCCAGTATCGGGCCATGGTCAAAACGGCCTTCCTGCACCTCCTTGTTATAGTTTTGGGTGTAAGAAATATTAGCGCCAACATGTAGCCTTTTGCTTACATCACCTTCTACATTCGTTCTGAAATTGTACCGCACCTGCCCGGTGTTATGGATAATGCCGTCCTGATTTTGGTAAGCGCCGCTAACAAAATAACGGATGTTATCTGTGCCGCCTGAAAAGGATAAATTGTGTTTTTGATAAAAAGCGTTATGATACAGCTCGTTCTGCCAGTCGGTGTTTACCGTTTGATGAATTAAGGACTGGCTTGGAAAGTCGTAAATGTAAGGTGGAATACTCACGCTTCCGGCATTGTTTACATTGGCTATCCGGGTGGCGTTGTTGTCCGAATACATGACGTCTGTCCAGGGTTTGCCGCTGTTTACCCAAAGGTCATGGTAGCTGTTGTTCCGACCATCAATTACCAATTGCGCGTACTGGTCGGAATTGAGCAGTTTTACTTTTTTAGCCAACTGATCAATACCCGTCTGTACATTATACTCAAATTTACCTTTACCATTTTTGCCGTGCTTGGTGGTAATGATCACTACGCCTCCTGAAGCACGCGAACCATAAATTGCTGCCGAAGCAGCATCTTTTAAAATATCTACTGATTCAACATCATCCGGGTTGATGTAAACATCGTTACCGGCCGGATAGCCATCGATCACATACAACGGATCAGAGCTTGCACTAAAGGAACCGATACCGCGTACCCTGATCTTGGTGGCCTGGTATGGCGCACCGCTTGTTTGAGACACTTGCACACCAGCTACCTTGCCAACCAGTGCCTGCCCTAATGTAGGTGCAGATAAGTTCAGTTCGCTTGCTTTTACACTTGAGATAGCGCCGGTAACATCGCTTTTTCGTATGGATTGATAACCGATCGCCACTACTTCGTTTAAAATATTGGCTTGCGGTTCGAGCTTGATGTTAAGGGTTGCAGACGGCCCTGCAGCAGCTTCCTGCGTGGTAAAGCCAACAAAAGAAAAAACCAAAGTAGTTCCCTGTTCTACAGTCAAACTGTACTTGCCATTGATGTCGGTTACTGTACCATGCTGGCGGTTGTTCTTGTCATAAACACTTACCCCGGGCAGGGGCTGGTTGTTGTCATCCGTAACAACACCTGAAATAGATTGCGGAGGTTGGCTGATGATGGTCTTGCTATGTGCACCTGCTGTAACTGCGAGCGCAAAAAAGAGGATCATGAACAGGCTTTTCTTACTTAAAAAACCTTTGAAAAGATTAAGTGTAATCTTTTTATGCATATGTTTAAAAATTAATTGTTAGAAAAAGACGGTAAAGCATTTTGTGCGCTTTGTAAGTTAAAATAACAATTGAACCAGGCCGGAAGCATGTTGGCGCATACTCCGGCCTTTTTGTTTCATTGCGTGAGGATCGTAAGGATTTTTGCTACATATGATTTTTATTAAAGTAAGGATGTGGATTATCTATTGAAAAGCTGCGCGGCCAGGCTTATGCAACATGCTGTTTTTACCGGTATAAAATTTGTATCCCTGCTGCTTCCGCTGGCTGCAAACCTACCTTCGGCATCTTAAATCTACCACACCAAAACATTAAGTTTATATTAATAAAAACAGTATCAAGAGCGGTTGGCTGTGTTTTGAAGCAGAATAGAGCATTCTTTTACCAGCGCGTAGTGATCAGGTTAACATTATTGGTACGGGAAGAAGTTACCGCGATCCCTTTTTCAGCATTCCCTAAAAACGTAAACCCTTCCAGTTCGTCCAAGCGGTTGTCCAGGTTAATTTCACTTATTGCTTCCATCTTTCCCGTAGCCAGCGATCTTGCCAGGTCAACATAAGTAAAACGCCATTTGCGGCCTTCTGTCTGGTTCTGGATCAGCACCAGCAGGTTTTTATCTGCCATCCAATGCAGGTTCTGCACCCAGGGCGTGCAGGAAAATTTCTTGAATAAAACACCCGGTTCGCTGGTCTTTTTACATTTTTTCAGTTTTTCAGGGTCGTACAACCTCACTTCATTGCCCTTATTCCCGTAATCCGCAGTAGCTACGTACCATTTGTTTTGGTATTTCACATACTCCGGCCGTGTTCCCTGGATACAGGCATCATCATCAATTGTGTTCAGCAAATTGCCATCCAGCGTACCGGTTTTCTGCAGTCCTTTCCAATCGATCCAATAAATCACCGCCTTCCATTTGGTTCCTTCATCATTAAGGCGGATAGAATTTCCGATAAAAACAGGCCCGGAACCGTGATAAGCAAAACCCGTAGGATGGTTGATGAGGTCTTTGCCGTTTTGCGTTAGCTTGTATTCCTGGTGCTGATACACCAGGCTGTCGTTGTGCAGTTGGTATGTCCAGATCATGCCCACTTCGCGGTCGCCGTACAAATACAAGTTTCCGTTTTGGTAGGAAACGCCCTGGCAGGCACCTAAAGAATCAATCGTTATTTCACGGCTGATGTTCATGCTGATGGTACCGAAAATAAAAGCAGACAGGCCAAAAGCGGCAACGATAACGACAAACAATGTTTTTTGCATGGTAAAAACAGTATGGGCAAGAGGATAAACGAAAACAGGGATTTTTTAAGGGTCGAGCGGTTCGTACGGGTTAATTTGCAGCGATTGTATCAATGGATAAAATTCCAGGCTAGTATCCGAGATGCGGCTGCCTAATTTGTAAGGCACGTATTTCAATTCCTTTTCACACCGCCCGGCCATGTTTGTGATGTAATCGGTTTGAGATTTGTCGGTAACAGTGAGGCAGGGTTTATCAAACGGCATTTTATAACGAAATATTAGCCGGGCACCGTTTCGGATATTGGTTGTGGTGTGCCTGGCATGCGGGTCTATCAAAATAACATCTTCCGGTACATGCAAAGTTTCGAGCATATATTTTTTCATTTCTTCGGCCTCACAGTATTTTGTTTTATATGGATGAACCTTCCCACCCGAAACCAGGATAAAAGGAGCTGCCCCTTTTTGATATTGCTGAACCGCCAGCCGGCAACGCAGCATCCCTTCTGCACTTAATGCGGTTGTCAAATCCTCGCCGCCAGCGCCCGGTACCAATATCAAAGTGTATTTGTAATTGTTCCATTTGATGTTTTTCACCCTGTCGGCAGCCGCTTTGTTAACCGTTAACGTCATAGGTTCATCAGCGGATGCATCCTGCCGTCCGTTCATCTGCAAATACAATAGTGCCGCGTGTAAAGCGGGTTCAAAAAACAAATCGCCCTTTTTCAAATCGCCCTGCAATACCGTAGCAGCATCGTACAAAAGGGTAGGATATCTTTTGTCTTTTATATTAAAACTGATTGAATCTATTTGTGGATAGTTTGGCTTCTTTCCTCCTGCATATACATCAATAGTGTAATTGATACCTGCTGCATCCTGTTCCCATGCTTTGGCCAACAATTGTGCGGCGGACAGATCCCGGTTTAAAATGTAAGTACCGGATGGGACCAAATGTGTTTTAACCAACCGGCCTAAAGCGTTGCCGGGCTGGTAAAGCTGTGTTAACCGGTTGCTTACCGTTTTAATTTCTGCATCGGTAAACCTGATGTTCTCTGTAAAACACGTTATCGTTTTGCAATCAAGCGATGCCTGTAAAGCTTTAAGTTTATCGGATTTTAGCTTTGCCAGTTCAGCATCACCTGCCAGTAGTTTACTTACCTCTTTATCCTGCTCAAATAAAGTAAGCAGGTAATAGTTCTTGGTTTGCACCCAGTCCTGGGTTTGTACCAGATGATAGGAAGGATCAGGTGCATTTAGCTGTGCACTTGTAAAGCAGGGGACACCAAATAAGATAAACAGCAGTAAAAAAAATTTCATAAAATACTTAGCTCTTTTTACTACAAAAGAACCTGGATCATATAAACTATAAATTAACGAAAGGTTATGATTCTGTATTTTTTTCCGCTGATACCTAACAAAAGTTAAACTCTTGTTTACTTACAATATAATATTGAAAGCTGATTTTTAACGATGATTATTCTGCAATCAGCAAAAAGTAGTTCTTCTTGCCCTTTTGCACCACCAAATATTTTTGGTTGATCAAATTTTGTATGGTAAAAACAGCATCAGCAGTGGTTTTAATTTTATTGATGGCTACGCCTCCGCCCTGAATCATTTTTTTTGCTTCCCCTTTTGATGAAAAAACCTTTGATTTTTCGGCCAATAAATCCACGACAGAAACTCCTGGTTCCAATGCTGATTTTTGAATGTTGAAAATTGGAACGCCTGCAAACAAAGCTTCAATTTCCTCATCGTTCAACTCATTCAAAAACTCGATACCAATATTTCCAAACAGAAATTCGGACGATTTGATGGCTTTTTCAAATTCCATTTCCCCATGAACACGAATGGTAATGTCTTTTGCCAAAGCTTTTTGTAAAACGCGCAAATGCGGCGCGGCATCGTGTTCGGCTTCCAACGCTTCAATGTCATGCTGTTTTTGCAGGGTAAAAATCCGGATGTAGCTTTTGGCATCTGCATCACTTGCATTTAGCCAGAACTGGTAAAATTGGTAAGGCGAAGTTTTTGCCGGATCGAGCCAGATATTGCCGCCTTCGGATTTACCGAATTTGCTGCCATCCGCTTTTTTAATCAGTTGTGTAGTTAAGGCAAAAGCTTCTCCCTGCCCTTTCCTGCGGATCAGTTCTGTTCCGGTAACCATGTTTCCCCATTGATCAGAACCGCCCATTTGCAGCACACAATTCCTGTTTTTCCACAGGTAATAAAAATCGTAACCCTGGATCAACTGATAAGAAAATTCTGTGAAAGACATGCCGGTTTCGCCTTCCAGCCGCTTCTTCACCGAATCTTTGGCCATCATATAGTTTACGGTGATGTGCTTTCCCGCATCACGGATAAAATCCAGAAAAGAAAAGTTTTTGAACCAGTCGTAATTATTCACGATCTCCGCTCTGTTTTCACCGCTCTTGAAATCGAGAAGTTTTTCAAGCTGTTTTTGTATGCCGTTTAAGTTATGCTGCAATTCTTCCGCAGAAAGCAAATTGCGTTCAGCAGATTTGCCCGAAGGATCGCCAACCATGCCTGTTGCGCCGCCAACCAGCACAAAAGGTTTGTGGCCGGCTTGCTGAAAATGGATCAAAGTCATAATTTGCGCCAAACTGCCCACATGCAGCGAATCCGCCGTCGGGTCAAAGCCGATATAACCGGAAACCATGCCGGTTTGCAGTTTTTCTTCCACTCCGGGCATCGAATCGTGGAGCATTTCCCGCCAGCGCAATTCTTCTAAAAAATTTATCATCAACATCAAATTAAAAGCGGCAAAGATAATAGAATCACTGAAAAGCAGGTTTAAACAGCGGAAGCAATGCTTCTTTTATCAGGTAAAAATCTATTTTTTCTTCCGCCGGTTTTGTATATTTACAGGTAATGAACTTTTTATCTCATTTTTATTTCGACCGTAATTGCAACGATGCTTACCACGTTTTGGGTTCTGTGATGCCCGATCTGTTGCGGAATGCAGACAAGGAAGCGCAGATAAAACCCGAGCGTTTGCCGCTGCAACATCATGCTGCAATTTGCTCGTTAATAAGCGGCTGGAAAAAACATCTGGAGATTGACCGGCACTTCCACTCTTCCGGTTTTTTTATACACCACGCGCATCAGCTCAAATTATTATTGACACCTGCCGTTGCCGGATCTGAAGTGAAACCCTTTTTTTTAGGCCACATCGCGCTGGAACTGATCCTGGACAATTTACTGTTGACCACCAATACTGTTTTTGCCGATGATTTTTATGACCATTTAAAAAATGCCCGTGAAGCTGACATTTCTGCTTTTTTAGTTTTGAACGGCATTGATCCGCAGAGATTCCTTACGTTTTATACTTTGTTTATCAATGAAAAATACTTGTACTCCTACACTCAGCTCGACAGCGTGGTGCATGCGTTGAAAGGGGTTTGCCTGCGTATCTGGAAAAACCCGTTCACAAAAGCTCAGGAAATGGCTGTAAATGAAGTTGTTCTGCTTTATAGAAATGCTTTATCCAATGATTTTATGTTGATTTTTGAAGAGATTGACACATTGTTATTAAAATATTAGCCTTTGCATGACTGCAATTTGCGCTATTACCGATAAAATCTGTTCAAAATCAATTAAATAGCTAAAAAAAAATTTTGACGGAGCTATAAATTTTTTATTTTTGCAGCCCAATCTATTTTGGGAAAAGGAGATAAATTATTTAATGGCAAAAAAACAAGAAGCAGAAAAAGAATTACAAGCAAAACAAGCTGAATTTCAGGACGCAGGAAACCTGCAACTGGAAAAAGAAAACATTGAATCAGAAGCAGATTCGTCACTGATCGAATCCATCAAATCCAACATGGCACAACCTGCCGGTGATTTTGATTGGGATGCTGATGAAAAAAAATTCGGTAATTATTCCAATGAAGACCGTGAAAAACTGGAACATTTGTATGATGGCACTTTTCACTCGATCACCAAAGGAGAAATTATCAGCGGTTCAGTCGTTACCATCAACAGTAAAGATGTGGTATTAAACATTGGTTTTAAATCTGATGGTCTAGTATCTGTATCTGAATTCCGTGATATGCCCGATTTGAAGAAAGGCGATTTAGTGGATGTTTATGTTGAATCTCAGGAAGATCTTAACGGTCAGTTAGTACTCTCCCGTAAACGTGCCAAAACCCAACGTTCCTGGGAACGCATTAATGAAGCTTTAGAAAAAGATGAAATCATCGAAGGTTATGTGAAAAGCAGGACCAAAGGTGGTTTAATTGTAGATATTATTGGTGTGGAAGCCTTTTTACCAGGTTCCCAGATCGATATTAAACCTATCCGCGACTACGATATTTATGTAGGCAAAACGATGGAGTTTAAAGTGGTCAAAATCAACCACGAATTTAAAAATGTTGTGGTTTCCCACAAAGTGCTGATCGAAGATGATTTGGAAAATCAAAAAACAGAGATCGTTGCGAAATTAGAGAAAGGACAAATTTTAGAAGGAACTGTTAAAAACATTACTGATTTCGGTGTATTTATCGATTTGGGCGGTGTTGACGGTTTGCTGCACATTACCGATATTTCTTGGGGACGTATCGAGCATCCGCGCGAAATTTTGTCATTAGATCAAAAAATCAACGTTGTTGTTTTGGATTTTGATGACGAGAAAAAACGGATTGCTTTAGGCCTGAAACAATTAACGCCTCACCCTTGGCAAAGCTTAACCCAGGATATCCAAATTGGTTCCAGGGTTAAAGGCAGGATTGTTACCGTTGCGGATTATGGCGCTTTCCTGGAAATCATTCCGGGAGTGGAAGGTTTGATTCACGTATCAGAAATGTCATGGTCGCAAAACTTGCGCAGCCCGCAGGAATTCTTAAAAGTTGGAGATGAAGTGGAAGCCCAAGTGCTGACTTTAGATCGTGATGACCGGAAAATGTCTCTCGGTATTAAACAATTAACGCCCGATCCTTGGCAACAAGCCGCTGTTAAATATCCGGTTGGCAGCCAGCACAAAGCAACAGTTAAAAACATGACCAACTTTGGTGTGTTTGTAGAATTGGAAGACGGTATCGATGGTTTGATCCATATTTCTGATCTTTCCTGGTCTAAAAAAGTAAACCACCCGAACGAGTTTACCAAGGTTGGCGAAGTATTAGACGTTGTAGTTTTAGAACTGGATGTTGATAACCGCAAACTGAGCTTAGGCCATAAACAACTGGAAGAAAACCCTTGGGATACTTTTGAAACCATCTTTAATGTAGATTCTGTACACACCGGAACAGTAATTAAAGTTACAGATAAAGGTTCTATTGTGGCTTTACCTTATGGTGTTGAAGGTTTCGTACCAACAAAACATGCAATCCAGGAAGATGGCAAACCGCTAAAAGCAGAAGATGTTGTTGAATTTAAAGTAATTGAATTTAACAAAGAGAACAAACGGATTGTGATTTCCCACTCCCGTATTTGGGAAGATGCCAGAACAGAAGCCCGCATGGAAGAGTTTGACAAGCGTAAAAAAGAAGCAAAAGCTTCTACTGTAGCTGTTAAAAAAGTAAAAGATTCTGTTGAAAAATCTACACTTGGTGACCTAAGCGTTTTGGCCCAACTAAAAGAGCAGATGGAAGGTGCGGAAAACACCGCCCGTAAAAACGACAAAACAGAAGAATAAGCTTATCTCCTTTTGATTATATCAAAGCCTCTCCTTTTTGGAGGGGCTTTTTTATGAGGTAAAAATTACGATGCTTCTTTTACCGGCATAAAAAACAGTATCATTCACTGAACCCTAATCTTACCGGAGCGAAAACCCATTCCGCAATATCAAATATTTTCCTACTTTTGCCCAAATCAACCGGTAATGCAAAACCTGACACTGCTTGACGGCCAAAAATTTCAGATCACCATCCAACGGCTTTGCCGGCAATTGATCGAAAACCATAATGATTTTTCCAACTCTGTAATATTAGGTATTCAACCGCGCGGCCCTTTTCTGGCCAAGCGGATTGCAGGAGAATTAAAAGCTATTTTGCCCGGTGCTTCTATTTTTTCCGGCGACCTGGATATTACTTTTTTCCGGGATGATTTCCGTAGAAGGCAAAATCCTTTGGTGCCGAACCAAACTAAAATTGATTTTATCATTGAAGATAAAAAAGTGATTTTGGTGGATGATGTATTGTGGACCGGCCGAACCATTCGCGCCGCTATGGATGCAATGCTGGCATTCGGAAGACCGCAAAAAGTAGAACTATTGGTTTTGGTGGACAGGCGATATTCACGCCATTTGCCAATTGAACCGGATTATATTGGTATTCAGGTAGATTCCATCGCTTCGCAAAAAGTGATTGTGAGTTGGAAAGAAGCAGACGAAGCAGACAAAGTGGTTTTGTTATCAGAAAAATATTAATGGCCGATCAGCAAAAATTGAGTTCCCGACACCTTCTCGGCATTAAAGATCTCAACAGAAACGATATTGAGTTGATCTTTGAAACAGCAACTAACTTTAAAGCTGTTTTAAACCGGCCAATAAAAAAAGTTCCTTCTTTGCGCGATGTAACCATTGCAAACATATTTTTTGAAAACTCTACCCGAACCCGTTTATCTTTTGAACTGGCACAAAAACGGCTTTCTGCGGATACCGTAAATTTTGCAGCAGCTTCATCCTCAGTTAGTAAAGGTGAAACACTGATTGATACCGTCAATAATATTTTGGCCATGAAAGTGGATATGGTAGTAATGCGGCATCCTTATGCCGGTGCCGGGATTTTTTTATCGCGGCATATCAAAGCACAAATTGTAAATGCCGGTGATGGCGCGCACGAACATCCGACGCAGGCTTTGCTGGATGCTTTTTCTATCCGGGAAAAATATGGCGAAATAAGCGGAAAAAAAGTAGTGATCGTAGGTGACATTTTGCATTCACGCGTGGCTTTGTCCAATATTCTGTGTTTAAAACAACTGGGCGCAGAAGTGATGGTTTGCGGACCGACAACTTTAATCCCGAAATTTATTGGTTCGCTGGGCGTAAAAGTGGAACACAATTTAATCAAAGCGTTAAACTGGTGTGATGTGGCCAACATGCTGCGTATCCAATTGGAAAGGCAGGATATTAAATACTTTCCGTCTTTGCGCGAATACACGATGTTGTACGGGTTGAATAAAAAAATTCTGGATTCGCTGGACAAAGAAATTACGGTGATGCATCCCGGTCCAATCAACCGCGGGGTAGAAATTACCAGCGATGTGGCCGATAGCAAACAATCCATTATTTTAGACCAGGTGGAAAACGGCGTTGCGGTGCGGATGGCGGTTTTATATTTGCTGGCCGGGCAAATGTAATTGTAAGTTTAGCTTCTGTTAAAGTTGTGTCAACCTGTTTTTGGATACTTCTTTTATCAACTAAAAACAAGTAAACAAACAATAGCTTTTGTACAATTACAAGTTACATTATAAAAATTACAGTATAAAAGAAGCATCTAAATTGTGGTTAAGGTTAAAAAAAATCAGAAATATCTTGTTGCAATTTTATTGTTGATTATGATGTCTTCATCTTCAATTGCACAAACCATGCAACAGCAAAAAAGCGATTCAATAATTGTTTTATTGAAGAAATACATCAATGCAAAAGATGCTGATGCAATTTATGATTTGACTGGAAAAGATTATCAAAAAGATTTAAGTAGAACTTTTCTTACTGGTTTTTTAACCAAAAAAATTCTTCCGTTAGGTGAAATCAAAGAATCTTCTTTTTTAAAATTGGAAAATAAAACCAGTATTTACAAGTTACAATTTGAAAAGGAAACACTTCAATTATCCATGAACTTGGATGAGAGTAATAAAATCAGATTGTTTCTATTTAAACCTTTTGTAGCAGAAAAGCCAAACAAATCTGTCTTGGTTGCCACATCCAATCCATTACAAACGCCTTTGGAGAAAGAACTTGATTCCGTTATTCGCATTTACATTCAAAAACCAAACCCAGTTGGTTTAAGTATTGGGATATTTAAGGCAGGTAAAAACAGTATCTATGGTTATGGCGAAACAGTAAAAGGAAACGGAACATTACCTGATGCCAATTCTATTTTTGAAATTGGATCCATCACCAAAACATTTACAGCTACTTTGTTAGCATATTTTGTGAATCAGGGCAAGATAAAATTAACCGATCCTATAACTAAATATCTGCCGGATTCTGTTGCCAAAAATATAGTGCTAAAAGAAGTATCCGTTTTATCTTTATGCAACCACACTTCCGGTTTGGCACCTTTGCCGGACAACTTTGAAACAGGAAATTATGATCCGGTAAACCCTTATAAAAATTATACCCGTGAAAAGCTTTTTGCTTATTTAAAGAATTGTAAATTGAATTCCAAGCCAGGCGAAGTCTATGCTTATTCTAATATGGGCTTTGGATTATTGGGTGTAATTTTAGAACGGGCCAGTAATCAAACTTATGAGCAATTAGTTAAAAATCTAATTTGTGGCCCTTTAAAATTGGAAACCACCATTCAACATTTATCACCACAAGAAAACATACGTTTTGTAAAAGCGTATAACGAAGCCGGAAAAGAAACACCTGCCTGGGATTTTGATGCACTCCAAGCTTGCGGATCCTTACATTCAACCATAAATGATTTATTAAAATATGCAGAAGCTAATATGAAGTTGGAACAAAATGAACTTTCCAAAGCTTTTCAACTTACACATCAAATCACTTTTGACAAAAATATTAAAGTTGGATTAGGCTGGCATATTTTAAAAGTAAATACCACCGAATATTTGTATCATAACGGAAGAACTGGCGGAAGCAGTAGTTTCCTGGCTTTCAACAGTGATAAAAATATTGCAGTCGTGATCTTATCTAATTCAGCAGAGTCCACAGATTTAGTTGGCAGCGATATAATTAAGCTGCTTTAATAAAAATTTCAATATATACGCAACTAAACTTTAATTACGTTACAAGTCAAAGTCCGTACAACAGCAAATTATTTGCTCGGTTATTCCCGACAAGGTTTTAATTTAGCGGCACCGTTACCAAAACAACTATGATAAAAACACTATCCGCTTCTATAATCCTGCTTTTATTAACCGTATTTACCTCCATCGCACAGCAAACAGCTTATTTTAATCTGAACCGCAACTACAATGCAGCCGTTGAATTGCTGGACAAAGGCAAATACGTAGCTGCTGCAGAACAGTTCAGGCTGGTAGAAAAACAAAGGAATAAAACCAGTAACCAGCCGGTTTTTGAATCAGAAAGTTCTTTGCTCAAAGAAGATGCTTATTATTTTGAAGCTGTTTGTGCCTTAAACCTGGGCAATGATGATGCAGAAAGCATGTTCCTGCGCTTTATTAAAGAACATCCGGAAAACCCGCTGGCAAAAGTGGCTAACTTTCAAATCGGAAAATCCTACTTCCAACAAGAAAAATACCAGGATGCTTTGACTTGGTTTGAGAAAGTCCAGGCAACAGAACTCACCGGAAAAGAAAATGCGGAATATAAATTTGATAAAGGGTATTCTTATTTTGAACTGAAAGATTACAAGAATGCACAATTGATTTTTAGTGAGATCAAGGATCGGAAAACGCCATATTCTGAAGATGCCACTTATTATTTCGCTTACATTGCTTATTTAAACAAGGATTATCACCTCGCGTTAGTCAACTTTGAGAAGCTGAAAAACTCAAAGAAATACGAAGCCAGCTATCCGTATTATATCACGGCTGTTTATTATTTAGATAAACGATACGATGATGTGATTGCTTATGCCGTGCCGATTATCAATACAACCAAGCAAACCAACGAAACGGAAATGCTGCGGATTATTGCGGCTTCGTATTTTGCCAAGGTTAATTATCCGGATGCGATTAAATATTATGAGCGGTTTCAGGACCGTGATCAGAATAAAACCCAAAACAACCAAGACAGCTACCAGATGGGTTATGCTTATTTTAAGACCGGTAATAATCCGCGGGCCGTTAGGGAACTGGAAAAACTAATCGACAAAACAGATTCTTACAGCCAAAGCGGGAATTACACGTTGGGAAATGTTTTCCTAAAAGTGAACAACAAGCAAAGTGCCCGCAATGCTTTTTTGGCAGTGTCAAACTTAGATTTTGACCGGGCTTTGCAGGAAGATGCTCTCTATCAATACGCCAAATTATCTTACGAACTGCAGTTTAATAACCAGGCACTCGATGCCATTCGTTTATACCTTAAAAATTATCCCCGTTCCGCCAAAACGAATGATGCCAAGGTTTTGCTGGGGGAAATTTTGCTGTCCACCAGTAATTATAAAGAAGCGGTAGATATTTTAGAATCGGTAAGCAACAGAAATGATGCGGCAAAAGAAGCATATCAAAAAGTAACTTACTACCGAGGTTTGCAGTTTTACAACGAACGTGCTTTTGAAAACGCCATCGGTATATTTTTAAGATCATTGAAAGACCCGGTGGATGATAAAATTGAAGCGTTGGCTACTTACTGGATGGCAGAATCCATGTATGAAGTGCGGAAATACGGCGAATCGGTGGATAATTTTGAAAAGTTTATAAGTATGCCTGCCGCCAGGAAAACCAGCGTTTACAATTATGCCAATTACGCTTTGGGCTATGCTGCTTTTGGCGATGAAAAATATACAAAAGCGGCCAATAATTTTGAGCATTTTACAGAAGGCAGCGAGCGCGACAAAAACACGGTAAACGATGCCATCCTTCGTTTGGGCGATTGTTATTTTGTGTTGAAAAATTATGGCAGGGCCAACGAATATTACAACCGAATTCTTTCGCAACATGCTAAAGGCGAAGATTATGCCTTGTTTCAGCGTGGCATGATCCAGGGTTTGCAGGGCCAATTGGATACCAAAATCAGTACACTGCAAAGTTTGTTGAACCAGTTTCCAACCTCGGATTATGCGGATGATGCGAGCTTTGAAATGGCTTACACCTATTTCCTCAAAAACAACGGCGATCAGGCGCGCAATGATTTAACGGCGATGATCCAAAAATATCCGCAAAGCAGTTATGTGCCGCGCGCTTTGGTTACGATTGGTTTGATCGACTACAACGCCAACCAGGATGAGCCTGCTTTGGAAGCTTTCAAAAGAGTGGTCAAAGATTACCCCGCTACGGATGAAGCCAAGCAATCCCTCAAACAAATCGAAAAAATTTATACAGATAAAGGCGATGCCAAAACCTTTATTGATTATGCCGCCACCACGCCGATTGGAAATTATAGTTCTGCGCAGCAGGATAACCTGCTGTTTACAGCAGCAAATAATCTGTATTTACGTGGTGATTTTAACGGAACGGTAAATGCGGTAAACGCTTATTTTGATAAGTTTTCCAAACCGATCAATGATAAACAGGCCCGTTTTATCCGTGCCGAAAGTAATGTGAAGTTGAACCATCCGGAAGATGCAGTTTCGGATTATAACTTTATTTTGAACGACTGGACAAGTATCTACACGGAGAAATCACTGATCAGCATGTCCAATATTTATTTAAGGCAAAAGAAGTATAACGAAGCGGTGGTGTTTTTGAAACATCTGGAAACCAATTCTGAATACAAAGCCGACTATACTTTTGCGATCAATAATTTGCTGCTGTCGTACTCGGAGATGCAAATGCCGGACGACGTCCTTCGGTATGCGGCTTTGGTTCGTACCAACGAGAAAGCTTCCGAAGAAGACAAATACAAAAGCGGTTTGTATGCCGGTAAAGCTTATCTGCAAAAAGCCGACACCAGCAATGCAGTCAAAGAATTTAATTATGTGCTGAACAATACCAAAACAGTTGCTGCTGCCGAAGCAAAATACAATGTGGCCAACCTGGAATACCTCCGCAAAAATTATAAAGCCTCACAAAAAACCTGTTTTGAACTGATCAATAAACTGGGCGATTATGATTATTGGGTTGCCAAAACTTTTATTCTCCTGGCTGATGATTATGTGGCTTTAAAAGATATTTTTCAGGCAAAAAGCACTTTGCAAAGCGTTATCGGAAACTACAAAGGCAATGACGAGATTTTGCCCGAAGCCAAAGCGAAACTTGCCCAACTGAACAACAAAACCAATACCAAGAAAGAGAACTAAGCAATGAAGTTAAATACACTCCCCGCCTTTTTGTTATCCGGACTGATGCTTCTTGCGGTTCCTGCATTTTCCCAGCAAAAACCGGTTCAGAAAAAATCAGTACCAGCCAAAACAAAAAAAGTAAATTCAGCCAAAACCACAACTCCTGCCAAAACTAAAACGGCCACCAAAAAAAGTACGGTAAAAACAGCATCGGCAGACACCACCAGAAAAGCACGCAATACAGCAGCAAAAAAACCGGAACAACAGCAAAACCTGAACGAAGAAATTGTAGTGACCAGCGCGTACAAACCGGTTTTGGCCGATGCGGTAAAAATCCGCAGAAACCCGAATTTGGATGACAAGCAGGATGTGAAACCGTCTTTTACTTATACCAATTTGCTGGACAAACGCCTGAACAGCAATGCGGGGATACAACCTTTGGAAGCGATGCAGATCCCGAAAACTGCGCAGGACACTTTGTACAACAACTATGTAAAAGCAGGTATCGGCAACTTAAAGACTACTTTCGGAGAGCTTTATATTGATAATGGCCGCGACCAGGCGTTGCAGGTTGGCGGTTTTGCCAAGCATTTTTCGCAGCAGGGAAACCTGCCCAAACAAAAATCAAGCAGACAGGAAGTTGGCGTTTTTGGGAAAAGTGTTGGCGCAAACAACAGTGTCAGCGGCCGCATCAATTACACGCGCCGCAATAATTATTTTTATGGTTTTGACCAGGATAACCCGCCGACAAACCTAATCCCCGGAAAACAACATTTTAACACCATTGAAGGTGAAGCAGAGATTGCCAAGAACTTTAAAGATGTGGAGAACGACTTTGTTTATGCCGCAAAAATTACAGGTTATGCTTTTAACAATGCTTTTCAAGCAAAAGAAAACAACATTCTAATTGATGTTTCGATCAACCAAACCGTTAAACAATTTTATGCCGGTTTGAACGCTTCGCTGGATGCCGGGAGCACGAAAGACAGTTTGTACAATGTGAGCAATAATATTTTACGCGCTAACCCTTATTTAAAATTGCAAGGCGAAAATTACAAGATTGATGCCGGCGTAAATTTGGTTTCCGAGTTTGGCAGCAAAAGTAGCCTGCGGTTATTTCCGGCAGCGAAAATTGAGTTCCAGGTAGTTCCCAAATATGTACGCATTTTTGGGGAACTGCGAGGCGATATTGATAAAACTTTGCTTCGGAATTTATCGGAAACCAATCCGTTTTTAGATCAGAATATCGACATCCGGAATTCTATTGACCGCTTGACCATCAGCGCTGGTTTGAAAGGGACGATTGCGCCTGGCTTGGGTTTTAAAGCGGCTTTTATCCGTCAAAGTATCACCGGAATGCCGCTTTTTGTGAATAATTTTAATTTCAGCAGAGGACAAAATAAATTTATCGTGATTTATGATGGCGGGAAATCAACCGTGACCGGTTTCAACGGCGACTTGGATTTTAAAGCATCAGAAACGGTAGCTATTTTTGGCAGATTGGAATACCGAAAATATGCATTGGCAACAGAAGCAGAACCTTGGAATTTGCCAACTGCCAAACTGACTGCCGGAACAAACTTCCGCATCAACAAAAAAATCACGGTCAACGGGGCGTTGCTGATCCGGGGCGAAACCAAAGACCGGATTCTAACTTCAGCAACTGCTTTTCGGGTAATTACGTTGCCTTCTTTTGCTGATTTGAATGGCGGTGTAGATTACAAAGTTTCCAAACGCATTTCCGTTTTTGTACAAGCAAACAACTTGCTCAACACCAAGTATCAAACATATCTCTATTATCCTGCAAGCGGATTTAATATATTTGGCGGCGCAAGCATCGGTTTCTAATCTATTTTGATGTTCCTGAATTTACCCTTATTTTTAACCGGATGGATGTAGCGGCTTATATCAAAGAACTGCTTGACCGGGAGCATTTGGTTTATGTTCCGGGTTTGGGTACTTTTTCAAAACATAAAATTGCAAGCATTTACAACTCCGGGCAACACCAATTTTATCCCCCTAAAAACAGTATTGATTTTGCGGAAGGAGAAAAACAGGATGATATGCTGGAGAAACACATTGTCCGGCAAAAAAATATTTCGCCGCAAGCTGCAGGATATTTTATACAGAAGTTGGTCGACCAGTTGAAAAACGATTCAGCACTTAAAAATATACCGGTAAAAGAAGCATTGTTTCCGGTAAAAAATGAAAAAACGGATGCTTCTTTTAACCGGGAAAACTTTGGATTGCCGCCGGTAAAATTATCAGCCTTAAAAAAAGAAGCGGATTTTACCAGCCAGGAAGCCGTTACCAAAAAGGATTATACAGAGGATCCTTATCGGGATTTTTCAAATAATTTACCAGAAGAAGAAGCAATCGAACCTAAAAAAAGCATAGGTTTTTGGGCTGCGCTATTTTTATTGCTGGCTGTTTGCCTGCTGGGCTGCTATGCTTTGTACTTGTATTACCCGGATATTTATAGCCGTTTTATCCCAAAGAAACAAGCTGCCGTTGTTTTACAAAAACCTGTTGTTGATTCTGCTAAGCATCTTCCGGCAACCCAAAAGCAAATTTCAAATGATACTGCAAAAGCAAAAGTTGTTGCAGATACACCGGCATCGGCAGTAAAAAACATTGCCCCTGCCCTGCGGCCAGCAGCAAAAGATACGGCCGCAACAGCATTGTCCGCAGATCCTGACCTGGTGGCCAAATCACCTTACGAGATCATTGGTGCTGCTTTTAAGACGTTAAAAGGGGCAAAAATATTTTTATCCCAACTGAAATCAAAGGGGATGCACCGAGCTAAAATATTGAAGAATACATCCGGTAAGGCAGTGCTGATCACTTTTGGTTCATTTCAAGATAAAGAAACCGCACATGCTGCATTAGAAAAACTACGTGCGAAAGACGTTCATTCAGAAGCTTATATACAACACTATTTAAAATGATGCTATTATTTTTACAGGCAACTGCCGATACAGCCGCACGCGCTGTTGATACTTTAAACCGGGCCGTACAAGCCGGAACTGCACAACCTCATGAACTTCGTTTTGGCGACTTGCTGGTAAAAGGCGGCTGGGTGATGGTTCCGATCGGGATTTTGGCCGTACTGGGTTTGGTGATATTTTTTGAACGCTTTTTCACGATCAGAAAAGCAGGGCTAAACGAAGCAAACCTGATGTCGCAGGTAAAAGCCAATATTACTTCCGGTAAATTGGATTCGGCCATTGCGATTTGCCGTAACAGCAACTCGCCGCTTGGCCGGATGCTGCAAAAAGGGCTGATGCGGATTGGCCGCCCGATAAAAGATATTGAAGGTGCAATCGAAAATATTGGCCGTTTGGAAGTTTCCAGGTTAGAGAAAAATATCGGGATCCTCGGGATCGTGGCCGGTATTGCACCGATGTTTGGGTTTTTGGGGACCATTGCCGGCGTGATCAAGATATTTTATGATATTTCTCAAACAGACAACATCAGCATGGGTGTAATTTCAGGCGGGCTATACGTTAAAATGGTAACTTCCGCAGCAGGATTATTAGTTGGGATCGTTGCATTTGTGGGCTATAACATTTTACAGATGATGGTAGATAAAGTAATTTTGAAGTTGGAAACTGACTCGGTTGAGTTTATTGATTTGTTAGAAGAACCAAGCAAATGAATTTAAGAAAACGACATCTCCGGGCCCATGCAGAAGTAAATACTTCGGCCATGAACGATATTATGTTCTTTTTGCTGCTGTTTTTCCTGATCGCTTCCACGGTTACCAATCCGAATGTGATCAAGTTGATGCTGCCGAAATCATCATCCGGACAAGCAGTTTCCAAAAAGACCATCACGGTTTCCATCACCAAAGACCTTAAGTATTATGTAGATAAAAAAGAAGTTCCGATAGCAGATCTGGCCGCTACACTTCAATCCTACAAAAAAATAGCGACAGAATTAACGATTGTTTTATACGTGGACAAAACTGTAGCCATACAGGATGTGGTAGAAGTGATGGATACGTCGCAAAAATTGAACATCAAACTCGTGCTGGCAACAGAACCTAAATAATGATACAACACCGGGAAGACAATTATTATCCGAAAGCTTTTTTGTTCACGGGCATCATCCTGGGTTTATTTTTGTTGCTGGCCTATCTGATCGTTTTTTCCATGCCGCCGAAACAGGAAGAAGGGACCGGCGGTATCCTGGTGAATTACGGCACGACGGACGAAGGCATGGGCAAGGATTACATGAGTGTGGAAGAACCTTCTCAAGCAGAAAAAGCCAATAAAAGCAAGCCCGACAAGATAAAACCTGAAGCCAAGCCTACCGAAAAAGTGACTGCCGACAACAGTGATAAAAAAGTAGTTACCCAAACCACAGAAGACGCGCCCGAAGTGGCACCAAACAGTAAAAAACCGAGTAATACCGTCGCCACAAAAACAGAGGTAAAAGAAGCAAAGCCGCAGGTTAACCAGAATGCTTTGTACAAAGGCAAAAAAAACGACGGCACCGGCGAAGGCGACGGAACCGGCAACAAGCCAGGCAACCAGGGCAAAATTACCGGCACCACTTTAACCAATAATTACAACGGTACAGGTTCCGGCAACGGCGGTAACCTCAACATGACACAGCGGAGTTTCTTGACCAAACCCAGTGTTTCTGACGGTAACAGACGTGCCGGTAAAATTGTGGTGGATATTCGGGTGGATAAAACCGGCAACGTGGTCTATGCGCGCGCCGGTGCCCGCGGGACCACAATCAGCGACAGCGACCTGCTGCAAAAATGTGAAAATGCAGTGCTTGGCGTAAAACTGAACGCTTCTGAAAACGCACCTGACACGCAGGTTGGAACAGTTGTTTTTGTGTTTCAGGTGAAGTAGGTTTTAGCTTTGAGGTATCAGCAATCAGGTCTGGATCATAAAGCTACGATACTTCTTTTATCGGTATAAATTTGGTATCCGTTTTAAAATAAATACAGCACTACGGGATTTTTAATTTAAACAGAAACCTGTCAACATGAAACCCATAACTGAACATGGACTACCAGCAAACGCTTGATTATTTGTACCGGCAACTGCCTATGTTTACGCGCGTTGGTGCTTCGGCTTTCAAAAAAGACCTGACCAATACCATTTTGCTCTGCGGAAAGTTAGGCAATCCGCAGCAGCGGTTTAAAACTATCCATGTTGGCGGCACGAACGGCAAAGGTTCCACTTCACACATGCTGGCTGCCATTTTGCAAACTGCCGGATATAAAACCGGATTATATACTTCGCCCCACCTGAAAGATTTCCGGGAACGGATCCGCATCAACGGCGAAATGATCCCGGAAAAGGAAGTGATAGATTTTGTGGCGGATCAGCAGGAAAATATCGATGCCATTGAGCCTTCTTTTTTTGAGATGACCGTTGCGATGGCTTTTGATTATTTCGCCCGGGAAAAAGTGGCTGTTGCGGTGATAGAAGTGGGTTTGGGCGGAAGGCTGGATTCCACCAATATCATTACGCCGCTCCTGTCCGTCATCACCAATATTGGCTGGGACCACATGAATTTGCTTGGCAATACTTTGGCTGAAATTGCTGCGGAGAAAGCCGGGATCATCAAACCTGAAACGCCTGTTGTGATTGGCGAACACCAGCCTGAAATTGCTGCTGTTTTTATAGAAAAAGCAAAGCAGGAAAATGCACCGGTCCGTTTTGCTTCGGAAGAATGGAATGCGGCAATAGAAAAGCCTGAACCAGCAATGAAAGCAATCCCGGAGCTTTTGCATGTTCAAATTTCTTCGTCAGAAAAAAACCCGCACCCGTCAATCAGCAATAAAAACCTGCAGCTTGATCTGACCGGTTTGTATCAGCTTAAAAACCTGAAAACTGTGCTTTCAGCAATTGATGAATTACGAAACCAGCAATTCCATATTTCGGACGATGTTGTTTTTACTGCTTTAAAAACAGTAAAGCAATTGACCGGATTGATGGGCAGATGGCAGGTTTTAGACCGAAACCCGCTGATTATTTGTGATACCGGCCATAACCCGGAAGGAATTAAAGAGGTATTGAGCAACATTGCAGCAACGCCTCATCGCTGTTTACACTTTATTTTGGGGATGGTTGCCGATAAAGACATTAGCAAAATTTTGGTTTCGCTACCCAAAAAAGCAACTTACTATTTTTGCAAACCGGATATACCGCGCGGACTGGATGCTAAAACACTAAAAAAGCAGGCAGAAAACTTTGGCCTGTCAGGCAACTATTTTGATAGGGTAAAAGAAGCATTGGCTGCTGCAAAAAACAATGCCCAACCGGACGATCTGATTTTTGCAGGCGGAAGCACATTTGTAGTTGCAGAACTGGTGTAAGTGTTTTTCCCATTGAGACATTACAATTTTAACCTCTTCATAATGAAATCCTTGCTGCCGGGTTTGAAAATTTCAGGATAAAATTTGTTTTTTTATTTTGCATTGCTGATATAATTTCTACTTTTGCAATCCCAAACGGGATGTAGCGTAGCCCGGTATCGCGCCACATTTGGGATGTGGAGGCCGCAGGTTCGAATCCTGCCATCCCGACGATTAGCCAGCTAAATCTCGGCAAAACCCCTTAAATCGTATGATTTAAGGGGTTTTTTGTTTTATTCCACCCCAAGTCATTCAAGTAAAACCAAAGAAAATGAGACCTATTCGGTTACCCATTTGAATTTTCTACGTTTGGGTCACCAGAAGCATTGTAACGTATTGATAGTCAATATTTTGATTAGTTTATTTTGACTTGTTTTGATATCATTTGACAACTGTTTTGTACACAGGGCAGTGACCCTTTTTCACGGGCACATCAAAACCAGTCAAACCTATGCTTTTGTAAATTATTAATTGAATAGCTATGATTACGACAAACAACACCTTCGGCGTTACTTTTTATCTTAAAAAGCAGAAGATCACACAAGCGGGAAAATCACCGATCTATGCCCGCATTACTGTAAACGCCAAGCGTATTGAAATATCCGTTAAACGCTCCGTTGAAGAAAATAACTGGAACCCCGTTAAAGGAATGGCAAAGGGAAGCCGCGAAGAAATAATCAAGTTGAACAAATACCTCGACCAATTCAAGGCCGGAATTATCGACAGTTACCAGCAGCTTTCATTGCAAAAAAAGTTCATCACCGCAGAACTGTTAAAAGAGAAAGTTACCGGGGCTGACCAGTCCGAGTTTACGCTATGCAAGTTGATGGAATACCACAATACTGAGCAAGCACAACGCTCAAATCCGAACGACCCTTACTCAGTTCTACAGCCATTACCTTGAATTCACGGTCGTACTGCTTTCTAATTTTTGACATATTCTAAAGTTAAGTCTTTCTCTTAACCTTTTGTCCTACCAAATGTACCAACTCCAATAATGGCTTGCTCCAGCTCCCGCTCATAAAAGGTAGCATTTGCCTTTAAGTCTAAAAACTCCAGTACATAAGGATCTTTAATGATGTCCTGTGCCTGCAAAATTTCCTTGTTATTCTCTGCTTCCTGCTTGACCAGCGGCTTGCCTTCTTTGCTGCTAATGATTATCCGTTCGTAATAAAGGCTGTTAATCTGTCTTTCTAGTGTTCTGGTACTCCAGTTTCCGGAAACAGCCTCGCTCACGTAAAATGTTCGTGCAACTTCTTTTTCAACCTTCAAGAGCAGCCGGTAATGCGTCCAGCTTAAATCGTTACGCAGTGCGTGACGATTTCCGAAATGGTTATAGAACTGGCGCATATATTTGAGATTGGTTTCGGTGAAACCTTTTCCATAATCAGAGCTTAGTCTTGAAGCTAAATTCCTGATTAACTCTGTACCGTATTTGGCCCTTTCTTTCCCTTTTTGTTCTTCTTCAACTATTAATTTACCGATTTGCCAGTAAGAATGAACCATTGCAGCGTTTGCAGCACGATAAACAGTATTACGACCTTCGTCAATAATATGCCTTACCTCATCGTAAAGCGTATCCAGCTCCTGCACCTTTATAACCGCTTCCTTTTTTGCCATCTAATTAATAATAGGGGTTGCTTGATTTAAAAAGTGAAAGGTAAGTATAGAAAGCTTCTTTGACATTATTTATAATTAAATGTCGCCTTTTATTGCTTCTGAACGTTAGTCGTTTTGATCGGTTCGAAAAGCAGGCCGTTTAGCTCGTCAGTATAGTTTAGCAAAAGTTGTTCATTCACTAAAAAGCCCTCGGAAGCATCAGGTAATAAATGCTGGTCATTTCCTAAATCGTATACTAAATCTTCTATACAAATATCAGAAGCTAGCCGGGCAAATAAATAACCACCAGGTTTAATTACCCGCAAAATAGAACAGATCATCAAATCGAAATGAGTTTGATTTCTTGCAAAATGAAGTACAGCACTGCAAATCATCAAATAAAAAAAGGCACTCTCAAACGATAGGCCTTCTACTTATGAAAAAAGGAAATTTGTTAAAAGATTTTTCGGTGCTACGCTTTGGGATATGTCACGTACAAGTTGCTATTGCCTCTGCATTCAAATCAACCCCAAAAGCTTCAAACCCGTTCCTAAAAAGATAAACCAAGTTTCATCCTCCTCCACAACCGGCATCCAGCACTTTATTCGAACCGTCAAACCTGCCTTTTAATAACTGGTCAAACAAGTAAATGTCGATATTGCCGTAAAGCTGCTGTAGGTTATTTTGCCTGAATGACATAGTAAGTTCAACAAAGTTAAGGTAGGAAGCTATAGAAACAAGGGTATTGAAGACTTCTCTAAAAAGCGTAGGTTTAGAATAGAAAAATTTGTCGTTAACAAAATCTAAATACTAATGCTGGATATAATTTCATATTAGAAAAAGGATGGATTAACGATAAGTTGATTGATTGTGTTATTTGTGATGGCAAAAAGAAAGAGATTAGAATATCATTTCGTTAAATTATACCGCCATTTATAGGTGATTTTATTTTTATCTTTTTGCTTTTTGAAGATGAATGTCTTATAATCAGGATTATGTTGAGCTAAATCTGTCCTCCATAAACAACCAAAACCCTGTTCCAGTAGCCCACAAAATGCGGGTAGGGAAGCTTTACCAAACTTTCGGTATTTATTTATAATTTACTATATATCAAAAAGTAAAAGGAGTTACTAATTATGCTGCTGCAATACTCGAACGCAGAAACAGCTGTTTTTAATCAATTATAGATTTAATATAATTAGGCCTTACTTTAAAAAAACCACCCAACAGCGAGTTTAATACGCTTAAAAGCTAATTATTAAGGTTTAAAAGTCACACATGCCTCGGCCGATAAACACAATCGATTTACGTGTGGCTATCTGGCTTGCTGCAATACCCAAACGCAAACCGGCAATATTCAATTATCTAAATTTGCTTCCAGCCTCTTTTTAGTTATTACTGCTACCGGTTTTGTCATCGTTATTAATGATGCGCTTGTTTTTTTTAATATCGCTGCTTAGCCCTCCAAATTTGTAATTCAGGCTAAGGTTGAAAGCGCGGTAATAGTCGTTGCTGGTGTTGGACTGGTAAAACTGACCAGTACTGCTGTACTGGGTGAAAGCATATCTTTTTTGCCATGGGTTTCTAAGCGTTGCCGTAATAGTGAACTTTTTATCCAGTAAACTTTTTGCTGCACTGAACGCGGAATAAGCATAGTCCCTGGAGCTGCCTTGCAGCGTTATATACCTGCGGTTATACCCACCGTTCAGGCTCAGTTGCCAGGTGGACGGCTTATAACTTAAGCTGCTAAATGTATTGGTACGCGGTCCGCTGTTATGATAAAATACGCCACCGTCATACCCACTAATCCACACATAAAATATACCGGTGTTTAAAGTGAAGTTTACTTTTTTGCCAATTGGTAGGTTCTCATTAAAATCAATTGAAATAGGCGTTTAGTTGATAATCATTTTATAGGTGTGTGGTGGCTTTTCTACCATTCTGACCATAAGGTTTTCAAAAATGCCTTCTTTCATCTTGTGGCGGTTGAAGCGGTAA
>JAABVA010001215.1_pt1 | contig 28319 bp, 24 predicted proteins | sample 5560331 | NCBI WGS metagenome assembly JAABVA01 (sample SAMN12812661, study PRJNA571458) | rock metagenome | isolation source: Antarctica rocks | place: Antarctica: Victoria Land, Mt New Zealand sud | collected 2016-01-07 | reverse complement strand
GAGCGGCTGGAACACTTCAGCGCTGCCGCGCATTGAACCCGGCATGACCTCCATCGCGATCATCGGAGCAGGAGCAGGACTCGGGGCAGCCGTGGCGCGGCGCTTCGGCGCGGAGGGCTTCACCGTCGGCCTCATCTCCCGCCACCAGGGGCGACTGGACGCCCTCGCCGATGAGTTGACCAAGGTCGGCGTGCAGGCCGAGGGCTTCACCGCTGACGTGCGCAACCCGTCGTCCATCGCCGAGGCACTGGAGCGGGTGACCGAGACCCTCGGTCCGATCGAGGTGCTTCAGTACAGCCCGCTGCCCCAGAAGGACTTCATGCGTCCGGTGTGGAGACCACACCCGCCGACCTCGTCGGCCCGGTCGAGTTCTCCATCTACGGACCGGTCGCCGCTGTGCACCAGGTGGTGCCGGGCATGCGCTTCCTCGGCGAGAACCGCGGAACCATCCTGTTCGTCAACGGTGGGTCCGCGGTCAAGCCCGGCCGCGACGTCACCGGCACCTCCGTCGCGTTCGCCGGGCAGGCCGCCTACGCGCAGCTGCTCAACGAAGTCCTCGGCGAGGAGGGCATCCAGGTTTCCCAGCTGATCATCGGCGGCCGCATCATCACCGGGGACGCCGAGAAGGACCCCGACGTGCTGGCCGGACACCTGTGGGACCTGCACACCAAGCGCGACGGCTTCCACCACCAGATCGGCGCCGACTGACCAGCACGACCTGCGACCCCGAGGAGACAATGCATGACCGCCACAACCTGGTTCATCACCGGAACGTCCCGCGGGTTCGGCCGGGAGTGGGCGCTGGCCGCCCTGGAGCGCGGCGACTCCGTGGTCGCCACCGCTCGCGACGCCGCCAGCCTGGATGCCCTCGTCGCTGCGCACGGGAACGCAGTGCTGCCGATCTCCCTGGACGTCACCGACCGCGACGCTGTCTTTGCCGCCGTCGCGCGGGCACACGAGCACTTCGGTCGGCTCGACGTCGTGGTGAACAACGCCGGTTACGGCCAGTTCGGCATGGTCGAGGAGCTCAGCGAATCCGAGTCCCGGGAGCAGATCGAGACCAACCTGTTCGGGGCGCTCTGGGTGACCCAGGCGGCGCTGCCGTTCCTGCGCGCCCAGGGCAGCGGCCACTTCCTGCAGGTGTCCTCTATCGGCGGGGTCTCGGCGTTCCCGACGGTGGGCATCTATCACGCGTCGAAGTGGGCGCTGGAGGGGTTGAGCCAGTCGCTCGCGCAGGAGGTTGCCGGCTTCGGCATCAAGGTCACCCTGATCGAGCCCGGTGGGTACTCCACCGACTGGGGCGGCAGCTCGGCCAAGCACGCCACCGCGCTGCCCGCCTACGACGAGGTCCGGGAGCAGGCAGCCAACCGGCCCAGCCGACGCGGCACCCCCGGTGACCCGGTTGCGACCAGGGACGCCGTGCTGACCCTGGTGGACTCCGACGATCCGCCGCTGCGGGTGTTCTTCGGTGCGGCGCCGCTGGACATCGTCACCGCCGACTACGAGTCCCGGCTCGAGACCTGGAACCAGTGGCAGTCGCTCTCCGTCGCCGCGCATGGCGGGCAGGAGTGAGCTACCGCGCCTGACAATGCCGTGCCCGACGTGCAAATGCAGCGGGATTGGTGTCAGTACCGTCGCGCAGTGATGTAGGGCATGGTCGACATCGGACTCACCTTGACTGGTTGACCCTCGGTCAACGCATGAACGACGTTGCCGTTACCTGCGTAGATTCCGACGTGGGTGATCGGGCTGTAGAAGAACACCAGGTCGCCTGGTTGCAGCGCATCTCGGGACACTGGTGCGCCGGAACCGGCCTGGGCTCCAGCGGTGCGCGGAATGGCGAGCCCGGACTGCCGGAACGACCAGGAAGTGAGCCCGGAACAATCAAAGCGGTCCGGCCCTGCGGCCCCCCACGAATACGCAGACCCCAACTTCCCCATCGCGAACTGCAGAGCACGGGTGCCGACAGAGCTGCCGGGGGCAGGCGCCGGCATCGCGGAACTTGCCGGCGCGGTGTCTGGTGGCGCCGGAGCGGCCGGAGCGGCCGGAGCGGCCGGGGTGACCGGGACGGCCGGGGCGGCCGGGGCGACAGGTGACACGAAGTCCACGGGAGTGAGGGAACCCGCGTAGCTGGCCTTCTGAGCCTGGGTCAGCGTGGCGTACTGGGCGCGGACAGCCTTGATCTGAGTAGCCAGCTCGCCCTGCTTCGACTGCAGGGTGGCTTCCTCACCCGCGGCCGCCGCAGCGGAAGCTTGCGCTGCGGCGGCAGCCGTAGCAGCCGCCGTCTTGGCGACGACCGCGTCCGCAGCGGCAGCGGTGAACGCCTGCACGCGTGCGGTGGTGTCCGTAGCCAGCAGGTCCAGGCCCGACATCCGGTCGATGAGATCCTGTGGAGACTGACTTATCAACACTGCGGACAACCGGTTCAGCCGAGCCCCTTGATAGGAGGCGGCGGTAAGAGCGTCAACGGTGCCCCGGAACTGCTCCTGCTTGACCTGTGCGGCGCGTAACGCCGTATCAGCGATGGCGATCTTGCTCTCGGCGTTTGCCTGTTCCGCCTGCGCCGCGACCAAAGCTGACTGGGCACCAAGCAGCTGCTCGTTGACCACCTCGGCCTGGTGACCCAATTCGGCTAAGCGCTGCTCCGCCTCAGAAGCAGTAGGCGAGGGCTGCGGATCGGCTGTAGCCGGGGCAGCGAAAGCTGCACCAATACCAGCGACCACCAGACCCACCGCAACAAGACCACGTACCTGACACTTCACACGTATTGACGTCACCGGGGCGCTTATTCTCCTTGTTCCCCAACCGCCTACCGGGTTAGCTGACGGGTTCGGGCACGGAACAAGGCAGCCCTACATCGCCTACCGTTCGCGTAGGCAACGACTCACCCCAAAGGTAACGTGGGTTCCCGATTCAACGCGTCACCACGTCGACTCGGCGGTGACCAGCGGCGCCATCACCCTTGAGACAGCAGACATCCAACTTGGTCTCGAACAGGTTACAGCCCACCCCGGCCGCCTGAGCAAGAGCGAAGTCACATGTCACGGCGTGGCACGCCGCAGTACGGTTGAACCGGTGACCGAGCACTACACGTTGAGACCGGCGCCGGGAATGCGCGAGCGGGTCAGTGAGCGGGCACACCGTGTTGGTCTTGCCGGACGCACCCTTGCCCAGCGCTACCTCGAAGAGGGGCTGCGACACGACGCCCACCCACTGATCCAGTTTCTCGATGGACCGGACGCGGTCGCGGACCGCCCGGACCTCGTCGGCCTCGGCGACCGGGCCCTTCTTGAGACCGCAACCAACGAACTCCGCGCGGTGGTGACGAACAACGTCAAGGACTTCCGTCTACTCGTCTCCGAGCGGCTCGCCCGCGGTCAAGCACTCAGCGGCTTATCCCTATCCGGGCGACGCGCTGCGTTCGAGTCCGAGGATCAGGTTCAGGGCCGTGTCGACCTGGTCCGTGTTCTCCGGGGTAACCCATCCGATCCGGTGTATGAGCCGCGAGCGGACCAACGGCTCTGACTGCTCTGCAGACGGCGCGGCTCGCCCGCTCGATGCCGGCGGCGGGCCCGATCTCGACACGGAGCGCCGACGGAGCCAACGAGTTGGACAGGGGGACGACGACGATCAGTTCTCCCGGCGCGCCCGTGCTCAGTTCGTCGACGGAGACGACGATCGCGGGACGAGCCTTGCCCGGCTCACCGGAACGTCCCGCTGCAGTTCGCCATGTCGATCACAGCGCTCAGCCAGGGACACGCGGCGGGCCCCTCGAGGACGCGGCTGCTGACGAGGCTCCCTCTGAACATACCGGTAGGCGGTGGAAGCCGTAGCGCCGCTGAGCGGGTCGATAACGACCGGTTGCTCAACTGTTCTCGGGGAACCCGAGGTTGAGCCCACCGTGGCTGGGGTCGAGCCAGCGGGTGGTGACGACTTTGCCGCGGGTGAAGAACTGCACGCCCTCGATGCCGTGGGCGTGGCTGTCGCCGAACAGCGAGTTCTTCCACCCGCCGAAGGAGTAGTAGGCCATCGGTACGGGAATGGGCACGTTGATGCCGATCATCCCGACCTCGACCTCGTTCTGGAATCGCCGCGCGGCCCCACCGTCGTTGGTGAAGATGGCGGTGCCGTTGCCGTAGGGGTTGGCGTTGACGAGCTCCACCGCGTCGTCGTAGGTGACCACCCGCAGCACGGAGAGCACGGGCCCGAAGATCTCGTCGGTGTAGATCGACATCTCCGGCGTGACGTGGTCGAACAGGGTAGGCCCCAACCAGAAGCCGTCCGAGACGTCGCCACCCTGGGCTGTGACCTCGCGGCCGTCCACCATCAGCATGGCACCGGCGGACTCGCCGGCGTCGACGTAGGAGGCGACCCGGTCTCGGTGAGCCTGGGTGACGAGCGGGCCCATGTCTGCCTCCCCGGTGCCGTCACCGGTGACCAGCGTGCCCGCCCGCGCGGCGATCTTGGCCACGAGCTCGTCTCCGACGCCGCCCACCGCGACGACAGCGGAGATGGCCATGCAGCGCTCCCCGGCCGAGCCGAAACCGGCGTTGACGGCGGCGTCCGCGGCGAGGTCGAGGTCGGCGTCGGGCAGGACCACCATGTGGTTCTTCGCTCCGCCCAGGGCCTGCACCCGCTTGCCGTTGGCGGTGCCGGTCTCGTAGACATAACGCGCGACAGGGGTGGACCCGACGAACGAGACGGCCTTGATGTCGGGGTTGGTGAGGAGCTCGTCGACGGCAACCTTGTCGCCCTGCACGACGTTGAACACACCGGGTGGCAGGTCCGCTTCCTCCCACAGCCGGGCCATCCACAGCGCAGCCGAGGGATCTTTCTCGCTGGGCTTGAGCACCACGGTGTTGCCCGCGGCGATCGCGACGGGGAAGAACCACATGGGGACCATGACCGGGAAGTTGAACGGGCTGATGATGGCGACCGGGCCCACGGGCGCCCGGATGGAGAAGACGTCGACCTTGGTCGAGGCGTTCTCGGTGAAGCCGCCCTTGAGCAGCTGCGGGATGCCGCACGCGAACTCGACGACCTCTTGGCCGCGGCTGACCTCGCCGAGGGCGTCGGAGACGACCTTGCCGTGCTCGGCGGTGACGATCTGGGCCAGCTCGCCCTTGCGGGCGTTGAGCAGCTCGCGGAACGCGAACATCACCTGGGTGCGCTTGGCGAGCGAGGTGTCCCGCCACGCGGGGAAGGCCGCGGTGGCCGCGGTGACGGCGGCCCTCGCGTCCTCGGCCGACGCCAGACAGACCTCTCCGGTGACCGCCCCCCTGGCCGGGTTGGTGACCGGGGAAGTGGTTGACCCCGTCCCCGCGGTGGGCTTGCCGTTGATCCAGTGCTCGATCAGGGTGGTCATCTCGGTCCTCCGGTCGGCTGGGTGCGCAGGGTGGTGGTCATGACAACCGCTCGCTGGGCTGCAGGAACAGCCGCTGGGTGGCCTTGCGGCTGTCGTAGACCTCGCGGGCGGCGCGGGTGGAGTCCAAGGTGGACGTCGCGCTGACCGGAACGTCCCACCACGAGTGGCTGTCGGGGGCGTCGACGAGTGGGTCGGTCTCGACATGGACGACGGTGCTGCGGTCGCCAGCCTTCGCTGCCTGCACGGCCTGGCGCAGCCCGTCGGCGCCGGCAGCGCGGAGGACGTCGACGCCGAGGCTGGCGGCGTTGGCGGCGAGGTCCACGGGCAGCACGTCCCCGTTGAGGCGGCCGTCGGCCGAGCGGTACCGGTATCGGGTGCCGAACCGCTGCGAACCGAGCTGCTCCGAGAGCGCACCGATGGAGGCAAAGCCGTGGTTCTGCACGAGGATCACAATGACCTTGATGCCTTCCTGGACGGCCGTGACGAGCTCGCTGGCCATCATCAGGTAGGAGCCGTCGCCGACCATGACGAAGACGTCGCGGTCAGGGCAGGCCATGCGCACGCCGAGCCCCCCGGCGACCTCGTAGCCCATGCAGGAGTAGCCGTACTCGACGTGGTAGCCCTTGGGGTCGCGGGTGCGCCACATCTTGTGCAGGTCACCGGGCATGGACCCGGCGGCGCAGACCACGACGTCACGAGCTTCGGCGACGTCGTTGACGATGCCGATGACCTCGCTCTGGGTGAGCAACCCGCCCGCCCGGGCGGGCGGCACCTCGGGTCGGCACGCCGCATCGACGGTCGCTTCCCACTCAGCCGCGAGCCGGGCGGTGCGGTCGCGATAGGCCTGCTCCACGCCCCACCCCGCCAGTTCGGTGGTGAGCGCGGTCAGGGTCTCCCTGGCGTCGCCGACGACTCCGACCGCGGACTGCTTGACCGCGTCCAGGCCCGCGACGTTGACGTTGACGAAGCGGACGCCCGGCGCGGCGAAGGCGGTGCGGCTGGCGGTGGTGAAGTCGCCGTACCGGGTGCCGATGCCGATGACGACGTCGGCCTCGGCGGCCAGCGCGTTCGCCGCGGTGGTCCCGGTGGAGCCGATGGCGCCGACGGACTGCGGGTGGTCGAACGGCAACGCGCCCTTGCCCGCCTGACTCTGCCCGACGGGGATCCCGGTGGACTCGGCGAAGACCGCGAGGGCGTCGGTTGCGCACGAGTAGATGACCCCGCCCCCGGCGACGACCAGCGGGCTGCGTGCGCTGCGGATCACCTCGACGGCGCGGGCCAGCGCGGCCCGCTCGGGCAGCGGACGGGCGACGTGCCAGGTCCGCTCGGCGAACAGCGTCACCGGCCAGTCGTGGGCCTGGGTCTGTACGTCCTGGGGGATCGCGATCGTCACCGCGCCGGTTTCGACGGGGTCGGTGAGCACCCGCATGGCCGCGAGGAGCGCGGCGGGCAGCTGCTCGGGCCGCCACACCCGGTCGAAGTATCGGGAGACCGGCCGGAAGGCGTCGTTGACGGTGACGTCGCCGGAGTGGGGGACCTCGAGTTCCTGCAGCAGCGGGGAGGCCGAGCGGTCGGCGAAGGTGTCCGCGGGCAGCAGCAGGACAGGCAGCCGGTTGATCGTGGCCAGGGCAGCGCCGGTGATCATGTTGGTCGCGCCGGGGCCGACGCTGGTGGAGACGGCCCACGTCTGCAACCGGTTGCGCATGCGGGCGTAGGCGACGGCGGTGTGGACCATGGCCTGCTCGTTGCGCCCGAGCACGTAGGGCAGGGCGCCGGGCTCGTCGATCTCGGCCTGCAGCAGGGCCTGACCCAGCCCAGCGACGTTGCCGTGGCCGAAGATGCCGAGGCATCCAGCGAACAGGCGCTGCCGCTCGCCGTCGCGTTCGGTCCACTGCGCGGCGAGGAACCGCACCACGGCCTGGGCGACGGTGAGCGCCACGGTGTGCGGGTGGGTCACGGGGTTGTCCGCTCGGGCACGGGCAACCGGGCGTCGACGTCCTGGCCGGCCCAGGTGTCACGGATCCAGGCGTGCGAGGGGTCGTCCACGATCCGCCAGGCGCGTTCAGCGCCGGGTCCGGCCATCACGTTGAGGTAGTACATGTCGTAGCCGGGGGCGGCGATGGACGGCCCGTGCCAGCCGTGGGGCACCAGGACGACGTCGCCGGTACCGACCTGCACCAGTAGATCCAGGGGGCGTTCGGCGGTGCCGTAACCGCGGTGGTAGCCGAAGCCGGGGCCGGCGGGTCCGTCAGCGATCTCGAAGTAGTAGATCTCCTCGAGCTGGGACTCCTCCGCGGAGGTGCGGTCGTGCTTGTGCGGCGGGTAGGAGCTCCAGTTACCGCCGGGGGTGATGACCTCGCAGGCGATGATCGCGGCGGCCTCGAAGACGCCGACGGTGCCAAAGTTGTGCACCTGCCTGCTGCACTGCCCGGCCCCGCGCAGTTCGACGGGCACATCGGCCGCCGGACCGTAGCGGAACGGTAGGTCGCTTCCCGCGCGAGCGCTGCACAGCGCGAAGCGGCCACCGGCGTCGGAGTCGACCGCGGCAATGGACCGGCGCCCGACGTAGGCGAAGTCGCTGGGGCCGTGGAACACCGACCCCCTCCCAGCGAGCTCATGGGTCTGCTCGCCGACCTGCACCCGGCACGACCCCGCCAGCGGGACCACGAGGACCTCGTCTGGCCCGGTGTCGATGGTGTGTGCGCCGCCGGCGGGAAGGGTGAGTACCCGCAGGCCCGAGTGCCCCCATCCGGCCGTGTCCGGGGTGACCACGACGTCGAAGGTGACATTGCCGGCCGTGCCCGCGGGCAGGTGCAGATTGTGCCCGCTCATCAACGCACCAGGGAGACGGCGGCGTCGACAGCCTTGGCCACGTCGTCGTCCCCGGGGTAGAGCAGGGTGCGGCCGACCACGAGCCCGCGGACCGAGGGCAGCGACAGGGCGTGCTGCCAGGAGGCGTAGGCACCCTCGGCGCCGTTCTCGGGGTCTCCGCCGAGCAGCAGGGTCGGCAGCGTGGTGGCCGCCATTACCCGCTCCATGTCCTCGACCACCGGCAGCTTCATCCAGGTATATGCCGAGGTGGCGCCGAATCCCTGGGCGACGTGGATCGACCGAATGACCGCTTCCGGGCTGAGGTCGTTGACCACCGTGCCGCCGACCCGCGCGGACCAGAAGGGCTCGACCATGGCTACCAGCCCGGCACGGGCCAGCCCGGTGACCGCATCCGCGCACGCGTGCATGGTGGCGAGGCTGTCCGGCTCGTCGAGCGCGATGCGACACAACATCTTCGCCCCGTTGACGCCGGCCTCGAGCGCGCCGCGCACGTCGTAGGCGGTCATCCGGTCGTCGAGCTCGAACGACGCGCCCTGCAGGCCGCCGCGGTTCATCGACGCAAACACGACCTTGTCCTCGAGCGCACCCAGCAGCAGCAGGTCCTCGGCGATGTCCGCGGTGGCCAGCAGCCCGTCGACACCACGCCGGGCCAGCGCCACCTGCAGCCGGTCGAGCAACTCGACCCGGCTGGCCATCGCCTCCGGCCGCGACCCGGCACCGAGGGCGTTGCGGGCGGGGTGGTCTGCGGCGATCACCATCAACCGGCCGTCCCCACGGGTGGTGGAGCGGCGGGTCCGGGCGCGCCACGCCCTGGCGATGGCGCCGGGGTCGGCAGCGCGGATCTCGGTGACCTCGGCGTAGCTGCGGGCGAGCGGGGGCTTGGTGGCCGTGTCAAGCATGGGTCACCTCCTGCGCAGCGGGTGCGGGATGCCGGGCGAGCAGCGCGGTGACCTCGTCGGACGTGGGCATGGCGGTCGAACACTCGAGGCGGGACGCGACGAGCGCGCCCGCGGCGTTGGCGCGGGAGAGCACCTCGGCCAGCGGCCACCCCGCAAGCAGGCCGTGGCACAGCGACCCACCGAAGCTGTCACCGGCGCCGAGCCCATTGACCACCTCGACCGGGGTGGGTGGGACGACCACGGATTCGTGCCTGGTCCGGCCGAGCACACCTCGTGGCCCCTGCTTGACCACCGCGAGCGCCACGCCCATGTCGAGCAGGGCGTCAGCGGCACGTTCGGGGTCAGACTCACCGGTGGCCACCTCGCACTCCTCGCGGTTGCCGACCGCCACGCTCACCTGACCCAGCGCGCGGCGCACCTGTTCACCGGCCGCCGCCGCGGACTCCCAGAACACCGGCCGATAGTCGAGGTCGAGGACGGTGTGGCGCACCCGGCCGCGGGCTTCCCAGGCCGTGAAGTGAGCGCAGCGGCTCGGCTCCTCGCTGAGGCCGGTCACGGTGGACCAGTACACGCCCGCTCGGCGCACCGCGTCGAGGTCCAGATCGTCCGACCGTACCTGCAGGTCGGGTGCGGTGGGCCGGCGGTAGAAGTAGATCGGGAAGTCGTCGGGCGGAAACATCTCGCAGAACGTCACCGGCGTCTGGTGGGCATCGTCGACGACCACGTGCGAGTCGTCCACCCCGAGCTCGCGCAACGCCCGACGCACGAAGCGCCCGAACGGGTCTGCCCCCACCCCGGTGATCAGTGCCGACCGACGGCCGAGCCGGGCAGCGGCGACCGCGACGTTGGCGGCGCTGCCACCGAGGAAGCGTCCGAAGGTGTCGACGTTCTCCAGGGCCACGCCGGTCCGCAAGGGGTACAGGTCGACACCGCTGCGCCCGAAGGCCAGCACCTCCGGTGCCCGAGCCCCACCAGGCCCCGTGCTCGCGATCATCTGCCAACCACCTCTCGCCGGTCCGGGGGCGACGTCCGCGCGCCACCGCGCCCCGGCTCGACTGTGCGCGCCCTGGCTCAACTGTGTCGCGGACCCTCGGATATGTCAAGACATTATGACTATAGGAGGGTGGTTCCCGGCCGTGTCTGTCAGGATGAGTTGTCGACAGGACATGTAGGGTGAGCTGACCGGAAGCTGAAGGAACCCACGTGTCGACACCTAGCCTTGACCTCGATCGGACGAGTCCGGTTCCGCTGTACTTCCAACTGGCTCAAGCAATCGAGCGCGCGATCGCGGACGGAACGATCCCCCCCGGTTCACGGCTGGAGAACGAGATCGCACTGGGCCACCGGCTCAACCTGTCCCGGCCGACCACGCGCCGCGCCCTCCAGGAGCTCGTGGACAAGGGCCTGCTGGTGCGCAAGCGGGGGGTCGGTACCCAGGTCGTGCAGTCGTCAGTCCACCGCCCAGTCGCGCTGACCAGCCTGTTCGACGACCTGGTTCGGGCAGGCGAGCGGCCCTCGACCGAGGTGCTCTCCTACCGGCTGGGCTCAGCCACTCCCGAGATCGCCGAGCTGCTCTCGCTGCGCCCGGGGGAGCAGGTGCTGACCCTGCGGCGGTTGCGCAGCGCCAGCGGCGAGCCCCTCGCGGTCATGCGCAACCACGTTCCCGCCGCGCTTGCGCCAACGGAGGCAGAGCTCACCGAGCACGGGCTGTACCACTACCTGCGATCCCGGGGGATCAATCTCCGCGTGGCACGCCAACGCATCGGCGCCCGGTTGGCCTCCACGGAGGAGGCTGCGCTGCTGCACGAGAAGCCGCGCGCCGCGCTGCTGACTGTGGAGCGCACGGCCTTCGATGACTCGGGTGCTGTGGTCGAGCACGGAATGCACGCCTATCGCGCCTCCCGCTACACCTTCGAGACCACGCTCGTCGACCGTTGAGCGGGCGGCTGTGCTGGACGGGCTCACCGGGCCGGTTCCTCCGCTCCTGCGGTACGCGTCCTGGCGGTGGACTACGTCCAGCACGGTCACCGTGACACGCTTTCGGGCAGCGTCTCGGCCAGTCGACGTCGCGACGAAGGGGAGATGATCAGGTCGTAGCGGTCCGGGGCAACGAGTCACGCCGTTGAAGCGCGGCGGCGGCGCTCCATGGCGGCCGCCAGGTCGGCCTCGGACTCACCCAGGATCGAAGTCGACATGGTCACAAGTATCGCGCGGCCGCACCAGCGCGCGCGCTGACGCGAGTGCTGTCAGGGCGCCCTCCGCACCTGGACGGTGGGGTAGAAGGCGACGTGGTTCTTGATGCGCCGCGCCAGGGGGGAGGGGTGGCGGTAAGTCCAGGCCGCGTTCCGCACCGAGGCGCCTCCGGCCTCGACAGTAAAGTAGGTGGCCATCCCCTTCCAGGGGCACAGCGACTTCATCCTCGTCTTGACGAGCGCACCGTGGCGCACCGAATCCGGGGGGAAGTAGTGGTTTCCCTCGACCACCACCGTCGCCTCGCTACGGGCGATGACCTCCCCGCCGAGCACTGCCTCCATCATGTGGGCTCCTTCTGGTCGGGTTCATCGTGCGCAGGACCGCGGCCTGGTAGCCGCAGGCATCGAAGACCAGAACCCGGCGGCGAGGCCTGCGGCTTCCGACCGGACATCACACCCCGGGGTCCCACCCGGCAACGGGGGCGACCGTCCGCCAGTGCGCGGGGCACCTGGTGGTCAGCGACAGCGACGCCACCGCATCGGCTTTCCGGGCGTCACCAGCACCGGGAGGGGTCCGGTCTGGCCCACAGTGATGACCGCAAAGAAGCGAAAGCAGGCCACACGCATGGTCGCCGCCGGATGCCTCGTGACACTGCCGCCGGGTCGGGGAGGCCGGGGGTTGCATCCTCGGTTGGCTCTTCGTAGAGGTCGACAGCTTCGTTGGTGGCCACGCCTGCCGACCGTGTGCAGCCAAAGGTCCCGTAGACGCAGCGGGACATGCCCGGGCGGGTCGGCGACGTTGCGGAGGTACCGTCGGGGTACGAGGCGCAATCTCCAAGCCCGAAATCCTATCCCTCGAGCCTCTGACCACGCCTTTCGTGGTGCCCCTAGCAGGATTCGAACCTGCGACACACGGTTTAGGAAACCGATGCTCTATCCCCTGAGCTATAGAGGCGCGAGGCACCGGGCCCCGGTGCGCGCAGTTCGGCCGGGGCCGTCGAGCGTGCGCCGACAGCGTAGCGGGCTGGGTTGCGTGGGTCGGGCCGGCGAACGCTCACGCCTACCGGAAGCGGCGAGCCAGCCGGGGAAAGTACTCGGCGAGGTCCTCCGGTTCGTCGCTGAGCTGGGTGCCGACGGGCTCGCCGTCGGGCCGCGAGGCGACCGCCCGGTCCGGGTAAACCTGCTCCAGGTGGCGGCCGCTGTGCCCGGCGTACACCTCGGCGGGCACCCCGGCCCAGCGCTCGGCCACACCCAGATCGTCGGGGTTCACGTCGACGTCGATGTCCGCGAGCGCCTCGGGGTCCGCCAGCACCTGGTGGTAGGTGTGGCTGCCCAGGCTGACGACCCACGAGCGGGCGTCGGTGAACGAGTCGTCACCGCAGTTGCCGAAGATGAGGTCGGCCGCACCCCAGATCGTCCACGAATACAGGGCGTGGTTGGCCTCCACCAGCATCCGGTCGAACTCCACCACTTCGTGCACGTCCAGCGACGATAGCCGCGTGTGCAGCGTCTCCACGTGTGCGTCGAGGTTGCCGCCGGCCTCGACCCGTGTCTCGTCGATGATCCGCCAGAACTCCTGGGTGTCCACGCCGCCGATCCTGCCGCACCACGTCTGGTGGGATGGGCCGATGACCACCCTCGCGACCCGCACCGTCGGTGACTCCGGGCCGCGCGTGGTGTTCCTGCACGGCCTGTTCGGCCAGGGCCGCAACTTCGCCACCATCGCCACCCGCCTGGCCGAGCACGGTTACCGGGTGAGCACCGTCGACCTGCCCAACCACGGCCACTCGCCGTGGACAGCCACGCAGGACTACGGGGACATGGCCGAACTCGTCGCCAGCGTGCTCATCGACTGGGAGCAGTCGGTCGTCCTCATCGGGCACTCGATGGGCGGCAAGGTGGCGATGACCCTGGCCCTGCGCCGGCCCGAACTGTGCTCGGCCCTGGTGGTGGTGGACATCGCGCCGGTCGACTACCCGGCCGAGCGGCCCGGCTCACCGTTCGCTCGCTACCTCACCGCCATGCAGGCCATCGACACCGCCACGCTGAGCTCCCGCGCGCAGGCCGACGCGGCGCTGGTCGACACCGAACCGGACCCTCGGGTGCGCGGCTTCCTGCTGCAGAGCCTGGTCCGGGACGGTGTCGGCGGCTGGCGCTGGCGGCTGAACCTCGACGTGCTGGCCGCGCACCTCGGCGGACTCGTCGGCTTCCCCACCCCACCCGCCGGGGCGCACTTCGACGGCCCGGTCCTATGGGTCGCCGGAGCAGAATCGGGTTACGTGCGCGATGTCGACCGCCCGCCCATGACGGCCCTGTTCCCGCACACCCGCCTCGTGCGGATCAAGGGCGCCGGGCACTGGGTGCACTCCGAGCAGCCCGCGGTGTTTCTGGCGGCAGTCACCCGCTTCCTCGACGAGCTGCGCTGAGCGCGGCCGCTCGTCCGGTACGCAGCCCGGCGACCTCGTACCGTGCGCGGGATGGAGCGCTCGCTGGCCTTCGACCTACTGCCCGACGAGCGGCTGCGCGGCACCGTCGACGTCTTGGTCCGCCTGGTGGAGGCCGCCGGTGCAGCCGTGATCTTCGTCGGCGCTGTGGTTGCCGTGGTGCATTTCGTGCGCGTGCTGCCCCGCCGCAACGCCGACGCCTTCGTACCGGTGCGCCTGTCACTCGGCCGGTTCCTGGCGCTCGGGCTCGAGTTCCAGCTGGCCAGCGATGTGCTGCGCACCGCGATCGCCCCGAGCTTCGACGAGCTGGGCAAGCTCGCCGCCGTGGCGGCCATCCGGACCGCTCTGAACTACTTCCTGGCCAGGGAGATTCGTGAGGAACAGCGCGTGCTGGCGGAGGCGAAGGCAACCGCGCGCAGCTCGGACCCATGAGCAGTGTGGTGGCGGTGCTGGCGCCCGTCGTGCTGCTGGTGGCGCTGTTGCTCGGTGCGGCGACCCTGATGAGCACCGGCCAGCCGCGGGTGGCGCTACCGGTGTTCTTCGACCTGCTGGTGGTGGCCGGGCTCCTGCGGCTGAGCGCAACGGCGTCCTGGCAGGCCATCGGCTCGGTGGCGGTGGTGGTTCTGATTCGCAAGCTGGCGGCGTCAGGCATCACCCGAGCCGGGAACGCGCGGGCCGGGGCGCGGCGGTAGGACGCCACCGGCATCGCGTCGCCGACAACGTGTGACACACTGACCTCTTCGGGATGGCTCGCGGACCTCGCTACGATGGCTCGCGCCGCGCCGCGCGCAGCTTCGGGGGCTCGGAGATGACCGCACACGCCGATCCATCCTCAGCTGGCCCGCCGCGGAGCCCGATCGTCGGTGTCGTGATGCTGTGCGTGGTGGTCGGCGTGGGCGCACTGCTCGCCTTCTTCGCGCTGGCCTCACCAACACCCGCGGCGCCGGATGCAACCGCGACGACCACCGCTGCGGGATCCACTACGGCCACCGACGTGCTCATCGGTAGTGCCGCACCAGGTACGGCGCTCGCCGCGCTGGGCGCCCTCGACGTGAAAGGGCGAGGGCCGAAGACGGGCTACGACCGCGGGCAGTTCGGCCAGCAGTGGGCAGACGTCGACCGCAACGGATGTGACACCCGTAACGACATCCTGGTGCGCGATCTCACCGCTGCGCAGATCAAGCCGGGCACCCGAGGCTGCCTCGTGCTCAGCGGCACCCTGGCCGACCCGTACACGGCGACGTCGCTGGCGTTCGTGCGCGGCGCGAGCACCAGCGAGGCTCTGCAGGTCGACCACGTGGTCGCGCTCTCGGACGCGTGGCAGAAGGGTGCGCAGGGATGGGACGAGCCGACTCGGACGGCATTCGCGAACGATCCGTTGAACCTCCTGGCGGTGGACGGCCCCACCAACCAGGCCAAGGGCGACGGTGACGCGGCGACGTGGCTGCCACCGAACTCCGCGTACCGCTGCGACTACGTGGCCCGCCAGGTGTCCGTCAAGGCGAAGTACCGCGCGTGGGTCACCGCGGCCGAGCGCACCGCGATCGCCGGCGTCCTGGCCACCTGCCCGAACCAGGCGCCCACCTCAGCTGCCGACGCTCAGGGTCAGCTCGCCGAGCGGCAGGCCGCGCAGGTCACTGCCGACCAGCAGGCTGACCAGGCGGCCAAGCAGGCGACCACCCCAGCCGCGCCGCCCTCGCGTCCAGCGGAGACCAACCCCGCCCCTGCACCGGCGGCCACGCCTGCCCCGGCGGCCACGCCTGCCCCGGCGGCGACGCCGGCGTCGCCGCAGTTCGTCAGTCCTGGGGCCTTCTGCTCGACGGTGGGCGCTCGCGGGGTCAGCGCCCAGGGCACACCGATGATGTGCAGTACTACGGCCACCGACAGCCGGACCCGCTGGCGGGCTGCTCGCTGACCCCCGGTTCCGACTCGTCGGCCACGCTCGATCGGGGCAGGACAGCGCCCGATCAGGGCAGGGCAGCGCCCTGGGCGACCAGCTCGCCACCGCGCTCGTAGTCGTCGTCGCTGCGGTGGGTGAGCACACCCACGGTCACCCCGCCGCGGCCGTACCAGACGGTGAACGCGCCGTCGTCGTGGTCGACCAGCCGAGCAGTGTCGTAGCCGTCGCCCCACGCTGCGTACTTCAGGGTGCGCTCGCCGATGTCCGACCAGAAGCCGGGCACCGCGTCCCAGCTGGCAGCACCGCCGGCCGCCCCGGTGCCCGCGACCGTGCCCATGGCGTCGGCCTCCCCCCAGTGCTCCACCACGAGGTGTCGACCGGCCACCGGGTTGTGCGCCAGGGCCACGTCACCGGCGGCGAACACCCCAGGCACGGCCGTGCGCATGTCCCCGTCGACGACGATCCGGCCGTCGCGCACCTCGAGCCCGGCGCTCTCGGCCAGCTGGCTCTGCGGCTTCACGCCGACCGCACTGAGCACCAGGTCGGCGGTGATCGGGTCGTGGCCGTCCAGGTGCACGGTGCGCCCCTCATCGACCGCGCTGACCTCTGCGCCGCCGACGAGGCTCACCCCCGCCTCGCGCAGCCACCCGGCCAGCCGCTCGCCCACCTTCTCGCCCAACCGTTGCGCCTGCGGCAGCCGTTCGACGGATACCTGCGTGACCTGCAGCCCGCGCGCCGCCAAGGACGCCGCCGCCTCACAACCGATGAAGCCGGAACCGACCACCACGGCGGAGCTCGCATCTTCGGCCGCCGCCCGAAGCGTCCGCGCCTGCCGCAGGCTGCGCAGCCGCAGCACCCGGGGGTCGTCACCACCGGGAACCGGCAGGGTTGACGGTTCCCCCCCAGTAGCCAGCACGAGCGACCCGTACGCCAAGTCCACGCCCGACGCGGTGGTCACGGTGCGCGCCACCAGGTCAAGGGCGACGACGGGCTCACCCAGCGCCAGCCGGATTCCGCGCGCGATGTACTCCCGGGACTCCAGCAGGGCCAGCTCGTCGTCGCCGGCGACCCCACGCAGGTAGGCCTTGGACAGTGGCGGGCGATTGTAGGGCGGGTCAGTGTCGGCGGAGAGCAGGTGCACCGGTCCGTCGCCGCCGGCCGCCCGGTACCCGATGGCCGCCGCCAGCGCGGCAGGCCCGCCGCCGACCACGACCAGTCCTCCGCGTGCTGCTGCAGTCATCATCGAACTGTAGGGACGAGTGCGCCGCCCAGCAGCATGAACAGGGGTGTCCGGGCTGACGCTCGCGTGGCGCCGGGAACAGAGCCAGCCCCTCGCACGTTAGTTGAGTTTGACAGGCTCAACTCTGGGTGATTTCCCGCCGCCCCCATGGAGAGGTTTTACTTTGCCAACTGCCTTCTGGCCAGGCGCGATGGGCCCCGGCTCCGCTGATGGCCCCTTCGGGGCAGGCACCGGGCGGCGCATCGACGTTACCCGGCTCATGACCCAGCAGACCCAGCGCGTGATGGCCGCTGCCGCTGCCTTCGCCGCCGACCGCGGACATCCCGAACTCGACTCGCTGCACCTCGTATGGGCGCTGGCCGGAGCAGACCCGACCAGGACCTACCTCACGCGCAGCGGATCCGACCCCGAGGCGTTGCGCACCGCCGTCGAGCAGCAACTGCCCAGTGCGCAGCAGGGCACAGATCCGGCTATCGCGCTCACCGGGGCGGCGCAGACCGCGCTCACCGGGGCGGCGCAGACCGCGCTCGTCGACGCCCACCGGGTCGCCCGGGCGCTGGGCTCCACCTACATCGCGCCCGAGCAGCTGCTGCTCGCGCTGACGGCCAACCCCGTCACCGCCGCCGCCCGGCTGCTCGCCAGCCACGGCGTCACCCCGCGGACCGTTCAGCAGGCCGCTGGGGATGCAGCCGACGCTCCGATGGGTGAGACCCCCACCCTCGACCAGTTCGGTACCGACCTCACCGCGCTCGCCCGCGACGGCAAGCTCGACCCGGTGATCGGCCGTGCCGAGGAGGTGGAGCAGGCCATCGAGGTGCTCAGCCGCCGCACGAAGAACAACCCGGTACTGGTGGGTGCGGCCGGTGTGGGCAAGACCGCCATCGTCGAGGGCCTGGCCCAGCGCATCGCCGACGGTGCGGTGCCGTCGACGCTCGCGGGCAAGCGCCTGGTGCAGCTCGACCTCACCGGGATGCTCGCGGGCACCAAGCACCGCGGTGACTTCGAGGAGCGGATGACCAAGGTGATCGCCGAGGTCACCGCGCACTCCGACCAGGTGGTGCTGTTCCTCGACGAGGTGCACACCGTCGTCGGCGCTGGTGCCGCCGAGGGTGCGATGGACGCCGGGCAACATCCTCAAGCCGAAGCTGGCGCGCGGTGAGCTGCACCTGATCGGTGCCACCACGCCCGAGGAGTACCGCCGCATCGAGCAGGATCCGGCCCTGGAGCGTCGTTTCCAACCCGTGCGCGTGGACGAGCCGAGCACTGATGACGCCGTCGCCATCCTGCATGGGCTGCGCGAGCGGTACTCCGAGCACCACCAGGTGCGTTTCACCGACGACGCCGTGGTGGCCGCGGTGGCGCTCTCGGCGCGGTACATCCCCGACCGGCAGCTGCCGGACAAGGCGATCGACCTGCTCGACCAGGCCGGGGCGCGGGTGCGGCTGCGCACCGAGGCGGCCAGCGGCGGGGACGCCACCGCGCAGCTCGCGCGACTCGCCACCCTCAAGGAGGAGGCCATCGCCGCTGAGGACTACGAGCGGGCGTCGGCGTTGCGCGACGAGCTGGCCACGCTGGACGTGGGTGACCACGAGGTCGCGGAGGTCACCGAAGCGGACATCGCCGACGTGGTGTTCCGTGCGACGGGTGTGCCGGCCCGGCAGCTGAGGGCGCAGGACAAGGCGCGGCTGCGGACGCTGGAGTCCGAGCTGCACCAGCGCGTGGTGGGCCAGGACGACGCCGTGGCGGCGGTCGCTCGCGCGGTGCGGCGCAGCCAGGCAGGGCTGGGCGACGCGCGGCGGCCGGTGGGCAGCTTCCTGTTCCTCGGGCCCACGGGCGTGGGCAAGACCGAGCTGGCCAAGGCGCTGGCCGCCGCGCTCTTCGGCGACGAGAAATCGATGGTGCGCCTGGACATGAGCGAGTTCAGCGAACGGCACACCGTGGCCCGGCTCGTAGGGGCGCCTCCCGGCTACGTCGGCTACGACGAGGCGGGTCAGCTCACCGAGGCGGTGCGGCGCAGGCCGTACTCGGTGCTCCTGCTGGACGAGGTGGAGAAGGCGCACCCAGAGGTGTTCAACATCCTGCTCCAGGTGCTGGACGACGGGCGGCTCACCGACGGCCAGGGTCGTACGGTCGACTTCACCAACACGGTGCTCATCATGACCAGCAACCTGGGCTCGGAGTACATCTCCAGCCGGGCGAGCACGTTGGGCTTCGTCACCGAAGATCAGCGGACGGGTGGCGGCGTACTCCGGGACAAGATCATGAAGCGGCTGAAGGAGGTCTTCCGCCCGGAGTTCCTCAACCGCATCGACGAGACGGTGGTGTTCGCCAAGCTCGAGGCACAGCAGCTGCGCAGCATCACCGAGCTGCTGTTGGTGCCCGGCCGCCGGCGGTTGTCGGCGATGGACATCACCGTCTCCCTCACCCCGGAGGCCGTGGACTGGCTGGCCGAGCGTGGACACCAGCCCGAGTTCGGGGCGCGCCCGCTGCGCCGCACGATCCAGCGCGAGGTCGACGACCGCATCGCCGACCTGCTCATCGACGACGAGCTGGCCGCGGGGGCGTCGGTGAGCATCGATGTGGTCGAAGGCGAGCTGCGGTTCACCGCGCACCCGGCGCAGGCCCTGGCCGCCTGAGCGCCGGGCAGGCCCGGCCGGGGGGCACCGGGGGCACCGGGGGGCACCGAAAACCCGCGCCCGCCGGTCAGATCGCGAACGCGTAGTTGGTCAGGGTATAGGCGCCGAACCACCCGCTGACGAGGACGACACCGACTGCCACCGCAAGCTGTGTGCTGTTGCGGCGCTTGGCCATTCCGATGGCTGTCGGCAACGTCAGCACGAAGGCGGGCAGCAGCAGGCGGGGCTTGGACGTCATCACCCCGCTGGAGGCCACCACCATGAGCGTGACGCCTGCGCCGTACATCCAGACCGGCCACGGCACCCGCAGCTTGATGGACAGCGCGAGCAGGATCAGGCTGCCCGCCAGGATCGCCGCGGCGGCCACCTCGAACGCCACCCGCCCGACCGACACCACGTCGTAGGTGTAGTTCCAGGTAGCGACCCCACCGTCGAACCCGGAGTTCCAGCCCTGGCTCTGCAGCGTGAACCAGCCGTTCCAGCTGCCGGTGCGGTAACCCACCCAGCCGAGGTAGGCCACCAGCCCGGTCGGCGCCAGCAGGCCCGCGACCCACGGCCGCCAGCCGTCGCGGCGCGCCGCCACCGCCGCCAACGCGGCGATCCCCACCACGAGCACCAAGGCGGCCGCGGTGGGGCGCACCACCCCGGCCGCCGCCGTAGCGAACCCGACCAACAGCCAGCGCCGTTCGAGCAGGCCCACCAGCGCCCACGTGGCCAGCGCACAGAACAGCGCCTCCGAGTAGGCGAGCGAGAGTACGACCCCCATGGGCGCCGCGGCCAGCAGCAACACCAGCCAGAGCCCCGCGCGGGATGACCCGGTGATGCGCGTGCCGAGCCGGGCTGTGCCCACGGCCGCGATGACCCCGAGCACCGCGTTCACCCCCACCGCGGCCTCCAGGTGGCCAACAAACGGCACGGCGAGCCGTACGGCGGCCAGCAGGGCTGAGAAGCCGGGGAAGAAGGCCAACGAGGTGCTCGGCTCCCGCAGGCCGCGGGCGTCGGTGAGGTCGGCGGACACCCCGTCGTAGCCGAACTGCGCGATGCCCAGTAGCCACTGCCCGTCCCACTTCGCCATCACCGTCGCCAGGTCCGTGGCGTGCTGCGGCGCCATCCACGCCAGCACCGCCACCCCGACCGCCCGCGCAACGAGGTACACCACTGCAGGCACGAGGACGCTGGTCCGCATCGAGTGCTGCATCCGGCGCGCGGTCCGATCCGGCTCGGCCACCTGCAGATCGGGTGAATTGAGTACCGCAGCCACGGACGGCACGCTAGTCATGCTGACCCGGAGTCGCCGAACGAGTCGTGACCAGGCGCGACCCGGATGCGCGGACGTGGAGTTCGCTTTGCTGGGCCCGTCGTGAGCGCTACCGTGCTGGACAACTCGAGGAGGGCAGCACCATGTCGCGGATGATCTTCGTCAACCTGCCGGTCAGGGACCTGTCGGCGTCCCGGGAGTTCTTCGGCAAGCTGGGCTTCGGCTTCAACGCCGACTTCTCCGACGACAGCGCCGCCTGCCTGGTCGTCGACCACAACATCTTCGTCATGCTGTTGGTGGAGAGCCGGTTCAAGGACTTCATCACCGGTGAGATCAGCGACGCCACGAAGGCCACCGAGGTGCTCACCTGCTTGTCGGTCGACAGCAAGGAGCAGGTCGACGACATGGTGGCAATGGCCGTTGCCTCGGGCGGCAAGGCATGGAAGCCGGTGATGGAGGAGGGACCCATGTACGGCGGCAGCTTCCAGGACCTCGACGGTCACGTGTGGGAGCTCATGCATATGCCGGCCGGGTAACGGCGCTCAGGCCGCAGCACGGCGTGCCACCTCACGCCCGATCGGGATCGCGGATGTCGCGGCGGGCGACGGGGCGTTGAGCACGTGCATGGTGCGCGCGGTGTGACCGAACACGAAGTCGTGCAGCAGCTTTCCGTCCCGAGTCACTGCCTGGGCGCGGATGCCCGCCTGCGCCGGGATCAGGTCGGCCAGCTCCAGGCTCGGACAGTAGCGCCGAGCCAGGGCCAGGTAGCGACGCCGGGACAGCGAGGCGGCGACCTCCTTGGCGCCGGTGCGCAGGTTGGCCCTGGCGAGGTGCCAGAACCCGGGGAAGCCGACGATGTCACGCACGTCGCGCCAGTCCACCGACCCTTTGGGGTAGCCCTCGCGGGACAGCCCGAGCACGGCGTTGGGGCCCACCGTCGTCCGCCCGTCCACCAGCGGCGTGAGATGCACCCCCAGGAACGGCAGGTCCGGGTCGGGCACCGGGTACACCAGGTGACGCACGACGTCGGCCCGGGCGGCGGGCAACCGGAAGTACTCCCCGCGAAACGGCACGATGCGCACGTCCCGATCCAGCCCAGACAGGGCTGCGAGCCGGTCGGCCTGCAGCCCGGCGCACGCCACGAGCTTCCGCGCCACCACGTCGGACCCGCTGCTGGTGCCCACCCGCACCGCGTCGGGGCTCTCGATGACCGCGGTGACGGCCGCCCCGGTGCGCACGTCGCCGCCCGCAGCCACCACCACCTGCTCCATGGCCAGACACAGCGCCACGTAGTCGACGCCGGCCGTCACCGGCACGTGCAGCGCGGCCACCCCGGCGACGTTCGGCTCCAGCTCGGCGAGTTCCTCGCGCGATACGCGGTACGCGGTGATGCCGTTGCGTTCCGCCCGCTGGAGCAGGCCCTCGAGCCGCGCGGCGGCGGGGGCGTCGGTGGCCACCAGCAGCTTGCCCAGCTCGCGCACTGCCACTCCATGCTCGCGGGCGAAGGACTTGGTGGCCAACGCCCCCTCCCGGCACAGGGTGGCCTTGAGCGATCCGGGCGCGTAGTAGATGCCCGAGTGCACCACCCCGGAGTTGTGCCCGGTCTGGTGACGGGCCAGGCCAGGCTCCTTCTCCAACACCACCACGTCGGCGTGGCGCTCCCGCTCGAGCAGGGCCATCGCGGTGGCCAGCCCGACGATGCCCCCACCCACCACGCAGTAGTCGTGCACGGGGGCCATCCTCGCAGCGTTGCGCCGACGACGCCGCTCCGCGCCTGCACCCCACCCGCCGCGACGGTAGCTAGGGTGACGCAGACTGCCGTCCAGCTTGCCGAGGAGTGTGTTGTGTTCGCCCCGTCCTCCCCGCCCCCCGCGGCTGACCCCCGGTCGGTCGGCGGCGGCCCGACCGTGCGGGGACTCGACCTGCGGACCAGGGCGGCGGTGCGCCTGGGTGCGATGGCGGCCGCGTTCTCCCGTGCCGCGGGCCGGGGTTCGGGGGCGATCATCGGGGGGCGGGTGACGGTCGCGCTGCAGCCAGACTCCCTGCACCGGCTCGCGGACGGGCGCCGCGTGGTCCTGGTCACCGGAACCAACGGCAAGACCACCACCACGGCGATGCTGACGGCGGCGCTGTCCACGGCAGGCGACGTGGCCACCAACGTCGGTGGCGCGAACATGCCCGACGGGCTGGTGGCCGCGCTGACCAGGAAGCCGACGGCGTCGCTGGCCGTGCTGGAGGTCGACGAGCTGCACCTGCCCCAGGTGATGGCGGCCGTGGACCCGTCCGCCGTCGTGCTGCTCAACCTCACCCGCGACCAGCTGGACCGGGTCGGTGAGGTCAACCACTTGGTCTCCGCCCTGCGAACGGCGCTGGCGAGCCGGCCGCAGTGCACCGTGGTGGCCAACGCGGACGACCCGATGGTGGTGGCCACGGTGCCGGAGTCCGCCCGGGTGGCCTGGGTTGCCGGGGGCGGCAGCTGGCACCAGGACGCCACCGTCTGCCCGCGCTGCGCCCGGGTGATCGACCGCCAGCCCGACGGGTGGTCGTGCGTGTGCGGCCTGGCGCGCCCCACCCCCCAGTGGGAGGTGGATCCGGGCGGATTACGGTGCCCGACAGGCGCGCTCGTGCCCCTGGCCGTGCAGCTGCCCGGACGCATCAACCTGGCGAACGCCGCCATGGCCGTCGCGGCGGCTGACGTCCTCGGCGTCGAACCCGCGACCGCTGCGGCCGCCACCGCCACCATCACCGACGTGGCGGGCAGGTACCGCACGATCCGGCTCGGGGACCGCTCGATTCGGATGCTGCTGGCCAAGAATCCGGCCGGCGCGAGCGAGACCCTCGGCCTGCTCGCCGGGTCCAGCTCCGCGCTCGTCCTCGTCATCAACGGCCACGAGGCGGACGGCCGTGACCTTTCTTGGTTGTGGGATGTGCCCTTCGAGCAGCTCCGTGGCCGGGTCGTCACGGCGTCGGGCGAGCGGGCCTCGGACCTGTCCGTGCGGCTCGCCTACGCCGGGGTGGAGCACCGGGTGGTGCACAATCCGCGCGTGGCCCTGACCACCGCGCCACAGCAGACTGTCGACGTGCTGGCCAACTACACGGCGTTTCGTGACCTGCTGCGGTGGTTGCCCGATGCTCCGTGACAGCGAGCTCACCATCGCGCTGGTGTTCCCGACCCTGCTGGGCACCTACGGTGACGGCGGCAACGCCGTGGTGCTGGAGCGGCGCCTGCAGTGGCGGGGGATCCCGGTGCGGCTCGAAGTCGTCGACATCGGCGACAAGGTGCCGCAGTCCTGTGACGTGTACCTGCTCGGCGGGGCCGAGGACGGGGCGGGGCGGACGGCCGCTGGCCTCCTGACCGGCCAGTACGGGCTCCGCAGGGCGGTCGAGGCCGGCCGACCGCTGCTGGCCGTCTGCGCGGGCATGCAGCTCGTGGGCCACCACGTGGACGCGGTGGACGGCGGGTACGCGGGACTGGGCCTGCTCGACGCCACGACCGCTCCCCGGGACACCCGGGCGATCGGCGAGGTGATCGCCACCCCCCTGGACGACTGGACCACCCAGGCACTGACCGGGTTCGAGAACCACCGCGGTGGCACCGTGCTGGGACCGGACGCCCACCCGCTCGCGAGCGTGCAGCGCGGGGTGGGCAACGGCGCGGGGCTCCCGGTCGAGGGTGCACGCCAGGGGCGGGTGCTCGCCACGTACCTGCACGGCCCGGTGCTGGCACGCAACCCGGCGCTGGCCGACCTCCTGCTCGGCTGGGCGGTGGGAGCGGAGCTGGACCCGTTGCCCGTGCAGGGCGTCGAGCAGCTTCGGGCGGAGCGGCTGGGCACCCCCGCGGTCACCCCACACCGCCGCCGACGTCTGCGTGCCCGCGGATTCGACCGGCTGTGACCGCCCTCACGCGGTGAGTTCCTGTTGCTCGGAGTACGCGTGCACACTCGGTGGTTCCGTGCAGCGGCGCACCCAGCAGCGGCCGAAGGGACCCGATGACCGGCAACGCAACCCACCACTTCGCCAACACCGCGATCCTGAGCGTGTGCGCCATCGACGCACCGCACGTGGTCACGTCCGCGGAGATCGACGCGCGGCTGGCCGACACCTACACCCGCGTGGGTTTGCGCCCCGGGATGATGGAGCGCCTGGCGGGGATCACCTCCCGCCGGTGGTGGAGTGCGGGCACCACCTTCGCCGACGGGGCGGCCATGGCCGGCGCCAAGGCGATGGCCGAGGCCGGGGTCGACCCGCGCCGCATCGGCCTCATGGTCAACACCTCGGTCAGCCGGGCGCACCTGGAGCCGTCCACCGCCGTGAGCGTGCACCACGCCCTGGGTCTGCCCAGCAGCTGCCAGAACTTCGACGTCACCAACGCGTGTCTGGGCTTCGTCAACGGCATGCAGTTGGCCGCCGCCATGATCGAGAGCGGGCAGGTGGAGTACGCGTTGGTGGTCAACGGCGAGGACGCGCGGGGGATCCAAGAGGCGACGATCGAGCGGCTCAACTCCGGCTGGGCCGCCGACATCACGGCCAAGCACGTGTTCGCCCAGTTCGCGTCCATGACCCTGGGCTCAGGCGCGGCGGCCATGGTGCTGGGCCGGGCCGACGCGCACCCCGAGGGCCACCGCCTCCTCGGCGGGGTCACGCGCGCGGGCACCTCCCACCACGAACTGTGCGTCGGAGACATGGACGACATGCGCACCGACAGCAAGGGCCTGATGGACGCGGGGCTCGCGCTGAGCACGGCGCTGTGGGCGGAGAGCGCCGACGAATGGGGTTGGACCGGTGGGCTGGAGCGCTACGTCATCCACCAGGTGTCGGTGGTGCACACCCGGGAAATCTGCCGGGCCTTGGCCATCGACCCCGACCGGGTGCCGCTGACCTTCCCCACCCGGGGCAACATCGGCCCGGCCTCCATCCCGTTCACCCTGGCCAGGGAGGTCGACTCGCTGGGCGACGGGGATCGCGTGCTGCTCATGGGCATCGGCTCCGGGCTCAACACCTCGGTCATGGAGATCGTCTGGTGATCGGTTACGTCGCCAGCCCCGCCACCCTGCCGCCCGCAGGCCTGCCGGGGTTGGACCCGGGCTGGTCGCGCCTCGTTCCGGTCACCGACGCCGACGGGGCCGAGCGCACCTTCCACGTCCTGGACAACCGGGTCGCGGAGCCCGTCGGCACCCTGCTGTGCGTGCACGGCAACCCCACCTGGAGCTACCTGTGGCGGCGGCTGCTGACCACCGCCCCGCCCGGGTGGCGAGTGGTGGCACCTGATCACCTCGGGATGGGGCACAGCGAGCGCCTGGACTCCGCACGAACCCTGGCCCAGCGGGTGGACGACCTGGGCCGGCTCACCGACGCGCTGGGCGTGCACGGCCCGGTGGTGACCGTGGCGCACGACTGGGGCGGCATCCTCAGCATGGGTTGGGCCGTCGTACACCGCGAGCAGCTGCGCGGCCTGGTGCTCACCAACACCGCGGTGCACCAGCCCGACAGCGGCAAGGGCCCGATCCTCATCCGGGCCGCCCACGTGCCCTTGGTCGGGAGGAACGTCTGCGTGCGCACCCCGGCCTTCGTCCGCGCGGCCACCAGCCTGACCTGGCCGCTGCCCCCCAGGGCCGTGCGGGATGCGTTCGCCGAGCCGTACCGCACCCCGGCGCGGCGGGCGGCCGTCGGCGGCTTCGTCGCCGACATCCCCTTCGCGCGCGCACACCCGTCGCGTCCGGCGCTCGACGTCGTCGCCGAGGGCATGCGCACCCTCGACGTGCCCGCGTTACTGCTGTGGGGACCGCGCGACCCGGTGTTTCTCGCCGAGCACCTGCGCGACCTGCAGGAGCGGCTGCCGCAGGCCCGCGTGCACCGCTACGAGCGCGCCGCGCACCTGCTGCCCGAGGACGCACCGGAGTACGCCGCGGCCGTGGCCGAGTTCGTCATTTCGCTGGACGAGCCCGCACGGCCTGGGTCGGACCACCCCGGGCGGGCCGGGTCGGACCACCCCGCGCTGCCCGGGCCGGACCACCCCGAGCGGGCCCAGCTGTGGGCGCAGCTCGAGGCGAACGCCGCCGACGACTCCCCGGCGATCGTCGAGGTCGGTGGGGCGGGCATCACCTGGGCGCAGCTGCGTGGGCGGGTGCACGAGCTTGCCGGCGGGCTCGTCACCGCGGGGGTGCGCCCTGGTGACCGGGTGGCGCTACTGGTCCCGCCGTCCATCGACCTCACCGTCGCCGTGTACGCCGTGTGGCGGGCCGGAGCGGTGATCGTGGTGGCCGACAAGGGCCTGGGACTGCGCGGCATGGGGCGCGCGTTGCGCGGAGCGAACGTCGACCACGTCATCGGGACCACCCAGGGCCTGGTGGCTGCCCGGGCCATGCGGCTGGCGGGCACCCGGATCGGGATGGGGCGTGGCGTCGTCAGGCGGCTGGGCGTGCAGTCCACTGTGGACGAACTGGTGGCCGGGCCGTCCGGGGTACTGCCGGAGGTCAGCGGGGACATGCCGGCGGCGGTGGTGTTCACCTCGGGCGCGACCGGTCCGGCCAAGGGCGTGCTCTACCGGCACCGCCAGGTGCGCGCGCAGGTCGAGCTGGTACGCGCCACCTACGGCTTGACCTCGGCCGACCGGCTGGTGGCCGCGTTCGCGCCGTTCGCAATCTACGGCCCGGCGCTGGGCATCGGATCGGCCGTGCCCGACACCGACGTGACCCGCCCTGGCGAGCTGACGGCCGCCGCCCTGGCTGCGGCGGTGGCCGCGGTCGACGCCACCGTGGTGTTCGCCTCGCCCGCAGCACTGCGCAACGTGCTCGCCACCGCGGGTGGGTGCGACGCCGCCGACCTGGGCGCGCTCGGCACCGTGCGGTTGCTCATGAGTGCCGGCGCGCCGGTGCCTGCGGTCCTGCTGCGCGAGCTGCGGACGGTGTTGCCCCTGGCGCAGGCGCACACCCCGTACGGCATGACCGAGGCGCTGCCGATCACGGACGTGTCGCTGGCGGAGATCGAGGCCGCTGGCACCGGTGAGGGTGTGTGCGTGGGACGGCCGCTGCCCGGGGTGGACGTGCGGTTGAGCCCGCTCGGGCCGCTGGGCGTCGCCGACGGTGAGCTCACCGGTGACACCGGGGTCACCGGTGAGATCTGCGTGCGCGCCGAGCACGTCAAGGACCGCTACGACGCGCTGTGGGCCACCGAGCGGGCCAGCTCCCGCAACCCCGGCTGGCACCGCACCGGCGACGTCGGACACCTCGACGGGCAGGGCCGGTTGTGGGTGCAGGGGCGCACCGTGCACGTGTTGACCACGGCCGCCGGTGTGCTGACCCCGGTCGGCGTCGAGCAGCGGGTCGAGGCGCTGGCCGGGGTGAGTTCGGCCGCGGTGGTCGGGGTCGGCCCGGCGGGCACCCAGCAGGTTGCGGTGGTGGTGGCGGGCGCGGCGGCGACGGCCTCCGCAGCACCGCTCGCCGACGCCCCGCTCACTGACGCGGTGCGCGGGGTGGCCGGGGTGCCGGTGGCTGCGGTGCTGGTCCGCAAGGACCTCCCCGTGGATATCCGGCACAACTCCAAGATCGACCGGC
>JAABVA010001212.1_pt1 | contig 28333 bp, 25 predicted proteins | sample 5560331 | NCBI WGS metagenome assembly JAABVA01 (sample SAMN12812661, study PRJNA571458) | rock metagenome | isolation source: Antarctica rocks | place: Antarctica: Victoria Land, Mt New Zealand sud | collected 2016-01-07 | reverse complement strand
GCAATACACTCTATGAACTGCATTATCTCTTTGCATTATCTCGTAACTGTGTTATCATACTACATACATTGACAATGCAAAAGCAACTTCAAATGAAATGATATTGAACATTTAAACATTAATAGAATGTAAAACATTCTGCAAATCTGTCTTGAAAGAATCATCAGATTTATCAATCGCGTTATCTTCATCTTCTTCTCTGCAATAAATATTTCATGCTTCGATGATAGTCTTTTCAGAATTCAAGTTCATAATACGATTATAATACTTGAGAAGCATTATCTGTTCAACTGATTCTGAAGTCATTTGTGATCAATCTCATCAACAAACTCTTCTTGCAAAACTGAATGTTCATTCAATATTTACAGAGAATATTGAACATGAAAGAACATTCTTAATCATTTGAGTCAATCTTGAATAGTTTGAGACGTTGTCTCTTCAATACTCTCATGTTGAAAACTTCTCGACAATAGCATCAGTGCGAAGATATTGATCATCTTCACTAACAGATACAGAACGACGTTGAGTTCTTTGAAGAAGAGTTCGTGTAATCATCACAACAGACTATAGCATTGTTAACAAATGATCAATTGCATTATCATATTGCATTATCTGATCAACATCATTAGTCACTTGCGCTCTGACTTCTGCAGTTGTAGTTTTCTCTTCATAATGATGATGAAAATAGTTCTTGAACTCTTTTCTGTACTTGTCGTAATAAAAATGAGAATCGTTCTCATTTGCATCTCAATCTTGATACAAATTCAGCTTTTGAGTAGAATCTAAAATCATAGCGAAATTGTATATCAGTTCATCTTTGCTCTTCGTCTTGAAATAGTACTTTGCAAGCTTGTTAGAAGCTAGTTCGCAAGCTCGAAGAACAAGTGCTTGTGAAGTACATGCATTATCGCGTACTATCGTTTCAATAACATTGAGATGATTGAAAAGAGCATCAAACATTTGAAATTCTAAATGTATGTCAACATTGATGATTCTAAATACGATCAGAGTTAGCTCGTAGAAAGAATTTAACATGTTGTCAATAAGCAATACTAGTGATCATTCGTTCTTCTTTAATCGAATAGCTTGAATCTTTGCATCTGTCAAGAATTTCTCAATTCATGTATCGATCATGTCACGCAGTTGATATGCACGTTGAAGCATCAAATAGATAGAGTTTTAGCGAATGCGAATGTCTTGTATCAATTTTCGAGACCTTGTTGCTTGCAGCTTTAAAAAGCGAAGCTTTCGTTGAGAAGAACTGTTGATAGCAATAGTAATAGCGCGAATCTGTTTCATCGATTAGTAAATGCATTATCTTTTTGCATTATCATCTTGATAAATATCTTCTTGACAACAGTGCAAAGATCATTGCTTGTGATTACATTCTCAACTTGATCGTCGTTCAATGACACAGCGAAATTGTTGTTCAAAGTCTCTGATTCAATAGCTTTAATAAACTCTTGAGTCACTAGATTAATGATATGAGTCATACAAGATATTGAGTTTTGTGCTCTATCTCATGAAATGTCACGTTGATTGAGTGCTCTTTCAAGCTTCTTCTTCAGAGTGTCATTGTTGCTTGCATTATCAATAACAACGTCAAAAAGCTTGTTCTTGATGTCGTATGTATTCAAAATCTTGAACAGCTCTTGCATCAAATGACGATCAGTATGCTCAACTTGAAGAGACGTAAATTCAATGAAATATTCACGATATTGAAATGTAGCATTCATTCAATATATCAAAACTCTCAGATAAGCGACTTTTTGAGAACTAGATCATGCATTCAATGCAATAGAAATCTGTCGTGACTCTTTTAAATCTTGCTTTATCTTTGCTCGAATCTCATCATATTTCAAGAAAATCATGTTTGACAATTTAGTGCAATGCACAAGAGTAATCTCTGAACGAAGCATTTGTAGTAACTGTCGAAAATGCTTGTTTTCAATGATTCAAAAAGACAAATTCAGTGCAACAAATATCTGACACAATATCTTTTTCCAATTCTGTTGATTGAATTGAGATGATAAGTTGATATGACTTTTCTTCTATAAATACATCAACTTTGCATTATCTATTTGCATTATCATATTGAACTTACACGATCGAAAGATATCTCGAGCTGTGAAAGAGAGTTGAGTCGTTTTCGTTTCTGACAAGCATTTGACTTGAGATGCTTGATTATATTGATCGTACTAGATTCATCAATAGTCGTAGAATGATCTAGAATTTTAAGACAATTCTTGTATGAAATCTTAGAATATTCTTTCAACGTCGAGATCATTTGAATAAACTTTTTTCAGATGTCGAATTGTTTATTTACTTTGATCTTCTTAGCTCAAAGTGAATTATCTATCTTTCTTTGAGTCTTGTTGATGACACTTTCGTCAACAGATATCTGTAGTCATCATTGTTGAAATTGAGCATTGATATCAGCACTTCACTCAACATACTGATTATTCTCTCTTAATATTAGAAGAGAAGTATCGCGATGAATTTTATTCATCGCTTCTTGAAGAGTTCATTTCTTTTCGACGAAATTCTGATTGATGTTTCGTGAATCTTGACTTGCGAATTCATTAGAATGAAGACTACTGAAAGTAGATGAATGAACGATCGAGAAATTAAATTCTTTCTCGATCGAAGATCTTGATAATTTATATGTCTTATCAGAATCAGACATCTTGCAATATATTTTATTGATAATGCAACAAGGTAATGCAAACAACGAGAAGAGAAATAGATTCATTTGTTTCACGTAAGTCTTTCAAATATAATGACGTAATAGATTCAAAAATAGTAAATCTTGACATTTGATATCATTTTCGATTTCTTGACGAGTCGAGTCGAAAACTCGAATCGAGTATCGATTCAAGATCGATATCAGGTCGAGTCAGAATGTTGAAATCGAGTATTCGAGTCGAGTCAGAAGATTGATATCAAGTACTTGAGTCGAATCAGAAGATTGATATCAAAACTCGACTCGATGATTAGTCTAGATTCAAAGATGTTCGCTAAAGACATTTTGATTAAAGCATTGACTTTGATGTTTATTTTATCTAATTGAAAAATAATCTGAAAGTTGAACTTAAATAGAATGTTTAGATAGTTGACTTGTCATTGACTTAAGTGTTTGTTTTTCATGAAGATCTTCAAAGTCTGATGATCGATAAATATCTGAATGAGTAATTTCGTGCATTTCAGCTCAAGTTATTAATGTTTGAAACATTGAATAATGATTAGTAATTTCTTGTCATAGATGTGATAATTGATTTCAGCGAGAATCATACTTTTGCTGTAGAAAGTCATCAAATGAAAAACATTCTCATCATCATACTGAGATAGTATTTCATCTTTTACATAGTTCAAAGCATCAATCTTCAGAATAGTCTGTTGTTTGAAATCGAAATAACGTAGTACAAGAGTCAAGCTGATCTGTTTCTTTAAATTGTCAAAGACTTGAATACAAACTTTGTTTCAAACAAAAGACATGTTTTTTCTAGTCAACTGAATGAATGATTTGACTAACTTCAAGAAGTCTTTAATGAAATGATGATAAAAGTTGACAAATCTCACGAAGCTCTGAATTTCTTTTAGATTGATTGAAGTAATTCAGTTGACTATGACTTTCACTTTGATAAAATTCATACGTAGATTTAGTTTTAAAACTATAACTTTTAAGAAGATAGTTTCTTTCACATTAAATTTGCACTTTCAAATATTCATCTGTAGTTCAGCTTCTTGTAGTTGACTCAATATCATTTTGACATGTGCTTTATGTTTCTTTTGAGTTTTGCTGTAGATGAGAATGTCATCTAGATAAACTTGACAAAAGTCGTTTAGAAAATTTCATAGAACATTATTCATGTATTGCTGAAATGAGATCAAGTCATTAATAAGTTCAAATGATAACATCTTGAATTTATATGCTTCTAAAGTGATAATAAATGTGATGTAATTCTCGCTGTCAGAATGCATTCGTAGTTTGTTAAATGCTGATATGATGTTCAATCAAGTCTGATGCTTGCAATTAATGATTTTGTCAATCATTTTATTTATCAAAGATAAAGAATATTTATTTCTCTTAATAATAATGTTTAACTTACAATAGTTAACGCAGAATTAAAGATCTTTATTTGCTTTTAAAATGAACAGAATGAGTGAGAAATAAGAAGCTTTGCTAGAAATAATAAATTCTTTGAAAAGATTCTTGTTCAGATATTTCTTCACTTTCTGAAGCTTGTAGAAAGACATTCAATATGCTTAACAGCGAAATGATGTTAAATCATCACTCAGCTAAATCTTATGATCATAGAAACAATGAGATGATAGTTTATCTACTTAAGCTCGATCAAAAACATCTAGAAATTCGTGATATTTTAATGACAGCTTGACTTTAAGATCTTTCAAATTCTGAGTCGTTTCATTGATTGAGAAGACGTTTAAAGCATTTAATCCACATTGAGTATTGTAAGTGATTTCTTTATTAATGTCTGTCATGAACATAGCAAAGATCTCAGTTTTATTCTTCTTTGAATGATTTAACAGCATTTTAAAAGAAGTCACGTTTATGCTTTAAATCAAGAAGAATTCTTTCTGAACGATGATTGAAATGAGTCATTTGAGCATTGTAGAAGCTTTATTTGAAACAGTTGAAGAGATTGAAGTTGATTGCAATCAACTTGAGTGCTTTGAATTGAGCAAGATTGAGAAAATCGAAATAGAGATATTTAATTAATCAGAAAAGACAATGACATCATTTTGCATATTCAACAATATTTCATTTTTATTCATTTAAAGCTTGCTCAGTATAGCTTCATGATGCTTGATATTAACTATCAGCATTAACATAGTCAATTTCTTATGACTTTTAATAATGAGATTGAATAGAATTTTATGAGTAATAGTTCTCTTAGATATTTTCCCATCATAATCTCATATTAACTTCTCTTTGACTAGTAATATAAATTGTATTTTGAGTTTCTTGCATACTTTATTAACTAGTTTGATATGTATTAGCATATAGATGACAAAATCACTGTTTATCAAAAATCAAAGACTGAAAGATTGATTCTGAGAGATGAGCAAAACATTAATCAGAAAAGACTTTTTGAAGTAATTCTCTTTCAATAGAATTTCATTTAGATTGTACAAAGAAATAATCTTTATCTTTTTGATGACTTTTGAAGAGATGACTAGTTTTTTGAATTAGCATTTGACTCAAAATCAGAATAATCATATTCTTCTTCACTCAAGACATTGATTTTAATAAGTTGATTGAGACACTTCTTAGAAATATGATCTGATTTATGACAAAGAAAACAATTTTCAGCTTGTATATTCATATCTTTGACGTTAGTCAAAATTGCATTACATGACTTTGATGATTCATTGAATTTAGTCAATTCAATCTTCTTATGAAAGATTATATAAATTTCTTCAGTAAAAATGATTCATTTAATGATATTAACTTTATTCTTGATTTCTCAAATAACTTATTGATCATTGTTTAATTGAATCAGATAAAAGCAAATATTTTTAAGAAAATCAGATTAAACTAAAATTTTTTTTAATTCTTACTCGATTCAACACTCATTATGAGTCTATGCAAGATTTTATATATTGTAGCGAGTGCTGCGCTAGCGCAGCGTTCTTTTTGCATCAAAAATCGCTTCTTTTTGCGCTCTATACTATAACTGTTTTCAATGCAAGAACTTTATGAGTTTGTTTCTTTTCTATTTTCTCTCTCTTTCATTTGACTCTTCAATGATGTCACAGCTTGAAATTGATTCAGTATGCTTGTTGAAAGTATCATTCAAATGATCATCATCGCTGCGCTCATGATTTCTAAAAGCTTTCTCAAGTTCGTGATGTTCTCTTCTTGTTGCATTGCTTTTCATTCTACTTTTCATCTGAAACATGTTAATAAAATGTGCTTGATCAACATTCAATCTTTGTTGCATTTGCATGTCGTCATAGTGACATCAAGTACTCATCTCTCATGTAGAAATTGATTGAAGTCAATTTTTCTCATGCATAGCTGCATCAATAATGCGCTGTGAGACTTTGCATGATTCTTGTGCAGTCACAGATGTCAATGTGTCATCTCTGATGTCAGATATTGAAAATGAGCTGCATTGAATCTCTCTTTTCAGACTATTCTTCATGTTTATCTGATCTATTTCTGTATGAGCATCAGTTTTATCATCACTTCAGTGCGCTGATGCTCAGTCAGCAATAAAGACAAATCATGTGCATCATCAGTCATCTTGTTCATTGCTTCATTTTCAAGTACTTCTGCATGTCTCGTCACTCAATGTAACTTCAGTGTGACTTCTTAAGATCAAATGTTCTCATGTGTAATCTGAACTCATTGCAGACGTGTCTGATCTTTTGTTGATATCATAGCTTTCACTGTTTTCAGAGAAGTCTGACTATCATTGTATACTTTGTATATCTTTTTATGACACTCTCGATTCTTTGTCGTTACGTCTGCGAGATGTTTCACTCTTGCGATCAATTCTTTCAGTTCTTTATGATGAGTGATGACTAAAGTCGATTCTTTCAATCTTTTATTTAACTCTCAGTTAATTTTCATTGCAGTCATCATAACATTCTTTCTACTGTCACTATCATTCAAGTAAACTCTTTGCTTCAATGCAAATGTGTCGAGATGATGTTGATTTATTGACATTTTCTTGTTTGCAACTATAACTATTCTCGATGATTCTGATCAGAAAATCATTGTGTAAAGATGACTTCACTTCATCTTCATCTGTTCAAGTGTTTCTTTCATTCACTTTTGCTTCAGCTGCAGAGACGTTTTGCACAGCTTTGATTTTCAATTTCTTTTGAGTATCAAGTCGTTGCGAATTCAATGCATCATTATCTCAATAACTTCATCTAATTTTTGAAAGTTCATGTTTATTATTGACTTTTGTATCAGCTTTCGTAGATGAATATCTATCAACGCTGTGTTTATTTCTATCTGTAGAATCTCTGTTAATGTCACATGATAAACGTCAATGATTTGTCACAATGCTCTTTCTTGTACTGATCTCAGCTTGATGTTCAGATCTTTTCAATGATTCTTCACTCTTTGTGACATGTATCATATGATAACTTCATAACTAAGCAGAGAACACGTTATTGCGAAGTATATTTGCTTTCTCATCATCATTGATGAATATCAAGTAGACTCAATGATTGTTTGCATGATCTTTTGTTTAATCACTAGTTTTGCTTCAACATGATGCATGTGAATCACTCATTTCAGCTTGAAGTTCAGTTGAACTCTCAAAATTCTGATATCTGATTTCAAGTCAATCTGATGTTTTGTTAACTCTACATCAACGTTCATATTGAATCACTTAAAGATTTTCATAAAGTGAATCAGCTCATGCTTTGTCTTTGAAAACTTGATGCTGTGCATTTTTGATCACTATTCGCATTTATCATAGATCTCGCTAAGAACTTTGCAATTGCGCTTCATGAACTCTTTGTATGTTAAGATATTGACATCGTTTATGAAATCTGTGAAGCTTGTTCTCAATCTGATGTCATCACATGCTTTTAGCAAGTTCACGTTGTAGAACAGATATAATATTGATAATAATGAAGAGTCTTGTAATATGTTGATGTTCATGCTGCGTTTTGTCATCATGTAATCATTGATTGTGATCGTGATGCGTCGATTTCTCAGAAAGTTCTTCACAAATTCAAGAAGCAGTCTGAGAACTTTTCTTCTTTTCATGTCATGCAAGAGTCTGCTATGCATTACATTGTTGAATGCACTCTTCTCATTCAGACTCAGCAGTGAGATTACTCTTCTTCTTGTGTCACTTCATACAATGTGTATCTTTTTTATAATCAGTTGCAGAGTTGTATTTGTTAATCTGTGTTTGCAAGTCTTCATCTGAATGTTTGATATTGAGTTGCACACTTCTACGACGTTTTGCAGACGTTCAAATATGATGAACTTCAATATCTTGCTCAACGTGTTGAATAATGCAATTGATCTATATGTTTTTGCATTAGAATAGTTCTTCTTGTCTGACTTTCACATCATTATTGTGATTGTGCTCTTGAACTGAGTTGACTGTATTCTCTTCTGCAAATATCTTTCAAAAAGAAAGTGTATTTGTTCTGACACATCATCAACGAGTCTGCGCATTATTTTATTTGTATATTCTGTATATCTTGAAATCTTGTTACACATCATCTTGTAAATGACTCTCTTAATCTTGTGATGCATCAGCAAAACATTATTCTCAATTGAGAGCGATTACTTGAAGTCTTCTGTGTTCAGCATGAGAATCTTTGAAGATGATGAAAAGTGAATCTGAAACATCATCTTCGTCTTATTCTGCGCTGTCGTAGCAATGTTGAAGCACTCTGACTGAATCAAAGAGAAAATTGTCGCTTAAGTCAGTGTGTCTGCAATTGCATTTCTTGCTTATTTCGCAGTTTTGAACAGTTCTCTCGAGAATTGTTCAACGTTCTGCATGATCTTTCAATATTCACTGTGTTTCTGTTTTCTGATGATTTTGCTCTTCTTGTCACATGCTTGAATGTACTCTGTTCAATTATCAATGATTCAACAACTTTTTTTCATTCGTTGCATGCTCTTAATGATCTTCATACACTTCTTCGTTCATTCTGCTTTAATCATTTCGTGTAATTTCGCTCAAAGAATGAAAATCTTGATGATCTTTTTCAGTGCATTCAGCAGTTGCTTAGTGTATTCATTTATGCATCAACGCTTCATCTCATGATTCAACAATGATTTCAACATTTGTTCTTTCAGAGTATTGATGAATTTCTCTTCATTCATTGTCTTTCAGTTTCAACGCGATTTTCGCGCTGACTTTTTGCAGACTCTGAAATCTATAATTGTCTGTATCAACAGATGATCTGAAAAGTTTTTCATTTCTTTGTCAATTTCACATCGTATTAATCGATTCATAATGTCATCTGTTGTGAAGATCAAATCTATTGTCATTTGAGATCTCTGATAATTTCTCGTAATCATGTCTCAAGATAACATCAGCGATGCATTGATATTTGTGATCATTTCAATTAGATCATTTGACAATAAATGCTGTTTTGAGTAGAATGATTTTCTTCATGTGAAATGATGCAGATTGAAGTTTTCTACAAGAATACATTCTTTCAACATGTGTAGCATCTTTTTGATGTCTGAAAGACTTTCTTTTTCATGAATGACTTTGTGATCTCTGAGTGATGAATTGTATGCTTCGTGAATGTGTATAACTTTCTGAGTCATCTGTGTGTCATCTGTTAATGTTTGTAATGTAATCATGCTTACATCTTTGAAGTGTCATGTTGAATGTCAGATGTTGCTGTCAATTCTCTTGTTTATGTAGAAACAGATTCTACTCTCATTATTCTTCAGCGTGAAGTCAACAGTTGCTGAGCAGTACACTCTGAAATTCTCATCAAATCATCAAAATTCTTGAAGAATCAAAATGTCATAATTCTTTATCTTTTTCTCATGTAGTAGTGCTATCATCATCTTTTCTCTGAACTTGTGAACGTTGTACTGTAGTATTCAAAGCTTCTTTTGCTAAAACATTAAAGTTCATATTCAAAGTTGTTTGATGTTCTTTTGAGCATCTGTAATGTGCTTGCTTTTCTTGTAAAATTTTCAAAAGAAGATGATATTAAAATTGATGTGATTGATGTTGACTTCAACTCATTTGTTTTTGACTTCTTGACTAAATGATTCAATATAGTGTTTTCGAATGTGATGATCATGCTGAGCAGACGACTTTTATTTGTTGAGCATCTTTGTTTTGTCTTCAAGTCATTGTCTATCAGCAATTTTAAACTGATAGATGTTTCTGTGAACATCTTCGACATCATCGCTTTGAGTTCTTTCTACTCTTGTACGACGTGATATAAAGATCTGTGTTTCGTGACTCTCTTTATTCTCTCTTTATTAATCTGTTGTTTATGACATTGAGAATCAAAAACTCTGTGTATATCTCAACATGTTTCACATTTTCACATGTTTCAAGTCTGTTTATAAGAACAATGCTTTAAGTAATGATCTAGCGTGCAGTAAATGCATCTTTGCTTGTTTCTGCATTCATATGTCTTATGATCATAGTCTTGACACTTTAAACATTGATGTGTTCTACAACTTGAATCATAAAACTGCGTGATTTTTATGTTGATCTCATGACATACTCTCTCGTCAATTAGCTTGTTTATCATCTCAGCGCTGATTACGTGTATCATCAGCGAGATGTATCTCTTCTGTTCACTATTCTTTGTGAGTTACTCAACTTTCTCAATCATCATCTTCAAATGTATGTCTTTGTTGATCTTGATGAGCGCTTTCGTTCTCTTCTTCTCTATGTTTTTAGACATTTTTTCGATTTTAATTTCATGTATCACTATTTCAAAACTGACTTCGTGCAAACTTGCATTCGATAAAATTTCTTTGATTCAAAAATTGTTTTTCTTCAGTATTCTTTTGCTATCTTTCATCTTGACTTGAAATATCAGTAGATTTGATCATCTCTTCATAGTCTCTATGTTCTTGCGTGTCGATAGCGTCTCGTCGACGTTAATCTCTCTCGCTCATCTCACTATGTTCTCTGTTGTTGTCATCATGATTCTCTTGATCTTCTCTTTCTCTTTAATGAAGATTTTAATCTCGAATTTCTTGCAATGATTTTGCACTGACGACGCAACGTCAACACTGAGAACAAGATGATTCTCAAACAACGTCATCGACTTCTCGTTTGCTCTCTTCGCTCAGTTGTCAACGCGTCTCTTCTTCTTCGTGAACTTCTTTTCAAGTTTGCTTGTTATCTTTTTCAATCTCTTCAGCTGATTCTTCATGTGTCGATTGACAGTCAACGTAACGACGCGTTGACGCGTCAGCTTTTCTATCATCTCTGTCAATCTTCTCATTTCTTTTCAGAGCATCAGCTCGTTGTTTCTACGTTCGTTGAGCTCATAAAGTACTTGCAGCTTGTTCAATTTCTTGTGTATATTCTTCATCTTGATTGAATTCTTCTGCGAGATAATGATACTCGTCTCTCGCTCACTCATTGACATCACATCAACGATGCTTATCATCTGTCTTTGACAATCAGAATGAAGCGTAAGCATCATGTCGATGATGTTCTATTAAATTAAACTAATCGATTTATTCAAATGAAGCAAAGATGAAGATTTATTTTATCTTTTAAATCAATGATCAGTTGCTTTTCATGATAATTCAGATAAGACTGACAATGAGATTCATTTATACATGATGTCAACTATGAATCTTTTGATTCTATTCTGTGTTTGAATAAAAGTCAGAAGAGTCAAGAAATCTCAATTCAACGCAGTTTGAATGATGTTAAAACATTATGTGATCAGAAAAGTCATCATGCAGAGTTTTTACTCATGCAACAACATTCTCTCTAACAGTCACAATCAATTTATGAGAAAGATTAATGACATGTCGATGTCAGTAAGAGATGAAAAGATACTACTAGTGATTAAACAATTCAGATGCAAAGTCTGAAAGTTGTAACTGCAAGTGATCAAAGAAATGATGATTCATTGATCACGTCAATATATTGAAATGTTTTCATCACATTGACAATGTCATTGAGTAATTAATGAAAAGATATCAGATAGAATAGTTGTTTCAGATGATGAATCTGAAAGTCGTGACTACATGTGCTTAAAGAAGTAGTAACTCGTTGATCACGCTGATATACTGAGAGAGCTTGAACTCATCTTCTTTACTTGACATCAAGTCATACATCTATCTACGTGAAAAATTGAGAGCGTAAGAGAATGATCAGAACGCATTCTCTTTTATTGATCAGAGTCAAACATTTAATGATTGCAATTGCACGTTTATACTAACAATCTATTCAACTTTTATGTGACACAAGTTAAATCAAGAGAAGAAAAGAATTATTCAATACAATCACACTCTATCTTTTCATCATGCACATCTTTCTTTCATCACATATTTCTCTGCTCAATGAATGATAATCATTAAGCAAGAGAACGCAGTTTTTGACACTACAATCATGAGCATCACAAGTGCAATGAAATCGACTTTGCAATCGAAAATCAAAGATCAAAGCATCATTGTATAGAATATCATCAATGAAGAGCAGAGCAAAAACGATGCATCATAATTAAACATTACAGATACTTTCATCAAGAGTTTACTCAAGCATCATGCGTTGAATAGAAGCTATAGATTCATTACTGATAACATAGTGTCAATTTTATTGTTTCAATGACGTGAAGTCATCATGTAGTCAATGAGTGATTTTCTCTTTCAAAGAGTTTTGTTCATTCAATATACATAGCATAGTTTTTCTCATGAGTTGAACTTAAATTGATGTCACAAGAGTGTATGAATTCAAATCAAATCAAATCAAATAACTCAGATAAAAAGATAATCATTGAAACTGAATATAAAATTCGCTAAACTTCTTGACTTCTTGAATCAAATTATAGTACTTTTTACAAAAGTTGACTTTCTTATCAGAGTCATTAAACAACTGAGCAAGTTTCTTCAAAAGATTCTCAATGAATTCATAAAGATTAACATAGTCATGTTCTCATTTAGTCTGTGTAACTTAAGCTGCGTCATCAGATAATCTAGAATGTACATAGTTTAAAGTGACTCATTCACTGAGAAGAAAATTGATGTTTATCTTTAGCTTATTCTGAATTTTCGCATATCAATTCTTTCAGATTGAATCTTTTTCATCAGTAAACAGAAGAGAATTGAGTATCTTCTGAGCATGAAATCTATTAAAATAGATTGAGATTGAATCAATAAAGATGAACTTTCTAGTCATTTAAAGCTTTTCTTCTAACTCTTGATTCTTATCTTGAATTCATAAACTGACTTTGTCTGATTGTTGTTTAGCTTGCTCAAGCTCATCATAGCAAGTCTTTCATGCTTGATCAATAAATATCTTGTCAAATAAGTCACAGATCTTCATGCTTAAATCTTGTTGAACTCAAAACTCATTGAAGACTTTCATAAATTGATTTGAATCATCTTCAACTCAGTTTTTCAGCTGTCTGAAGTTCTTGACATTTCAGAGAATGAGCATGTCAAAAGTTTCATTGAAGATCTTTGAAATTAACATAAATTGACGTCGATTTCATATGAAGTCAATTTTAAAATAAACAACTATTTTAAAGAAAAGAATTGAATAAATAATTGAATTGAAAGTGATGATAAACAAGAAACTCTGATCATTCTCGAAATGATTTTCAACAGATGATCAAGTTATGATGAATGTTTAATTGATTAAATGAAGAGCAATGCTTGATAGAATGAAGATGAAGATCATAGTTTTAATGTTTAGTCTTCAAAGAAGAAAGTTTTTTTTTGTTGATTTGAGTGATTCTTTAACAATCAACAAAGGTTTTTTATCATTGATTCTATTGATTGACAATGAGATTCATCTGTACATGATGTTGACTACGAATCTTTTGATTCTATTCTTTAAATAGAAGTCAAAAGAGTTAAGAGATTTTAATTCAACGCAGTTTAAATGATGTTAAAACGTTGCGTGATCAGAAAAGTTGTCATGCAGAGATTTCATCTATGCGACAACATCTCTTCTAACAGTCACAATCAATCTATGAAGAAGACTAATGACATGTCAATGTCAGTAAGAAATGAAAAGATACTACTAGTGAAATAGATAACTCAAATAAAGAGTCTGCGAATTGTGATTACAAGTGATTGAAGAATTTGAAATTCATTGACTGCGTTGATATTGAAATGTCTTCATCACATCAACAGTATCATCAAGTAATTGATGAAAAAATATCAGATAAAATAGTTATTTCAGATGATGAGTTTGAAAGTCGTGATTACAGTGCTTGAAGAAGTAGTGACTCGTTAATCACGCTGATATATTGAGAAAGCTTAAACTCATCTTCTTTACTTGACGTCAGATCATACATCTATCTACGTGAAAAATTGAGAGTTCATGAGAATAATCAGAATGCATTCTCTACTATTGATCAAAGTCATGCATCAAATGATTGCAATCGCACGTTTATATTAACAATCTATTCAACATTTACATAACATAAGTCAAATCAAGAGCAGAATAAAATTATTTAATATAATCACACTTTATCTTCTCATTATACACATCTCTCTTTCATCACATATTTCTCTGCTCAATGAATGACAATCATTAAGCAAGAGAACGCAGTTTTCAGCATTACAATTACAAGCATCATGAATGCAAAGAAAACATCTTTCATCTTCAAATTGAAGATCAAATCAAAACATTATTTATATAGAATATCATCAATGAAAAGCAGAGCAAAGACAATGTATCATAATTAAACAGCACAGACATTCTCATCAAGAATTTACTCAAGCATCACATGCTGAATAGAAGCTATAAATTCATTATTGATAATATAGTGTCAATTTTATTATTTCAATGATGTGAAATCATCATGTAGTCGATGAGTGATTTTCTTTCTCAGAGAATTTTGTTCATTCAATATACATAGCATAGTTTTCTTCATAAGTTGAGTCTAAATCAATGTCATAAAAATGTATGAATTCAAATTAAATTAAATCAAATTAAATTAAATCATTGATTCTATTGATCAATTTGATTCTTAAGTAATTCATGAAGATTTTTTATCATTGATTCTCTTAATTAAGTGAACTTTGCGTACTTAATGAGTAATGAAGTCATCTAGAAATTCAAGTGCTTTATCATTGATTTTATCAAATTCTCTAATGTTGTTCTGTCTTTCAATTGCATCAATCATCAGATAAACGAATTTCTTTAAACTCATTCTGTTTATATGAATATACTGAATGAGTAACAGCATCTGTATCATATAATTAATGAATTCTTAATGTAATGTTGAAATTATGTTTAAAGAATTCAATCAGTGAAGAATGAGATTGATAATGCTTGATCTTTAGAAATAATTATAACTGAATATTAAGAATACAGAAGAAGAGTGATACAAGAACTTCTATTTATGTAATGCTCAAAAACTATACTAAGCTTGAAGAAGATGTGTTGTGACACAGATAGAAAGTGATGTAGATGAAGAAGATGTTGATGAAGAAAAAGAATGTTGAGAAAGAAAAAAGAGATTAAGTCATATCTGAGTCATATCTGAATCAGATCTCGACTAGCTCGTTGACTAGCTTTAATCATTACGCAGTGAACTCGCTAGCATTCACTGTGAATTGATTAAAGCTTCAGTCTTAATACATTTGTAACAGAATACAATGATGAGAATGATGATGATAATAATGATGAGAATGATGATAGCTTTGAAAGCTTTACTTTCTCATTTCTTCTTTAACTTCTGAACTGACTGAAAGATTGATCAAGAAACGAATGAAGAAACTGATGAAGAAACTGATGAAAAGATTGACAAAGAAGCTTTACTATCTAATCAAGTATTTGAATCAATCTTTATGATTGATGAAGTCTTTGAATGCAGCTGATATCATCAATGAACTACATCAGAAGTTTAAGTCTCATCATGTGAAGTTTGCATACTACAATAAAACTTCTGAGTCTCTGAATTGTCTGAACTGTGAAATCATTCAGATGAGAAGAATGATGATGATGAGAAGATCACAATCACGACGACAGCAGCAGCAGCAAGAATAGAAAGAACACTTTTATTATATGTTGAAGTTTCTGAAACTTCAAATAATTCAGATGATTTAAGAATGAATGTTGCTTTTTTTCTGAAATGAGTGACAGCAGAAGAAGCAATAGCAGAAGAAGAAACAGTGAATCTTTTGAAGTAAACTGATCACGTCGAGTCAAGTACTCAACTTGAAAAGTGTTGAATCAAATTGAATTTTTTTTGGAAAAGTGTTGAGTTGAGTTGAGAAGTTGAACTTAAGAACTCAAGTCGAGTTGAGAAGCTTGACTCGACAATTCGACTCGAAAATTCGATTCGATCCGACAAGATATTAGATAAATGTAAATAGCTTGATCGAACAGTCTACATGATTCCCCTTCATGACTTTCTATCATGTTTTCCCGTCATGACTCTCTATCAAAGTCAAACGACCTTCATGTTTCCCCGTCATGGCTCTCTACCAAACGGCCTTCATGTTCCCCTTTATGTTCCCCTTTATGTTTCCCTTTATGTTTCCCTTTATGTTTCCCTTTATGTTTCCCTTCATGTTCCCCTTTATGTTTCCCTTTATAACTTTCTATCAAACGACCTTCATGTTCCCCTTCATGTTCCCCTTCATGTTTCCCTTTATGTTTCTCTTATGGCTTCCTACCAAACGACCTTCATGTTCCCCTTCATGTTTCTCTTCATGTTCCTCTTTATGTTTCCCTTCATGGCTTCCTACCAAACGGCCTTCATGTTTCCCCTTCATGGCTCCCTACCAAAAAGGTAATGCAAAAAGGTAATGCAAAAGCCGGAAAAATTTCTATATTTAGCTCTCTTGACGCCAAGATCGGGTCCTTGGCGGGTCGGGTCGGGTCGGGTTGGAAATATGCTCAACCCGACCCGACGGTCAGTCTATTCTGGAGGTCATGACAGGTGAATATAACTTCAATTCCTAATGCTACGACATGAGGGGAGGCAGTGAAGTTGATTTTACAATTTCTGTTTTCTTATTTTGCACTTTGGGAGATTTTCCACTAATTTTGGTGGGGCTCTCGGCAAATCCAAAAAAACGGCACAGGTTATGCATACAACGATACGACTGGAAGATGGCGGTTGGTTTCAGCATGACAAGATTCCGAGGCGCCGCTCTACAATGCAAATCTAGACCGAGGACCCTGAATGTTTGGTCATCCCGCTTACTGGACATCGTGCTCGAGGCCCGCTATCCAAATTCGTCTTGCAGTCCGTACTCACACCGGATGTGAACCTTTTAAGGCCTGCGTCGCACTTTGCGATGCTGCATATAACCCGTCTAACCTCTACACCCTGTTCGAAATATCTCCTTCTCTCCCACTCCCTAGTCCTGGCTTCTCCGCGTTTGGCCAGGCTCTCACAGCATTTCTCGACCACTTCTCAAGTCATGGCACCAACAGCCAAGCAGTATGACTTCATTGTCATTGGTGGCGGAAGTGGGGGCAGCGGAGCAGCCAGAAGGGCATCTGGCTGGTACGGCGCAAAGACTCTGCTAATCGAGAATGGGAAGTCGGGTGGAACATGTGTGAACGTAGGGTGAGTGCTTTCGATACCTTGGAACACAACCAAGATCCTGACTGACGTCAATTGGATCGTGAAGTTGTGTACCAAAGAAAATGACCTGGAATTTTGCCTCCATTGCCGAAGCATTGAAAGACGCCGTACACTATGGCTACGACGTCAAGCCAGACACACCTTTTGACTTTGCCAAGTTCAAAAGGGCTCGAGACGAGAAGATCAAAGGTCTTAACGCTGCGTACGAAAGGAACTGGAACCGTGAGAACATCGAACTTGTTCATGGCAGCGCAACATTAGTAGGTCCGAAGGAGGTTGAGGTCGACTTCTTGAGCGGCGGAAAAGCCGTCTACACTGCTGCCCACATCCTGATTGCGACCGGAGGACACCCCATCAAGCCTGACGGAATACCTGGCGCAGAGCATGGGATCGATAGTGACGGCTTCTTTGACATTGAAGAGCTGCCGAAGAAGATGGCCTTTGCAGGAGCTGGTTACATCTCAGTGGAGCTGGCAGGTGTCATGAATGCCATAGGCGTTGAAACCCACATGTTCATTCGAGGAGAGACTTTTCTCCGCAATTTCGACCCGATGGTGCAGACTACATTAACACAGCGTTATGAGGATGTTGGCGTTCGGATACACAAGAACTACAAAGGCTTCAAGGAGGTTGTGAGCCTGAAAGATGGCAAAGGCTCGGAAAAACTCCTGAAGCTCATAGGCAACGACGGCGAAGAGATGGAAGTCAACGAGCTCCTATGGGCAATCGGTCGAGCTCCCGAACTCGAAAAGCTGGACCCAGCGAAAATCGGACTCAAGCAGGGGAAGAAAGGTCACATCATCGTAGACGAATACCAGAACACAAACGTTGAAAGCGTCTACGCTATCGGCGACGTGACCGGCCAAGCCGAACTCACACCTGTAGCCATCGCAGCCGGCCGTGCTCTCTCTAACCGCCTCTTCGGCACCTCCCACCCCTCCGGCGGGCCCCACCTCTCCACCGCCAAACTCGACTACTCGCTCATCCCCACCGTCGTCTTCTCACACCCCGAAGTCGGTACCACCGGACTTACCGAGCCCCAAGCTATCGAGAAGTACGGCAAAGAGAACATCAAAATCTACCATACGAAATTTGGAGCCATGTACTACGACTTCCATCCGCCAGAGGAGAAGAAGCATAATCCGACGGAGTATAAATTGGTGTGCCAAGGCCCGGAGGAGAAGATTGTGGGCATGCACATCCTCGGTCTTGGGAGCTCGGAGATGATGCAAGGATTTGGGGTAGCAGTGAAGATGGGGGCGCGTAAGAGGGATTTCGATGCGACGGTGGCGATACATCCCACCAGCGCCGAGGAGCTCGTGAGTTTCTGATCTGAGCGGTTGAGGAGACAATGCTGACTGACTGGACATAGGTGACGATGAAATAGAATTATTACTTGGGTGGTGGACCTCACCACGACGCGGTTCTTGTTCGTCTAGTAGAAATAGGTCAGCTAAACATGAATAAAGAGGGAACAAGATCCCATCGTCGGTATGCACCCTCCGGGCAACGACATCTAAGAAATGGCCGATAGATAACTTCACCTACGATAGAAGGTTTGAGGTGGAACATGAAGCTTTCCCTCTTGATTTGAGTTTCTTTATGCCGGTTAATGTAGTACCACTTAGAGAACAAGCTACAGTATCACAGATTCGTTGTGGTCAACCCACATCACATCAACAACCCTCAATTCCCTTTTCGTTCGCTTTAGTCTGTTTGTTGCTGCGTGTTTATGGTACTTAAAGTGCTGCTCATGTGCCGATCATAGGGTACTTTTACGTCGTATAGTCTACTATAAACACCATACCCATGGATGAGAAGTACCGCATAATCATTACAGTCCTCGTTATCTATTGAAAATGTTCCATTCTCATCCCTCAATCCCCCTCCCTCCCCCACCGTCCCGCTCTCTCATCAAATCCCCCCTCTCCACCCTCTTCGCCCTCTCCCTCCCCTCCTCCAACCGCTCAATCCCCAACTCAATACTCTCAATGTGCACCTCCAGCGGCACGCCCATCCTCCCCCCCAGCCCCTCGACCCCACCAACCCGCGTCCTCAACTCCTCTAGCTCCGCACCCATCTTCTGCAACTTGACCATGGTGCCGCTGACCTGCGCGATGGCGTTTTTGCGGTAGACATTTACCTGGGAGAGCAGGCGCAGCTCGGTATCGAATTTGGCCATTTTTTGGGCGTTGCCGCCGAGTTTGGTCCAGAGGTGGCTGAGGATTTCGGAGCGGGAGGTTTGGGTGTGGAGGTTGTCGCGGGTGGCGATGCTGTGGATGAGGTCGAGGCGGTCTTCGAGGTTGTTGAGGATGAAGAGGAGGGACTGTGGTTGGGGTGTTAGCTTTTGCGGTTTGATTGGAAGGCGAGTTTCTCAGTATTCCACAGAAAAAGGTTTTTAGTGAGGGGGTTGGAATATCTTGTTAACTTGGTTGTATAAATCAACGAGATTTTGCGAGCAATGAGAATGAGCGAAAATCCCGTAAGCAAACTGGAGTACATACCTGTGCTTCAGCGACTAGGCGTTGGATTTCTTCTTCGGCGACGCGGGTATGCTGGATGTACTGGTCTAGAAGGGCGTCTTCTGTGAATTTCATGGGTTGGAATGGAGCGAAAAGACTATTGTCCGAGGAAAAGAACGACGCAATGGCGCCCCTGGAGGCGTCACGCACGGAGATATCGTCCAGCACGCGCTTCGTCCAGCGATTTGTGGCGAGTAAGCTGTCGACGGCGCGGCCGATGTGGGAGTTAAATTTTTGGAGGTCGTATGAGGCAATTCGGGCGGTTTCGATGAAGCCATCGAATTCTAGGACGAGCTCGTTCTTCGAACGGAGGGGGCTGTGTCGAACGACGGTGCGGAGATCACGAATGGAGGATTCGCCACGCTTCATGTCAAGTGGAAGGGAGACACCGCCGGCGGACGCTTCGAGGACGTCCTCGAATTTCGATTGAACCGTCATGAGCTCATCGAACTGGACGGGCGGAGGTTGGTCGCCTAGGTACTGGGACGATACTCCCGAATGGCACATTGGAAGGTTTAGGAAAGAAGATCCAGGGATCTTACATATCGGAGACATGGCAGAGTAGACGGAGCTGAAGAGGAGGTTTCGTAAGAACATCATGAGGCCAACAAGGAGATAGATAGCAACGATATAGGAGATAGGGCCTTTTAATCTGACTAAAGCACCTCCCATAACGTCGTATATCCAGCCGAGTGTTGCCTTGAAGAGGTCCTCAACAGTCTCCCATGTCTTTGTGGAGCTCGCATTTGTCTTCGGCGTTTTTGACTTCGCGCCTGCACCTCTACTTGCTTTTTCTGCCGTCGACTGTCTCCTGGTCGCTTTCCCAGGTGAATTCTCGCCATGAATACTCTCTGGTCTCTGGGATCTTCTTATCTTTGCATCAGGCCAGGACCCGTCTAGATCGTTTTCATGTATAGAAGGCATGATGAGATCCGGTTCAACATTTGCTCTAGTAGATGTTCGTGAGGTTCTTTTGCGCGGTGTTTCAGGTAACTTTGAGGATTGCTGTGATAGCCTCAACGCATCAACTCGTATTGGGCTAGCTGAACCTGACACCAAAGAGGCAGATGTCGCTTGAGGATTAGACTCATCACCATCGTCATCATCATCACCGTCGCTTTCTACCACCCATGAATCTCCCAATTGCGGCTTCGTTCGCAGTCGGGCCTGTAGGGATCGTTGTCTGGGCATGCTAGCAGTTCAAATAGAGAATGAACGAGGCGGCTTTTGCTCAAGGCCAGCTCCAGTCTTTCCAGCTGATCCAATATCCTGGCTCTTGCAACAGTGCGAGTATGTAGCGCTGGCCGTCTTATTATACTTATATGAATGCGCTAGAATTGCGCCTGTCTGAAAGAACTCACGGAGGTTCCATCATATGCAAGAAGTGGTAAACGACATGATAGGACACAGCAATCATGATACCTGGTCTCACTCCCTGAATTGAATGAATGTGTAGAATGTGACGTATGGCGCGTTCAGATTCGAGCTTTACTGATTGGCTTTCTACAAGCGCGCGTTCTGAAGCTTCAAATTCCCAGAAACGGCTCCATCATCAACTAATCCCATGCGACTACTACGGCCCCTACGGCCTCTACAGCTTCTTCGCCCTCCTTCGATCCCTACACAGAAACACACTGGACGGTTAACACACTCGTCAAGACCCAAACCGGAGGGCAAGCAGCTCGTGAGATATGGCTCCAAATGGAAACAAAAGACCGAACCTAGAACAGATCGCCGGTCACCACTTATGCAAGCTCTCGACGTTGGTAAAGAAGAAGAGCCCGTCAATCACGATCATCGTACCCTTAGCACCCAATTTGAGCTCTTCACGACACATGAGTCTAGCCCCGGCTCCCCTCTCTTCCACCCAAATGGCGCTCTGATCTTTCAGAGGTTGCAGTCCTTCCTGCGTGCCCAATACCCCGCCTTCGGCTTCCGTGAAGTCGTCACACCTACTATCTATAAAGACTCGCTCTGGAAACAGTCGGGTCATTGGGATAATTATCAAGATGACATGTTTTCCGTGTCCTCTCGCCGCAAGCGTCCGCCGGCCGCTGTGAGGGAAGGGGTTGATGTGACACTGGGTACCACGCAACCCACGCAAGGTCCCGCGTTTACAATCTCCAAAGCGCTGGGAGGTGAACCAACGCCGAGTGCCCCAGAGCCAAGTGCTTGTAATCACAACGACGATGTCGATAGCGGGGACTATGGCCTCAAGCCAATGAACTGTCCGGGTCATTGCCTACTCTTTAAAAGCCGCAAGCTCAGCTACCGAGAGCTTCCTGTCCGCTACGCCGATTTCAGTCCGCTACACCGAAACGAGATCTCCGGATCGTTGAGCGGATTAACTCGAGTGAGGCGATTTCATCAGGATGACGGACACATCTTCTGCCGCCCCTCACAGGTGGGTCAGGAAATCGGGAAACAACTAGATTTTGTGGATATGGTGTATAATGTATTTGGTATGCGTGTGCACAAGCTCGTGTTAAGCACGCGGCCATTGGATGGAAATTTCATAGGAAAAGCCGAGGATTGGGATCGTGCGGAAGAGCAGTTAAGGACGGTATTGCAGAACAGCGGACATGAATGGGAACTCAACAAAGGGGATGGCGCGTTCTACGGCCCAAAAATTGATGTCATTCTTTTAGGCAACGACGCCAGGCAACACCAAACAGCAACGATCCAACTTGATTTCCAGCTCCCACAGCGCTTTGGGCTAGAGTATGAAGCGCCCGCCCCAGAACAGGAACGTCTCGGTCTCGAAAGCCAGGACCCAGCGCAGCTAGAGCAAAAGGGTATGGTCACGCCCGTCATGATTCACCGCGCCATCCTGGGCTCCTTTGAGCGCTTTATGGCTCTGCTGATCGAACACTACAACGGCCGCTGGCCTTTTTGGCTCTCCCCACGCCAAGTCATCGTCCTTGCCGTCGGCGACAATCCCACCGTCCTTAAACATGTCTCTACCCTCCAAGATGACCTCAGAATGCCTCACGAGACCGGCCGCCTGCCCCGGCGAATGGACGCCCCGCGTTTCCAAGTCGACATCGACTTGCGCTCGGAATCGCTTGCGAAGAAGGTGGCGTCGGCCAAAAGGCGCAAGTACAGCATCATCTGCGTGTATGGGGAAAAGGACCTGAAAGGCAATTCGATGGTTGTTGATCTGAGTGGCATCCCGAATCAGCTGGCAATATGGAATATCATGGAGAAGATCAAGCCGGGATCGCAGGCACCAGTGAAAAAGAACGTTCCGACTGAGATGAACCGCAACATACCGGGGGCGAGACTTGAGCAGCCACAGTTGATCCGGCTGATGGAAACGTTGACGGGGAGGTACTTGTAAGGTTAGAGAGTGGCATTGGTGTGTATATTTCAAGGGTCGCGGTATTGACACACCTTCGCATCCTACACGAACAAAGTCTCCTTCCTACACTTACGCGTCCCCTCTCCCCTACCCCACTATCAAGCAAGACAAAACCTACATTCACGACATCCCATTTCCATCACCTCATATCCCCAACCGCATCTCCGACCCTAAACCTAAGTTCTATAATACACCTCAAGTTGGCAAAAAATGAAACAAGTCTGGCACCAACCTATGGGCGAAGTAATGGGATATGGGTGTCGGTGAAACCATGGCAAGAGACGGAGGACGTGCTTAGTTCTTGGGGACGAAGAAGTCGTCATAACCCGTCGCTGCAGCCCGGAGCAGATGTACCTCCCGTATTGCAAAGGGCATGAGATCTAGAAAGACGATGCAAGTGGAAAAACGTTTCATACTCTCTTGCATTTGGATTTGGATTTGGATTTGAATTCATACACCCTTGTGACATCGGTTTAGATCCGACCCATGGGGGAAACTATGCTATGTGTATCGAACGGACAAAACCCTCTGGGGGAGAAAATCGCTCGTCGACTACACGACGACTTCACGTCGCCGAAACAATAAGATTGGCACTATATTACCAGTAATGAATCTATAGCTTCTATTCAGCGCGTGATGCTCGAGTAAACTCTTGATGAGAGTGTCTGTGCTGTTTGATTATGTCGCATCGTCTTTGCTCTGCTCTTCATTGATGATATTCTATACAAACGATGTTTTGATTCGATTCTCGATTCGAAGATTAAAGACATTTTCTTTGCATTTGTGATGCTCGTGATTGTAATGTCAAAAACTGCGTTCTCTTGCTCAATGATTGTCATTCATTGAGCAGAGAAATATGTGATGAAAGAAAGATGCATATGATGAAAAGATAGAGTATGATTGTATTAAATAATTCTATTCTGCTCTTGATTTGACTTATGTCACGTAAATGTTGAATAGATTGTTAGTATAAATGTGCGATCGCAATCGTTCACTGCATGATTCTGATCGATAGTAGAGAATGCATTCTGATCGTTCTCATGAGTTCTCAATTCTTCACGTAGATAAATGTATGATTTAACATCAAGTAAAGAAGATGAGTTTAAGTCTTCTAAATATATCAGCGTGATCAACGAGTCATTACTTCTTCGAGCATTGTAATCACGATTCTCAAACTCATCATCTGAAATGATTATTTTATCTGATATCTTTTCATCAATTACTCAATGATACTGTTGATGTAATGAAAACATTTCAATATCAATGCAGTCAACGAGTTGCAAATTCTTTAATCACTTGTAATCATAATTTGCAGATTCTTTATCTGAGTTGTCTTTTTCACTAGTAGTATCTTCTCATCTCTTACTAACATCGACATATCATTAATCTTCTTCGTAGATCAATTGTGACTGTTAAAGAGAGTGTTATCACATGAATGAAAATTCTGCATGATGACTTTTCTGATCATGCAACATTTTAACATCGTTTAAACTGCATCGAATTGAAATTTCTTGACTCTTCTGACTTTTATTTGAACACAGAATAGAATCAAAAGATTTGTAGTTAACATCATGTACAGATGAATCTCGTTGTCAATCATACTTTCTTGCATATGAAATCATGTTGAGTAGCTCAACTTTACAAGAATAATGCAAGATATTGTTTGATGTGAATTATGAAACTGATTGTTTCATGTTCTCAGACGTGTCATCAGATTCAAGTTTATTTCTATTTCATAATGAGTTGATCAGATTTTAGAATTTTCAAAATCAAGAGTTCACTTTCTGCAAATTTTGCACTGCAATCAATTAATTCACTGAAGAAGTTTAATCATCATCTCACAAATCAAACAGTTATACATATAAATCTTTATTTCATTTAGTCATGATTAAACTACAGTCAGTAAATAAACGCAGACAATCGATGAAAATGCGAAGTCTTTTGAAGCAGAAAACTACTTTCAAAGTTTCTTTCAAAGTTTCTTTCAAAGCAGCTGTCATCAAAACAACAGCTGTCATCAATGATTTAATCACAACAACAGCAGAAATCAGACTCATGACTTTAAGAAATCAGATTGAATGAATCTGAATATATCATTAAAAGATGAAAAGTTTGAGAAGTTTGACTTTTTTGAACAGTAGTATATTTGATGATCATGAATTATATAATATATATTTTATTAAGTATACATTTACTTGAAAGTATCTATCATATCAGTTAAAATAGTAAACATACGAAGTATTGACAAGAAAACAAATCAATTCGTATTTATATTTACTGTTATGCTCGCATGTCTGAAGTGATCAGCTGCAAAATAATTCTTGCTACAAGCTTTCATCATCATGTGCAAATAGACTTCAAAACTCATGTCTTTTATCAGCTTGTAATGTCTTTTGAGTCAGATCTTACTAAGCATTGAAAAGAACTCTTCAATGGGATTGAAGTCAGAGAAGTAGAATGACAGATATAGTAAGATCACATTGATCTGATGACATAAATCTTTGACTTTCTACTGATAGTTAACAGAGTTCAGCTTGACATTAATGTCAATGTCACTCATTTGAGTGTGATGCACAGAAGCATTATTGAGAATCAACATCAATTTAAACTCTGAAAAGTGACTGCATCTTGAAAGCATCTCGTTCATCAAAAATCATTCAAAGTGAGCTTCAGAAATACTTCTCTGATGTATATGTTTGATCAGAATGTTGTCAAAGCAGTAAATCAATAGAATGCTTCATCTTTTGCTTCATTTGACTGATTGAATTATACGTGATGATATGTCATAAAGAGTTCAGTTACGTTTACAATGCATCATATGTTCATTGACTGCACTCTCATTCAGAAACATGAGCATTTCGTAAGTGAACTGATTGACGTCTAGAAAGTATAGATTTTGATACTTTTGCGAGTGCTTTAAAGTCTTTCATTTAAGACATTTTCGATTGATTTTCATGATCTTTAAAGCGTTGAATAGAATGAAAAGAGCGACGATGATGTCTCAGTCATTGAAGAGATAGTATAGCATCTCATTCTGATATGATCATGACTGATCTTCTAGAAAATGTCGAAGATCAATTCTGACAGCAGAATGAATCAAAAATGTTAATTTCAGAGCACTTATTTTATTAGAAGATGTATGTTGATCATATGTTTTTAATTTAGCTCTGATTCTTCTGACATGTTATGATTCTAGCCTTCATTTATTCTTTCTAGCTTTGATCTGAGTTTTATTCTAATTGAGTCTAGTGAGCATTTGAGCTAGTAGTGATGTCATTGAAACTCTGCATCATATGTGTAAGACATCAACTCTTTCAAGTTTAGCACAGTGTTATGAGTCTGCATAGAGCGAATCATATGAGTGTATTCTAACTAGAAGTTCAAAGCTGAAGTAGAAAGAAGATGCAACACGACGTGAGTTTTACTCACGAAGGCACGCTAGGCCGCTAGCGTGTCAACAACAGCTCTACTCACAGCTCTATACTAGTCTATGTTAGGCTAATCAGGCTAATCAGAGGTAACAGAGATGCATGCTTGCAACATTACTTCTTCTCTTCATTTAGCAATGTTCTCATTGCTGCAGTTCGATCGATTAATTCTTGTTGAGTCGATTTCTAACTTGACTTGTTCAAATACTTCTGATGAAAGTCATTTATGATCTTCAAACAGTCTTCGAACTCATTTTCATTGACATTGTATCAATGTAGATCGACGTCATAGTCTTTTCAATTGACACGATATTGTAGTCGTTTGCCTCGTTCGTAATGCCTGAAGTTCAGTATGTTCTTCACTTTTCATTCGTCTTCGTCATCTATCACTATAGAATCAGATGACTCATTTCGTTGTTCTTCAAGAAGATCTTTTGAATTCAGTTGTAGTAGATTCAAGATGAACTCTGAATGAATCTTCATTGTCGATAACAGTTTCAGTCGATATGCATGTTCGATCTCAGTCAGAATCTTGAAAGATTCTAGCATCTTATCGTTCAGCTTCTTTGACGATCTTGCGATCGTAATGTTTCTAGAATTCAGAAACATCATGTCATCTACCTTGTAAATCATTTTCTTTCAATGCTTGTCAGTCTGTTTCTTTATTGTGACTCTGACTCTTGCTAATGTCTGCTTGATCAACGCTAATGATCATTTCATGTGTTCGAATATATTCTCTGCTTTGCTCGCTTGAATTCTAGCTTGAATAATCTCATATTCAGTTGAATTCAAATCGAAACTCATATGAGAATGAAAGCTCTTGTTCAGAAAGAACGCTGATTGTTCAATTGACGGCGAAATAGCATTGTTATCGACGAATTCAGTCATAGATAGTCAGACGAATCAGTCATCTTGCATGTATGAGCAGTAGCTTCGTAGATATCGTTCTACATTCTGATTCACTCTTTTCGTTTGATCGTCAATCTGTAAGTGATAGTCGATGAATAGTTTCATCTTAATGTCGAGTCTCAGACATAGAGACTTTCAGACAATCGATATGAATTGCGAACCTCTATCGAACACTATTGATCTTGATAGTTCATGAGTTCTGAAGACTCATATCAGCAGCAGCTTAACTGTTTGTTCAGCGAAAGTCTCTTCGTCATCTGATCAACAGAGTATATAGTGACGTTCTTTAGATAATCGATCTATCACTGTCAGAATCGCGTTGGTTTCATCACTTTTCAATAAATCGATAATAAAATTCAATGATATGTCTTGCCATCGTTGTTCAGATATAAACAATGACTTCAATAGTTTATTGATTCGATCTCTTGATACTTTTGACCTACGACAAATGTAACAGTTTCGAATGTAGCGTTTGATTGTCGTTCTCATCTTCGATCAGCAATATGATCGTCTTAACAAGTCTAACGTTCAATTCATGTCAGAGTGATCATTGATCGAAAGATCATGTGCTTCTCTTATCAATTGAGTGATCATTGACTGAGAGACTCACAGTCTATCATTCTTTCAGAGTACTTCGTTCAGTACTCTGCAATTGTCTAGACTCATATCTTGACAAGTTCTTCTGTTCTGTTCTATGACTGTTCGAATATCGATACATTGTTAATTCGTTCGATTTTCGACTATAATTCAATTCTGAATGAAAATTATCTCTTCGATCGAATTCTCGTTAGCTTTCGATTTCTGTTTCGAATCTGAGTCAAATATGAGCAAGATCTGAGTCAGATCTTGATCATCTTCTATTGATTGCAGTTCAAATG
>JAABVA010001211.1_pt1 | contig 28379 bp, 25 predicted proteins | sample 5560331 | NCBI WGS metagenome assembly JAABVA01 (sample SAMN12812661, study PRJNA571458) | rock metagenome | isolation source: Antarctica rocks | place: Antarctica: Victoria Land, Mt New Zealand sud | collected 2016-01-07 | reverse complement strand
TAGCACGCATGGAAAGCCAGATCGTGTTCGAGACCATACTCCGACGCTTACCCAACATCCATATGACGGTAGATACGCCAGAGTTTCGTCCCAACTACGCCCTACGCGGCCTCACATCGTTGCCAGTGGCATTTGACTCCACAAACGGCTGATATGGCTTAAACTGTCTAACAGCAAGATGCCGCTGGCCGATGTATCGGCCAGCGGCATCTTGCTGTTAGACAAAAAAATCTTACCGACCTTGATAGCCAGAACCTTTGTGGTCGCGTAAGATACCTTGTACCTCTTGATCGCGCCCATCTGGTCGTACCACAACAACGGCACTTCCTTTCGCAAATGCATCGCTGTAATACTGAAATTCCTCTGCACTGATTCCCATGTTTTGCAGCATCGTTTGCAGATCACTGTTCGACTCGTCTTGCCCCGCCTCAGGGAAAATAAGCATATCTCTGATGCTTGTGAGGAAGTTTTCGTTCGTATATTGTTTCGAGTAGCGAATCTGATCACTGGTAAAGCCTGCATCGTGCAAAGCTTCTACCGCTTGCTCCGCATCATCGGTACTATCAAACGTCGCCATTGCGATACTTTCGTGTGTTGGATTGTTAGCCATACTTTATCTCCTATGCTATCAATGTAAAAAGACAAACCATAAAAGGTTTCTCCTCTACCATTAGCACGTTCCACAAAAAGCAAACGTGTCAAAGTAGAGGAAATTCTCATCTATTGCGTTACCGCGACGACACCTGTCATTGTACCCACATAGACACGACTACCAGAAAGAGTGGGGGTCGCGAAACGCGATATAGCTCCTACTGAGACACTTGTGCGTGAATTGCCAGTTGCACTATCAAGGGCATACAATCTGCCATCGAGGCTGAGGCTATATACAGTATTGCCGCCCACCACAGGTGAACCAACGATTTGACCTGGAGCCTGCCAACCGAGTGTTATCTTACCACTTGAGTCGATAGAAATTTGGCGCAAGCCATTGGTACACGGTACAAAAATTTGTGAGCCAGCGGCAGCAGCACCGCCAAACGAATGACAAATGGACACCACCTGCGCCTGTCCGCCAACACCGCCAAGCGCGTTAGCATGCAGAATATAGCCCAGGCCCGACTTGCCATCAGCGAAGACAAAGCCACCTGGGAGCAGCAATGGCCCCATTGAGCCGAGATCAGCATCCACTGCGTTCTCTTGTTGCCAGCCCTGTGGCGCAAAACCATCTTCAAGTTGCAACGTTGGTAACAGGCGTAGAATAGAGTCACTGTGGTCCCAGTCGCCTTGCGTCGTCTCACCATTGCCAACCGCGACATACACATTGCCGGAAGCATCTATCGCTGGCCCAGAAGCTGCCCAGATGCCACCTTCACGCGTTGTCGGCACCTGATACGAGAGGAGCGGCCCACTACCATCGGTCTGACTCGCGACTACCCAACCGTGATAATCGCTACAGTCGCCATCGAGTCCTCCGTAAGCAATATATACCTTGTTGTTGGAAAGCGCGAGGGCGGCTCGCTGTTGATGCGCTACGACATCTATACCTTTAGGATCGGAAACGCGCCGCACCTTCACCTGACCATTCGTGGCGTCAACACCCACCAGAATATGTGCTGGTCCAGTAATCTCAGCGACCGCAAATACTAAACCAGTAGCAGGATCATAAACGGGCGTGCCAGTGATCCCAAGCGGAAAAACATTTCCACAGGGTAAGTCTGATTGGGGTACAGGCGTGCCAACATTGGTATGCCACAACACCTGTCCACTGTTAGCATCCAGAGAGTAGAAGGTGTTATTCTCCGTCGCAACCAAAATATGGCCGTTCACCACCAGTGGCTCACCATACACAGCACCATCGAGCTTAGCGTTCCATGCCTGACTAAGTTTTGAGGGGTCGGGAGTATTCGCAACATAGCCTGCGCGTGTATTATCGCGATGATAGGTGGTCCAATCCGTATCACTGCTATGTGAAACAACTTTCATCGATGTAGGACTTGGCGTTAGAGCTAAGGGTGTCACCTTAGCTGGTTGTGGGCTAGAGGATGTACTACTACATCCTGCGAGAATGAGCACTATTCCTATCATACCCATCCATACTAAACGGGGAAATCTAAAACGACTCCTTTGTGAAGAGTAAATATGTTCTTTTGTTTGCATGTACGCGCTCCATTTACATTTCGTAAACAAATAGTTGTGTTTTTTCGCTTTGTGCCTTCTCTATTGTACAAGTGTAACACGATAGGGGCAAACCAAATAGGACTAATTCATGAATGAGGAACCTATGGACGACATGACAGGGGCAAGCCCTGTCACTACTATACATGTCGCCACTATGTGGCTTGCGCTGTGTGTTCGTCTATAGTAGTGACAGGGCTTGCCCCTGTCATGCTAACTAGCATTATGATTTGCTGCTCTTATCTATCGCGTCGTATTCTTCTTGCGTTAGCTTCAGCGTTGCACCCTGCACATTCTCTTCAAGATGTTGCACGGAAGAGGTACCCGGAATTGGTAGCATTGTGCTTGAACGATGTAAAAGCCATGCGAGCGCAATCTGGCTGGGCCTCGCCTTACGCTGTTCGGCTATGCGGTCTAATGGACTTCCTGAACGTGCCAGATCTCCTGTTGACAGAGGATTCCAGGGGATGAAACCGATGCCTTGACGCGCACACACGTCGATCATCTCTTCGGTTTGCTGCTCATTCATCTGTTCGGATTTGCGGTTCGCCAGGTTGTAGTGATTCTGAACAGTGACAATCGGTACAATCTTTTGCGCCCTCGCCAGTTGCTCAACAGTGACGTTCGAGAGTCCGACGTGACGAATCTTGCCTTCGGCCTTCATCTTCGCAATCTCACCAACCGAGTCCTCGAATGGCACCTCGGGGTCTGGGCGGTGGAATTGATAAATGTCGATAGTATCAAGGCGTAAACGTTTGAGGCTACCCTCTAATGCCTCTCGCAAATGCTGAGGGCTACCGTCTGGCGGCCACTGTCCAGGACCCGTTCGCAGCAATCCCCCTTTGGTCGCGATCACAAGATTCTGTGGATAGGGGTAAAGAGCCTCTGCGATAAGCGACTCGCTCACCTCTGGCCCGTAGGAATCGGCGGTATCAATCAGATTGATGCCTAGTTCGAGAGCGCGATGCAAAACGGCAATCGCCTCTTGCTTGTTCGCTGGTGGTCCCCAGATGCCCTCACCTGTGAGACGCATTGAACCATAACCGAGACGATATACCTTCAAATCACCACCAAGTGTGAGTGTGCCACTCGCCTCTGCTGGTCGCTCTGTTGTATGTTGCATAATTGTTTTCTCTTTCAATGATACTTATTAACAGCCATATGAGTGTACACGAAAGAGAGAGGGGTTAGGTGTCGCATCCTCTTTAACATAAGCTTGTAAAAAAGGGGGAAATTTGGTACAGTATATGGGATTTATAGGCATGGCAAGGATTCTCCTTGCACATCATTGGTAACACTATCCCCTTGGAGGAAACACATGGTTGTTGAGGCACAGAAGGAAAACTTGAGCTTTCAAGCAGAGGTGACGCAACTGCTTGATTTGATGATTCACTCACTTTACAGTAACAAGGACATATTTTTACGTGAGCTGATCTCGAACGCATCGGATGCGATTGATCGTCTGCGCTTCGATATGCTGTCCGATCAGGCACTGGCAGAGAACGATACAGACCTGGCTATTCATATTAGCTACGATAAGGATGCACGCACCATTACCGTCGCTGATAACGGCATCGGCATGACGCGCGAAGAGGTTGTCGAGCATATCGGCACCATCGCCAAGTCGGGTACGCGTGAGTTCTTCCAGTCGCTCACAGGCGATCAGAAGAAAGATGCTAACCTGATTGGGCAGTTCGGCGTTGGTTTCTATTCTTCGTTCGTTGTCGCCGACAAAGTGACATTGACAACACGACACGCTGGCATGACCGCCGAAAATGGTGTGCGTTGGGAATCGGACGGGCGTGGTAGCTATACGCTTGAGAACATTGAGCATCCTGGTCGCGGCACCGAGGTCACGTTGCATCTGCGCGAGGGCGAGGACGAGCTACTGAACGGCTCACGGTTGCGCTCTATTATCCGTACCTACTCTGACCACATCACCATTCCTATCCTGATGCAGAGCGAAGAGGAGGAGAAAAAGGGCGAAGAGGAGCGCGTCAATCAGGCATCGGCATTATGGGCACGCTCTAAGAACGAGATTAGCACGGAAGACTACAACGAATTTTATAAGCATATCTCGCACGACTTCGAGGACCCGCTGGCATACGTTCATAGCCGCATGGAGGGCAATTACGAGTACACACTGCTGCTCTATATTCCTGCGCGTGCGCCGTTCGACATGTGGAGCCGCGAACGACATCATGGCGTCAAGCTCTATGTACGGCGCGTCTTCATCATGGACGATGCCGAGAAGCTGATGCCTAACTACCTGCGCTTCGTGCGCGGCGTCATTGACTCTAGCGATCTTCCTTTGAACGTGTCACGCGAAATTTTACAGCAGAACAAGGTACTCGATATCATTCGCTCGAACGCGACGAAAAAAGTCTTGGGTCTGCTTGCGGACCTCGCGAAAAACGAGCCGGAGAAATATAGCACGTTCTGGAAAGAGTTCGGGCGAGCCTTCAAAGAGGGTATTCCCGAAGATCACGCCAACAAAGAGGCCATCGCAAAACTGCTGCGCTTCTCTTCGACCCTTACATCATCCGAGACACAGGATGTCTCGTTGCAAGATTACGTGGGTCGCATGAAAGAGGGGCAGGACAAAATCTACTACATTACTGCAGAAACCTTTGCGGCGGCCAAAGAAAGCCCACTTTTGGAGATTTTCAAGAAAAAAGATATCGAGGTCCTGCTGCTCTCTGACCCTGTTGATTATGTGATGGGAACTGAACTCTTCGAGTATGAAGGAAAGGCGCTACAATCCATCTCGAAGGGTGAGATAGACCTGAGCAAGATGGAAGATCAGCAGGAAAAAGAGGAGCAGGAAAAAGCTGCGTCCGAGGCGCAGGGACTGACGGAACGGCTCAAAAATGTGTTGAGCGACAAGGTGAAGGATGTACGTGTCACCTCGCGCCTGACAACCTCGCCCGCGTGTCTGGTTGTCGGTGAGTACGATATTGACCCCAACCTGCAACGTCTGCTCAAGTCCATTGGGCAGTCAATACCGAACACAAAGCCCATTATGGAAATCAACCCGACGCATCCTATTGTCCAGAAGCTCAAAGAGGTGCAAGATGGGCAGCGTTTCAGCGATTGGGCCTTTGTCCTGTTCGACCAATCCGTCCTGAGCGCAGGCGAACAATTGGAAGACCCAGTGCGCTTCGTCAACAGATTGAACGATTTGTTGGCACAGTTATCTTAACAACTCATAAACAACTCATAAGAAATTAGGAATGGCCTCTATCGCCTGTACAGGCGATAGAGGCCATTCCTAATTTCTTAGAAGTCGATATACCGTTAGTATTATGTGCTGAAAAAGCAATCCAGAATGCTCCTGAGAGCGTAGAGTTATATGAATAGGATTTCACACTATGTCTCTAAGGAGCTTATTATGTCGCCCACATCCATCCTGGCTAAAGCACGCGAGGGTATTTCATCGCCTCGTGCCCTGATGAAAAAACTGTTTCTTCCTATACTTATCATTTTTGGCCTCGTTATATTTCTCTGTGCCGCTATCGGTCCCTTGAACGCTCTACGTGCCCAATCTGATAACATAACGGTGGCACGTACCAGCAACACTGTGAATGAAAGTTGTAACAATGCCTATTATTCACACGATGGCAACCCCTTTCAACTTTGCCCTAGCCCATATCCGGGTGGCGGCAATTGTGTGTGGTGGGCATGGGAGCAGTGGCACCTACTCGGCTACGACCTTCCCCTCAATTGGGGCAATGCCGCTGATTGGATTGTCGATGCCGAGCGTACAGGTCTTTCAGTAGGCAAGGAGCCACGTGTCGGTTCCATCGCTGTGTTCCCACGCGCGGATGGCGTCTGGGCATATGGCACACCTGGACATGTTGCCTTCGTCACATCGGTAAACGATGATGCAGGAACGTTCAACGTCACCTACCAGAACTACGGCGATCCCAAACCTATGTATATCGGCCTCGACTATCCTGTTGACGAAATCAATGCGGCACGTTTCCAGAGAAACGAAATGCGCTTCATTTACTTCCCGACAACGATTAATCCCGAACGTTTCGCAACGCTTCCTGGTCTGCACGGAAACTATCTTGCCGGTATTCAAGTTGCGAATCAGCAGTTAGCAAGAACTGGTGGGGCAAATCATCTAACGGTTGGTCTCAGTGGCATAACGGAGCAAGAGTTCAACGCTGATTTTACTGGCAATGGTTTGAGCGATCTTCTTCTGTACAATCGTCAGCAAGGCAGCTTGAGCATCATGTCGCTCACATCTCAAAAGAGCGTTACCACACCCAAGCGAAAATTCACTCAATACACATCACCGAAGACACTAATAGCGCAGAGGGTGATGCTTTCGGATGCTGAAACGTCGTCTACTGGTTGGGGGACGAATCTGGATGTTCGCGTAGGAAATTTCGCGGGTACGAAGCAATCCGACATCTTGCTCTATGATCGCACCAACGGCACGATGCAGATACTCACACTGACGCCACAACTCGCAATTAAGACGCACGTTTCACTTGCAGGTTGGGGACCTAACTGGGAACTCTATGCAGGCCGTTTCGATGGGCAGCGTACAGGACTGTTCATGTACAATCGCCTTGCCACGACTCCAACATCACTTACAAATAGTACACAAACAGGCAATCCGCTACAACAATGGCAAATGGCGGGACGCACCGCCAACGCTATGATGCTGGACTTTAACGCGGACCTGAGCGTGCGCCACTTACAGCAGTATACGCAGTGGCACGACTCCTGGGAAATCTATGTTGGACGCTATAAAAACGCAAATCAAGATGGCGTTTTCCTGTATGATCGCAATATTGGCGAGGCTCGCGTCATGGACTTTACTACGAGCATGGCAATTAACGATTATCAAGAGCTACATGACCTCAAAGGTAACTGGCAGGTGTTCAGCGGCGACTTCAACGGATCGGGACGCGCTCAAGTCATGCTCTACGATCCAAGTAAAGGCGCGGGTGCCTTCCTTGTGCTAGAGTCAGACCTTTCGCTGGTCAAGCGTCAGAACTACACAGGATGGACACCAAACGAGGTGTTATACGTCGGTCACTTCGGGACGGACCGCCTGAGTGCTATGCTCTATAATCCACAGATCGGTACAAGTACCTTTATCGCCTTTAACAACGCGCTCAAGGTGCAGACGATACGCACCATGCATAGTTGGGACCAGCATTACCAGATTCTGGTCGGAGACTTTGTTGACCGCTCGTCTTGTATTGCCGATGGCAATTGTAGTAAGGGCGACGATATTCTTGTACTGAACCGCAAAACGGGGCAGATACAGCAATACGTCTTTACCTTTGGTCGCCAGTATCAGGTCCTCAACAATACAGCACGGCCTTACATGCGTCGGGGTTCCGACTCTAGCCGAGTGTACAAGACCGTCGATACCACAAGCTTCAAACTTGTTGGCACGTTCGACACCAGCATCAAAAACGAAGAGTTATATTAAACAAAAAGTATGTTTGGGCGCTGGCTAGCCAGCGCCCAAACATACTTTTTGTTTTCTAAATAGAGCAGGAAAAGTATTGACAATTCCTAAAGGGTATGATATCTTATTGCTACGAACGACATCACAGCATGTGACAAGTGAGTAGTATACATTGGCATTAGCGGGAGTGGCTCAGTGGTAGAGCATCTCCTTGCCAAGGAGAAAGTCGCGGGTTCGATCCCCGTCTCCCGCTCCCCTTTTTTTTCAGGCGACGTCGCCAAGTGGTAAGGCACGGCTCTGCAAAAGCTGCACCAGCGGTTCAAATCCGCTCGTCGCCTCCAAGAGACGTGATGGTTATCACGTCTCTTCTTTTTTTCAGAGCAGGACAATCTTCTCATGCGAGAACAACGCACCTATCCCACCGAGGCAATCATCCTCAAACAGTCTAATCTCGGCGAAGCCGACCGCATCTTGACACTCTTCACGCCCTATAAAGGCAAGTTCAGTGCAGTTGCCAAAGGGATACGGCGACCCATCAGCAAAAAGACAGGGCATCTTGAACTGCTGTGCCGTTCACAATTACAGGTCGCGGTCGGGCGCAATCTTGATATCGTAACGCAAGCACAGGGGCTAGAGAGCTTTCTGCATATGCGCGAGGAGCTATGGCATCTCACCTGCGGCCTGTACCTCACCGAACTTGTCGAACGCTTCATCGAAGAGAACACTCCTCATACCGATGTCTACAAACTCTTGCGAGAGTCGCTACGCGCTCTCGATAGTGATGCAATAGAGGTGCAGCAACAGCGACTACAGCAGACACAGCCAATAGAGGATGTAGCACAAAAAGATATGGTAAGTGAGACGAACGATCAGCGGAATCGCACCAAACTGCTCATGCGCTACTTTGAAATCTACCTACTTTCAAGCGTAGGCTATGAGCCAGTCCTGCGCTCCTGTGCCAATTGTGATACCGAGTTGCGACCAGAGGAAAACGGCTTTGCCCCTTCGCTTGGTGGTGCGCTCTGTCCCAACTGTTCGCATCTGTGGAGCCAATCGATCTCGATGAATGCACTCAAAATCCTGCGCCTACTCCACCGCTCTGATTGGTCGCAAGTTCCTCGCTTCCGCCTGGATGCCCACCTACATACTGAATTGGAGCGAGCCATGCACGGCCTGTTACGCTTCCACCTTGAACGCGATTTGAAGTCATGGAGCTTTTTGGAGACGATACGCTAACTCGTCCCATTCAAAATTACCTGCAACACCTGTGTACGCACCTGCTTCAAATTCACATTCAGTCTTCCCAGCACCTTTGCTCCGATGCCTTCACCTTCGTTGAGCAGGCCGAGCAGCAGATGTTCTGTGCCAAGATAGTGATGACCAAGCATTTTCGCCTCCTCAACCGCTAGCTCGATCACCTTCTTAGCACGTCCCGTCATACCGAGTTGTCCGGTAACGCTCTTTTCGCCTCGGCTTACAAAGGTTTCTACGAGACTGCGTACCTGCTCCACATTACTCACACCCATGTTTCTCAAGACCTTCGCGGCAACGCCTTCACTTTCGCGCACAAGGCCAAGCAGTAGATGCTCTGTACCAATATATGCATGTTGCATGCGTATCGCCTCTTCGTGCGAGAAGGCAAACACGCGACGGGCACGCTCTGTAAACTTGTCAAACATGTCTCTGTTCGTCTCCCCATTGACAATGCGTTGACGCTTTACGTAGTCCTCAATTTCACGGCGCATGCAACGATATTCACCACCTACTTTGTATGCCGGTAGTTCCCCTTTCGCCACAAGCCTACGTACAGTCACGACATCGACACGCAAAAAGTTCGCCACATCCTCAGTTGTCAATAAAGGCTCCATGTTCTTACCTTTCTCGCACATTTCACAGCAACGGACCTCTTTATGCATAACTATAGATTACTTTAGTATAAAAGTCAATACTTTCTACAACTTTGCCTTAATAGGCACGATTAGATAGGACTACCAACTTCATACGATCTCATTTCGTAGGGACCAGATGTATCGCGTCCGTGTGCGATTCATCGCGCGAAATCCTTGCCAATCCTGTCTGTAAGCGTGTGAGAGTCTATCTCGTGTGATAAATCAAGCCTGGACGCGATACATCTGGTCCCTACGAAAAACTATTTTCGCTCATAGGTTTTCTAGCACAACTATACACTACCCTTTTTCTGTGGTATGGTACGTGTAGGTCCCAACGATGTGTTGCCAAATATATTGTTCACCTATTTTTGCCCCCACATGGAGGTATAACATGAGTGATATCGCCCCTTCTGCCGATGCTGGCACAAGGACCACTCCACGCATTACCACTGGCTATGCTCGCTACGTCTTCTGGGTTATGTTCCTCATCAGTTTTTTGAATTATTTGGATCGTAACGTCCTGACTGGAGCAGCCAACGTCATCGCGAAAGAACTCGGCTTCAATCTCGGTGGCATTGGCTATATCGCGTCGGCCTTCCTCATCGTTTATACGCTCGGCACTGTTCCGCTAGGCATATGGGCAGATCGCGCGAAACGTAGAGATGTCGTGGCTATCAGCGTGGCTGTCTGGAGTGTCGCTACCGCTGCGACCGCATTAGCCACCAACTTCGCAACACTGTTTCTGTCGCGTATGATACTGGGTATTGGCGAGGCTGGCTACTTTCCGGCTGGTACTGCGTTGATGAGCGATTATTTTTCTCGCGAGAAGCGTTCACGCATCATGAGTTGGTGGAGCGTGGCGCAGCTTGTGGGCATTCTCGTGGGCTTTGTGCTTGGCGGTTCACTTGCAGGTCTCTATCCTGGTAGTTGGCGGCTGGCCTTTATCTTCACTGGCATCCCCGGTCTGCTGCTTGCATTGTTAGTGTGGCGCGTTCGTGAACCACGCCGCAATCAAGCCGATGAGGAAGAACTGGAAAAGCGCGAGGCGTATGTAGCTGCTGAAGAAGCAAAGGGCGCAGGCCATCCCATTCCAGTGCCAACTAACGTCCTGGCACAATTCGGCGCGTTATTGCGTATCAAGACGCTGGTTGTGTTGATCGTGATGCAGATATTCGCCTTCTTTGTGCTAACCGTCAACGTCGTCTTTTTGCCTACCTATTTACAGCAAAAAGATACATTCGGTCTCTCCTCTGGACAGGCCGGTCTCTTCTCAGGCGCAGTAGTTGTTGTAGCTGGTATGGCTGGTACGGTACTCGGTGGCTATATGGCGGATTGGCTGAACAAGCGTTACCCTGGCTCGCGCATTCTCGTCTGTGGTATCGGCTTCCTACTTGGTGCCCCGGCATTCGCTGCTGCTGTCACCTTCCACAATCTGTTGGTGTTTACCGTCTTCTTTGTCATCTCGACGATTCTATTGACAATTTATACGGGTCCCAGTACAGCCGCAACACAGGATGTTGTGCCATCCGCCTTGCGTGCCTCAGCAGTTGCCATCTCGCTCCTGATTGCTCACTTGTTGGGCGATGCATTTTCCCCTACACTGGTAGGTGTGCTTGCAACACAATTTGACCCAACACACGGCCATCATTTCGCTGTAAGCATGGCAGGGCAAGACCTGAGTACCGCCCTGCTGGTGACATGCACGCCAGCACTCGCGATTGCAGGCCTCGTTGGCCTCTTCGGGTCTGGCTGGATGAAGAGTGATATCGTCGCCGCAGAAGAGGCAGACAGGATTGCGAAAGGGTAAAAATATATGATTCATTTTTATGAACTGGCACAGCTAGACGCGGCACAACGTATACGATTGCTACGTCGTGCAGAGATTGAGATCGACGAGCTGATCGACTATGTGCGCCCAATTGTGCGCGATGTGCGAGATCGTGGCGATGCCGCGCTCATCGAGTATATGGCAAAGTTTGATCAGGTAGAACTGACGCCTGACCGTTTGCGTGTGAGCCACGCGGAGATTGAACACGCCCATTCCAAACTTGATGCGGATGTCTATGCTGCGATACAACATGCTATTCGCAATGTACGTGCAGTGCATGAGCGGCAAATGCCGCATGAGCAGGTTCTTACACAGATTGCTCCCGGCGTCATGGCTGGTGAAAAGATTACGCCAATCAGTAGTGTTGCGCTATGTGTCCCTGGCAGAAAAGGTATTTTCCCTTCGGTGATGTATATGCTAGCCATTCCAGCTCATATCGCAGGTGTGCCACGTATTGTTGTCTGCACACCGCCAGAGCCTGATGGTACTATCGATCCAGCATTGCTTGTCGCAGCAGACCTCTGTGGCGTACATGAAATCTATCGTATTGCTGGACCACACGGTATCGCTGCGCTTGCCTATGGTACGGGGACGATTGCTCGTGTGCATAAAATTACTGGTCCTGGCAATGCCTACGTCTCGGCGGCAAAGCGTCTGTTATATGGCACAGTCGATATTGGGCTACCGGCAGGACCAAGCGAATCAATAGTGCTTGCCGACGAGAGTGCAGACCCCGAACTTGTGGCGCGTGACCTGCTGATCGAAGCCGAGCATGGCCCCGACTCGTCTAGTCTGCTTGTGACCGATAGTCGCACGCTCGTCGATGCAGTGCTTGCCCTGTTACCAGAAAAAATAGCCGCATTACCAGAGCCGCGCCAAGGCTTCTGTCGTGCAGGTTTCGAGTCTGAGAAGGGAACGGGCGGCATTATACTCACGGAAACTATGCAGCAAGCCATCGAGCTTACCAACGAGTACGCGCCTGAACACCTTGAAGTGCAAGTACGGGAGCCATTTGCGCTACTGGGAGCATTGAAAAACGCCGCCGAAATCCTGATTGGACCATATACACCGATTAGTATTGGCAACTTTAGTGCTGGTACCAATGCTATCCTGCCAACGGGCGGTTTCGCACATACCTACTCCTGTACCTCAGTCTTCGATTTTCTCAAGCGCACAGGACTGGCATATGTTACTGAAGAAGGTTACGAGTCGCTCAGTGAGACGACACGTCGCCTTGCGGAGTTTGAAGGCTTCCCCGCACACGCCAATGCTGTAACAGGGCGTCGCGTGTCGTCCAAATTGATGAGAGAGATATAAATATTCTTCGAGAGGATATAAGTGGCAAAACCATCCCAACACAGCATCACCGTCGGCAACGCCTGCATTCACTATCAAACGATTGGTGAGGAGGGTGAGCCTGTTGTGCTGGTACACGGCCTGTCGGGTTCGACGCTGTGGTGGCGGCGCAATGTGCAGAGCCTCGCGCAACACTATAAGCTTTATCTCGTCGATCTGCCAGGCTTTGGTACGAGGAGCCGCAGACGTGGCCGCTTTGCGCTGAAGCAGGCAAGCGATTGGCTATTCGCATGGCTGACAGCGATGGGGATAACGAGGGCGCACTTTATAGGACATTCGATGGGCGGCTACATCTGTATGGAGATTGCGGCTCGTCATCCAGAGGTTGTCAAACGGCTTGTGCTGGTCGCTCCGGCCTTCAAGTCACAGTTCCAGCGTGTGCTTGACTATATGCTTCCTCTCTTCGCAGGAAGTCGCTACGTAACACCGAGCTTCCTGCCCATCCTTGCCTATGATAGCTTGCGTGCGGGTCCCCTTACACTACTGAAAGCCACAAGAGAGATTATCGCCCTCGATGTGGGCGATGAGCTACAACGTATCACGCAGCCCGTTCTACTGATATGGGGTGAGTACGATACGCTCGTATCACCCGTATTTGGTTCGCTCCTGCGTGCCGATCTGCCCAACGCTCGCCTCTTGCTACTACCTCACGCCTCACATATTGCTATGTTCGACCAACCGCACGCCTTCAATGCTGCGGTTAATGCATTCTTATGCGGTGAGGATGTGGGGGAATAGGGGAATAACTGCATCAATTTGCCGCAACTCTCCTCATATGATATATTTTTAATACTACATACAGGAGGTTAATCAGACTCATGTCTTCGCCCGTGTGCTAGGGAACATATCAATAAACATACGTTTTTATGTACCGATAACTCGCCTGTTATCGGCCAAGATCGATTGTTCCCTCTTCCTAGCATATATGAAGGAGCGAAGATGCATTCATCCTCTAAGCAAGAGCAGTTACGAAAACTGCTTCAAGTACAAAATATCCAGCTACAGCACACCTTTCTCTTTGATAGGCGAAGTGCCTTGCTTGCCCTCACGCGCTTGCACAATCGGCACTATCTCGAAACACTTTATCGTCAGCTACCTACACCATTTCTTTATACCTCTGGTTGGCAGAAAGCACTTTCTCTGTATTTCTCTACCTCCGGGCCACAACCTCCGACGGGTATATCAGACGAAATACTTGATGTATGGGCCAGCGCAACGCTTCAAGCATGTAGTTTACTTGCTCAAAGTGAGCATATCCTTGACTACTGCGAAACTGGTTTTTTGCGAATGCAACAGGGTAACGATGCTCATTTCAATGTTTGGGTTGCGAGCAAGAAAATGCCTACTGAATGGCGTGAACGAGAGGACCTATCAACATGGGAAAATATGTTTGCACAGACATACGCCTCTGAGAGAGATGCTCTGCAAAGCGAGAAGACGCGCATACAGCCGCAACTTATTCAGGCTGTAAAGCAGTGGAATGGGCAAATGGATGACCTGTACATAACAACGCGTGCGGTAGATCATTTCTATCGGCGTCTTGGTATGCTCCATGTCAAGAGTATGGTTCCTTACAACACATATCCTAGCTCTGTAGCTATCGGAGGTTGCACGTTTCAGGTGTATCGCGATGTCCTAAGTGTGCTTGTGAGTTTAGCCCTGAAGTTCCTTGATTGCTGTGTGCTGCTTCCGCGTAAAAATAGTGTTCGTGTTGCACCTTTTTGTAGTGATGTAAGCTTACTTGGGACAATCGCTACGACGCTTTCTATAGATGCAACCACAGTTCGTCTTGCACTAGATGCCTACACGCTTGACGCTGAAAACGTTTCATATCACTGCTCCGCTGTGGATGTGCCTGGGGCACCACTTATCCGCCTGGATGAGCAGCATCGTCTCTTGTCCTTTGCGGGTTTGCTTACCAAGCCACTCTTCTTTCTCATGCGCGAACTGAAGCGGAGATATTCTTACGAGTATCATACAGCCTCACAACTGCGAGAGGAAATTTTCCGTCAGGATGTCTATCGTCTTTTTGCGGATAAACGCTTTGTGAAAAGCATTGGACACATTGAGTTAAGAGGAACAAAAGGCACGCTTACAACAGATGTAGATGCGCTCATCTTTGATCGCAAAACGGGAGCACTAGCCCTCTTTGAACTAAAATCGCACGACCCTTTTGCGTACTCTCGGCAGGAACGCATACGACAACACGACAACTTCTACGCGGCGGGTAAGCAGGTTGTTGCTGCTCTTGAGTGGGTGAAACGTAACGGAGCGAACGCCTTACTTGGGCGTCTCGATTCAAAGCAAGTAAAACATTTGAAAGCACACAAGATGTATGTCTTTGTACTTGGTCGCTATCTCGCGCATTTCTTTGAAGGTTCTGAACATGACTTCCGTGCCGCGTGGGGAACATGGGCGCAGGTGCTACAACTCGTCAATGGAAAAGCATTTGAACCTGATGAGTCTAACCCCATTCAGTCATTGTTCAACAAGCTCGTCAAAGATACACCTCTGGCACTACCAGACAAGATATGTGCTGTGCAAGAGATAGCGATAGGGGATCAACGGATATGTGTATATCCGTCTTTCGAGGCGTATAAGAACACTCTTTGAGTAGGCTCACAAAAATAGTTTGATGAGTGTTCTTGTTTTGAGAGGAAGCAATAATGTGTATTAGGATGGATATGTGATGTCACATATCCATCCTAATACACATTATTGCTTAATTCCCGACATCTCTTGCATGAACTGTATCATCACAGAAAAGTCTTCGTCGTGTCCCTGTGCGAGTGCAGCGGCGTACATCTGCTCGGCGGCAGCCGTCGCGGGCATGGAGACGGAGAGTTCGTCGGCGAGGCGCATGATGAGGCTGAAATCCTTCCGCATATTGGCGAGCGCGAAGTTCACGGGGTACTCTTCTTTTTCGGCATTGGCGAACTTCGTCTTTTGGGAGGGCGAGATGACCGTTGTCTGCCCCAGCACATCGAGCAACTGTTTCTTCTCCAGACCCGCCTTCTCACCGAGTGCGAGTGCCTCGGCAACGGCCTGTAAGCCAAGCCCCAGTAACGTATTGACGACCATCTTCATGGTTGTACCCTTGCCGCTCTCTCCCATGTAGAAACTGGTCTTGCTAACCGTTTCAAGAATGGGCTTGCACCGTTGGTAGGTCGCCTCGTCGCCGCCAACAAAGAGCATCAATGCTCCTTCCTTCGCCTGTGGTGTGCTACCCGACACTGCTGCGTCAAGCATCTCAACACCGCGCTCTTTGGCTTGATGATAGAGGTGACGCGAGGTTTCAGGCGAGACGGTACTCATGTCAATCAGCGTCGTGCGCCTCTGCTGTGTGCCCGCGAGAATGCCGTTGTCACCGTACATCACCTCATTCAGCGCATGGTTGTCCGTTACCATCGTCATAATTACGTCGGCATGGGTACCGAGGTCGCGTGGTGCATCAACAACAGTGGCACCTTTCTGAGCCACCTCTTGCGCCTTCTCCTTCGTGCGATCATATACCGCAAGCGTGTAGCCATGCTCTAGCAGACGCTGCACAAGCTGGCTTCCCATTAGGCCGAGGCCGAGAAAACCTATACGTGGTTTGGTGGCGATATCGTGTGTGGTCATATTCTATATCTCCCTTAGACGTTTTGTATTTTTGTTGTTCTCCTTTAGACACGTCTAGTAGGTGTAGGGCGTGACACATCTTGCCTAATCTGCTTTGCATACTCCGTCGGCGTTTTCCCAACGAGTGCCTTAAAATCTTTAATAAGATGCGCTTGATCGAAATAGCCGAGGTCTACGGCACCCGGTCTAAACTTAAAGTTCAAAATGCCTCTGGACTCCTCAGCGTTTGCAGTCATTGTCTTTCATCTTTCAAGAAATTTGTCGCGTTTTTACTATACTTCTTAGAAATTATGTACTATTATAGACGTAGACACAGGTATTTGGAAAGATTTTATAGTGTAGCAAGGCAAAGGAGCAAGACAATGAACCGTTATATGCAAGAGAAATGGCCCTGGATTGAAGCCTCACATGGTATGCGTTCGCTTTTAGTAGACAGCATAAGCGATGCCGATCTATCGTTCAACCCAGGTGGACAGAATACGACGCTGGGCGCGTTATGCCGTGAGATGGGTGATATCGAGTATTCATACATTCAATCGCTAAAAACCTTCACACAAGACTTCTCGTACCATAACAATGAGGCAGGTTTGGAGAGCAGCATTGCCCAACTCAAAGCCTGGTATCAAACGCTGGACGAAGAGCTAAAGGCCACCGTCTCCGCGTTCTCTGACGAGGATTTGCAGCGCAACGTGACGCGACCAAGTGGTTCTACGCTCTCTGTCGAACTTCAGCTTGACGTATACATTCAGGCTTTGTTCATCTTCTTCGGCAAGGCTACGATCTACCTCAAAGCCATGAACAAAGTGCTGCCAAAGGAAATTCTGGAGTATATAGGATAGCCGAATGTACGGACCTCATTCCATGACACCCTCTCCTCGACGACCCTGTGAGAAGGAATTGAGCAGCGTTTTCTCAATCCCCTAAGCTTCTCAATGGCTCACAGGGCGTCATGGAATGAGGCCCGTACACACTACCTTCGTTACCGATAGCGGCGCAGCATCGGAAGATACTTCGCTGCGTCCGGGTCGTCGAGTTCGGAGAGTAGACTGTCGAAGTCGAGCGGTTTGTTGGCATCGCGTAGCGTCTCTGGCGTCGCATTAAACATGATCTTCCAGAAGCTGGGGTCGCGGTCCCAGGCAAGTTCGATGCCATTGGAATCGGGGTCGTGCAGATAGAGGGCTTCATGTGTCGTATGGTCGCTGGCACCATCGATGCCCCAATCGTGGTCGAGTAGCCGCTTGAGAGCAACTGCGAGGTCACGGCGCGTGGGATAGTTGATGGCGAAGTGGTAAAGGCCAGTGGTGCCTGGCTCCGGCGGCTTCCCACCCAGACTTTCCCACGTGTTGAGTCCAATATGATGATGATAGCCACCCGCTGAGAGGAATGCCGCCGTTCCCATATTGAAGAGCAGGTCGAAGCCCATCACCTCATGATAAAACAAGACTGCGCGGTCCAGGTCGGCCACTTTGAGATGGACGTGCCCGATACGTGTTTGAGCTGGAATGCTGCTATCACTCATGATTGTATCCTTCCGAATGCTAGACGCAGAAAAGTGTGACTTAAGTTACCTGAATTATATCTCATACAACTTCAACAGAAACGTCGTGTACATTTCATCTATCACACTCTTATATGCTATAATGGCTACTGTTGTAGGGCCACGTTCTATCGAGCAAAAACAAAACCATTCAGGATATTTTATGTTTCAATTGCTGCCTCTTTACGCGCTCATTCTTATCTTTATTGGTGGAGCTGTCGCCGTATGGATTGCTGGCATCCAACTTTCCAATACTACCGATGTTCTCTCATCGCGTCTCAAACTGGGGCAGGCATTGGGTGGTATACTCTTTCTCGCCATTGCGACAAACTTACCGGAGATCGCCATTACCGCGACGGCTGGCATTGCCCATAATCTCGGTATCGCCATTGGCAACATCCTGGGTGGTATCGCCGTCCAAACGATTGTATTGGTGATTATGGATGTGTTTGGGTTACGTGGAAAAAACGGGCTTAGCTACAGTGTGGCCTCGCTACAACTTGTACTCGAAGGTGTACTCGTGGTGGCCGTACTGGTTATCGCTATCATGGGTACGCAACTGCCAAGCTCACTCATTTTTGCACGTCTCGCTCCGGGCGATGTGCTTATTCTATTGACCTGGCTTGTTGGTATCTGGCTCATTGGCAAGGCACGTACAGACCTTCCCTGGCAAGAGAAGGGACATGCGCCTGACACGCATCTCCCCGATAAAACGCAGGACAGCGAGAGCAAGACGGACAAGTGGAGTACAAGACGAGTTGTGCTTGTCTTTATTGTTGCCTCACTTGTAACCCTTATTGCAGGTATTGTATTGGAAGAGAGCGGTAACGCCATTGCTGGACATATCGGCCTCAGTGGAGTCTTGTTCGGTGCAACCGTGCTTGCCGCCGCAACCTCATTACCAGAGCTATCAACAGGTCTAGCGTCAGTCAAAAGCGGTGACTATGACCTTGCGTTCAGCGATATCTTCGGTGGCAACGCCTTCTTACCCGTTCTCTTTTTGCTTGCCTCATTGCTTTCTGGACAATCGGCACTACCACAGGCCAAGAACAGCGACATCTACCTTGCCAGTCTCGGTATCCTCCTCACAACGGTCTACATCTACGGCCTCATCTTTCGCCCACGTCGCCAGTTTTTGAATATGGGTATCGACTCATTAGTTGTGCTTATCTTGTATATTGTTGGCGTTGTGGGTCTGTTCGTGATTGCGCGTGGGTCGTGAAATTTGTATAGGTGTATCCCACAGTGAACATGATAATTCTGGCCCCTACAGTTAACGTGATAATGAATGTGAACAAATACACATGGATACAATACCCGATCTGTAGATACTGTGTTAGTTGTCAACAGGCTCTTGCTGTCCAGCTTGCCTCTTGACAACTAACACAGTATCTACAGCGGCACCTCTACGTACACCTTGCCATCTTCAACCTTCGTGTGCAATTGTGGTAGCGGTGGCAACTCGTACTGGTAACGCGCATTGACCTGTACTCCATTTTCGGCGAAGAGCGCACTGTGGCAAGGACAATGGAAGCGGCGATCACTGTCCTGCCAGCGCACAATACAGCCCATATGTGTGCAGGCGGCTGATAGCGCGATAACGCTTTCCGCAGTCGCATCAGCACTGCTATCACGCAGTACATAGCCAACAATGGTATCCGAGGTAAAGCGTATCGCATCCTTTCCTAATTCGGCAAGCGTCGTTACAAAATGCCATGTTGTCGGCATCGTGTTCGTAATCTTCAGTTGCAAATCGGGAGGTGGAGACGTTCCTACTTGATGACCTTGTACCGTTGTCTGTTCTATCACCCGTTCTGCCCCGACGCCAATAACAAGCGAGGCTGCTGCAATCGCCCCTCCAGTTATCAGGCCACGGCGCGAAAAGAAGCGTACTGGTTTTGCTCCCTCTTGACGCTGTGGGATAGGCTCTTCGGATGGAGATTGTACCTCTGGTGTCGTACTTGCTACTTGCGTTGGCTCTAGTACCGTTGTTTGCTGACCTTCTCTTGTAGCAAGCAGTTGAGTTTTTAACTCCTCGGCAAAGGCTAAACCTGGCTCCGCATTTTCAGGAGCAGCCGAGCGGAAGAGGGCCGCCATCTGATAGATACGCGCCTGTTCTTGCGTCAGAGCTATCGGAAGGTGTGCCTCTTTGCCTGCCTGTAACGCCTCAATATAACGTTCCAGTTCCAGGTAATCCTCAAAGCGTTCCTGATCTTCGTCAGCCATAGTTTTTTCACTCCGCGCTAATGACATACACGTTACGGTACAGCGGTGACGACGGGTGCGAGTTCTGCCGCGCGTTTGAGGGCGCGAAATTGCAACACCTTCACATTCGCCTCGCTCAACGCCAATTTCAAAGCGGTCTCTTTAATTGAGAGGTTCAACAGGAAGCGGCAGTTTAATATCTCGCGATAATGCTCCGGCAAGAGACACAGTATGGCATGTACTTTCTCTGTGGGCGTTATACTTATAGATATCGGCTCCTCTTCCATTGGACCTTCCCAGCCACTATCGAGTAGCTCTTCCAGCGAACTGACAGAGACACGATAATAGCGACGCCAATAGTCAGCGATGGTTGTTTGCGCCACTTGAAACAGCCATTTCTGCATACTCTTCTGACCGCGCTCGGTATCAATGCTACGTGCGGCCTTCATGAATATCTGTGCCGTCAGGTCCTCGGCCTCCTCACGTATCCCTACCTTACTATATACGTAGCGATAGATGATGCCAAGATTCTCCTGATAGAACGTGTGAAATTCCTGTTGTGTCTGTTCATGTGGATCGCGCGATATGTTCACGTCGCCTCTTCGCTATGGGTGTTACTTCTCACTTGTAACGGGCGACCACAAGGGTCGCCCCTACTATACATGATGATTGTGCCGCACCAACCGTGTATAGTAGGGGCGACCCTTGTGGTCGCCCGTTTGTATACAGATGTTACAGTTACGATCACAGTCACATTATATTTGTTGTCGCCACAAACCATTTGCCCGCGACACCTTCGCCATTGGTTTGACCAGGAGCCGAGTCACCAGTGTATGTATAGAGAAAATGACCCTCGTATTGTACCTGACTGCCATTCGTACTCGTTACAGCCGTAAGCATCCCCGGCAACTTCGTTGTGCTGCTGATATTGCTTGCCACTGTAACAAGCAGTGGCGGCCATGTGCTAGCACAGCCACCCGTGCAGGCAGCCTTCGTTTTAGAGTCGGGTGTGAAGTAGTAGAGCGTCATACCCTGTGCATTCGTCAAAATCGTCTCTGTTTTACCACTGACGGTTGCCGTTGCGGTTTTGACTGCCTTTGTATTCGTATTGCCCGTATTTGGCGTTGGTGTCACATAGGATTTCCCAGTCGTAGCAGGACTGGTAGGCGTTGTACTCGTAGCTGGTGTCGTCGCGCTACTACTGTAAGAACTTGTAGTGCCTGTAGAAGAGCCGCATGCTGCCAGCACAAACGTCAATAAGACGAGAAATCCAAGTGGGAAAAAGTGTCGAGAGATTCGCATGGTATGTATATACTCCCTTGAAAAAGTAGTGTTTCATCAAGCCATATATACATACGCTGGTAGGTTACAATGCAATCTATGTTGTACGATATACCAAGGAAAATACTTCTACCCCTATAGACGCTCCAGGAGAGGTAGGTTATCGCAACAATGCTTGCTCTCGTATAAACATATTATTGACCGAATGAAAGAGTTGCTCTGGACCTGTCATAATCATGGAACGAACACCTTGAGCGTCTTCGTCGAAACGTACCTCAAATGGAAAGGAATCGACTGCAAACACTCGATGAGAACGTGGAATGAGTCGATTGTCGGGCCAAATATACGGTATACCATTGAGCAAGAGATGCTCTTGCTCACGCCGCACGACACAATCTCGCTTAATGTCATCATAGGTGAAGCTATATGTTCCGGTAAAGCAGTCTATGTCTTCTATAGAGAAGGATAACTCTGGAAGTGGTGATAGGTCAAGGAAATTCAGAACACGTTGCTGGTAGTTGAGCCACTCACTAGCAGAATTTTCGATAGACAACTTCGCAAACTCTATTTCTAAGAAGTTTGTATCGATCAGGTGACGGTAATCGATCCAGTAGCGCACCATGCCATCAAAACCTTGTAAGTTTCTACGCTTCCCATAGAGCGACTCGGTTGCCTGACGAATAATGCTTTCCTCTTCTATGCCGCGTCTCTGGCATTTTTTCCTACAAGCGTTGGCTATATTCTGCTGGTAAAGATAGATGAGGCATGGATTGAGAGGACTAATGATTTGCTCAACTCGTGTAAGATACGCCTGTATTTCTGCTAACGGGACATTCAATGGGAAAAGAGTCCATGTCAGATATCCAAACAGGCAACCATCCAAAATAACGATGTCATCGGAAGATTGTAGAGAGTCGGCAAATTGTTGCCATAACTCAAGTGCTGCATCAATTGCAATACTGCGCTTATCGGTCGCTAACGTATCAAGTAGTTGCTGCATAGACACAGCATCATAAAAGGGATAGAGCGGATGCCATTTATCTTCCTCATACCACCATGTATGCTTGATATCGTGCTGATCGAACTGGCGTGAGAGATAATGCGCCATCGTTGATTTACCTGAGCCTGACATTCCTTCAATCAAAATGAGTTTCGTTGCTTTCATGAAGAATGACCTCTTATTCGATCTGATCGCTATTTGAGATAGTTACTCAAAAGAGAAAAGCGACTATCTCTTAGCGACCTCTCTTTTCTGTTTTCTTAATAGGATTCTAAGAGAAGACAAAACAAGGGGTTGAAAAGCATTGCTTTTCAACCCCTTGTTTTGTCTTCTCTTTAACTGGCCTAGTACTCAGGCATCTGTGGTGCGCCCGCAGGTGCCTTCTCAGGCAGGTCGGTGATGAGAGCCTCGGTGGTGAGGATCATCGCGGCGATGCTTGTGGCGTTCTGCAATGCGGAACGTGTCACCTTCGCGGGATCGACGATACCAACTTGCACCATATCAACATATTCGTCGGTGAGGACGTTGTAGCCAATGTTCTTGTTGTTGCCCTGCTCTGCTTGAGCACGACGAACACCAGAGACGACAACGGAACCATCGCGTCCACCGTTGACAGCAAGCTGACGTAGTGGCTCTTCGAGAGCACGGCGCAGAATGTTCGCGCCAGTCGCTGCATCACCTGTCAAGTGCAGGTTATCGAGAGCCTCGATTGCATTGACGAGTGCAACGCCGCCGCCAGGAACGATACCCTCTTCGACACCCGCGCGTGTGGCGGAAAGTGCATCTTCGACACGGGTCTTGCGATACTTCAACTCGACCTCGGTACCTGCACCAACCTTGATCAGTGCAACGCCACCGGACAACTTGGCGAGACGCTCCTGAAGCTTCTCACGGTCGTAATCGCTCGTGGTCTCTTCGATCTGAGCCTTGATCTGACGGATGCGGCCTTGAATGTCCGCGCTTTCGCCATGACCCTCAACGATGGTGGTGTCGTCCTTACGGGCAATCACCAGACGTGCGGAGCCGAGGTCTTCGAGTGTTGCGCTATCGAGGCGGCGGCCCGTCTCTTCGCTGATTACCGTACCACCCGTGAGGATGGCGATATCTTGCATCATCTCTTTACGGCGATCACCAAAGCCAGGAGCCTTGACCGCTAGCACATTGAGGATGCCACGCAGCTTATTGACAACCAGAGTTGCCAGTGCGGTGCCATCAACGTCCTCTGAGATGATGACGATTTCGCGCTTGCCCTGCTGAATCATTTTCTCGACGACAGGCAGAATATCCTCAATTGCGCTGATCTTCTTGTCGGTGATGAGGATGTAGGGGTTTTCAAGTGAAGCTTCCATCTTCTCTGTGTTGGTGGCGAAGTAGGGAGAGATATAGCCCTTGTCTATCTGCATACCTTCGACGTACTCGGTCTCGAAATTGATGCCACGTGACTCTTCAACGGTGATTACACCGTCTTTGCCGACTCTATCCATGACTTCGGCGATGAGATGTCCAATCTGCTCGTCTGCGGCGGAGACAGTGGCGATCTGCGCGATCTCTTTCTGTCCATCGACAGGAATAGCAGCCTTGCGAATATACTCTACAACCGCTTCTGTGCCGCGATCAATGCCCTGCTTCAACTGCATGGGGTTGGCACCGGCGGCGAGGTTTTTCAAGCCTTCGTTGACGATGGCCTGTGCCAGTACAGTTGCTGTGGTTGTGCCGTCACCTGCGACATCATTGGTCTTGGTTGCAGCTTCTTTGAGCAACTGGGCACCCATGTTCTCAAATGGGTCTTCAAGCTGAATCTCTTTGGCGACGGTCACGCCATCATGAGTGACGGTAGGTGCGCCGAATTTCTTGTCAAGGGCGACGTTGCGTCCCTTTGGTCCAAGCGTAGACTTCACCGCGCCAGCCAGGATGTCGATGCCTCTTTTCAGAGAACGTCGAGCCTCTTCATCAAATTCAAGTTGCTTTGCCATGTCTATGTATACTCCTTATTTTACGCGTTCAATTCGGTCTTTACCTTGCCTTCATGTAAAAAAGGCTAGCCAATGATTGCGAGAATGTCGTTCTCTTTGAGTACAAGGTACTCTTCGTTGTCCAATTTGAACTCGGTACCACCATACTTGGCGAATAACACGCGTTCTCCCTCATGTACGTCAAGGGGGGAGCGATCTCCATTGTCTAACAATCGTCCGCTTCCAACTGCGATCACTGTCCCTTCCTGGGGCTTCTCTTTTGCTGTATCAGGAAGAACGATGCCGCTTTTAGTCGTTTCTTCTCTTGCTGCTGGTTTCACGACCACGCGGTCGCCAACAGGACGAATCTTTGCCACGATATGTACTCCTTTTTCGTGTGTCCTTGAACAAACGTTGTTTACTATTCTTGCTCGTTGTCATGCTCGATCTCGTAGTGAATAACACCGAAGATATGGACCGAGCGATACAACGAGTAGTCACAATTGCAGGGACCACCAGCCGCACAACCTGTACAGCAATACGTCTTCCCCTGCACAATTGTCGCGGGCCAGAGGATGTCGATATCACAGTTGGCACAACGAATCCGCTGCCCCAACTGGTGCATGCTTTTATCGTCGGATATAGGTGATTGGTTACTGTGTGCGTGCATGTCCTCTTGCCTTTGGTGTCTCCCTGGCTTGTTAGCCTCTGTTGTAAGTATGCCATAAAGAGTGTTAGAACTCCGTAGGAGAAGTGTTAGAGGAGTGTTAGAATCTGTGTGGACGACAGAAATGCTATAATGCCTAATACTACACTACATAAAGAGGTACTATACCTATGTCGTACATCACCACCGTCAACAACCAGACTTACCGCGTCGATACAGGCGAAGAGGGGCAGCAAACCGTGAAGCTCGAAGATGTCGCTCACGCTATCGACTGGCAGCAGATCGCACCGCTTGCGGCAGATAGCAAAGGCGTTGTGAGCGAAGGCGGACGCTATAGCCTGCTGATCGAAGGCAAATCATACGAGGTATTTGCGCGGCGTATCACAAAAGCCGACCAAAAAGACAGCGAAACCTACGAGATATATATTGCGGGTCAGCGTTTCGAGGTCAACGTTGAGGATGAACGTACAAAGCTCCTTGCTGGTTTGGCACGCTCTAATGCAACAACGGGCGAAGCAAATGTGCAGGCGCCAATGCCCGGTCTTGTCATTGGCGTACCGATGGAGCAAGGTGCGAAGGTCGAAGCAGGCCAAACGGTGGTGGTGCTTGAAGCTATGAAAATGGAGAACGACCTGTCTTCACCCATCGCAGGAACCATCAAAGAGATACGTGTCAACAAAGGTCAGACCGTCGATCAGGGCGAGGTGCTGGTGGTTGTCACTGCGGGCGAGTAATGTACAAATGTTGATGGATGAGTACAAATTCTAACGGGCGACCACAAGGGATCGCCCCTACTGTATAACGCTTATGGTAGGGGCGATCCCTTGTGGTCGCCCGTTGGTTTATCTCTCCCATAAGGTATATTTTCTGATATGCTATAATTCCTGAGAGATACTACGAAGGGAGCTATACATGGACCTACAGCAAAGCACGTCTGGCGCAGAGTGGCGAGAGACGACGGCAAGCAGTACACGCGAAAAGACTCAGGAACGCCAGGAGAAATTTGTCACAAGCTCGAACATCGAGGTGCCGGACGCGGCGACCGCCGACGACCTGCAAGGTGTTGACATGCAGCAAAAGCTTGGCTACCCCGGCGAGTTCCCCTTCACACGTGGTATTCGCCCCAGTATGTACCGCTCACGCCTCTGGACCATGCGCCAGTACGCGGGCTTTGCAACGGCGGAAGAGTCGAACAAACGCTATCACTATCTCCTTGCACAGGGCACAACGGGTCTTTCCGTCGCCTTCGACCTCCCGACACAGATGGGCTACGATGCCGACCATCCCCTGGCCGAGGGTGAGGTTGGCAAGGTGGGTGTTTCGATCTCTAGCTTGGAAGATATGGAGACGCTACTGCATAATCTGCCGCTTGAGCGTATCAGTACGTCGATGACCATCAATGCAACGGCAAGTATTTTGCTGGCACTCTATATCGCAGTCGCGAAAAAACAGGGGATCGAGCCGCGTAAACTCTCTGGCACCGTGCAGAACGATATCCTGAAAGAGTACATCGCGCGTGGTACGTATATTTATCCACCCGAACAATCTATGCGTATCATCACCGATATCTTCCGCTTCTGTGGTGAGCAGGTGCCGCGCTGGAACACCATCAGCATTAGCGGCTACCATATTCGTGAGGCTGGCTCGACGGCTGTACAAGAGGTCGCGTTCACCCTTTCCAACGCCATCAGCTATGTGCAGGCGGCTCTCAATGCTGGTTTAGACGTTGACCGTTTCGCCGGACAACTCTCCTTCTTTTTCAATAGCCACAACAATCTGTTTGAAGAGATCGCCAAGTTTCGTGCGGCACGGCGCATGTGGGCGCACATCATGAAGGAACGTTTTCATGCACAGGACCCACGCTCGATGATGCTACGCTTCCATACGCAAACGGCAGGCTCGACCTTGACGGCGCAACAGCCCGATAACAACATCGTGCGTACCGCGTATCAAGCACTCTCGGCTGTCCTTGGTGGTACCCAATCACTGCACACGAACTCAAAAGACGAAGCTCTATCACTGCCTACCGAAGAATCAGCACGAGTTGCCTTGCGTACTCAGCAGATACTTGCCTTTGAGACGGGCGTGGCTGATACCGTTGATCCTCTTGCAGGCTCGTACTACGTCGAGTCGCTAACGAACGAGATCGAGCAGCAAGCATGGCAGTATATCGAGAAGATTGATGCGCTTGGTGGCAGTGTGCATGCGATTGAGCGTGGCTTTATGCAGGCCGAAATTGAGCAGGCGGCGTATGACTATCAGATCGCCCTCGAAGAGAAACGTGCCGTTGTGGTTGGCGTCAATCGTTTTACTATCGAGCAAGAGGTGCGACCAGAACTGTTGCGTATGGATATCGAGATGGGGAAGCGACAGGCTGCAAAGGTTGCCGATTTACGGCAGAGGCGCGATAATGAATTGGTACAACAAAAATTGCGTGCATTAGCACAAGGGGCGGCTGGCACTGAGAACTTGATGCCATTGATTATTGGTGCGGTAGAGGCGTATGCGACGCTGGGTGAGATAAGTGACACTATGCGTCGTGTGTTTGGTGAACAACACGAATTTCGTAGCATAGAATAGAAACAAAAATAGATTATGGAACAATGGATTGTAGAATCGTTAGAGGTGCAGCCTGGGCGTGATACGGAGCGCAGTATGCATTCCCTTGATGATAGGGCACGTAACGGAGCGGGGAAAGCAATGGCACCGATTGGTGTATTCGACTCCGGTGCTGGTGGACTTACGATTTTATCCGCCCTACGCCGGGAACTGCCACAAGAGGACTATATCTATTTCGGCGATACCGCGAACTGCCCTTATGGTGTACGTAGCGATGCCGAGATTACCGAATTATCGCTAGCTGCCTGTCGTTTTTTGCTCACTCAAGGCGTCAAACTTATCGTCATTGCCTGTAACACAGCATCACAGGCGGCATTGACAACACTACGTGCGACACTTGCAGTGCCATTCGTCGGCGTAGTGCCAGCCGTGAAGCCAGCAGCGCGTGCCACGAAGCATGGCCGTATTGGTGTTGCGGCTACCAATCAAGCAGTGAAGGCGGCCTATCTTCACCATCTTATCGAAGATTTCGCGGCTGGTGTTCAGGTCTATGCCGTTGGTTGTCCCGAACTGGTGACGCTGGTGGAGCATGGTGAACTTGACGGACCCGTGGTTGAAGAGACACTCCGCTACGTCTTGCAGCCTCTGCTATCGAAAGACATTGATGTGCTTGTGTTGGGCTGTACCCATTTCCCCGCCATGCGTTCGTCTATTGAACGTGTTGTAAGCAAAAACGTTCTCGTCGTTGATAGTGGAGCCGCCGTTGCACGTCGTACTCACGCTGTGTTAGACACTGAAGCTACTGTACGTTCTAGTGGCACAGAAAATGTCCTGGGTACCGTTACCATCTGGTGTAGCGGGAACGCAGAGGT
>JAABVA010001209.1_pt1 | contig 28389 bp, 32 predicted proteins | sample 5560331 | NCBI WGS metagenome assembly JAABVA01 (sample SAMN12812661, study PRJNA571458) | rock metagenome | isolation source: Antarctica rocks | place: Antarctica: Victoria Land, Mt New Zealand sud | collected 2016-01-07 | reverse complement strand
TCGGGCACCACGTCTAACAGTGAGAGACGGCCTGCGCAGCAACCGAGGTTCACGCGACCCAATACTGTCGATGACGACGTACCAGTCCCCGTTGCGAGAGGAGCGATTGTGACCATCACGGCGCCGATCGAGTTGCCCGAGGAGTTTCTGCGCGAGCCAGGGCCGCTGTATGAGCAGCTGCGGGACCAGGGTCCGGTGCACCATGTGCGGCTCCCGGCGGGCCTGAGAGGGTGGTTGGTCACCGACTACACGGTGGCCAGGCAGGTGCTTGCCGATCCGACGATCCGCAAAGATGTACACCAGATCAGGCGGATCATCGACACCACCCACCCAGGGGTGCACGCCATGGGCTCGGACATGGCCGAGCACATGCTCAACACCGATCCACCCGACCACACCCGGCTCCGTCGCCTCGTCGCGAAAGCGTTCACTCCCCGATCGGTGTCCGCATTGGTGCCGCGGATCGAACAGATCGCCGACGAGCTGATCGCTGCCATGCCCACCACCGGCCCGATCGATCTGCTGTCGGAGTTCGCGTTCCCCCTGCCGATCACAGTGATCTGCGAACTCCTCGGCATCCCCACCGGCGACCGGGACCAGTTCCGCACCTGGACGAACACCATCCTCTGCGCCGGCACGGACAGCCGCGACACAGTCCTGGCTGCGGCCGCCGACATGAACACCTACCTCCACACCCTCATCGTTGCCCGGCGTGAGCACCCCGGTAATGACATGCTCTCCGGTTTGGTCACCGCCACCGACGAGGACGGCAACCTCACCGACATCGAGGTGGTGTCGATGACGTTCCTGCTCCTCGTCGCCGGGCACGAGACCACCGTTAAACTCATCGGCAACACCATGTTCACCCTCCTGCAGGACCAGGCACGGTTCACCGCGTTACGCACCCACCCCGACCAAGTGCCTGCCGCCCTAGAGGAACACCTGCGCCACCTCGGCCCAGTGCACATCGCCACCCTGCGGTTTACCACCGAAGTGGTGAATCTCGGCGGCACCACCGTCGCCGCAGACGAGCTTGTCTTCGTGTCCCTTGCCGCCGCCAACCGCGACCCGAACCGGTTCGCTCGCCCCGAGCTCATCGACTACGAACGCGAAAACCCAGGCCATCTCGCGTTCGGGCACGGCATCCACGTCTGCCTCGGCGCCCCTCTGGCACGCGCCGAAGGCACCGTCGCCCTCACCCGCCTGCTCGCCCACTACCCGCACATGACCCTCGCCGCTGAGCCCGAGGTGCTGGAATGGCGGACCAGCAGCCTCATCCGCGGCCTGGACACCCTGCCCGTGCAGCTGCGTTAGCCGTCGCCCGGTGAGGGCAAGGGTGGGGAGATGATCGAGGCGACGTCGCGGGTCGCGGCGAACAGCATGTCGATCCGCTCGGCTGCGGTCGCCAGCTGGTCGGAGGCGCGGGAAAGGTTCGTGGTCACCGTGCCCGCGCGGGGATCGTCCATGCTGCGCACCGTGCACCTCCAGCAGCAGCTTCAGCGCTTCGGCGGCACCGGCTGCAGCACTCATCACCCCGAGGTCCACCGGCAAGTTCTCTTCGATGGTCCGCAGGTCGGCGGCCAGCCGCATCGCGGTGTAATGCAGCAGGATCGCGATGCCCGCAGCGTTTGCAGCGGTCGCCCGCCACGACTCGCCTCGGTACCCTTGACTGACGCTGGTCTACTCTGCGGCGACCTCAGCGGTCATCAGGTGCGCCAGCGCACAGCCGTATAGCGCGTTTGACAACCGGGCCATCAGCGCCTCCCGGCCCTCGGCACGTTCGGTGGCGACCAACTGCGCGTCCGTCGGCGGCTCGGCGTACACGCCGAGCGCGGCCAGGGCATCGGAGACAGCTTTCGGGGAGATCGTCGGCGGAGTCTCGGTCACGACGCCCACCGTAGGCAGCAGGCGCACACGAGACCTCGCAGGGCACCGCCCGCCGCCACCAAAGGCGGGCCGAGCAGATCGCTCGACGGTGGTGGTGTCGGTGAAAGAACGGCAGGGGGGCGTAGATCAGCCGCAGCCGCAGGGGCTCAGCCAGGCGTCAACGACGGTCCACGCCATACCGGGTGTACGGTCTGGAATGTTATGACAAGATATTTCGAGACACACTCCCCCGCAACGTAATTCAAGTGCCGATCAGTTATCTTATGACATATCGTACTCTGCGTATTGCATCAGATGAATCATCCTGAGGCTGCCGGTGGGCTCTCCGTTGTGGCGCTTTGGTCAGGTCTGTGACCAGGGCGAACAGTCGTGTGGTGATGGTGCTGTCGAGCTCACCGGTTGACGGTACGGGCCGCCGGCGGTGATCCGCCCTCGGTGTGCTGACCTGCAGCCTTGACGTGATGATGCGTCTGGTGAATCATCGATTCGTCTGATGAGACCGGTGGGTGGGTGGTTCGGGTGGCGGTGGACGAGGTCGGGCGGGTGCACCTGGTGGGTGCGGTTGCGTTGTTGCACCCGGAGGCGCAGGTCGTGGAGGAGATGCTGCAGGGGTGGCGGAACCAGCAGCTGTCGAGGAACTTGCAATTCGCCACGATTGAGCAGCGGGCCCGCTACGTGCGCCGGTTCATCGCGCACGTCAACGAGTTCCCGTGGAGGTGGACGCCGTCGCACGTGGAGGAGTACTTCGGTGATCTGCGCTCGATCACCCAGCTCAGGCACGCGACGTTGCGGGGTCAGCAGTGCGCGCTGCGCCATTTCACCTCCTACATCGCCAACCCCGACTACGGCTGGGACCTCGTCTGCGAGCGGTTGTTCGGTACCCATTCGGCGCAGGTGTTCTTCGCCTGGAACACCGCCGCCCATGTGCAGGAATTTGAGGGGCAGCCGTCGCGGCGCCCCTACACCAAGGGTGAGCTTCAGCGGTTGTTCGACCATGCCGACGAGGAGGTCGCCCGGATCGCCGCCTCGGGCCGCAAGGGGTGGCAGCAGGCCTACCGGGACGCGACCATGCTCAAGGTCGCCTACTCCTACGGGCTGCGCTTCAACGAGCTGCGTCACCTGCAGACCGTCGACTTCGCCACGAACCCCCATGCCCGCCGATTCGGCAGGTTCGGTGTCTGCAAGGTGCGCTTCGGCAAGTCTCGCCGCGGCTCGCCCCACAAGCCGCGCAGCGTGCTCACCGTGTTCGACTGGACCCCGGGCGTCGTCGAGGACTGGCTGGCGAACGGTCGAGGCACACCCGAGAACCTCGACGTCTTTCCCAGCGAACGCGGCGGCCTGGTCGGTGAGTCGACCCTGATCCGGCGGCTGCGGCGCTACTGCACCGACCTCGGCTTCCCCGAGGGCCTCGATCTGCACTCGCTGCGCCGGTCCTATGCCACCATCCTGCTCGAGGACGGCTGGGACCCGACGTTCGTCCGGGACCAGATGGGCCACGAATACGTCTCCACCACCGGCATCTACCAGTTCGTCAGCACCGACTTCCGCAACGCGACACTGAAAGCGGCCCTCGAGCGGACCGTGGCCGAGGCACTCACAGGAGGTAGCGACACATGAGACGTCAGGTCGACTACACGTGGCGGCTGGCCGAGCTGATGGCCGCCCGCGGGCTGCACAACACCACCGACCTCGTCCCCCTGCTCGCCGAACGGGGCATCACCCTGTCCCGCCCGCAGGTCTACCGCCTGGTCAACGGCCAACCCGAGCGGGTCCATCTCCTGCTCATCGCCGCGGTCTGCGACATCTTCGACTGCGGGCCGCAGGACCTGCTGACCGTCACCGCAGCCGACGCCAAAACGCGCAGGACCGCAACGCACACCGCCGCCAACGTCGTCGACCTCGACCGCACCGTGCGCCCACGACGCGCACGGATCATCGACGATGACCGGTGAACCTCCGCACGGCCTGAATGCGCGCAACACCACCCGCGGTCGGCCACGCTCGGTCGGCGCGGTCGTCTGCGACCGGTGCGGACACCACGTGGTCAAGGCCCGCGTGAACTGGCCGGAAGGACAGGTCTGCGGGCCGTGCTTCACCCGCGCCATGCGCACCTGGGGTGCCTGTCCCCAGTGCAACGAACACCGTTTGCTACCAGGACCACCCACCGATCCGCAGGGCCCGGCCTGCGCCGGGTGCGCGGGCATCGACGCCGACTTCCACTGCACCCGGTGCGGGCACGAAGGCGAGTTCTACCGCCGCGGAATCTGCGCGCGCTGCGCCCTGCGGGAGGACCTGACTGCACTACTGGGCCCCGACCCCGCCGACCCGGCGGCGATGACAGGGTTGGTGCAAACACTGTGTGCGGTGTCCCGGCCGGAGAGCATCCTCACCTGGAAACGCTCCCCCAAGGTTCACCGCCTGCTCACCGCCCTCGCCAGCGGCGCCACCGCCCTGACCCACGACGGGCTCGACCACTACGCCGGCGGACGGGAAGTCGACCATCTGCGGGCACTGCTCGTCCACGCTGGGCTCCTGCCGCCCCGCGAGGCCTACCTGGCCCGGTTCGAGCAGTGGATCACCGTCAAGGTCGCGGCCCTGCCCACCCCAGTGGCCCAACCCGTCCAGAAGTTCGCGACCTGGCACCACCTGCGCCGCATCCGCACCATAGCCACGACACGCTCGACCCTGCAGGCCCCGGTCCACGCCGCCAAGCAAGAGATCACCGAGACCGCGAAGTTCCTCACCTGGCTTCACTACCACCTAGTCATTTGCGCGACACACCACTAGTTGCGCGTGGCTCAGGGTCACACCGACCACGCTGACCCCGTAGGTCCGGGCGGCGTGTAGGGCCATTGCCCCACACCCGCAGCCGACATCCAGCAACCGCATGCCCGGGTGCAATCCCAGCTTGCGGCAGATCAGGTCCATCTTGTCGTGCTCGGCCTGCTCCAGTGTGCCGCGCTCACCCCTGCCCCAGTATCCGCTGGAGTAGACCATGCTGGGTCCGAGGAACAGTCGGTAGAAATCGTTGCCTACGTCGTAGTGATGCGCCACCGATGCCGCATCCCGGGCCTTGTGTGCTTGCCGTCTCGGTGCGTCGCCGCCTCCGCTACCGGCGGGCGCGGGCGCATGCCGATACCGCCGAGACGAGCGAAGGTCCAGAGGGCGCCCCACACGGCCTTTCGCCGGAGCCCGGGCAGGCGGGCGCTATCGAGGCGGTCGAGGAGTTCCGGCAGCGACAACAGCCCGAAGAGGTCCCACTCGACGTCGAGATCTCCGGAGACGTACGCGCGCACCAGCCCCAGCTCGTTCGGGGACCACAGATAGTGGCGCAGCGCCCGCCGGTGGCGAAACACCACGGTCACACCCGTATCGGGTCCTGCTTCGGATCCATCCCAGCACCGGACGTGCACACAAAGCGGAACACCGAGCACGCCCTCGAACGCCGCGAGTAATCGGGGCGCTGCCCCATGGCGGGCCGCTCCTGTACCGCTCCTCGACCCCACCACTGCCCCTCCGCTCGCGGGCGCCTGCGAGTCGCTGACGCGATGTCCGATTTTTTTCCTGGCCACGACAAACTAAGGGGCCAGTGCACCTGCAAGTCTCACGCGGCTCCTGGTAACCCCAAATCCTGCAGCCCACCGTCGACGGTGTCGACGGCAGGACAACTGCTCAGGATGCGCTCTCGCAGCTTAGTGCTATCGTGCAGCCAATGGCAGGATTCGGTAGTAATATCAAGAGCTTACTCACCTCCAGCCCCTCTAAGACCACCACCCTCCGCTTTCGGCACGATGAAAGGCAGAAAATGAGCGAGCACACTTACCAAATCACCGAAATAGTCGGAACATCATCAGACGGCATCGATGCCGCAATTCGCAACGCCATCTCCCGTGCATCGCGCACAGTGCAGAATCTGGGATGGTTCGAGGTTAGCCAGATCCGCGGTGAGATCGCTGATGGGCAAGTTGCCCACGTGCAGGTACAGATGAAGGTCGGCTTCCGCCTGGAAGCACCCCAGGACTGACAATGATCTGCCGCGCGTTTCTCGAAACGCATGGCGTGGGTCGCGGGGGCGGGTACACTTTGCGATGGACAAGCCCGTTCTTCAGCACGAAAGAACGGACTTTGCCATCGCATATCCGTAACGGATACCTACCCCCGTCGCGTTCGAAATGCAACACTGCAACCCCACCGCGGCCAATCACGAAGCCGCATAACCCCGTGTCCACGAAACGGAGTCAAGGCCAGGGGGCGCCCCGGCCAAGGCCGCGTCGGGCGGCTTGAACAGCCCGGACTCAGTAATTGGTCTCGGATTGGCGTAAAGGTTCGATAGGACCGGCTTCACCAACCGCTGTCCGAGTTCCCACAGCGCGGACAATGGGTCGGCCTTGGTCTGCAGCGCCCGCTGCAGCGCAGTACGCGCCGCCGGCGCATACTCGCGCTGGCACTCCGTGAATCGCGCCCCTTTCGCCAGCGCCAGCTGCTGGGGGAGGGAAATCGTAGGCATTTCGCCGAAGCGGACCTCGTGCCGGGTACGGTGGCCGCTCAGGGGTGAGGGTCCCCGGGTTCGAATGGCATCCCGTCACTCCACACGAAAGACAGATCGATGGTAACGAAGCGCCACCCGTTGTCGGTACGTCGGTAGCTGTTGTTGTACCATCCGCCGATAACGGCATGGGCGTCGGTAGCAGTGGGGTCCGGTAGGTGGGTCGCTTGGAGGTAGTGGTTGGACCGGGCGATGTTGCCGTCGATCTCGATGCCGATGTTGGCGAACATGTGGTGGGTCGCGCCGAACGGTCTTAGCATGCTTTCGATTGCCCGGGCGAGCTGGTCATGGCCGATGCTGCCGAAGGGCGTGACCATTTCACCCTCCGGCGCGAACAGGTCCGCGAAGCTGTCCCAGTCCTTTGTGTCGACGCACCTGGCGTAGGCCAGCAGAAGGTCGTGGACCTGGGCGCGGTCGATCAGCCATGTGAGCGACTCGGTAGTTGTAGACGTCATCGCGTTCGTCCTATCTCGTGGTCGGATTCTGCTTGTCAGATATAGTCGCCTAGCTCGGCCGCCGAAACCGCCCAGAAGATGTCCTGCCTCGAGGGCTGCCCCGGGGATCGGCGGCGTGAAAATAGCGGCGGACGGCCGCTCGCGGACGCGCGAACCTCGGCGCGGCTGCCACCAGCGCTTGCGCTCCGCTCACTCCCAGACCTCGACGACGCTCCAGCGGACGCCGCCGGGCTCGATAAAGTTCGACTCGTCGGCCAGGATCCGCGCGAGGACCTCATCCGACAAGAAGGCCTCGATGAGCTGCTCAGCGTCCTCGCGGGTGTCGAAGCGTAACTCGGTGAAGACCGTAACGTCAGGCATCTTCGAGTCGTCACCGCGGCCGTCGGCAATGCGAACCGTCATGGGGTCCTCGGCGATGACGTAGTTGCGGCGATACTCGCGAAACGTGGCCGGCAGCAGTTGCCCGATAAGCGGGGCGTGCTTGTGCTCGTAGTAGTCGATGAAATCCTCACGCGAGATGTCGGACTTCTTGCGGACAGTGAGCATGGTGCTGAACACGCGATCTCCCTTCGCTGACCGGTCGCCCGCAGGCAGACTAGCGACACAAAAACTCTATCGGGATGTGCCCGGGAATCCACGGCGCGATCTGATTGTACCGTGACATCTATCACAGTACACAGATGATAGACAGTTCAGATGCTGCGGCGACATCGCCAGTCTCATCTGCGAGCACCTGTCATCGGCGCCACGTTCGCGGCGAGTACATGGGGAAGCCATGGGACCTGGTCCGCTGTAGGAATGACGGAGGGATTCACCCATCGGTATGCGTCGTGTTCCCAGTTCAGGGCGAGTGTCCCGGTCTGCGTGAGTGCGGTGAAGGGATGTATCGTCCAAACTGTTCCGTCGGCGCCCGTAAGAACAAACGAAGCGCTGGCCCTGAGCAGATCGAGACCACCGGCGCTTAGGCCGGTTTCCTCGTACAGTTCTGTCCTGGCCTGCGCCTCGGGCGATATGCCGGGTTCCAGGTAGCCAGTGATGCATTGCCACAGCCCAGTATCGGAGCCGACGAGCTGGCTCCGTCGGAGTAGGCACAACTCACCTTGGTGCCAGAGCGTCACCGCTACCACAGCGCGGCACTCCGCCGGGCCGCGCGCTGCCCGCCGCGCGTGCTCCTCTACCGAATTCATGCGAGTCTCCTCCTTTCCTTGGCTGGATTGCGCGGCACACTGATGGGCTGACCCGTTGATGGATCCTCTGATTCAGAAGTTGCCCTTCGCGGCCCATCCGCCGTCGACCGGATAGATCTCACCGGTCAGAAAATCGCCCTCACGCATCAGGTACGCGACCATCGATGCGATCTCGGTAGCCTTTCCGAGTCTCCGAATGATGTGTGCGTCCGCGTTCCTCTGCCGCATCTCTTCGGTGATGTCGGCCAGGATCGGGGTGTCGATCGTGCCGGGACAGATCGCGTTAATCAGGATGTTCTGCTCGCCGTACTCATACGCAGCCTGCTTGGTCAGGGAGGCCACTCCGCCCTTCGCCGCGGAGTACGAGGCGAGATTGGGCAGGCCGCGTAGCGCTGCCATCGAGGAGATGTTGACAATCCGGCCGCCGCTGTGCTCGATCATGCCGGGAATCACGGCCTGCATTCCGAGCCATGTGCCTTTGAGGTCGGTGCCGACGACGTTGTCCCAGGCCTCCTCGGTGAGACCGACGACGGTGTCTTCGCTGAGCATGTTCACGACACCCGCAATGTTGGCGAGCAAGTCGATCCGACCGTGCTGGCTGATCACCGCGTGCACGCTGTCGGTCCAGCTGTTCCTGACCCGGACATCGAGTTCGATGCCTTCGGCCTTGCCACTGGCGTCGATGATGGACCGCACTGTCTCGCTCGTGTCTTGGATGTCCGCCGCAATGACCGTGACCCCCTCGGCGGCGAGCCGCTTCGCGGTGGCCTCACCGATTCCCTGCGCGGCACCGGTGACGATCCCGATTTTCCCGTCTAATGACATTGCTGATCCCTTTCTGAGATTGGGTAGTGCGTGTACGGAGGACGTCAGGACTGTCCGGCGAACTCGGCGAGAACGTCCGCGTAGCGGGCCTTTGCCTGTTGGCGGCGGGTGGGTACATGCTCACTGGGCCGGTTGTCGGCCGGTGCTTCGTACTCGCGGAGGCATAACCGGGCCACGCTTTCACGATGCACCTCGTCCGGGCCGTCGTACAAACGCGCCGCGCGGGCAGCTCGATACATTGACTCGAGCGGAAGATCGGAGCTGTAGCCCAGCGATCCGTGAACCTGTATCGCCCGGTCGATCACGTCGTGCAATGTTTTGGCGCCGTAGTACTTGATGAGGGCGATCTCTTTGCGGGCGGCCGCGCTCCCGTACTCATCGATTTTCCACGCGGCTTGCAGCGTCATGAGTTCGAGCGCCTGGATCTCGGCAGCCGAGTCGGCGATCCAGTTTCGGACCGTTTGCTTGTCGGCCAGAACGGAGCCGTGGGCGTACCGGTAGGTGGCGCGCTCACAGAGCATGTCGAAGGCGCGTCGTGCCTGCCCGATCCACCTCATGCTGTGGTGGATCCGGCCGGGGCCCAGGCGCTTCTGCGAGATCAGGAAGCCGTCCCCGATGTTGCCCAGCAGGGCCTCCGGGCCGAGCCGCACATCGGTGAGCAGCACTTCGCAGTGCGATCCGTACGTGTTCTCGATGGGTCGAGGGTTCTCCATGGAGGCGATGTCCCGCACGACGTCGAGGCCGGGCGCACCGATGGGAACGACAAACTGCGAGGTGCGCCGATGACGCGGCGCACTCGGGTCCGTTACCGCGACCACGATCATGAAGTCCGAGGTCGATGCGTTGCTGATGAACCACTTGTGACCGTTGAGAACCCAGCCGGCGCCGTCACGGACGGCAGTCGTGGTCAGGTTCGTTGGGTCGGCTCCTGCGTTGTCGGGTTCAGTGAGCGCGAAGGAGGAGTACATCGCACCTGCGAGCAACGGCTCGAGCCAGCGTAGCTTCTGCTCCTCGGTCCCGACCGCCGCGAGAATCTCGGCGTTTCCGGAATCCGGTGCCTGGCAACCGAATACGAGTGGGCCCAACGGTGAGGAACCGAGGATTTCGTGCATGAGGCCGAGTTTCACCTGTCCGTAGCCCTGACCGCCGAGTTCAGGATCGAGATGCGCGGCCCACAACTCCCGCGCCTTGACTTCCTGTTGCAGCGGCGCGATCACGTGCCGGAGCTGAGGCCAGGTCAGTTGCAGAGTCTCGAGGGGCCAGACCTGATTCCGCACGAACTCGCGCATCCAGTCCAGCTTCTTCTGGAACACCGGATCGGTCGAGAATTCCCATGTCATGTCGTTGCACCTCCGTACGGTCGAGAGGATGAGGGTTCAGATCAGATAGGTGTGTGCCCGATCGAACAACTGAAGGGCGTAGCGATGCAGTCGATCCCCCACCACGACGGGAGCCTGGCCGGCACAGGCGCGGGCGTGAGTGCCTTCAAGGATGATCGCCAGCTTGAAGCACGCGAGCACCGTGTACCAGTCGATGGCAGTGAGGTCGCGTGAGGACAGTTCGGTGTACCTGTGCACGAGTTCGGATCTGGTCGGCAGCCCGCCCGCCGCTGCGAGCCGGCTCTCTAGCAGGTCGTGTGCCCCGTCCTCCTCGGGCCAGGTAGCGAGTAGCCAGCCCAGGTCAAGGAGGGGGTCGCCGATAGTCGACATCTCCCAGTCGACAATTGCCCTCACCTCCGGGGTGGTGCGCGAAAACATCACGTTGGCGATGTGGTAGTCACCGTGCAGGATGCCAGGCCGCCAGTGCCGCGGTCGGTTCGCTGTGAGCCAGTCGGCCACCCGCTCGATTCCACGCAGTTCCGGACCGGGGTATCCGTCCAGCTGGCGGTAGTCGTCGAGCTCGCGCATCCAGCGTGGTACCTGTCGTTCCAGAAACCCGTTGGCGTGCCCGTAGTCCGCGAGGCCAACGCTCTCGTGGTCCACCTCGCCCAGAGCGGCGAGTGCGTCGATCATGGCGAATCCCATCTCACGCCGAACACGGGCATCGTGTGTGTGGGCCGGTGCAAGATCGACGCTAGCGTTGTAGCCGTCGACGGGCTCCATCAGGTAAAACACGGCGCCGAGAACGTCGACATCGGTACAGCCGGCGATCAGCTGTGGATGCGGCACCGCCGTACCGCTCAGCGCCTCCAGCACCTGCATCTCACGGGCGATCACCTTGTTTGATTGGGACCGAAGCGTTTGCGGTCCCCTACGAAGCACGTAGGTGCGGTCGCCGTATCGCAGCCGCAGCATGATGTTCTGCGTGCCGCCGGAGATGGGTTCGACATCGGTGATCGCATCACGGCCGAGGTCTTGGGAGTTCATCCAGTCCGCGAGGGCGGTCAGGTCGGTTGCCGGTGAGTCGACTGCCTGCAGTTGTGGAGCCATGCATTTACGTTATCGGTAGGGCGGCGTGAGAGGGTCAGTGAAGTCCTCGTGGATTGGCGCTTTCCACAATTTCGTGGACGTCAATCCTCGGAGAGGTCGAGGACCTTGAACGCGAGCTTCGCTGACAGTAGGGAGTCGAGGCTCGCCGGGTCCTGACCGATGATCTCCTTGATCTTGCCGAGTCGGTACCGGACTGTGTTCTCGTGGACGTTTAGCGTCTTAGCGGCGGCCTGCACTCGCCCCTCGGACGAGACGAATGCCCGCCACGTCTCGTACAGCGCTCCGTCCCGTTCACGGACGGAGTGGACGAGGTTGTGTGCGAAGTGCACAGCGTCGTCGACCCGGCTGCTACGGACGACCAGCCGCAGCAGCCCGAGTTCGTCGACCGACAGCACACCCTGTCTCCAGCCGAACGCCCGGGCCGTGTCGGCCACTTCGCGGATCTCCCGGTGTGCGACGGAGAAATCGCCCACGTCGCGGCACACCCCGGAGACGACGGCGATCCCGTCGAAGAGGACGCTGGCGAGCTGGTCACGGATCTGGCCCACGCGGACGCGGAGCTCCGCGAACTCGTCGTGTTCGCCACCGCGCGGGAGCGGCACGAGGACGATGACCGCACCGGGCAGCCGCACCGCCGGCGGTGCGGGAATCCGGAGCACATCGCGAAACTGGTACGTGACCACGCCCTGTACGTTGCTTGCCGTCAGATGCACAGGGGTGGTGTCGAGGGAGAACCGCACTAGCACATGCGGCTGGGACAGGTCGATACCGAACTGCAGTCCCCGACGGATCAAATGTTGTTTGTCGCGGGTGCTGCGCAGCAGATCGGACAGGTAGTCGTCGCGGGCCTGCCCCTCGGTTTCGACCTGGCGACGTTCCGACAGTATCTGCAGAGACAGCACTGTGGCACCGTGCTCGGCGACCTTGGCGTCCAGCGGCTCGATGCCACGCCCCACCTCGACGACACCGAGGAATCCGCTGGGCTGACCCTCGATGACGAGCTGACACATTAGGTGACGCCGCCCGAGGCCCACCGCGAGGCGCGACGGAACGATTGCAGACGGCCGCTGAGAATTCAGGCTCTGTAGCTGTTCTTTTACGGACGGGATCTCCCGGACCTGCCGCGAGATCGCGGGCGGTTGGTTCATCTTTAGAGCTGGCGGGGCTGCCCACGTGAGTACCCGGAAATCTTGGCTGTAGAGCACGACCGGTTTGGCGGACAGTTCGCTGAGCAGCCGCAGCACGGTCTGGATGTCGGCGCCCTCGAGGACCGCGTTGGTGAGCTTGCTATGTACTTCGGCGAGATAGCCGAGGGCGTTCTTCCTGCGTGCGATCTCGAGTTTTTGACTCTGCAGCCTCGCATTGAGAACGGCCTGGCTGATGAACAGCGCGCTCAGGCGCGCGAACATCTCCGCAGTTTCGATGTCGTCTACGGTGTAGAAGTGATCTCGTTCGCGGTTGTCGACGAAGATCAGCCCGATCACCTCGCCAGCGAAAATCAGCGGGACGCCGAGCATCGCACGCACGCGCCAGTGCTCCATGGTGCGGCGGTGCGGTCGGGGGTCGTGGATCACGTCGCTGATAAGCACGGGCCGTTGCGTGGTGATGATCTCACGACTGAATTGGTCGCCGACGACCCCAGATTCCTGCCGTTTGACTGCCTCGGTGATGTCACCGGTGACTTCGCAGTGCCCTGCCGCGCCCCGGAACCGCCCGTCCGGTTGGCGCAGGTATAGCGAGCACCGCGTGACACCGAGCAATTTGCACAGCTTCCGGCCGACCGAGCGGAGCAGGTACTCGAGTTGTGCGTCCGCGATAGCCTCTGCGGTGATCTCCTCGAATGCGGCGATTACCTGACGCTCGCGCGAGGGCTCGTCTGCGGAACGACTGCATCCGCCAGGTTCGGGTGCGGAGGTCGAGGGTGTGTGGATGTCGTCTGTTCTACGATCTGGCCGTCCGGAGTCCGAAGGCCGTCGCGGCCGCGATGTCGACGCGACAGGTGTGGATTGGTCCGTGTTCGACAGAGCCATGTAATCGCCTCGTCGTAAGTCGCGTACAAGTGATTTAGCGCACGCTCTCATCCTAGTCTGTTATAGCGTGCAGACCATTCTGCGTGGTCTACTCATGCCCCGCGCGGTCTGCTCACGCCCGGGCGGCGACCTGGACGACCGGACCCGGCTGCCGGTCGGGCTCGCCGTCCCCGTCGAATCGGTGCCCCAGTCGCTCCCGCTTGGTACGCAGGTAACGCACGTTGTAGGCCGTGGTAACGGTCGGTAGATGCACCCGCCCGACGATGTCGAGCGAGTACCCCTCCAGCCCGCCGTACTTGGCGGGGTTGTTGGTGATCAGCCGGATCCGGCGCACCCCGAGTTCGGCGAGGATCTGGGCGCCGACGCCGTAGCTGCGTGAGTCCACCGGCAAGCCTTGAGCGGTATTGGCATCGACGGTGTCGAGCCCGTTCTCCTGTAGCGCGTAGGCCCGGATCTTGTGGCCAAGGCCGATGCCCCGTCCTTCGTGCCCACGCAGGTACACAAGCACTCCGCAGCCCTCGGTGGCGATCGCCGCAAGTGCTTGCTCGAGCTGGGCACCGCAGTCGCAGCGCAGCGAACCGAGGATGTCGCCAGTGAGGCACTCGCTGTGTACCCGCACGAGCACCCCGGCCTCGGAGCGGCCCGCCGCGGCTACGTCCCCCATCACCAGAGCGAGGTGCTCTGTTCCGTCTAGCATCGACCGGTATGCGACCGCACGGAATTCTCCGAACACGGTGGGCATCCCTGACGTGGCGAATCGTTCCACGAAGTGCTCAGTCGAGTTGCGGTACCGCACGAGGTCGGCGATCCGCAGCACCGGCAGATCGTGCGCTGCGGCGAACGCCAACAGGTCCTCGCCGCAGCGCATCGACCCATCGTCGGCGATGATCTCACCGATCACACCGACCTCTTCGATCCCGGCCATCCGGAGCAAGTCGACTGCGGCCTCAGTGTGCCCAGCGCGGGCTAGCACACCCCCTGCCCGTGCCCGCAGCGGGAAAACGTGGCCCGGCCGGTGCAGATCGGCGGGAGCGGTGTCTTCGCTCGCCAACGCGCGTACCGTCGCCGACCGGTCCACTGCTGACACCCCGGTGCCGGTGCTCACGTGATCGACGGTGACGGTGAACGCAGTGCCGTGCGCGTCGGTGTTGCGCTCGATCATCTGCGGTAGGTGGAGGGTGTCGGCGCGTTCGGTGGTCATCGGAGCGCACACGATGCCGGTGGTGTTGCGGACGATGAAGGCCATCTGTTCAGCGGTCGCCGTCGCGGCCGCGGCGACGAGGTCGCCCTCGTTTTCCCGGTTCGCGTCGTCGACAACGACGACCATGCGTCCGGCGGCCAGCGTGGCGACGGCGCGGGTGACGTTCTCCGCCGGAAAAGTGCGGTTCATCGAACCTTCTCCTCGTCGGGGCGGTGTGTGCCGAACGCACGCGCGTGATAGGTCAGAGGGGGGTGGGTGGTGGCGACGGCGTCGATGACCTCGCCGAGCACGATCGTGTGGTCGCCGCCGTCCACCGTGCCGGTCACGCGACAGGCGACCCACCCCGAGGCCCCAGTAAGACACGGCACGCCCGCCGAAGGTGCCCAATCGATGTCAGTGAACTTGTCCGTACCCTTGCGCGCGAAGCGCAGCGCGAGTTCGGCCTGGCCGCTTGCGAGGATGTTTAGCCCGAAGTCGCCTCCGCGTCGCACGAGGGTCAGCAGGTCCGATCCGCGATCGAGCGAGACCAGGATCATTGGCGGGTCTATCGACAGCGAGGCGAAGGCGCTTACCGTAGTGCCGTGCGGTCGAGCCGCATCCATCGCGGTCACGACTGAGACGGGGGTGCACACGCCGGCCATGACGTCGCGGAACGTCGCGACGAGATCGTCCGCCCCTGCTAGGTTCATGATTCCTCCTGGGTCTTCACGGGCGGCGGGCCGTGGTGCCCAGGGGACCGGCTGGGCACCACGGCGCTGGCCGTCAGACGCTCGCTGGCACCGGCGCTTTCATCTTGTGCAATTCGGGAACGACCTTCTCGCCGAACAACTTCAAGGCCGACTGGGACTGCTCGAAAGAGAGACCGCCGAAGGCGAATGCTGCGTTCGGCATGAACTCTCCCACGAGCTCCTGGCGGTGCGCGTACTTCTCGACGATCTGTTTCGGTGTGCCGTAGATGTTCGCCTCGACGTAGGCTTCCGCGGCGTTGTCCATGCCCGCCTCGCGGATCATGTCGGCCCCCGCTTGGTAGGTTTCGTAGCCTGGGGTGTTCCGCCAGTGCTCGCCCGCGAAGTCGTAGTGTTTGATCACCGATAGGAAATAGCGGGAGATGTGCTCGTAGGCGAGCCGACGGGCTTCTTCCTCGTCCTCGTGGCAGATCACGAAGTCCTGCACGACCGGGGGCAGCGGCTCGGTGCCGTGCGCCTCGCGGAACAGCGACCGCCAGTGATTGATCGTCTCCGCATGCTTCTCGAACGGGTATTGTACGAACGTCATCATCTGGACACCGAGGTCGGCGATGACCGGAATCGAATCCGAAGACATGGCGGCCCCGAACAGCCGGCCCTCCCACGACCGATCCGCATTCTGCCTGGGCCGAACCTCGGCCCGCCCCTGCGGGTACATCGGGCCGTCGTTCTCCACCACGCCGGAGCGCAGGCCTCGCAGGATTACCTCGGCGGCTTCGTTGAACCGGGGCCGGGCCTCCCCCATGTCGATCCCGAAGGTGTCGTACTCGAGCTTGGCGAGTCCGCGCCCCATGCCGAACAGCACACGACCGTCAGACATCTGATCGAGCACGATGAGCTTCTCCACGACCCGAAGCGGGTCGTTCCACGGCAGGATGACCGCGCCGGTGCCGAGCTTGATTGTCGACGTCCGCCCTGCGAGGTACGACATGATCTGGAGGTTGTCCGGACACATTGCGTAGTCGTCGAAGTGGTGCTCGGCCGACCACACGGAATCGAAGCCGTACTTCTCGGCCATCACACCGAGTTCGAGCTCATTGAGGAAGACCTGTTCGTCTGTGGCGTCTTTGTGGTAGTTCTGGAAGACGAGGAGTGTTCCGACGTCCATTTCTATTCTCCTTGAGTAGGGTGTACCGGGTTCTGTGCTGGGATGGAGTGTGCGGTCAGGGGGTAACGAAGACCGCACGAGTGTGCTCGGTGTCGAGGTACTCACGAACGCTCTCGATGAGGCCGTTTCGTGCCACAAACGCGAAGTGGTAGATGTTGTAGATTCGGCCGTTGTCGAGCTCGGAGTACGACTCCGTCTCGACGGCAACGCGATCGCCTTCTGCGGTCCAGGCCAACGGTCGCAGCGCGATCGCGCCCGTCTTCGTGGTGGCCGCCAGGCCGGTGAGCATCTCCCCGAATTCTTTCTTGTTCTTGGTTCCGGAGATCCCGTCGATCGCGCCGCCCACCCACCACGTCGCCGAGTCGGACAGATACGACAGGATTTTGTCGACGTCGCCCTTGGAGAAGTCCTGCATAAAGTTGGCGACGAGCTTCTTATTCGTCGATTCAAGGGGGGTCGCGTCGCCAGTGCTGGTGGTCACCGTAGACTCCTTTGGGTGCGGGAGGAAATTTTCTCGAGGGTGAAACGACCCCGTGACCACCAGGCTACGAATCGGTGTTCGCTATGTCATGAACTTTTGCGGTCCGACTTGTAGTTTCGTACAACGGTGTTTCGCCGGAGTAGCTGCCGAACGACGCCAGTAGGCCCCCGTCAGTCGGTATGGTGGTTCCGGTCATGTAAGTCGAGTTGGCGACGTTGACAATCACGTCGGCGATCTCCTTTGGATTCCCGTTGCGCCGCAACGGGATGGAGGAAACTAACTTGTCGCGGGCGCGTCCGGAAAGCCCGGCCGTCATGTCGGTGTCGACAAACCCGGGGACCACGAGGTTGACCCGGATACCGCGCGGTGCGAGCTCGACCGCCAGCACCTGGGTGAGTCCGCTGAGGCCGGCCTTCGCGGCCCCATAGGCGACATCGCCAGGGAACCCCCGGAATCCCACGACGGCACCGACATTGATGATCGTCGAGCCGTAACCGAGCCGCGGCACGACCAGGCGGCACACATCGAAGGTGCCGGTGAGGTTCGTCGCGAGGACCGTGTCCCAGTCGGCGCGAGTCAGATGCTCGATCCGGCCGCCCCGGTGCACGCCCGCACAGTTGACGACCACGTCGATCGAGCCGAGTGTTTCCTCCGCGGTGTCGAGAGCGGCGGCGATGGAGTCGGGATCGGTGATGTTGGTACCGATCTCATGTACTCGATCGGGACAGGTCCACGGCTCCTGTGTCGCACCGCGGGCTAGTACCATGACGGAATCCCCTGCAGCGCAAACTTGGTCGACAAGGGACCGGCCGATTCCTCGGGAGCCGCCGGTGATGATCCAGTTGCGTTTGGTGTCGTTCATCGGTTCAGGAATTCGAGCAGCGCCTCGAGGTATCGATCGCGGTGCTCAAGGAAGGTGGCGTGGCCGCACTGTTCGAACTCGACTAGTTCGGCGCGGTCGTTGAGTTCGACCGCCGCTTGTGCTCCCGAGAACGGTACGAACGCGTCCTCGCGGCCGTGCATGAACAGGATCGGGATCTCGAGTGCGCCGAGCTGCTCTCGCAGGTCAATCTGGGCGAGGTCGCGCAGCGAGTCGTCGCCCCGGGGTCCCATATCGATGAACATCGACCAGAGCCAGTCGAGCACCGCTGCTCCGGGGTCGGTGGCGCACACGGAGCTAGCGACACCCTTGAGCGTGTCGGCACGGTTCGCCGCGGCCGCGTCGAGCACACTCTCCACATCTGCAACGGTGCTGCCGTGCGGCCAGTTGTCAGTACTGGTGTAGCGGGGTGACGCACCGCCGGTCAGCACGAGGGCCGACGCCTCGGACCCGAGCTGAGCGACGGCCTCGGTGGCGACGGCGCCGCCGAGGGACCACCCGTTGATCACGGGCGACTGGAGGCCGAGATGGCGGCACAACGCCGCCACGTCCGCTCCGAGGGCCGCGATGGTGACGTCGTCGAAGTCCTTGTCGGAGCGTCCGCAGCAACGCAAGTCGACGGTGACCACCTCGTTGCCGTTGGCACGTAATGCCGGCAGTACGGTGTCCCAGCAGCGTGCCGTGGCGGCCCAGCCGTGGACGAGCACGATCGGCCGGCCCTCCCCGCGGTGATGTTCGAAGTAGACCTTTCGCTCGTCCTCGACTGCGATGTAACCCATGTCTCGTCTCCTAGTGTGTGATGTGAGCTGAAAGGTCAATGGAATGCCCGGAGGTCGTTGTCTCGAAGCAGATCTGGCGCGGGACTACGGGAGGTAGGTCGCGGAAGTGTGGCATCACCTTTTCTGCGAACAGCTCCATCGAGCGCAGCACCTTGGCGTGTTCGAGACCCCCGAAGCGCATCCACCCTATGAGGTGCTGCAACCCCGTTTCCTGACGTAGTGTCGCGATCTCGTGGACGAGCCCCTCTGCCTCGCCGACGTAGACGACGCCGCCCTCCCGCAGCCCGTCGACTGTGACCCCGCCCGCTTCGTCGGTCGCCGCCACCAGTTCGGCGTACCGCTCGTAGGTCGACGGCGCGTCCGGTCCCTGCGGAACTGCGCCGAGCGCCTCGTCGAAATACCAGGTGAGTGGCTCGGAAGCGTTCTCGACCGCCTCTGACTCGGTGTCTGCCAGATGGATCTGCCAGTTCAAGGGGAAGTCCAACGACAGCGGATCGCGGCCGCGGTTGATAAGAGTCCGCTTGGCGTCGACGACGAACTGGTTCAGTTCCGGCAGTGTCATCAGCGTCGGAGTGACTAGCAAGTTGTACCCGCGGTCGGCCATCAGGTCGAACGTCGTCGGGCTGATCGACGCGACGTACATCGGCGGGGTGGGCCGCTGCACCGGGGTGGGCCGGCAGTCGACGTTCTCAATGTGGAAGTGACGGCCCGAGTAGGAGAAGGGCTCGCCGACATCCTTGCTCCACAGCCCCTGGATGATTTCTAGCGCCTCGAAGAACACCTCCCGGCTAACATCCTGTAATCCGCTGACCCCCATCTGGCGGAACTCCGCAGGTTGGTATCCGCGGCCGGCGCCGAAGTCCAGCCGGCCCCCGGAGATCACGTCGACCATCGCGTAGTCCTCCGCGATCCGGACCGGCCAGTCGAACGTCAGGTTGCTGACGGCGATCCCGATCCGCATCGTTTCGGTGCGTGCCGCGATGGCCGCGGCCGCAACCTGCGGCGAGGGCATGGAGCCGTAGTCGCTTCCGTGGTGCTCGGCCAGCCACACCTCGTCGAATCCGAGGTGCTCGGCGTATGCGACCTGGGCGAGCATCTCGCGATAGTCACGCTGGAAGTCGTGGTCACGACTCTCCAACACGTAGAAGAGCCCGAACTTCACGATGTACGCGCCTCCCGGTAGGTCGTTGTCGCCCCGGTCTGCGAAGGAGTGGCTGGATGCACCGTAGGTCGACAGCGTGGCCTGACGGAAGGGGTCCTCGAAGGGTCGTTGTGGGATTTGACAAGCTCAGAGCCGTTCGGCGTCCGCACGTAGGCGCGTCTTATCGATCTTACCGACGCTCGTGCGCGGCAGTTCCGCTACCGGCACGACGCGTTCGGGCAGCCACCAGCGCGGGACGCGGCCAACGAGATCGGTGAGGATGTCCTGCGGGGCCGCCGGGCTATCGCCGTGGAGCACCACGAACGCCAGTGGGCGTTCTTGCCAGCGCACGTGGGGTATGGCGATCACTGCAGCCTCGGCCACGTCCGGGTGTTCGGTGAGTGCCTGTTCGAGGCTGAGGGAGCTGATCCACTCGCCGCCGCTCTTGATGAGGTCCTTAGCCCGATCGACGATCCGCAGATAGCCTTCCGGGTCAATCGTGGCGATGTCACCGGTCCGCAACCACCCGTCGACAAACCGATCAGGATGCTCGGCGCCGAAGTACTTCGTGGCTACCCACGGGCCTTGCATGAGCAGCTCGCCCCGCTGGACGCCGTCGTGCGGGACGACGTTTCCCTCGTCGTCGACGAGCTTCCACCGCAGGCCCGGGAGCAGGCGACCCTGCGTGCATATGTAGTCGTAGCGGCTTTCCGGGTTGTTGTCTGCCGAGCGGGGCGGGCGCGAGAAAGTGCCCATCGGTGACAGTTCTGTCATCCCCCACCCCTGGGCGGCTGGTACTCCTAGTTCCTCTTCGATGCTGCGCACGAGCTCGCGGGTCGGGGTGGAACCGCCGAGGACCAGGGTACGCAGGCTGCTCAAGTCGGTGCCGGTGACGATCGCGTGCCGAACGAGGTCCACTGCGACGGTGGGTACCATCCCGACGTAGGTGACCGCCTCCGTCTCGATGATGTGTGCCAGATCCGGCACGGCGGGGCGTCGCCCCGGCAGAATCTGCGCTGCGCCGGTCATCATGGCGGCGAACGGGATGCCCCACGCGTTTGCGTGGAACATGGGCACGATGTGGCACACCCGGTCGCGCTCGGACACCGCGTGCCCGTCGGCGAGACATGCGGCAAATGTGTGCAGGTACAGCGCGCGGTGAGAGTAGCCGACGCCCTTCGGCGAACCGGTGGTGCCCGACGTATAACACAGTGCGGCCAGGTCGTTCTCGTCACAAACCGGCGGGTCGTACTGTGGCGTCGCCGCCTCCACGAGGGCCTCGTAGTCGAGGACGCCAGTATCACCGGCACCCCGGCCAGCACCGGCCATGGTCACTACCCGCATCTCCGGACGCTTCGTCCGGGCCACCTCGAGCAGGTCTATCAGTGAATCGTCGACGAACACGATCCGGTCCTCGGCGTGGTCGACGATGTAGGCGATCTCGTCCGCCTCGAGACGGAGGTTGACCGTGTGCAACACCGCGCCGGCAAGTGGAACAGCCATGTACAGCTCGAGGTGACGGCGGTGGTTCCACGCGAGTGTCGCAACCCGATCGCCCGGCCGGACACCGAGTTCGACGAGCGCCCCGGCTAGGCGCACGACCCGGTCGAAGTACTCGCCGTAGGTATAGGTGTGGGTGCGGGCCCCCGCCTCGTATTCCACGATCTGCTTGTTCGCGAACAACTCCCGTGCTCGGAAGAGGAAGTCGGTGATGAGCAACGGATTGGTCGGGGCCGCCGCAGCACCAACGGTCATCCCTTCGTCCCCTCCCTCGCGGCCGCCACCCGTTCGTGCACCTGGGGCATCACTTTCGTCGCCAGCAGTTCAATGCGAGCGGACCCGCTTTCCACGCTCTCACCCGGCAGCTGTGCCCAGAAGTGCACGTCCTTGATCTGAGGGCGCTCGATTAACATGGTGGCCAACTCGTCCACTGCCGTGGCCGGATCCCACAGAGTGAAGGCCCCGCCCGAGATCAGGTCGTCAGGGGTCTCGAAACGCGGCACCACATCCGGCGGACCGAACGCCCCCATCCCGATGTAGGTGTTCATCTGGTACAGGGCGTGTTGGCCGATACGCGCCCACTCGCGTTCCACATCGTCGGCAATCACCACCCATTGACCAGCATAGATACGAGCGTCTGCGCGTGAACCTCCCGTTCGCTCCACCGCGTCGAGATAGACTTCGTGGTGTTGGTTCTGGGTGCTGAGGTAGCCGTCGCCGATCCTGGCCGCACGCTCGATTGCAACATCCGCCATCGCCCCGACAAGGATCTTTGGGAGTATTTCCGGGGCCGGGGTGATGGGCAAATCAGCAAGCGCGTAGCGCCTGCCTTGAAAGGGTTCCCGGGAACCGGACCATGCTCGACGGATAAGTTGGATGCCTTCCTCGAGCATGCTCGGACGGTACTTTAGATTCTTGCCAAACGCCGCGAACTCGGGCCTCCAGTAGCCTTGCCCGACCCCGAGGTCGAAGCGGCCGTCCGTGAGCAGCGACACGGTAGCGGCGTCCTCCGCGAGACGGACTGGATTGTGCAGTGGGGACACCACTAGGTTGGTTCCGATTCGCATCGTCGTGGTTCGCTCGCCGATCGCGGCGGCAAGCACGAGAGGCGAAGGTGTATAGCCGTCCTCCATAAAGTGGTGTTCGGTCAGCCACACTGATCCCAGGCCGAGCTTCTCGGCCCAAGCAATCTGTTCCAACGTTTGCCGGTACAGATTCTTGAAACCGATTGACCATTCGGCCGGGCTGCGGAAGTCGTACCATAGACCGAAGACACACTCCTGCTCGCTCACGTCGTCTCCTTCGTGGTCGTGTGATCGCTTATCCGGCCCGGCCCGGCCAGCCGGCGCGCGTGGTCTACATCACTGTAGGAGGGCATCGCAGTGCTGATAAGACTGAAATTGCCCGCCAGTTGTAACTCTCTCCAATGACGCCTCGCTACGACGACGTGAGTATCCGAGACCGTGGGCTGACGCGCAGTTCGGTTTGTTGACCGTCGTCCCTCTGCCTCAACCCAGGTTGACACAGAGGGCGCACCGTGTTCCGCGCCAACCCCAAACGACGGGCGATCGTCTTGATCCCCAACTTCTCTGACCTGTGCAACCGCCGGATCTCTGCCCAATCCTCCACTTTGATCACTCCCCCACTCTGTTCGAGGGGGTCAAACTTCACTCGGCAGCAAGGGGTCAGTGTTCACTCAGCATCGACAGAACCAACGGTTGAAGAAGATCGTCGCTGATCAGGCCTTGGACATCGACATGCTCAAGTAGCTGAACCGGGGCGCTCCTATAGATGTCAAGTGGTGAGTTTGGTGAAGACTTCGCGGGCGTGGTAGCGCTTTTGGCACCGGATGATTTCGGGCATGGAGAGGCCTTCGGTGGTGCGGCGGGCGGTGTAGGCGCGGGCGCCGGGGGTGATAGCGCAGGCGAACGATGATCGCGAGGTGCAGGGCGCGGTTCGCGGTGCGGTCGCCTCCGCGGTGCAGCCGGTGGCGGTGGGTCCAGTCACGGCGAGCTGACCGAGATCGGGCCGGAGCCGCATACAGGTAGAGGCAAGCTTGATCCGGGTCAGGCCACGTTGCGGTGATTAGCATTCTGCGGCCGGCCCGACGGAACCCCGCACTTCTCGTGGATCAACGCCGCGGTGCCGGCGCACCCGGTCACCGGAGCACAGGGTGGGTACCTTCGTCACCTTCGCCGCGGCGATGCTCGCGCACCTGCGGCGTCGAACCTCACTGGCGCTCCTGATGGTCCGGCCTCAGCCTCGATCTTACCGTCCAACCCGCCGGGCTGACGGCCCGCTACCCCGCCCTCGACGACTTACCAGCTCTGCTCCCGCGATGTCTTCACCGCCGCGGGCGGGCAACACTCCGACCGGGACACCTACGACCTCATCATGGCCGAACAGCGCCGTATGGCCGTCCTCACCCGGATCTACGCCAACACGTCCTAAGCAGCCGCTCGGCCCTACGCTCGCGCTCTCCCGGTAAGCGGCACGCAGCAAGACTCTGTTAGTTACAGACCGACGGACTGCCGAAGTGCGTCTTCAGTCGTACCGTTTAGTTCCTCCGCACGAGCCAGAAGTAAGTCCACTGCTACACGGATGAGGGTGTTGTCCGTGATCCGCTCCCCCACCGGACCATGACGGCTCTGACGGCTCTGATTGATACGCCTCACCTCCCGTGAGAGCCGATCGGCTTGATCTTGTCTAAGCCGGCTCTCCTTGCGGATGAGTTGCAGGTAGCGCGGTAGCGCGGCGTTCAGCGACGTCGTGTTCGTGGTTGCGCTCGCGGTCTCTGCATTAGCCGGTTCTGCCGCAGGCTGTTGCACCAGGTTGGCCGATTCAGGCACGGAGTCTGGTAGCTGCGCTGCCGGGGTCGCCACTTCCGGAACTGACCGAAGCTCTCGACGGAGACGACTTGTGCTGGGGTCCGGTAGCATGGAGCGCCGCGAAGCGAGACCGCCCAGGGTCCGACTCGGCCGCTCGTCATCTGCACTCATCGCAGCCCCTCCCCCACCGTCGCCACTTGGTGCTTTCCTGGGGGCACGGCCTCACCTTCTGTGATCCGCGCGATGATCTCTGCTCCGAGCGCCTGCAGATCATCAGCCAGGCCGCTCGCCGACCTGGATCGCGGCCCGTCGTGGCGAAGCCCACTTCGTCGTACTTCGTACCACTTGGGCCCGGCAAGGACTGCTCTTTCCAGTTCGTGCACGAGAAGGCCTCGGTCACGAGCCTCCTGCGCCGCAGCTTCGACGTGGCGAATCGTCGTCTCCAGCACCGGTGCCCCCTCCCCCAAGTCTGCAATGATCGCAGCGCGAGCGCTCTCGATGACCCGTGTGGCGCCTCGGTTAACGCCAAACAGGACAACACCGAGCAAGTCGAGGTCAGGGTTGGCGTCAACGACCGCGTCCAACCGGCGCGCCACATCCCGAAGACCCTTCCGGGACGAAGCATCCGTCTTGACCGGTATCAGGGCCCATCGGGCGGCGGTAAGAGCGGCCTGTTGCAGTGTCTCCTGGCCAGGCGGGCAATCGATGAGAACGAGATCGTAGCGCGGGGCGATCTCCGACAGCGCAATCGCCAGGGCCGACTTTGCGCGGAGGGGGTCCTTCTGTGCTAGCATCGTCAACCCAGCTGCTGCCATGTCGAGGCTAGCGCCCCCGACAAGCACGTCTAGCCCTCGACGCACATCCACTTCGGGGACCAACGATCCGCCAAAGGCCAGCGCCTGAGCGAGTGCTCGCCCACGATCATCTGAGCCTTGCCCGGTATACCCCAACTCCTCCCCGAGGTTGCCCTGCGGGTCGAGGTCGACCAACATGACTCGGTAACCACTGGCAGCGAGCAGCCCGCCGACGTTCGCGGTGATGGTGGTCTTGCCGACCCCCCCTTTTCCATTGACGACGGCTACCACTCGCCCAAGCGCCGAGCGATTCACACCTTCTGCCATCAGGCCAAACTCCTCTGGTTACAGGCTCCGGGAGTAACAGAGTCCGGTTGGTGGAACGCACAGAGTCTGGCACTGGGAAGAGCGTGCCGAGAGTACCGACACGCCCGAATCGACCTGGTACTCAGTGACTTGGGCACTTCGGAACTCTGGTACTCCGCGACTAACCAACTCTGGTACCCGCAGACTCCCAGTGTCTGCGGGTCGATACCTGACTCGGTCAGGGCGGGACTATCGTAGTATCGCAATCCGTTAGTACGGTGTTCCGAGACTGCCAGAATGCCGTACTAACGGACTGACAGACTTCGTGTCTTCAGAACCGAAGCTTCTATAAGTCGGTGTGTGGCGGCACCCAGCCGTCCACGGCCGATTGGGCGCGCGCATGCAGCAAGACGGGGCGTCCGCGGAAGCCCTTGACGACTCGCGCTGACGGGGCAGGCTGGGGTTGGTGGCCGCTGAGGGGGAGATGTCGTGGCTCGGGTTGGCGCAGCGGATGGTGCTCCGGGGCCACCCGGAGCACCATCCGCGCGGGGTGATCCGCAGCGTCGGTAGTGGAGCCGAGTCGGAGAACGCGACGGGCTGGGCCGTTGCCGGTGACCGGTTGCCGACGGTGTTCACCGGGGTGGGGTCGTCGCGACGCGCGGGTGGGGGCGACGGGGCGGAGCAGCGGGTGACGGTGTGGCGGGACGGTGCTCGGGTGCGGGTCGCGAGGCCTGACGGCTCCCCATCGCTGATCAGCGACGGCGAGCGGACGTGGACCTTCCACGACGACAGTGGGACGGCCACGGTGGGGACCGGCCGCAGCGTGGTATTCCGGGGTCAGGCACCCACCTGCTGCGGCGTCGCACCGTTGCTGACCTGCTCGAGCTCGGCGAGCCCGTGGGCGAGGTCGAGCCGACGACGATGCTGGGACGGGACGCCTGGTGCGTCACCTTAGCCCCGGTCGGGGCGACGCCGGCTCGCAGCAGGGCGTCGATTTGATGGTCGGGGTTCTGCTCGGCGGTTAACACCCGCGCGCACCCCACCAGCAGCTGTCGACAATACCCTCGGTGAATAGTTATTCGACGTTCTCTCCCGACACGAGTTACCGATGGTGGTCACCGGCACTGACATCGACCGGCCGACGAGTGTCGGGAAATAAGGGTTAATCGACAGCGGTTGCCCTCCTGCTCGGGGGCGTGACTTGCCGAGTGTTGTGGCGCAGTTCTGTCGGCGCTATCTGGCGAGGTCGGCCTCGAGTCCGTTCCTGATGACGGTCGTCTGCGACACACTCGCCGTATGATCCGATTTTCGCCTGAGACACCCCGGGTGGCCACGACGGCCGATGCCGCGACCGTGGCCCGGCTGCTCGATGCGTTCAATCGGGAGTTCGACACTCCGACGCCCGGGCCTGTAGTTCTCGCGAAGCGCCTTGAACGTCTCCTTGCTGGCGAAGAGACGATTGCCCTGTTGGCCGGCGACCCAGCGGTCGCCGTCGCGGTGCTGACGCTGCGTACCAACGTGTGGTACGAGGGTCCGGTTGCTCTGCTCGATGAGCTCTACGTCGTCCCGGAGCTGCGCGGACAGGGAGTGGGCTCCGCGCTACTGGCGGCTGCTGAGTCCGTGACCCGGGCGCGTGGCGGCGAAACTGCTCGAGATCAACGTCGATGGCGAGGACACCGATGCCCGTCGCTTCTACCGGCGGCACGGCTACCTCAACAGGGAGCCGGGGCAGGACCAGCCGCTCCTCTGCTACTACCGAGAACTGACCGACGCGTCGTAGCGCAGGTCGCACACAGCGATCGGGCTGCGGGACGTCGGACACCCCCGTGAGCTACGCCAGCGAGTCGTCGCCCACAGCGATCGGGCCACCCGCATCGCCGGTGTTGACGACTCCGGTCGGCTCGATGAGCAGCGCGTGGACTTCCCCCTCCGCGACCGGGCAGTGCGCGACACCGCGCGGTACGACGAACAACTGGCCGGCGCTGAGCCTCACGTCGCCGTCGCGCAGCTGAATGCTCAGCTCACCAGCAACGACGATGAACAGCTCGTCGGTGTCGTCGTGGGTGTGCCAGACGAACTCGCCCTTGACCTTCACGACCTTGATCTCGTAGTCGTTGAGTCGAGCCACCACCTTCGGCGACCAGTGCTCGGAGAACAACGCCAGCTGCTCGGTGATGTCCACCGCCTCGTTAGCCATGTCCCGAGCCTCGCATGAAGCAGCTGCCTTGACGAGCCCACTCCGCCGCGGCACGTCACCCGATTCAGGATCGGGCTGCGGTAGGTCGTCGCCGCGGGTGGCAGGCTGGTTGTTGTGATGATGAACGCGCCGCGGGTGATGGGGATGCTGGGTGGGATGAGCTGGGAGTCCAGCGCGCAGTACTACCGCCTGGCCAACGAGCTGGTGCGTGAGCGGCTCGGTGGTCTGCACTCGGCGCGGATCGTATTGGCGTCGGTGGACTTCGCTGACATCGAGGCACTGCAGGTCGCCGGGCGGTGGGAGGAGGCGGGGCAGCTGCTCGCCGAGGCGGCCAGGGGACTCGAAGCGGCCGGCGCGGAGCTGCTGGTGATCTGCACCAACACGATGCATAAGGTCGCCGACCAGGTCCAAGCCGCTGTCGGGATTCCGCTGCTGCACTTGGGTGATGCCACCGCAGCGGCGGTGACCCGGGCCGGGCTGGGCACGGTTGGGCTGCTGGGTACTGCGTTCACCATGGAGCAGGACTTCTACCGCGACCGGCTCACCAGCCACGGCCTGCGAGTGCTCATCCCGCCACCGGCTGACCGCGCCGAGGTGCACCGCATCATCTACGACGAGCTGTGCTTGGGGGTGGTCCGCGAGGAGTCCCGGCAGGCTTATCGCGACGTCATCGTGGGTCTGGTTCAGGCCGGCGCCGAGGGTGTCGTGCTCGGCTGCACCGAGATCGAACTGCTGATCTCCGACACGGACAGCCCGGTACCCATATTCCCCACCACCCGCCTGCACGTCGAAGCCGCCGTTGACGCTTCTCTGGCCGCGCGCGGCAGCAGAGGAGCTTTCGCATAACGGTGATCCCCGGCTACGGACGGTGGCTACGCGGGCGCCACGGACAGGGCCACCTCGGCGAGTTCCGGCCAATTGGTTGACTCCTGGACGCAGCGAGCGAACAACCACAGCCGAAGGCGCTCGGCGTCGAGTTCAAGCAGGTCAGCCATGCGGGCCAGCAGCCTATCGGGATCGGTGTGCAGACGGACGTCACAGTTGAGCAGGTGCTGGAGAGCGTCATAGG
>JAABVA010001208.1_pt1 | contig 28399 bp, 24 predicted proteins | sample 5560331 | NCBI WGS metagenome assembly JAABVA01 (sample SAMN12812661, study PRJNA571458) | rock metagenome | isolation source: Antarctica rocks | place: Antarctica: Victoria Land, Mt New Zealand sud | collected 2016-01-07 | reverse complement strand
TGGAAGGTGCTCCTCGACCTCGCCCGACAGGACCCTCAGCAAGTCCCATCGTCGCTGCTCAGGAGCACCTTCCAGACGACCAACCCGCTCCCACATCAGTAGGCCCGTGAAAGCCCCGGGCTAACCCCCGTCCCGGCTGATCGTCGGGGAGGTCCGCCAGCAGGAGTGCCTGGACCTGGTGATCGCGCTCAACTCCGGGCTGCCGGGCATGGCCAGCATCCACGCCAACTCCGCGCGCGAGGCGATCACGAAGACCTGCACCCTGCCGCTGCTGGCCGGGGAGAACATCGGCTCGCGGTTCGTGGTGCCGACGGTGGCGGGGTGCATCGACATCGTCGTGCACCTCGCGAACGACGTGTCCGGGACCCGGCGGGTCCGGGAGATCGTCGCGGTGCCGGGCCGGGTCGAGGGGGAGGTCGTCGAGATCGAGCCGCTGTTCGTGACGCGCGATGACGCGCTGGTCCGCGCGGACGGCTTCCCGCCGCACATCGAGCGTTTCGCCCAGGTGGGCATCGACGTGCGGGCACTGCTGTCCCGGGCACCGGCCACCGACGTCGTACCGTCCGCACGCCTGCCGTCCGCACGCCTGCCGGCTGACCTGTCGCCGGCCGACGTGTCGGCGGCCGACCGTCCGGCGGCCCTCTGATGGGTGCGCTGCTCGGGCTCGTGATCGCCGTCGGCGCACTGCTCGTGGCCGCGTCGGTGTCCGCCCACCGCCGACGCCGGGCGGCGGCAGCTGCGTCCCCGGCCGGCGCCGACGACGCGCAGGCGCCGACCGCAGCACGGAGTGCTCGGGGCCGGGGTGCGGTGGGCCGCAGCATCGACGACTCCCTCGCCGCTGCGGACCTGCACGGTGTCCGGCCGTCGGTCCTCGTCGCGCTCTCGGCCGTGGCCGGCGTGCTCGTCGCCACCGTCACCTTCGCGGTGTCCGGCACCTACCCGGTCGCCCTCGTCTTCGGTGGCTTCGCCGCCTGGACGCCGTTCGCCCTCGTCCGCCGACGGGCTGCCGGCCGGCGGGAGGAGCTGCGGGAGCTCTGGCCGGACGCCGTGAACAACCTCGCCTCCAGCGTCCGTGCCGGGCTGTCGCTGCCCGAGGCCCTCATCCAGCTGTCGGTGCGCGGACCGCTGCCGCTGCGGCCGGCGTTCGCGGCGTTCGGGGCGGACTACCGGGCCAGTGGACGGTTCTCCGACTGCCTGGACGCGTTGAAGGACCGGCTCGCGGACCCGGTCGCCGACCGCATCGTCGAGGCTCTGCGGCTGGCACGGGAGGTCGGTGGGTCCGATCTCGGACGGCTGCTGCGCACCCTGTCGGCATTCCTCCGCGAAGACGCCCACACCCGGGGCGAGCTGATCAGCAGGCAGAGCTGGACGGTCAACGCAGCACGCCTCGGAGTAGCGGCCCCGTGGGTGGTGCTCGCGCTGCTGTCGCTGCAGTCCGCGGTCGTGCAGCAGTACAACTCCCGGGCCGGCGTGCTCGTCCTCGCGATTGGGCTCGGGGTCTCGGTGGTGGCCTACCGGCTGATGACCGCGCTCGGCCGGCTGCCCGAGGACGTCCGGGTGCTGCGGTGACCTGGCCACCCGCGGCGGCACGGTGATCGGCTCGGGGACGGGTGCCGCCCTCGGGGCCGTGCTCGCCGCGGGCCTGCTGCTGGTCGCCCGGGCAGCGACCTCGCGGCGGCGTCTCACCCTGTCCGACCGGCTCGAGCCCTACCTGCGCGACGTCACCACCCCGGGCCGGGCCTTCGGCGCCGACGGCGCCCCGGGGGCGGGCATCGTCGCGTCGCGGCTCCTGCGACCGCTGCTCCTGCGGGTCGCCCGGACGTTGGACGCGGTGCTCGGCGGGAACGCGACGATCCGCCGGCGCCTCGTGCGGAGTGGGTCCGACGGGACGGTCGAGGGCTTCCGGATCGAGCAGGCCCTCGGCGCGGCCGTCGGGCTCGGCGTCGGACTGCTGGCGTCCCTCGGCCTCATCGCGACCGGCCGGCGACCGGTCGTCGCCCTCGTCGTCTGTGCGGCCACCACGGTCGGCGGGATCCTGGTCCGCGACCAGGTGCTCACGGCGGCGGTCAACCGACGCGAGAAGCGGATCCTGGCCGAGTTCCCGGCTGTCGCCGACATGCTCGCGCTGTCCCTCGCGGCCGGTGAGGGGACGGTCGCGGCGCTGGACCGGGTGGCCAGGATCACCCGCGGGGAGCTGTCCACCGAGGTCCGCCGGGCGCTCGCCGACGCGCGGTCCGGTGCCTCGGTGGTCACGGCGCTCGGCCGGGTCGCCGACCGCACCGGGCTGCCGTCGCTGCAGCGTTTCGTCGACGGGATCGCGGTCGCGATCGAGCGGGGGACGCCGCTCGCCGAGGTGCTGCGCGCCCAGGCCGCCGACGTCCGCGAAGCAGACCGTCGTCGGCTCATCGAGGTCGGCGGCCGCAAGGACATCGCGATGATGATGCCGGTCGTCTTCCTCGTCCTGCCCGTGACCGTGCTGTTCGCGCTGTTCCCCGGGTTCCTGACGTTGCACGCGCTGGCGCCATGAGTCCCGCCCGGGCATCGCGCGCCCCCGCCGCCGTCGACCCGGGGCGCCGAGCTGTGCCGCCGGCCGAAGCCCGCACCCGTCCCGTCCTGAGCGCACGTCGTCCGAGAACACCGACCACGAGGAGCACCCATGCCCGTCCACCACCCCACACCGAGGGCCACGCCCCTGGGATCGACCACAGACGGCCTCGCGAGGACCACGAGGACGTCGCCGGCCACCTCCACGTCAGCGACGAGTTCGGCGACCTCGACGACCCGGGACCAGACGGCCGTGCATGGTTCCCCCGTCGCTCCCCGGCCGCACCGGGGAGCCTCCGAGCGAGGCGACGTCCCGGGATGGGTGCTGGTGACCCTGATGTCCGCCCTGCTCGTGGTCGCCCTGCTGGGGGTCGCGAAGGGCGAGCTGACCAGCGTGTTCCGCAACGCCATCAACAGCGTCTCGAGTCCCTGACCGCGGCCGCCGCGACAGTGCCCGCCCGACGGGGAAGGTCGGCCCCAGGCGGTGGACCGGCCCGGGAGGATGCGCCGACCCGAGGGGGTGTGCGCGCCTCCCAGGAGGAGCCGGCCCGAGGAGAGGTGCCGGGCCGGCGGCGTGTCGAAGGGGGCGCCGCGGTCGTCGACTTCGTGCTCGTCCTCGTGCCGCTGTTGATCCTGACCCTCGGCGTGCTGCAAGTGGCCTTCACCGTCTTCGTCAAGACCACCGCGACCGACGGGGTCAGCGCCGGCGCCCGCGTCGGAGCCGAGTTCGGCCACGGTCCGGGTGACGGTGCCGGGTACGCCGCCGCACTCCTCGGCCACAGCCTCGGCTCGGCCGCCGGGCAATCGGTGACCGGCGGCCTCGACGGCGGCGGCACCGTGGTCGTCGTCCGAGCGCGCGTGCCCGTCACCTTCCTCGGGCTCGTCCCTCTCGGGCCCGCGTCGCTGACGGTCACCGGACACGCCGTGCGGGAACAGCCGTGACCTCGCTCGGGCGTCGACGCCGCGCCACATCCATCTCCGACGCGGCGGCCGCGGTGACCGGCGCGGGCGTCGGCGGCCGGCTCCGGCGACGGCTGCGACGACCCGTCGGCCCGGGGGGTGGCGAAGCCGGTTCAGCCGTCGTCGAGCTGATCGGGCTGGGCGTGGTCCTCCTGCTACCGCTGACCTACGTCGTGCTCGGCGCGCTCCAGGTGCAGCAGGCGGCGTACGGGGTGACCGCGGCTGCCCAGGCCGCCGGGAGGGCGTACATGCTCGCGCCGGACGGCGGTTCTGCTCCCGGTGCGGCCTTCGGCGCCGCAACGGTCGCCCTCGCCGACGAGGGCGTCGTCCTCGCACCGGGGCAGCTGAGCCTGCGCTGCGCCACCGGGAGCGGTGACCGTCGGAGCCCGGGTGGTGCCGTCCGGGTCGAGATCGCGGTGCGGGTCTCGCTGCCGCTGGTGCCCGAGCACGGCCGGCACACGAGCATCGGCGTCGACGGGGTGAGCGTCGCGCCGTACGGGCGTTACCGCGCCACCTCGTGAGCTCGCCAGTCCTGTCCGGGACGCCGCGGGCGACCCCGGCCACGGGAGCGACACCGACACCGACACCTACATCGCACGGCGCGCCGGCAGCGGCGGACGTCGCACCGACACGTCCACCTGGACGACCCCGCGCGAGCGCTGCCCGGCCCCGACCGGGCCCGCGACCGGATCGTGGAGACGTCGAGCGCGGCTCGGTGACACTGCTCATCCTCGGCTTCGCCCTCGTGCTGATCCTGGCCATCGTCGGGATCACCGCGGTGAGCGAGGTCTACCTCACGCGCCGCTCGCTGGCATCGATCGCCGACGACGCGGCGCTGGCCGGTGCCACGGGTGTCGACGAGGCCGGCGTCGTCGGCGGTGAGTCGGGCACCCGCCGGGTCCTCGACCCGGCAACGGTCCAGGCCGCCGTCGCCGCGGACCTCGACCAGTCCGCCGCACGGTCTCTCGACGGTTTTGCGTTCGCGGTGGCGGTGACCGACGGCGGCACGGCCGTGGCGGTCACCGTCCACGCCCGCTCACGTGTCGGGATCGCGAGCACCCTGCTCGGCGGCAGCACGGTCGCGGTGACCGAGCGTGGATCGGCCATCGCCGCCGACCACGGCTGAGCACCCAGCCGGGTGGCCGCTGCCGGTTCGACGACGAGGTGACACCGAGCACGGCGGCCGGCGCGGACGTGCCCGGTCAGCCGGTGGTCGGGGAGCCCGCGCGGCGGGTGGGGTCGACGACCTCGGTGGACCCGGTGGATCCGGTGGACCCGGCTGACCCGGTGAACCCGCTGACTCGGTGGATCAGGCGGACCCGGTGGACTCGGCTGACCCGGTGGACTCGGCGGCCTCGGTGGGACCCGCGTGATCCCCCGGACCGGCTGCTGGCCCGAGGTGGAGGGTGAACCACGCGACGACCCTGTCCATGAGGTCGACCTGATGTCGCCGCTCGGCGATCCCGTGGGGCTCGCGCGGGTAGACGACCAGCCCCACCTCGACGTCGGAGCCCCGCAGTGCCCGCTGGAAACCGATCGACTGGCTGAGGGGCACCCGGACGTCCTCCTTCCCGTGGATCATGAGCAGCGGCGTCCGCACCCGATCGGCGTGCAGGATCGGTGAGTGCTCGAGGGAGCGTCCCGGGTCCGGTGACCACGGCGAACCGCCGGCGACGTCGCCGGTGAAGGTCGGCACGTCGGACGTCATCGACATCGTCGGCCAGCTGCTGACGCCCGCTCCCATGACGGCCGCCCGGTACCGGTCGCTGTGGGTGACCGCCCACGCGGTGAGGAAACCGCCGTTGCTCCAGCCCCCGATGCCCAGGCGCTCCGGGTCGGTGATCCCCTCCTCGACCGCGGACGCGACCACCGCCTCCACGTCGTCGAACTCCACCCCCGGGTTGCCGTTCACGGCGATCGAGAAGGCGTTGCCGTGACCAGAACCACCGCGGAAGTTGGGCAGCAGCACCGCGTACCCGGCGACCGCCAGCAGCTGCGACCAGTCGTGCCACGCGCAGTGCAGGTTGCGCGCCATCCGCCAGTACGGACCGCCGTGGGGGAGCACGACGGTCGGGTGCGGGCCCTCGCCGGCGTCCACCGGCAGCACGACGACCGAGTGCAGCTCGAGACCGTCCGCGGTCCGGCTGACGAGCTCCCGGACCTCGCCGAAACGGATCCCCGCCCACGCCGCGTGGTGGTCGGACAGCCGGCGCATGCTGTCCGGCGTCCCGGCCCAGACCTCGAACGGACCCGAGTCGACGGCGGCCACCGCGGCCAGCACCGGCCCTGCGCCGGTCACGGCGACGTCGAAGTCCTCCACCTCACCCGTGGGCTCCCAGAGCACAGCCGGCGGCGCACCAGGCGCACGCCACTCGACGCGCGTCTCGATGCCCTCGGCGACGCTCACGGCGACGCGGGCCGGGAGGTCCGCCCCGGAGCCGGCAGCAGACGAGCCGGCGGCAGACGAGCCGGCGGCAGACGAGGTGGCGGCAGACGAGGTGGCAGCCGCGCCGGCATCGGACGAGCCAGCAGCCGCGTCGGCCGCCTGCGCCGGAACCCGGACGTGCAGTGCGCACGGCGGTTCGTCGAGGAGCGGGCCGACCGGGAGCGGTGTCAGGTCCGGGGTCGGTGTCGGGTCGCCGGTGGCAGGCAGTGCCCAGACCGTCGCCGAGGACTGCAGGCTCGGCGTCTGCTTCCCGAGCACGACCACCGCGGAACCGTCGGCGGTGAAGCACAGCTCGGCGGCCCAGGGCATCGACCCGAGCCGGACAAGGGCCGAGCCGGGCGAGCCGGCCGGCGCGACCAAGTCGGCTGAGTCGGTCGAGCCGGCCGGCGCGGCGCCCGCGGCGGCCATCGTCACCAGGTAGACCGCGGTGTCCGTCGACAGGTCTAGCTCGGGGGTCGGGCGGGCCAGCAGCGCGATGCGGGTGCCGTCGGGTGACCAGGCCAGCTCGGTCGGGTGCAGGTCGCCGATCGGGACGGCGGTCACCTCACCGCCACCGGCAGCCACCGTCGAGAGCCGGTTGAAGACCACCCGCTCGCCGAACACCTCGGCGTCGTCACGTTCCTTGGTCCGCCGCTCGTCCTCGTCGTCCGGTGCGTCGGGCGCGAGGAACGCGAGGCGGGTCGAGTCCGGCGACCAGGCGTGCGCGACGACGGCGCGCTTGCCGACCGCGACCCCGGCCGCCTCCCCGCCGGCCGGGTCCAGCACGTACAGGCCGGCGGTGCCGCGTTCGGCGCGGTCGGACAGGAAGGCCAGCAGCGTGCCGTCCGGTGACCACCGGGGCGCGGTGTCGGCGCCGCCGCGGGTCAGCCGGCGCGCCTCGGCGGAGCCGTCGACCGGCGCCCACCACAGACCGCTCTCGGGGTGCTCGCCCTCCTTGCCGTGCGGAGCGGCCACCCACACGGCCCGGGTCCCGTCCGGCGACAGACGCACGTCGGCCGGCTCCCAGGTGCTGGCGATGAGCTCCGCGGTCAGGCGGGCACCGGGCGGCTCAGCGACCGGTCCGGCGGTGGACGACTCGGTGCTGATCGAGCCGGCGGTGGACGAATCGGTGGCGGTCGGTCCGGCCGTGTCGACGGCGTCCGTGACGGCGTCGGTCGGGTGCGCGGGGAGGGGACCAGGACTCTGCTCGATCGGCACGGTGCGACACGCTAGGGCGCACGGCGCAGCAGTCCGCCCCCGCGCCCGTATCGGTCCTCGGAGCCGGCACGCCGCCGCTGCCGCTGTCCCCTACCCGCTGTCCCCTTGCCCGCTGTCCGTCGGCCCGGTGTCGCGCTGTCCTGCCGGGAAAGGGCGCCGGGACGTAGGTTCGCCACGACCCGGCGCGACGGGTCCCGTCGCAGGCGCCCGAGCAGACCGACGGGCGCCGACGGACACCGACAGACACGACGAGGGGGACGGGCCGTGTCCGGGGTGGCCCTCGTCCTCGCCCTGCTGATCGCGGTCGTGGTCGTCGTGAGCCTGGCGACCCGCCTCGCCATCGCCTACCCGATCCTGCTGGTGGTCGCCGGCGGACTGATCGCCCTCGTGCCGGGGTTGCCGGTCGTCCGGCTGGACCCCGACCTCATCCTCGTGCTCTTCCTGCCCCCGCTGGTGTACTCGACGTCGCTGGGCACGTCCCGCTTCGAGCTGAAGGCCAACCGCCGCCCGATCCTCGCCCTCGCGGTCGGCCTGGTGCTGCTGACGATGGCGGGCGTCGCCGCGATCGCCCACGCGCTGGTCCCCGGGATGGGGTGGCCGGTCGCGCTGACCCTCGGCGCGGTCGTGGCGCCGCCGGACCCGATCGCTGCCGCCGAGGTGGCCGGCCGGGTGGGCCTGCCGAGCCGACTGCTGAGCATCCTCGAGGGCGAGGGGCTGATCAACGACGGGACGGCGCTGACCGCCTACCAGCTGGCCCTCTCGGCAGTCGGCGGGACCGTCACGGTGCTCTCCGTCGGGGAGGCGGCGGTGCGGGCGTTCGCGTTCGGCATCGGGCTCGGCCTGGTCGCCGGGTTCGCGGCGACCCGCATCCTGCGCCTCGTCGACGATCCCCTGCTGGAGAACACGATCCTGCTGATGCTGCCCTTCGCGGCGTACCTCCCGGCCAACGCCGTCGGCGGCTCCGGGGTCCTCGCCGTGCTGACCGCGGGGCTCTGGTACGCCCGTGACGGCCGGCCGGTGCTCTCCGCGGCGGGCCGCCTGCAGCAGCGCACGATCTGGCAGCTCGTGGCGTTCCTCCTGACGGGGCTGTCCTTCCTGCTCGTCGGGCTGTCGCTGCACGACATCGTGCGCGGCCTGGGCGACAGCGGCACCGGGATCCCGGGCGGCGCCGGACGCGCGGTCCTGACCTTTACCGCCGTGTGCGCGGCCGTGGTCGTGCTCCGGTTCGTCGGCGTCTTCGCCTACGCCGCACTCCCGGGCGGGCGGGTCCGGCTGCGTCCCGGGGCCGCTGGGGGGCCGGGTGTAGAGCGGGCCGCGGTGGCCGAGCCGCGGCACCGCCTGGACCGGCCGGCGAGCTGGCGCAGCGTCACGGTGATCGGGTGGGCCGGCATGCGCGGCGCCGTCAGCCTGGCCGCCGCCCTGGCGATTCCCGCACGGATCCCCTACCGGGGTTTGGTGATCGCCCTGACGTTCGCGGTCATCGTCGTGACGCTCGTCGGGCAGGGACTGACGCTGCCGTGGCTGGTGCGCCGCTTCCACGTCGTGTCGCCCGAGGGCGAGACCGAGTTCGAGACCCTCCGGGCGCGCCACCGCCTCACCGTCGCCGGGCTGCGTCGCCTCGTCGAGATCGGCGGGACGCTCGACGACGACGACGATCCCGACGGCGATGCGCGCGCCGAGGCCCTCGCCCGGGCGTCGGCGCTCTACCAGCGGCAGCTGGACCACCTCGAGGTCGCCCTCGCCGACTTCGACGACCCCGGCGGGGTGGCCGCCGGTGCCGGCGTGCCCGACCTGCAGGCCGCGCAGGAGGTGCGGGCCGCCGCCGACGGCCAGGTCCCGACCCGTTCGGCGCTCGCGCCGACGCCGGAGGACGCCGCGGCTGCCGGCATCCCCGAAGCCCACGACCGCGGGCCGGGCGCGGATGCGGCCGCGGTGCCAGGTGTCCTCGACGGAGCCGGCTCGTCCGGGCGCCCGGCCGACACCGACCCAGGCGCCGTCGCCAGCGGGGACCCCGACGCCCCCGCCAGCGGCGGCCCGGCACCGGCACCGGCATCGGCATCGGCACCGGACGACGAGGCTCGCGTCCGCGCCCTCTTCCGGGGCTATGTCGACGACGTCCGCGCGACCCAGCGGACGGAGCTGGAGCGCTTGGAACGCCGCGGCAGTGTCGGGCGGGCCGCCGCGGAGGTCCTGCGCTCGCGACTGGACCTCGTCGAGATCGGCCTGCCCGCCGTCCCGCACCTCTGACCCTCGGTCGCACGGCACCTCTGACCTCTGGTAGCACGGCACCTCTGAGCCTCGGTCGGACGGCACCTCTGACCTCTGGTCGCACGGCGACGGGGCGACGAGGTGGCGTGGGACCCAGCGAGCAACCAGGGTGGTCGCCATGGCTCTCGAACCGACGTACGTCCCCGCCCGGGATCGCTACGACGTCGACGACCGACACTTCCGCCGGGTCGGGCGCAGCGGCCTCGTCCTGCCGGCGGTGTCACTGGGGATCTGGCACAACTTCGGCGACGACGTGCCGCTGTCGAACCAGCGGGCGGTGCTCCGACGTGCGTTCGACCTCGGCGTCACCCACATCGACATCGCCAACAACTACGGGCCGCCCTACGGCTCGGCCGAGACGAACTTCGGCCGGGTGTTCCGCGAGGACCTCGCACCCCTGCGCGACGAGCTGGTCCTGTCGACGAAGGCGGGCTACGACATGTGGCCCGGGCCGTACGGACAGGGCGGCGGCTCGCGAAAGTACCTGCTGGCGAGTCTCGACCAGTCCCTGGCCCGCCTGGGGATCGACCACGTCGACATCTTCTACAGCCACCGATTCGACCCGCACACCCCGCTCGAGGAGACGATGGGCGCCCTCGACGCTGCCGTCCGGTCGGGCAAGGCGCTCTACGCCGGCATCTCCTCCTACTCCGCGGATCGCACGCGGGAGGCGGCCGGGATCCTGCGGACGTTGGGCACACCGCTGCTGATCCACCAGCCGAGCTACTCGATGCTCAACCGCTGGATCGAGAACGGCGACCCGACGCTGCTCGATGTCTGCGAGGAGGAGGGCGTCGGGATCATCGCGTTCTCCCCGCTGGCACAGGGGATGCTCACCGATCGGTACCTGCAGGGCATCCCGGAGGGATCGCGGGCCGCGCAGGGCAAGTCACTCGACCCGTCGATGATCAGCGACGAGGCGCTCGGCCACATCCGGGCCCTCGACGCCATCGCCTCGGCCCGCGGGCAGTCCCTGGCCCAGCTGGCGATCACCTGGACCCTGCGCGACCCGCGGGTCACCTCGGCCCTCATCGGGGCGAGCAGCGTGCGCCAGCTGGAGAGCAACGTCGCCGCGATCGCCGCGCCGGAGCTGACCGCCGAGGAGACGGCGGCGATCGAGGAACACGCCGTCGACGGCGGCATCGACCTGTGGGCGACCTCGAGCAGCGCCTGACGGGCTCGGCGCCCCGAACAGTGTGGATCGCCAGTCGCTCGCCGAGTGGCGATCCACACTCCTCGGCTGCCAGGTCGGCCGCTCAGCGGGTGTGGCGCAGCACCCGGACCCCGAACGGGGGCAGGGTGATCGGGCCGACCGTCGGCTCGCCCGAGGTGAGGTCGAGCAGCTTGCCCGTCCCCTCGGCCGCCACCGGGCTGACCGTTACCTCGGTGTCGACGAGGTTGACCAGCCAGGTGAAGCGGACCCCGTCGTCGCGGACGAGCGCGTCGACCACCACCCGGTCGTCGTCGACGGTCACCTCGGCGGCGATGCCCGCCTCCGCCGCCAGTGCCGCGTACAGCTGCGGCGTGACGTCGTCGGCGTTGCCGTCCCGGCGCCGGGACGTCCACCACTCCATCGGGTGGGTGCCCAGGTAGAGCCAACCGGCCCCGACCGGCCGCCGCACCAGCGCGGGTGCACCGGCCGCGTCGGTGAGCAGGACCTCGACGTCGTCGGCCACGACCTCGATCGGCAGGTGCACCCGGGCCTCCTCGACGGCGCCCGCCCGGACGGTCAGGGTGTCGCCCACCGCGAGGCCGCCGAAGGCGCGCGCCACCGTCAGGACCACCATCTCGGGAGTGAGGTCGGACAGCCCGTACCGCAACTGGTGACGGACCCCGAACAGGGGCTCGAGGTGCGGCCACCAGGCGCCGCGCTGGCCCGCGCCCGGCCCGGCGAACCAGCCGACGTAGACGTGCGCCCCCGCGGCGGCGCGCTCGAGCAGGACGTCGAAGGTCGGCACGAGCAGCGCCTTGTTCGACGGGACCAGGATCAGGTCCGCCTCCGGAATCCCGACCGACTCCCGCGCCAGGGCGGGCGCGAGCCCCGCCCGCCGCGCGGCGATCCACGCCTGGTGGCTGATGTCGTGCACGGCGAGCCGGTAGGCGTCGTCCGTCATCGGCAGGTCGGTGTCGAGGTACGCGGGCACCACGATCGCCGTGCGGGTGTCCGGCCGCGCGCACCGGCCGAGCTCGACCGCGTCGACCACCCCGGCGAACGCGGCCAGCTCCAGCAGGGCGGCCTTGGGTTCGCCGGTGACCGTCGAGACCCCGAAGGTGAGCTCGTACCCGTGGTGGTCGTAGGGCTGCTGGCCGCCGAGGGCGAAGTCGGTGTTGTTCCACCCGATCCACCCGGTGGCCCCGGCAAGGGCGCTGTGGTGGAGGACCTGGCGGTAGTAGTGCCCGGCGTTCACCTCCGACGCGAAGGCCGAGGTCAGGCCGAACTCCTCCAGCACGACCGGCTTGCCGAGGTGCGCCAGCTCGCACACGAACGCCGCCTTGGTCATCTGGCGCACCTGGTCGTCGCTCATCGGGTAGCTGTGCGGACCGAAGAAGTCGACCTGGTCGAGCTGGTCGCGCAGCCGGAACCCGTTGTCCCGCCCGATGATCTCCTGCGTCCACGCCCCGTCACCGAGGGAGACCGGCTTGTCCGACCCGCCGGCGCGGACCGCGTCGACGCAGACCGTCCCCCACGCGCGGGCGTACTCCCGGGTGGTCGGCCCGCCGTAGAGCGGGATCTCGTTGGAGATCAGCCAGCCGGCGACGGCGGGGGAGTCGGCGAAGCGGCGGGTCATCTCCCGGATGAAGAACGCCTGCTGGCCGAGGACGAAGCCGTCGGCGTAGATGCTCCGCCCGCCTCGCCAGGGGACGTCCCAGTTCTGCCCGGACATGTGCCCGACGATGAACGTCGGGATCGTCTGCATCCCGGTGTCCAGTGTGGCCTGGAGGAACTGGGCGTATCTCTCGACGTAGGTCTCGTCGATGGTGTCCGGCGCGGGCTGGAAGTCGGGCCAGTAGAAGAACGACCGGGTGACGCCGAGCCCGTGGTCGGCGAGCAGCCGCAGTTCCTGCCGGACGACGACGTCGTCGTAGGTGCGCCACATCAGCGGGCCACCCGCCCGGGACCAGAAGTTGACCCCGAGCCACGGCCGCGGCACGTCGAGGTGGCGGGACGGACGGGGGACGCTCATGAGGGCTCCTCAGCTGGCGTGTCACGGACCACCGACACCGGCGGTCCGGCAATGGGTGAGGGGTAGGGCTGCGGTCGGCCCGTTCCCGCGGTGAGCCCGGCCGACCCAGGACAGGGCGCTGCGCCAGAGGCCTCGGCCGACCCGGGCCAGCGGAGGGACCGGAGCCCGGGGAGGTCGAGCACCCGTGGGTCGGTGGTGGTGCCGGCCAGGCCCTCGGGGTTCTCCGCGATCACCTGCTCGGGCCACGCCATGTACCAGCACCAGCCCGGCTGGGCATCCAGGACGCGGGGACCGGGCAGGCCGCCGACCTCGCCTAGGGCGATCGGGCGGCCGCCGGCGAGTGCGAGCAGCTGGTCGTGGAACCGCTGGTCGTAGCGCGAGCCGTAGACGTCCACGCCGAGCAGGTCGACGACGTTGTGTCCCGGGTAGTGGTCCTCGATCGGTCCGGCGCTCCCGTAGGGGGCATTCGGGTTCCACAGCCACAGCAGGTTCACCAGGCCGTGGTGGTCGACGAGCCTGCTGAACAGCAGCCGCCACAGGGCTCTGGACCGGGCCGGTTGCCCGCCCCACCAGAACCAGGGTCCGTTCATCTCGTGGTACGGCCGCCAGATCACCGGGACCCCGGCGTCCTGGAGCTCGCGCAGGAAACCTGCGGCCACGTCGACCTGGGCCGCCCACCGCCCGTGCAGTGTCGAGGTCGGGTCGAAGAGGACGTCGAAGTCAGCCGGGTCGAAGGAACGCAGGATGCCCCCGTCGAAGGTCACCGGCTCGTCGTCGAGCGGGCAGACGGCATGCCAGGTGATCACGATCACCGCACCGCGCCCATGGGCCCGGACCGCCTCGGCGATCGTCGCGGGCCGCCGGTCGACGCCGTCCAGGGTCCCGGCCGCGGAGAAACCGATCTCCCCGCCCCAGACTGCCGGTTCGGACCCGGTCAGGGCCGTGATCCGCTCGGTCCAGGCCGAACCGTGCATCGGCTGGTTGTGCTGTCCGGAGAGGACGAACCGGCCGCGGATCCCGTGCAACAGCGACAGCAGTTCCGCCGCCGCGGGCAGCGGAGTCGGCGTGACCGGCTTCACGCGGACGCCCGCGCGGCAGGCCCGGGCGCCGGCGCCCGCGCGGCCGCCCCGGGCGCCGACGCCCGCGCGGCGGTGCCGGCGTCGTGGTCGGCGCCCCAGCTCCCGTCGAGGAGCCAGCACCGCGCGTTGTGCCCCGGTCGGACCTCGAACATCGGCGGGCGCGCCTCGGCGCAGACGTCCATGACGAACGGGCACCGGTCCCGGAAGAGGCACCCGGGGTCGCGGCCGTCCTGGGCGATGGTGCCGGACACCCGGCGGCTGCGCCCGGACCCTGTGGTCGAAGGGGTGGCCGGGGGGGCAGCGTCCGGGTCGGGGATGGTGTCGGTCATCGCGCCACGCGGCGCGTAGCGCGACTCCGGATCTGGCGCCGATCGCGCGAGGAGCTGGGTGTACGGGTGGGACGGGCGGACGATGACGTCGTCCGCGGGGCCGCTCTCGACGATCTGGCCGCGGTACATGACCATGATCGACGTGGCGAAGTACCGCGCCGTCGCCAGGTCGTGGGTGATGTAGAGCACCGCGAGGTCGTCCTCGTCCTTCGCGCGGTCCAGCAGCTCGAGGATCTCGAGTCGGATGGACACGTCGAGCATCGACACCGGCTCGTCGGCGAGCAGCACCCTCGGCCGCGGGGCGAGCGCCCGTGCGATGGCCACGCGCTGGCGCTGCCCGCCGGACAGCTCATGGGGGTAGCGCGCCGCGACCACGTCGGCGGGGCCGAGATTCACCCGTTCCAGCAGCTCGGCGACGCCCTGATCGGCAGAGACCCCCGGCGCCAGCACGTGATGCAGCTGGAGCGGGCGCCGCAGGTGGTACCCGATCGTGTGCGAGGGGTTGAGCGACCCGAAGGGGTCCTGGAACACCATCTGGACGGTGTGCCGGTACCGCGCGGTCGCCCGGCGACCACCGGCGATCTCGGCCCCGTCCAGCAGCACGCGCCCGGCCGTCGGCCTGGTCAGGAGCGCGAGCATCCGAGCCACGGTGGACTTCCCGCTGCCGCTCTCGCCGACGAGCGCCACGGTCGTGCCGGACCGCAGCGTGAACGACACGTCATCGACCGCCAGCAGGGTCCGGCGGCCCTTCACGCCGAACACCTTGCGGATCGAGTCGACCTCCAGGGTGCTCACCGCCCGACCTCCCCGGTCTCTTCCGCCGGGACGTGCAGGTCCGCCGGGGGCCCACCGGGTCGCAGCGAGTGGTCGTGCAGGTGGCAGGCGACCGAGGACAGCGACGAGACCGGTGACACGGTTCGGGCGGGATTCGTGTCCCCGGCGGCGCGGTCGGCGACGTCCGGGATCCGCAGGACCGGATCGACGGTCGCGCACGGCGCGAAGGCGTACCGGCACCGCGCTCGGAACGCGCACCCGGTCACCGGCCGGCTCAGGTCGGGCGGTGACCCGGGGATGCCCCGGAGCTCCCGGCGGGCGCCCCGCAGGCTCGGGAAGGAGTCGATCAGCCCGACCGTGTACGGGTGCCGCGGCGCGTGCAGGATCGTCTCCGCCGGCCCGTACTCGACGATCCGGCCCGCGTACATGATGGCGATGTGGTCGCTGATCTCGAGCAGCAGCGAGAGGTCGTGGGTGATGAACACCACCGCGAACCCGAACAGCGCCCGCAGCCGGTTGATCTCGGAGAGGATCTCGCGCTGGACGACGACGTCGAGAGCGGTGGTGGGTTCGTCCAGGATGATCAGATCCGGCTGCAGCGTGAGGGCCATGGCGATCATGACCCGCTGGCGCATGCCGCCGGACAGCTCGTGCGGGAAGGCCGACAGCCGGGAGCAGTCGATGCCGACGAGCTCGAGCAGCTCGGCGCACCGCTGGTGAGTCTCCTTCCTCGACAGGCGCACCCCGTGCGCCGGGAACACGTCGGCGAGCTGGCGCTCGATGGTGACCACCGGGTTGAGCGCGCTCATCGCGGACTGGAACACCATCGCGATCCGGGCCCACCGGAACGCCCGGAGCTCCTCGTCCTCCAGTGCGAGGACGTCGACCTCCTCCTCGGACTCCGTCGAGTGGAACGTCACCGACCCCCTGGTCACCGAGCCGGGCGGCCGCAGGAGCCGTGTCATCGCGTACGCGAGCGTGGACTTCCCGCACCCGCTCTCGCCGGCGATCCCGACGACCTCGCCCGGGGCGATGTCCAGGCTCACGCCCCGGACCGCCCGCACGGAGGCGTCGGTCTCGTACTCCACCACGACGTCGCGGAGGGAAAGGACCGGCGGGTACGCACCTCCCGGCACCCTGCGCAGTGAGGCCTCGACCGCAGTCACGGGCGCAGTCCCTTCTTCTTCGTGGATCGGGCGGCCACCCGCAGGCGCGGGTTGACCAGCTCGTCGATGCTGAAGTTGATGAGCGCGAGAGACATGCCGACGAGCGCGATGCACAGTCCCGGCGGGACGAACCACCACCATGCGCCGAGGCTCAGCGCCTGCGCGTTCTGCGCGTAGTAGAGGATGCTCCCCCAGGAGCTCGCGTTGGTGGTGCCGAGCCCGATGAAGTCCAGGCCCGCCTCGGTGAGGATCGCGAACAGGCCGCTGAAGACGAGCGAGTTCGCGATGATCGGGAGTAGGTTTGGCAGGACCTCGTAGGTGATGATCCGCCAGGGCGGCTCGCCGGCCACCCGGGCCGCGTCGACGAAGTCCCGGTTGCGGACCGACAGTGTCTGTGTGCGCAGCACCCGCGAGGTGGATGCCCACGCGGTCAGGGCGATGACCACCGCGATGGTCACGTAGCCGCGTGAGTGGACGTAGTCGGTGATCAGGATGATCAGCGGCAGACTGGGGATGACCAACACGACGTTGGCGAACAGCGAGAGCAGGTCGTCGGTCAGCCCCCCGAGGTAGCCCGCGACGATGCCGATCACCATGGCGATCACGGTGGACAGGAGCCCTGCCACCAGCCCCACGCCGAGCGAGCCGCGAGCGCCATTGAGCACCTGCTGGAAGACGTCCTGGCCGAGGTTCGTGGTACCGAGCAGGTGCGCCGACGAGGGTCCGGCGAAGGCGGCGGGACTGCTCCGGTTGGCGTTCGGGAACACGATCGGGCCGAGGACGGCGCACACCGTGAACACCGCCAGGATCGAGACGCCGACGACCAGCTTGCGCGAACGTGGCAGTCGGAGGCGTCGGTGGCCGGTGGTGGGAGCTTCCAGCAGCGCTGCGGTCACGGGTCAGCCACTCTGTCGCGTGCGGGGGTCGATGAACCCGTTCGTGAGGTCCACGAGGAAGTACGCCGCCAGGACGGCGAGGGTTATCACGAGGAAGAGCGCCTGCATCAGCGGGTAGTCCGAGTTCTGGACAGCTGTCAGGAGGTTGAACCCGACGCCCGGGTAGGAGAACACCGTATCGGTGATGATCGATCCTGAGACGATGAAGCCGATCGAGATGGCGAACCCGGTGATGCTCGGCAGGACGGCGTTGCGGGCCGCGTACCGGAACATCACCCGGGTCGAGCTCAGTCCCTTCGCCTCGGCTGTCAGCACGTAGTCCTCGAACATGGTCGAGACCATCATGTTGCGCATGCCGAGCAGCCAACCGGCGATCTGGGAGATGACGATCGTGAGGGCCGGCAGTACGCCGTGGTAGACGGCCGACCCGATGAAGTCTCGCTTGAACGTCGGCAGCAGCGTCAGGTCGTACCCCCCGGACAGGGGAAACAGCTGCCACTTCTCCGCGAAGAAGTAGAGGAGAAGCAGGGCCAGCCAGAAGTACGGGACCGCCTGCAGGAGGGTCGTCGACGGGACGATGGCGTCGAGCCAGGTCCCGCGCTTCCAGCCGGCCAGCGCCCCGAGGAGGATGCCGAGGACGAAACTGATGACGGTGGACAACCCGATCAGTGCCACCGTCCACGGAATGGCTTGACGGACGATCGTGCTGACCGGTGTGGGGTAGTAGCTGACGGACAGACCGAAGTTGCCGTGCACCAGGTTCTGCAGGTACTTGAGGTACTGCACGGGGAGCGGGTCGCTGCTCACGCCGAACTGGATGTCGAGGGCCTCCCTCGCCGACGGCGGGAGCGGGCTCGTCGACTGTGTCCGCGCCAGGATGGCGTCGACGGGGTTGCCGGGCAGCAGTCGGGGGAGCAGGAAGTTGAGGGTCACCGCCACCCAGACGGCGATGGCGTAGAAGCCGGCCTTGCGGAGGACGTACCTCACCGTGGCCTCCCGGCACTCGTGCCGGTGGCCGCCGACGTCGTCGTCATGGCCCTGCGGTGTCCGGTCGCGCGCATCGGTCGGGGACCTCAGACATGCTTCAGTCGCCGGGTGACGATACCGATGTCCGGGTTGGCCCAGACGTTGGAAAACGCGTACTGGTCGGTCCTGCTCGGGTAGCCGACCGCCTTCTTCGTCGAGTACTCCGACATGTCGACCCGTTGCGCCACACCGATGTAGGGCACGTCGGGCACGACGACAGCCTGGATCTGCCCGCACAGCTTCTTGACCGTCGCGTCGTCTTTCTGGTCGGTCGTCCCGAGCTGGCCGAGCAGCGCGTCGACCTTCGGGTTGCTGTAGCGGATGAAGTTCGCCGCCGCGGTCTTCCCGATGGGCGCTGAGAGCGTTGAGTTGAAGAGGGCGTTGTAGGCGTAGAAGGGTCCGGGGCCGCCGTAGACGGCATCGATCAGCAGATCGAAGGTCCCCTGGGCCCGGGCGACGCCGAACGCGGCCAGGGCGTCCTGCTGCACGTTGAGCTCGATGCCCACGGCCTTGAACTGCTCCTGCATCAGCTGTAGCGCCGAGATGTAGTCGGCGTAACCGGTGACGACCTGCACTGTCATCGACACCCGCTTGCCGGCCTTCTGGTAGATGCCGTCCGAGCCCTTGGTGTAGCCGGCGGCCTCCAGTGTCGAGGTCGCCTTCGACGCATCGAAAGCAGGGGTGCCCTTGTGGACCGCGGCGACGTAGGCGTCGTCACGAGGGGTGATGACGTAGGCCGACGAAGGGAGCAGGTTGACGTCGGAGAACGCCTGAGTGTTGATGGTCTTCAGGTCGAGGGCGTACTGCATCGCCTGGCGGACCGCGACCTCCGACGTCGGGTACTTCATCAGGTTCGGCAGGAGGTAGGTCGTGCCCGTCGCGGGCAGCAGGTTGGCGTGGTACGCGGGGTCCTTGCTGACGAACTGCTTGTCGACCTCGGGGATGAAGGCGCTGGCCCAGTCGACCTCGCCGGCCACGAGGCCGGCGAGTGCGGCGGTGTTCCCCGAGTAGTTGACGAAGCGGACGCCGGCGATGCCGATCTTGCCGCCCCAGTACGCGGTGTTGTTCGCGGCCAGCAGGTAGGACTGGGGGGTGAACGACGAGACGGTGAAGACGCCGGTCCCCACCGGCTTGGTGTCGGTGTCGGTCGCGGGGGCGGACTTGGTCGACCAGGTGTGCCTCGCGACGATCGGTGTCAGGCCCGCGATGTACCAGATGTCGGTGTAGGCAGCCTGGCCCATCGTGAGGACGACGGTGTGCGGGTCGGTCGCCTTCACGCCGGAGATCTTGAGCCCGTTCGTGTTGAGCGCCGGGGTCTTCTTCAGGAGCTCGAAGGTGAACACGACGTCGTCCGCGGTGAACGGCTTCCCGTCCGACCACGTGACACCGGGCTGGAGGTCGAACGTCACCGTCTTGCCGTCCGCGGACAGGGTGTACTTCTTGGCCAGCCACGGCTCGATGTCACCGGCCTTGAGCTGGTTGAAGAACATCAGCGTCTCGTACACCATCCCCTTCGCGCCGTTGTTGAACGTCGACGAGAAGGGGTTGAAGTTGTCAGTGAACGAGCCGGTGCCACCGCCGTAGAAAGTGAGGGTGGGTGCTGCTGCGCTGCCGCCCGAGCCGGCGGCGCCGGCGGCGCTCGAACTGCCGGTCGGGGTGGTGGCGCTGGCGTCGACCTTCTTCGACGAGCCGGCGCAGGCGGCGAGGGCGATGCCGGCGAAGCCGGCGCCGGCGGCGCTCAGCAGGGCCCTGCGGGTCGGTTGCGTGCTCATGTCCTGCTCCTGTCGAAGACGTCGTCGAGGTCGACGGACCCGGGTTGGTCAGCTGTCCGCCCAGTCCTGGCAGTGGGTGCGGCGACGGCGGGACGGAGGATCGCGGTCAGAGCCCAGAGAGGCGTGCGTCCTGCCATGTGTGCCCCCGTGTCGTCGTCGACCCGTGTGCTGTCACCGGCGCGTCCGAGCGGAGCGCTGTCCGAGCAGTGGAGCACTGAACCGGTTCGGTGGTCAAGGGAGCCTGCGGGTGCGGTCCGGCCGGCCGGATCAGCCGGCGCCGGCCGGCGGTCCGGTGCTGGCGCGGGGGACGAGCCGCGGCGGGGTGTCCTCCAGGTCTTCGACCGGGTCGCCGGCGCTGAGCGCAAGCAGCAGCTGCGCGGCGTGCCGACCGAACTCGGCCACGTCGCGGGCGACGGCGGTCAGGGACGGGTGTACCAGCTGGCACAGGACCGAGTCGTCCCACGCGACGATCGAGAGGTCGGCCGGTACGGCCAGGCCAAGCTCTTGGGCGACCCCGAGACCGGCGACCGCCATGACGTCGTTGTCGAACACGAGGGCGGTGGGCCGCGGTCCCGAGCTGAGGAGGTCGCGGGCGGCTTCCGCGCCGGCCGGCCCGGAGAAGTCGGTGACCACCGTGTGCTCGGTGATCCCGAGCGTCGTGCAGGTGGCGTGGAAGGCGTCCGTCCGGATGCGGGTGTGCAGGAACTCGGCCCGCCCGGCGACGCGAGCGATCCGCCGGTGCCCCAGCGCCGCTAGGTAGCGGACCGTCGCCGACATGGCCCGGGCGTCGTCACTCCAGATCCGGGGGAGGGTCCCGTGCCGGCCGCTGCCGCCGATGACCAGTGCCGGCAGGCCCATCTGCTCCAGCGCCGACACCCTGGGGTCGCCTTCGCGGAGGTCGGTGAGGAAGATGCCGTCGACCCGCTTCTGCGCCGTCCAGCGGTGGTACGCCTCCAGCTCGCGCTCGGTGTCGGCGACGATCTGCAGCACCAGCGCGGTGTTGCGGCCCCCCAGCTCGGACTCGATCCCCGAGATGAGCTGCATGTAGAACAGCTCCACGCCGAGCGTGCTCGCCGGTCGGGCCAGCACCAGTCCGACGGCGCCGGCTCGGGCGCCGGACAGGGCGCGGGCCGCGGGATTGGGTGCCCACCCCAGGTCCGACGCGACATCCAGGATCCGACGCCGCGTGCCCGCCGACACGCCGGGCAGCCCGTTCAGCGCGTACGAGACCGAGCCCTTGGACACCCCGGCGTGGCGGGCGACGTCGGCGATCGTCGGCCGCTTGACCGGGGACATGGTCTCCTCCCAGGCACTGGACCGGTTCAGGACCTGGCCAGGCCCGAATGTGAATTGACTATGTCATCTGTACGGCCGAGAGCGGCGGCACTGTGGCCGGCACACGGGCTCGGCGTAGACCGCCGGCCGCGTGCGGCGACACTGGCGATCGGCCACGCCGCCGTCCCTGCTCGCCGGCCGTCGCACACCGCCGCTGCCGCTCCCATCCGTGTCAGCCCACAGGCTCGGGCCGTGGCCGCCGTGGCCGCCGTGGCCGCCGTCGTCGCGACCGGCGTCCTGCGACCGGCGACGGGGAGTCCGCAGGTCGCGGCCGCTGGCCCGTCCGACTCCACAACCGGACGGTCCTCGTCGGGCGCTCGTGACACGAGGGCGGGAGGCAGGCGCCGACCAGCGCCTACCCTCGGTGGCCGTGCCCAGCGACGACGTGACCCAGGACCTGCAGGGGCTGGCCACGACCCTCGCCGCGATCGAGGCGGTCACCGAGCCGGCGAAGCTGCGGGAGCGCATCGTCGAGCTGCAGGCCGAGGTGTCGCGGCCCGACCTGTGGGAGGACCAGGCCAACGCCCAGCAGGTGACGAGCCGGCTGTCGCACCTGCAGTCCGAGCTGGAGCGGCTGGAGTCGCTGCGCTCGCGCCTGGACGACGTCGGGATCATGTACGAGCTCGCCGACGAGGAGCCCGACGAGGCGACGAGGGAGTCGACCGTCGCCGACGCCGACCGCGAGCGCGCCAAGATCCGCCGCGCGATCGGCGACCTCGAGGTCCGCACGCTGCTGTCGGGGGAGTACGACGCCCGCGAGGCCCTCATCACGATCCGCGCCGAGGCCGGCGGGATCGACGCGGCCGACTTCGCCGAGATGCTGCTGCGGATGTACCTGCGCTACGCGGAGCGCCACGGGTGGGCCACCGACGTCTTCGACACCTCCTACGCCGAGGAGGCGGGCATCAAGACCGCCACCTTCGCCGTCCACGCGCCCTACGCCTACGGGACGATGTCGGTCGAGCAGGGCACCCACCGCCTCGTGCGCATCTCCCCCTTCGACAACCAGGGACGCCGCCAGACCTCCTTCGCCGGCGTCGAGGTGGTCCCGGTCGTCGAGCAGACCGACCACGTCGACATCCCCGACGACGACCTCCGGGTGGACGTCTACCGCTCGTCCGGGCCCGGCGGGCAGGGCGTCAACACCACCGACTCCGCGGTCCGCCTCACGCACCTGCCCACCGGGATCGTCGTGTCCTGTCAGAACGAGCGGTCGCAGATCCAGAACCGCGCCACCGCGATGACGGTGCTGGCCGCGAAGCTGCTCGAGCGCCGTCGACGCGAGAACCAGGCGAAGCTCGACCTGCTCAAGGACGGCGGCAGCAGCTGGGGCAACCAGATGCGCTCCTACGTCCTGCACCCGTACCAGATGGTCAAGGACCTGCGGACCGAGCACGAGGTCGGCAACCCGCAGGCGGTGTTCGACGGCGACATCGACGGGTTCGTCGACGCCGCGATCCGCTGGCGCCGCGAGGAGGACCCTGACCGCTCACCGGCAGACTCCACCCGACGTGGCGGCCGGTGCCCCGAGGTGAAGCCGACGCCCTGACGTGGCGGCCGTTGTCGGGCACCGTCGGCGGAGTCCTGGTCACGGCCGGTACTCGGAGCAGGAGGCTCGATGCGGATCCTCGTCACCGCCTTCCCCGGGCTCGGTCACCTGCACCCGCTGGTGCCCCTCGCGCTCGCCGCCCGGTCCGCCGGTCACGACGTGCGCCTCGGCATCGGTGCGGACCTCGTCGGCTGGGCACAGCGCTGTGGATTGGACGCGTGGCCGGTCGGTCTGACCGCTCACGCGGCACACGTGCTCGCCGAACGCGAGCACCCGGGTCCGGCGAGGACCCAGCACCTGTTCACCGACGTCTGCGTGCCCGCCGCCCTGCCCGACCTGCTCGCCCTCGCCTCGACCTGGCGCCCCGAGCTCGTCCTGCACGAGGAGGCGGAGTACGCCGGGGTGCTCCTGGCCGCGCTCCTCGACATCGGCTGCGTCACTCAGTCCTGGTCCTCCCCCGCGCGGCCGGCAGCCTCACGGCAGGTTCAGACACGGCTGCTGGCACCTGTCTGGGACCGGTACCTGCCGGGATCGCCGCCTCGTCGGGAGGGGCAGCTCTACCTCGACGCCTGTCCCGCGCCGTTCCAGACCGACGACCTCGCCGGGATCGCGCGCACGACCCGGGTCGAGGCCGTCGGCCCGGCGCTGTTCGACGGACCGCCGGCGCCGGCGCCGGACTGGCTGGCAGACCTCCCGCGCCCAGCCGCCTACCTGACCCTCGGCACGGTCGACGTCTTCAGCACGCCCGCGACGCTGGCCCACGCCGCGTCGGCGCTGTCGCCGGGCTTCGCGTCCGTCGTGGTCAGCACCGGCCCGAACCCGGTCGGCTCCCTCGGGGCGCCGCCACCCCACGTCCGGGCCGTGCAGTACCTCCCGCAGTCCCTCGTCACCTCCCGCAGTCCCTCGTCCTGCCCTCGGTCGACGTCGTGGTCTCCCACGGGGGCGCCGGCGGCTCGGTGGCGGCGCTCGCGCGCGGCTTGCCGCACCTCGTCCTGGCCGGGCACGGCGACAGCCAGCGCACCACCGCCGCGGCTGTCCAGCGCATCGGGGCGGGCCTCGCGCTGGCACCGGACGAGCGGTCCACCGCCTGCATCGCCGAGGCCGCCCGCCGACTGGTCACCGAGCCGGGTTTCGCCGCCGCCGCCCGCCGGGCCGGCGACGAGCTCGCCCGGCGTCCGGGTCCGTCGGCGACGCTCGCGCTGCTCGAGTCCCACCTCGCCGGCTGAGCTCCCGTCGCAACCCACCCTGGGGCGGAGGTGGGTGCGCGATGATGGGGGGATGGCCGAGACGGGAGGACGCAAGCTCGTCGCGTCCAACCGCAAGGCCCGCCACGACTACACGATCGAGGACACCCTCGAAGCCGGGCTGGTCCTGACCGGCACCGAGGTCAAGTCGCTGCGGGCGGGCCGGGCCTCCCTGGTCGACGGGTACGCGACCGTCATCGACGGGGAGATCTACCTGCAGTCCGTGCACATCCCCGAGTACACGCAGGGCACCTGGACCAACCACCCGGCACGGCGCAGCCGCAAGCTGCTGCTGCACCGCCAGCAGATCGACAAGATCGACTCGAGGGTCCGGGAGTCGGGTCTGACCCTCGTGCCGCTGTCGCTCTACTTCCGCGACGGTCGGGCGAAGGTCGAGATCGGCATCGCCCGCGGCAAGCGGACCTACGACAAGCGGCAGGCCCTGCGCGAGCGGCAGGACAAGCGCGACGTCGAGCGCGCGATGTCGACGGCCCGGCGCGGGCAGCGCTGATCGCCGGCGCAGCCGGCTGTGGGAGTCGGCGCGGGCAGCGCTGATCGCCGGCGCAGCCGGCTGTGGGAGTCGGCGCGGGCAGCGCTGATCGCCGGCGCAGCCGGCTCTTGGAGTCCGGCGCGCGGCCTACACTGGCCAGGATGCGGGACGGTGGCCCGCATCGGCCTGGCGCGGCCCTGGCTGCGCGCGGTTGACAACTGCACAGCACGCCCGTCGCGAGACGGGAGCTTCACCACCCTCATGGGGGTGATCGGTTTCGACTTCGGTCGACGATCCAGGGGAAGCGGGCCGAGGATGCCGGAAACCCTCGTTAATCATGTCGGCAACAACACAAGTGCCAACTACAAGCGCACTAGTTTCGCCCTCGCCGCCTGAGCGAGTGTGAAACTCGTCGAGCCGGGAGCGCCCTCGTCCCGGTCTTCGGCGTCATCTAGAGGGCTCACGTACCGCCCCGGTCGCGGGAGCGGATGCGGAATCGAACAGCGACTGGGCTCATCGTCACGAAGCGCCTGCGCGAGCGTGAGAGCCGAGTAGGGATCCAGCAGCGCTGCGCCCGGAGAAGCCCTGGTGACCCGCCGGAGGACGCGGGTTCGATTCCCGCCACCTCCACCACGACGAAGGGCCCCTGCGGTTGTTGCAGGGGCCCTTCGTCGTGTCGGTGCCCGCTGTGGGGATCGGGAGGAGCGTGCGAGCGAAGCGAGTGTCCACAGGATGGCTCGTGCCACCTCCGGCGGCCGCCGCGCACAAGGGGCCAGGAGCCTGCCCAGCGCTCGGCCCGCGCTGTTAGCGTCTGGACCCGTGACCTCCCGGAGACCTGCCGGACGCCTGGTGGCCCCGCCCGCCGCCGCGGTCCTCGTCGCCGCCGGGGCCTTGGGCCTCGCCGTGCCGACGGCATCAGCAGCCGTCCGCCCGTGCCTGGACACCAGTGGCTGTGCAGTGGGCTCTCTGACCGACAACGGCTACGGCGCTCGAGCTGCGGTCAGCTGGTGGGGGATGTACCCGGGCCACGACTGCACCAACTACGTCGCCTACATGATGGCGACCGCGGGGGTCGCCACCCCGGGCTACCGCCTCGGCAACGCCGAGTCGTGGGGCCCCGCCGCGGCGGCGCACGGCGTCCCGGTCGACGGCCAGCCGTCGGTCGGCGCGGTCGCGTGGTGGTCGAGTGGCGCCGGCGGGGTCAGTCTCGCCGGCCACGTCGCCTACGTGCAGGCGGTGTCCTCGACATCGATCACCATCTCCGAGGACAGCTACCCGTCCGGTCCCTTCGACTACCGCGTCGTCGACCGGTCCAGCGCCAGCTGGCCCACCGGTTTCATCCACTTCCTCCGCGGGCCGGCGTCCGCGGCCGGCGCCTGGACCTCCACGCCGCCCTCGGCGATGTCCTCGACGGTCACCGACCTGACCGCCGCCGAGCCCGCCACCCGCCTCGATCCCCGGCGTCCGGGAGTCGCGCGTGACCCCTCCGGGCGGGTGACGGTCGCGGCCGTCGGCGCGGACCGCAGTCTCGTGGTGTCGAGCCGGCCGGCGATCGGGGGTGGCTGGCAGACGACCGTCGTCACCGCACCCGGCGCTGTCGCCTCGGCGCCGAGCGTGGTCGCCGGCCTCGCCGGTTTCGCGGCGGTCGCGGTCGCCGGTCCGCACGGCGAGTTGCTCGTGTACGGCCGTGCCGACGCCGCGAGCGGCTGGACGCTCGAGCAGGTCGCCGGCGCGCGCAGCGTCGTCGGGGCTCCCTCGGCGGTCCTGCAGGACGGCATGCTCGACGTCGCCGCCCGCGGCCCGGCCGGTGGTCTGGTCCTCTACTCCGCGCGCATCGCCCCGGCCGGTCCCGTCACCGGCGGCGACGCCGACCAGCCGCCAGCCGTGAGTGCGCCACCGCGGACCCGCACCTGGTCCGCTGCGACCGTCGGCGGAGCCGGCTCCACGACATCCGATCCGGCGCTCGCTGCCAGCCGGCACGCGCCGGTCGAGATCGCCGTCGTCGGGCCCGCGCACAGCCTGGTGCTCTACACCGGGACGCCAACCGGCGCCTGGATCGCCCGACGGGTCGGTGGGCCCGGCACCGCGTTCGGCGTGCCCTCACTGCTCGCGGGCCCCGGCTCGACGTCGACGATCGCGACCCTCGGGCGGGCGGGCTCGGTCGAGGTCCACACCGGTCGGGTGACGGGTGGCAGCTGGACCACGCGTCGGGTCGCCGCCCCCGGGAGCGCGGCCGTCTCGCCGGTGCTCGTCGGGTCTCGCGGCGGTGTCGCCGTCGCCGTGCGCCGCCCCCGCGGTGCGCTCACCCTGTACACCGCTCCGGGAGCCGACCGGTCCGCCCACTCCCGGACCACGGCGTGGCTCACGACGTCGGTGACACCCGCGGCGCCCGTCGCCGCAGCCGGACCAGCTGCTGCACCGGCTTCGCTGTCGGCGCCGGCCGCCCTGTCGACTCCCGTCCCGGCGCTGGGCCTGCCAGCCGCAGCGCAGTCAGCTGCCGGCGTCCGACCGGCCGCTGCGCTGACGGGGGCCGAGATCGTGAGCGTCGACGCCGCCGGGATGCTCTCCGTCGCGACTGCCACCGCGACCGGCAGCTGGACGGTCACCGCCCCGACCGCCTGACCGGGTCCAGCCGGGCCACCACGCGGGAGCGGGAGACACTGGGTCATGCCCGGCGACCGCGAGACCGACCGCTTCGGCTTCGGTGACGTCACGGCCGGGAGCATCGTGAGCTCGTCGGTCCTCGGTCCGCCCGCGGACGCCGACCGGGCACTGGCTCGGGCGCGCGCAGTCGCAGCCGACGGCCGGGCCGCGATGATCGCCGTGGCCGAGCACGCAGCCGACATCGGCCTCGACTCCGCCCCGGCGCTGGCGGCCGCCGCGGGGATCGAGTTCCGCCCGCGGCCGGCACCGGGACCGGCTCTGACCCGCCCCGCGCCCGCAGGCCCCACCGGCCGACAGGGCGTCGGCCGGCCACCGGCCGCGACACCTCTGACGAGGTCACCGGCACCTCCGCGGCGGACCCCCCTGCCGCTGGCGGGTCCGCCGCCTGCCCGGATCGGGTCCGGGACCCGGTCGAGCGGGCAGGCGGTCCGGTCGACCGGCCAGGTGGTCCGGTCGACGGCGGGGGTGGCCCGCTCCACCGGCGCAGGGCCTCCCGCTCCGGACCGGCGGCTGCACCTCCTGCCGCTACTGGCGGTCCTGCTCGTGGTCGCCTATCTGATCGTGCGGATCACGTCGACCTAGGGTCGACGAGGCGGCGACCACGACCCGTGAGGCAGTGGTCAGGAGGGGACCGGGCACACGGCGGCCGCCCGTGGGTCGGTGGCCGGGTCGACCAGCGTCGGGCGCATGCCGACGGGCGGGCCGTCGCGCTCCACGTCCGCGCCGGTCACCGGCCGGCCGGCCAGGGCCTGCTGCTCGTCGGCGTCGAACGCGCGCCCACGGGTGAGCAGGCGGACCCCCTCCGGTGCCTCCAGGCTGAACCCGCCCCCCCGGCCGGGAACGACGTCGAGCACCAGCTGGGTGTGCCGCCAGGCGGCGAACTGGGAACCCGAGATCCACAGTGGGATCCCCTGCGCCGCACCGTCCTCGTGACCGAGCAGCACGCCCAGCAGGACGTCGCGGTCTCCGATCGTGAACTCACCGGCCGGGTACAGCATCGGCGACGACCCGTCGCAACACCCACCGGACTGGTGCAGCATCAGCGGGCCGTGCGTGTCGCGCAGCCGCCGCAGGAGGGCTGCTGCGGCCGGCGTGACCAGCGCCCGCAGGGGGACTGTCCCACCGCCCACCGGGGCGGTGCCCTCCGGGGAGAGCACCGCCCCTCGCGCCAGCTCGCTCACGAGCCGGCCGCCGACACCCACCGGGTGGCGGACGATCCGGCCGCCGCCGGGGGCCGGCCCGGAGCCCGGGGGGTCCGGGACACCGACCCAGCCATCAGAAGAAGCCCTGCGCCTTGGGGGCATAGGACACGAGGAGGTTCTTCGTGTTCTGGTAGGCCTCGAGCATCATCAGGTGGTTCTCGCGTCCGATGCCGGACTGCTTGTAGCCGCCGAAGGCCGCGTGCGCCGGGTACTGGTGGTAGGTGTTCGTCCACACCCGGCCGGCCTGGATGTCGCGGCCGGCCCGGTAGGCGA
>JAABVA010001207.1_pt1 | contig 28408 bp, 30 predicted proteins | sample 5560331 | NCBI WGS metagenome assembly JAABVA01 (sample SAMN12812661, study PRJNA571458) | rock metagenome | isolation source: Antarctica rocks | place: Antarctica: Victoria Land, Mt New Zealand sud | collected 2016-01-07 | reverse complement strand
AGGAAACGCTGACGGAGCGTTGCGTGGAACTGCTTGACCAAAGCGAGGCCATCAGGGACCTCACGAATTACCACTGGTGGCCCGAGGCCTAGTGACGTTCCGAGAATCGTTCACCCGGATTCGGTATAAAGCCGCACTGGGCATCACCGCCGAATCGTTCGGAGCCTACCTACGAGGATTTGAAACGTATCTCGGATGCCGTGGCCCGCGCACAGGGGTATGGTTCGGAGCCTACCTACGAGGATTTGAAACTTGTCCCCTTCAGCCGCCTCTATGTCGAAGCGGGCGGAGTTCGGAGCCTACCTACGAGGATTTGAAACGAAAGGGACACGCATAAAAGGAGGTGTTGGTGCGTGAGTTCGGAGCCTACCTACGAGGATTTGAAACTTCAAAAAAGTGCCGTGCGAGGGATGCGGGATGCGGAGCTCGGAGCCTACCTACGAGGATTTGAAACAGGTTACGCGGACCTCTGTATTGCCGGTGGGCGGCGGTTCGGAGCCTACCTACGAGGATTTGAAACGAGACAACGGCGGCCTTTGCACCTCGTCGCCAAGGCGTTCGGAGCCTACCTACGAGGATTTGAAACGTTTGTAAACCGCACGGTGGCGCGCACGATGGCTAGTTCGGAGCCTACCTACGAGGATTTGAAACGACGAAGAGCGCCCTTACTCGAAGGAGTCCTACGCGTTCGGAGCCTACCTACGAGGATTTGAAACTCTTACGGCCAAATCCATAAACAACGCCGGATGGAAGTGTTCGGAGCCTACCTACGAGGATTTGAAACTGAGGAGATCCTTGCCGCGCCCGCCGCCACGTAACGTTCGGAGCCTACCTACGAGGATTTGAAACGCGAATAGTAGCTAGAACAGGCTGGGGGGCGAAGAGGTTCGGAGCCTACCTACGAGGATTTGAAACTTACGATGTCGCCGCCCAGGTCAACTCCGCATACAGCGTTCGGAGCCTACCTACGAGGATTTGAAACGATGACGATTCCCGCCGTGTTGGTGGCCGCCGGAATGTTCGGAGCCTACCTACGAGGATTTGAAACGCGATAGCGTAGGACGTTGCGCTAGCAGTCGCCTCCGGTTCGGAGCCTACCTACGAGGATTTGAAACCTTGGTATATGTGCGCGGCGTATGCGCGAATGGCGTTGTTCGGAGCCTACCTACGAGGATTTGAAACGTGAGTGGGCGGCGGTGGTTCCACCCGCCGCCTGATAGGTTCGGAGCCTACCTACGAGGATTTGAAACTTTCACCACTCCTTTTATCAAATTACTGACAGCGGTGTTCGTAAAGGTTGAGCCTGCTGGCTGAAGAGGCTGCTGGGGAGAATCGCCAGAGTTCTACAACCATTGTATACGGTGAGAGAAAGCCCACACCCAAACCAGGGATCAATACTAATGCACACTCAGCGTCGTACTCTTTCGTTACGAGCACACGCACCGTTCATGCTCCTCGGGTGCCTGCTTCGGCTGTTCGTCGGAATCAAACAGGCGCCTCCGCTCTACCAAGTACCTATGATAAGCGGTCCAGAATTGCTGTATCTTCTGCTCGTAAAGATCATACCTATCCGGCCGCCAAAGGATGAACCTCACGCTCTATCCTCTCGCCGCTCTCCATCTTGGCGATTTCCAGATCGTAGTGCTCCTGAAGCCCGAGCCAGAAACGGGGACGCATCCCAGACCAGCGGGCGAGTCTCAAGGCCATCTCGGCGGATACTCCCCGCTTCTCGTTCACGATCTCGTAGACGCTCTGGCGATTCACGCCGAGGGCCTTCGCGAGCTGGTTTGCGTTCATGTTCAGCGGCGCTAGCCACTCCTCACGCAACATTTCGCCAGGATGCACGGGCGGGTAAACCCTCTCCTCGCGCTCTATCTCTGCCACCCAATCGCCCATGACTTCTCCTCTAATGATAGTCCGTAGCCTCTACATCGTGAGCGTGTCCGTCCTCAAATCGGAAGCAGATTCGGTACTGGTCGTTGATGCTTATCGCCCACTGACCTTCCCTATCTCCGCCCAACTTGTGAAGCCTGTTTCCCGGCGGCGTCCTCAACTCCTCTACGCTCTCGACTTGATCGAGTTGCACCAGCTTGAGTTGCGCCCTACGTACCGCTTGACCGGAAACCGCCTTGGACTTGCGCCCCATAAAAAGCCTCTGGGTTTCTTTGTCCTTGAAGCTCTTTATCATAATGGCATTATGTCATGTATTACATGACATATCAAGAGGAGCGTGACAATTTGTTGAGGAATGCTTGCAGCGGCGGTCTATCTCCCGCTTGACTCTTCCGGAGCCCGGTGTGCCTCTCAGAAGAACGGGCGCGCCAGGCTTTTTGGGCAGCGCGAGTCCGGAGGGCCGACGACGCGCTTAGGCTCCCGTTCGTGCGCTGGTCCCGGTGCAGCTCGGAGCCTACCTACGAGGGGTTTGAACTTTGCCACTCCTTCTGCCAAGTTACTGAGACTTCAATCTCCGCACCAAGCGTTCGTAGAGTCAAGCGAATCACGGTTCGGGGACGTGGGCTCCGGGTAGAATTGCCCGCGTGTTTAAGTATAGGCTGCGCTTGTTCGAGTAAGGGGTGGATGTTTTTGTCTCAAGAGGTCGCGGAGAGGTTCAAAGAGGCGCTGTGGAGACTCGAAGAGGATCGGGACGTGGAGGGGCTGATAGAGATCCATACGGAGGACTGCGACGTGGGCAATGTCGCGGTGCCAAAGACCTTCAGCGGACACGATGGGCTGCGCGAGTTCTGGACGAACTACCGCAAGACCTTTGATCAGATGAAGTCCGAGTTCCGCAACGTCTTCTCCGACGACGCGGGCCACGCCGCCCTGGAGTGGACCACCGAAGGCACCGAGGCTGGAAAGACCGTCTCCTACGAGGGCGTGAGTATCCTGGAGATCGAAGGCGGCAAGGTCAAGCGGTTCATGGCCTACTTCGACCCCCGCAGCCTGACCGAGCAGATCGTGGACTAGGGTTCACTCTTCAGCCGGGGAGCAGTGAGCTACCCGTCGCCAACTCTTGCACGCATATCGCAGCCAACCGCGCGAACGGCCACTCAACACGTCCGCTACGACTCCGCGTCGGCCCTCGCAAAGCTACCGGTCCTACTTCTCATAGCTGGCAGTGAAATCTAGAGGTCACCGATCTTCGAGATGGGCCAGAAGCGTATGAATGCCTCACCCTTTATGTTGTCGAGGGGCACGGGGCCGAAGACGCGCGAGTCGGCCGAGTTGCCGCGGTTGTCGCCCATGACGAAGACGTCGCCCTTGGGGACGGTCAACGGGCCGTAGTATCCTCTGAAGGGCTCCTCTTCGTTCAGATAGGGTTCCTCTTGCGGCTCTCCGTTCACGAAGAGGAGGCCGCCTTGAACCCGGATCTCATCCCCCTCCAACCCCACGACGCGCTTGATTAGCGTATCGTCGTTTTCGAGGCTATCGAAGACGACGATATCTCCTCTCTCCGGCTCGGTGAAGCGGTAGATGAACTTGTTGGCGAGGAGCCGGTCCCCGATCTCCAGCGTCGGAACCATGCTCTCCGACGGGATTCGAAAAGCCTGCACGATGAACGGCTGCACGACGCCGAAGACGAGCACGAACGCGACGATGATGGTCACGACGAACTCGGTGAGACCGCCGCCCTTCTTCTTCCGGCGCTTCGCGCGAAGCTCCCGCCGGCTCTTCGGGACTCGCGTTTCTCCGGGCGGGAGATCCTCCGCCCCCTTTTTAGAGCGGCCCGGCACGCGCCAGCGAGCGATAAGCCCGGCGAGGCCCCTCTCCTTTCGCCGCTGCCGGCGTAGATCGCGCCGGCTCTCGGAGACCTCTTCCTCCCGCAAGCGTTCCTCGCTCAACCTCAGAGAAGCGACCCTATCCTGTCCAGCGGCCAGAAGATCAGGAACGCCTCACCCTCTATGTTCTCGTAGGGCACCGGCCCAAAGAAACGCGAGTCACGCGAGTTCGCCCGGTTGTCGCCCATCGCGAAGATGTGGCCCTCTGGCACCGTCTTCGGGCCGTAGTAGCTTCGGTCCGGGAACTCCTGGTTGACGTAAGGGTCAGCCTGGGGCTGGTCGTTGACGTAGAGTTTACCGTCGCGTACCTCGACCGTATCCCCCGGCACGGCGACGACCCGCTTTATGAGGTCCTCCGCCCCGCCCTCGACACTCTGGAAGACGACGATGTCGCCCCGTTCTGGCCCTGTGAAGCGATAGATGAACTTGTTGACGAAGAGCCTGTCACCTACCTCCAATGTCGGGACCATGCTCTCCGACGGGATGCGGAAGGCTTCCACCACGTACGGCCTGACGATGCCGAAAACGAACGCGAAGGAGACGATGAGTATGACGAGGAACTCCAGCACCCCCCCGCTCTTTCTGGGCGAGCGGCGCCCACGCCGGCCCTTGGGCGCGGTCTCCAGGTCCTTCCCCTGAAAGCGTTTCTCGGTCACAGGCTTTCAGGATACCGCACAGGACGCCATAAGGTCCTCGAATAGCGGGCTCCGCCCCCCCGCGCCCGCCTCCGGGCCTTGCTGGGCGGGGCTGTCTACGATCAAGAGGAGGATGCCGTATCCGGGGCCGGCAGCTCTTAGAGGGTGGTCTCGTCCACGAGGCTGCGGTCGTCTTCGAGGTGTATGAGGACATCCGTGTTAGGCAGGCTGCGCCGTATCCTCCCTTCGAGGTCGTCGGAGATCTTGTGCGCCTCCCCGAGCATGGTCTCCGCCTTTAGCTGCAGATGGAAATCTATGTGCCGCTGGGATCCGCTCTTGCGCGCCCTGAGCTTGTGGAAGCCCCGGATCGCCGCCTCGCTCCGTACACAATCGTCTATTACCCGCTCGACCACATCCAGCTCACCCGGCGGCAGGCTCTCGTCGAGGAGGACGCGGGTGCCGCGCGAGACGAGGCGGAGCGCGGTCCACAGGATCGCAAGCCCTATGAGCGCCGCGATGATCGGGTCGAGTACCGTCCAGCCAGTCGCTAAAGCAGCGACGAGCCCCACGGCCACGCCCGCGGCGCCCCAGACGTCCGTGCGCAGGTTGAACCCTTCGGCCTCTAAAGCCCGGGAGTCCGTCTCGCGCGCCACCCGCAGGAGCCACCTCGAGACGAACAGGTTCACGACCGCCGAGAGGGCCATCACCACGATGCCGAGGCCCAGGAACTCCAGCTCCGCGCCGTTCAGGATATTGTTCACCGCGCCGTAGACGACGTAGCCGCCCACCCCGAAGAGCACGAGCCCCTCGAAGACGCCGGCCAGGTTCTCGAAGCGCCCGTGACCGTAGTTGTGGTCCTCGTCCGGGGGCGAGTTGGAGCGCCGCACGGCGACGAGGGCGATGACCGAGGCCGCGAGGTCGCTCGCCGAGTGGACCGCCTCGGAGAGGACGCTCACCGAGCCGGTCAGCACGCCCGCCACCAGCTTCACGGTGAGCAGAACGGAGTTCGAGGAGATCGAGAAAAGTACCGCGCGAGACTTCTTGTCCATAACTCGCGTCTAGAGTATACCCAGGGCGTCGGCCAGGGTGCGTAGCGCGGTCACGACCATGAAACCGGCGAAGCCGAGCCGTATCGCCTTCTCCGGCAGCCCGTCCCGCAACCGCACCCCGAGCCAGGCCCCGATCACGGCCCCCAAGACCAGCGGCGCGAGGCTTACGAGGTTGCTGAAGCCCGTGGCGATGTACCCTGCCGAGGCCACGATGCCGGTAAAGAAGACCACCGCGAGGCTCGTCGAGATAGCGCGCTTCGTCGATAGTCCGAAGCCGAGCATCAGCAGGGGCACCAGCACGACCCCGCCCCCGATCCCCACGAGCCCCGAGAGAGCCCCGATGCCCGCCCCGTAGAGCCAGACGAGGGGGCGTGAGAACCCCTTGCTGCCCGTTGCGGGAGGCCCGCTGCCGCGGCTACGTCCCGTCGGGTAGGCGAGGACCAGCAGTATCACCGAGAAGGCGAACTGCACCACCGCCGTCGGCGAGATGGTGCTTACCAGGACCCCGATCAGGGACGCCGGCGCTACCGAGACGGCGAGGAGCAGCGCCGGCCGCCACTCGACCGGGTCTTCGCTGCGGGCGTTGCGGACCGTCCCGGAGAGAGAGCTGAATATAACGATGACCAGGCTTGCCGCGACGGCCTCCTTGATGTCCCACCCCGCCGCGTATACGAGCGTCGGCACGAACACGGTCCCGCCGCCAACCCCCGCGACTCCCGAGAGCACTCCTCCCAGAAGTCCCAGGACCGCCAGGACCAGAAACTGAAGGAGACTCTCCATCACACCATTCTAGCGGAGGAGGTCTACGACCGGCGCGGTTTTCCTAAGAGACCCGCGAAGACCGGCCGGAACGCCAGCGCAGCAAGAGGTAGACGGCCCCCGCGAGGACCCCCAGGACGACCGCATAGTCCAGGTAGTGCAGATAGGAGCCGATCTCCTCCCAGTTCTCCCCAAGCAGGTACCCCAGGTAAGTAAGGGCGAAGACCCACGGCACGCATCCCAGGAGGGTGTAGAAGGTGAACTTGGCGAAGTTCATTCGGGCGGTCCCGGCCGGGAAGGAGATGAACGTGCGGACCACGGGCAGACAACGAGAGATGAAGACCGTAAGCTCGCCGTACCTGTCGAACCACTTCTCGGCCACCGTCAGGTGGTGCGCCCGCACCCCAACGTAGCGTCCATACTTAAACCACAGCTCCCGCCCGCCCCACAGCCCGATGAAATACGCGACCCAGGACCCGACGATATTACCCAGGACCCCCGCGGCCACCGCCCCGAAGAGTCCCATCTGGCCCCGCGAGACCAGGTAACCGGCGAACGGTGAGATCGCCTCCGAAGGGATCGGAATACCCATGCTCTCCAGCAGCATCAGCCCGAAGACCGCGAAGAGGCCGTTCTCCCCGATGGTCGCCGTGACCCAAGATATAAGCGGCTGCAGAATCGCTTCGAGCACTCTGGGAAGCTATCACCTCCGGAGAGTCATTTCCAGTGCTGCACGGGCGCGTTCCCCGGTTTGATCTCCCGCATGCGGCGGAAGACCTCGGCGGCGGTGAGGCACAGCGAGGCCCAGATACCGCCGAGAGCCCAGCCGGCGAGGACGTCACTCGGGTAGTGAGCCCCCGTGTATACGCGCCCGAGCCCCACGAGGAGCACTAGAACGAGTACGGCCAGTCCCATCCGGGCCTTCGCCTTCCAGGAGACGCCCCATCGCGCCGGAGGACGCAGGCTCCACAGGTAGAGCGCGGCTGCCCCGATAACCAGTGACGCCATCGCGTGCCCGCTCGGGAAGCTGAGCCCGGTCTCTGTCACGAGCTGCAGGGAGGCCGGGGGACGGGGCCGGTTGAAGAGGAGCTTGAAGAGTTCGACGAGCGCGCCCGTTCCAAAGGCCGCCGCGAGCAGGACGCCGCCGGAGAAGACCTTGCCCGGCTCGCGCCTCCTCCAGCCGAGCACCAGTAGTAGACATCCGGCCGCCGCGCCCGCGAGGAGCAGCACCTCCGGCGAGAAGACGGCCTCGAAGGCGACCACTGCGGTAGTCAAGGTGGAGTCACCGTGAGAGTAGATAAAGCCCAGGACGTTGAGGTCCGCTTTGACGAGCGGGTCGCGCGAGAGCAGATCCTCGACGATGCCGCCGAAGGCCCAGGTGAAGAGGCCGGTGAGGAGCAACCCGATGGTGAGGGAAAGACCATAGACCTCGCCGGGCGAGAGCCTGCGACGCAGCCAGAGACCGGCAGGGCTGGCGAGTAATGCATCCACCCGTGCGCCCCCGGCCTTCTGGTATGCTCTCTCCAGCTGCTCGGGGTGGGAGCGAACCCAGCGATAGGTCAGGTAGATCGCCACGCCAGCGGCGAGGAGTATTAGCAGGAGGACGGTTGCCTGGCCCATCCACTGCACAACGAGGTCGAGGCTCCCGCCGAGAAGGTAGCCGACGAGAACAAACACCGTTGCCCAGGTAGCTCCGCCGAGGGCGTTGTAGACAAAGAAGGTGCGCCAGTGCATGCGGCTTATGCCGGCGACCAGGGCGCCGAAGATCCGCAGGCCCGCGACAAAGCGCGCCAGGAAGACAGCCTTGCCGCCGTGGCGGGCGAAAAAGGACTCCGCGCGGGCGAGGCGTTCGGGTGTGATCAGAACGTATCTACCCCACTTCAAGACGAACGGCCTACCCCCTTCGCGGCCTATCCAGTAGCCGATCTGGTCCCCTATCACCGCCCCGATCGTGCCGAAGAGGATCGCGTCTCCAACCTCCAATCTCCCCTGTTGGGCAAGTACGCCCGCGGCTACGATGATGGTCTCACCAGGAACCGGCACCCCCGCGCTCTCCATCATCACCCCAAACAGGACGATCCAGTACCCGTACTCGGCGATCAGGGAGAGTATTGTCTGCATGGTGCTCACGCTACGTCAATTCTCCCCTTCGACCTTCCCGGAAGGATGCCTGCGAAACGTACGCCAGAGGAAGTAGCAAAGCCCGATAAAGCTGATCCACAACGGCGCCGCTAAAAACCCGGCGAGCACGTCGGTCGGATAGTGGACGCCTAGGTACAACCGCGAAAAGCCGATGAGCAGCACGAGGCTCACGCCAGCCGCGACGACCATCCAGCGCCTTACGCCCGTAAGACGCCAGGCCAGGAGCAGGGTCAGCGTCCCGTAGAAACCGACGGCGACGGTTGCGTGGCCGCTCGGGAAGGAGTAGAAGGAGGCGGTGTAGCCGGAGTCGAAGAGCTCCGGACGGACGCGCTTGAAGACGGTCTTGAGGGCAGTGGTCAGGACTACGCCGCCGAGGGTGGAGACCACGAGCAAGGCGGCGGAGACTTTACGCCCCCGGTAATAGAAAGCGTATGCGAAGGCGACGAGGAGGGGTAGTACCACCCAGTAGTAGCCTAAAGCGGTGATTATGCGCATCGGCTCATCCAGCCAGGTTGGGGAGTTGGTGTGGATCCAGAGCAGCACCGTCTCGTCGAACCTGCGGCTCTCGCCCTCGACGACGTCCTCGACGATCTTGGCGAAGAGCGCGATGACGCCAAGCGAGAGCAGGAGGCCGCTGAGGAGTTGAACCGTAAGCGTCAGTCCCAGCCGGCGTGAGATCCCCTGGTTGATCTCTTTCCGTAGAAGATCTTTATTCAACATGGAGAGGATTGTACTCCGTCGCCAACGACCTCGGGGTAGAATCCTTCCGGAGAGAAGATCCTCGTTTCGCCAGCACCTAACAAGGATGCTCTTTCGGATGGACTTCGGCAGGTGGGGGTTCCGGTCTGGCGAGGCGCGATGGTACCCCGGCCTCTACTAGTGGTTCTTCGAGAGGACTCGAATGGGTACTACGCTTCAGGCAAGGTCGGAGCAAGTTACGAAGGGTTGAACTTGGTGGTTCTGGCGAAGGCTTGAGCCGGCACTCTAGCCCCGACCATGAGGGTGAGCCCACCCCGGGTAAGCCCTGTGGGAACCATCATCTGTGCTCGCATCCCGGCTTTTTCGATGAGGTCCAGGATCTCTTTCGGGTCGTGGAGGTAGATCCGCCGCCGTCCAGCGAACTCAGCCAGGGCGTAGATTCGGCCCTCAACAGTGGGCAGCGGGACGTTGAAGACAGCCCAGCCGCCGGGCACGAGAGCCGAGGCGAACGCGGGCAGAGAAATCTCGATGTCCCGGACGTAGTTGAGGACGCCTATGGCCAGCACCCCGTCGAACTTTTTTCCCGGCGTCTCCAACTCTTCCGGCAGTTCTCCCAACCGGGTCTCCACGTTTGCCAGCCCTTCCCGGAGGAGGCGTCCCCGCAGGTAGCGCAACATCTCGGGAGAGGAGTCGATGGCCACCACCTCGGCGCAGCGTTGCGCCAAGGGTACCGTATAGTTCCCCGTCCCGGGCCCGAGCTCCAGCACCGTGTGGTTCGGCTCCATGACGACCCCGAGGAAGTCGTAGACGGCTTTCTCCTCCTTCGCCCGGATGGCGGCGCCCAAAGGTGTTCTAAAGTACCCTTCGAAGAAGTCAGGATTCCATCCTGCTCGGGCGGGCTGAAACCATGACTTCAAGCTTCGTTCGGGGAGTTGGGGAGCACGAGAGTTCCCATGAGGGTGAGGAGGATACCGGCGCCCAGGAGGACTTGCGGTAGCAGGCCGGCGGGCCATGCTTCGCCGAAGACGAACGGCGCGCAGGCGATCGGGACGACGGTGTGGAGCGCCAGCACTATGGACCCCACAACCGACGCGCTCCCGTGCTTGAGCGCGTGCAGCTCCGTGCCGAAGCCCAAGATGGTGACCAGCAGCATTCCGCCGACGAGTAGCCCGAGCGGCAAGACCTGCTCGAGAGAGAGAAACCCGGCGGCGCCCTTGCCGAAGACGCCGCTCAATGCGTAAGCCAGCCCGGAGGAGACCGCCCCAAGGTTCGAGCCCACAGGACGGTGGAGGACCCGGAGAGCGTAAGGGACCAAGCTCGCCGAACCCAGGATCGCGATGACTAGGGTCCACTCCCCCGGCGTCGGAGGGGCGCCGCCGAAGCTCGGGGGCGAGAAGCTCACCGCCGTTATACCGGTCGCGACGAGACCTACCCCCAGAAACACGCGCGGGCCTAGAGGTTCCTTCAAGGCCAACCGCGTCGTAGCGAGCAAGACGGCCAGACCGGCGACGCTCAGCACCCGCGCCAGCGTTAGCGAGATCAAGGCGAGCGCGACGATCTCCAGGGCTCCGCCCACGACGTTCAGGAGGATGGCGAGCATGCCGAAGGTTCGCCGGCTCACCCCCACGATCAGGTTGGCGCCTTGCGGTTGCCGGCGCGCCTCGGCGGCTAGCAGCACCACGGAGCCGTTGTAGGCGAACGTCGAGACCAGGATGAGGACAATCCCTAGCGCCATCGCTCCTCCAACAGCTCCCCCACCGGCCGGACCTGGAGCCCCGAGGCCCGCTCCAGTACGGTAGGCAACGCACCCAGGGTGTTGCGCCAGGAGCCGGGGGCGGAGTACCGGTCGGAGTCGTGTAGCAGGAGTACGTCGCCGGCTCGCGGGTGTCCGATCTTATCTACTATAGACTTGGGTGTGGCCCGAGCCTCCCAATCCCTCCCCCAGCGCGCCCAGAGCACTCGCTCCCAACCCAGCCGGGGGGCTTCGAGCCAGGAGGCCAGGTTGAAGACGCCGTACGGTGGTCTGAAGAGCCGGGTAGGGCGTCCGGACATCTCCTCGATGATCTCTTTGGCCCGGCGCATATCCTCCACGGTCTGGTTCGGGCTCAGGCGCAGATGGTTGCGGTGCCGGTAGCAGTGCACCGCCACCTCGTGTCCACTGGTGACGATCTCCTCTAGCCTGCCCGGGTCGCGCTCGACCTGTTCCCCGACGACAAAGAACGTGGCCCGCGCCCCATACTCCTCCAGCACCTTGAGGAACGCGTCAAGGCAGCGGTCCGGCCCGTCGTCGAAGGTCAGCGCCACCGCGTCTTGGCTGTCGACCCGACAAACTGTCGGGAACAAGGGATTTGCCTGCAGCAAGAAGGAGGACGCAGGCGCCGCATACGCCGCGAAAAGAGCGGCCGCCGAGGAGATTAAAGCTCTGCCGGCGACACGCATACGAGGTCTTTGTCCCGGATCTCCCGCAGTGTTTGCTTGAGCCTGAGCCGCGCAGCCGTATCTCCAAGGCCAGAGGTCTCCACGACCAGCACCCCGGAATGAATTCCCGCTTCACCAGCTTCCTCGGGCATCACCAGCCGGGTGCGTGGTGGAGCATCGACCATCGCGGCCAGGTTCGCCCTGGGGAACGGCAGGAAGTATTGCGGGTACTCGCCGGTAACTCGCTGTACCTCGGCCGCCGCGGACCGGGACTCCTTCCTCTCCCTCAGAGGAGAGGAAAAGCTCCCTCCGGTGCTCTCCTGCGCCACCCCAAACGTGAGGTTCGCGGCCGGGTGAAGCCCTTCGGCCCCCTTCGCATTGGAGAAGATGGTGACGGGTAGTCCCTCCTTCTTCAGCAGGCCCTCGACGGCGGAGGCGGTCTCTGGATCGGTGACCCTTACCCCCAGCGATATTCTGCCGGGAGAGGGATCGTAGCCCGGCACGTCCATACGCAGGCCCTTCGTCGCGAGCGCTATTCCCGGTGTTGAGAAAGCGAGCCACAAGCAGAACGTCACCGCGGCCGTACCGGCCAGGGCCAACCGCGCGCGATGCCCGGCTCGCCAGACGAGAACCGGACGCGGGGCGCTGCCGGCCAGAGACTCGAGCATCGCAGAAGCCGCCGGAGTACCCGGTTTCTCATGCGACACGGTCAGGAAAGTCTCGCCCCGCACGAGGGACCGCAACAGCGCTACGAGGTTCTCTGAGGTACGCACCAGGCGGGCGTCCCCCGCCTGTTCCATGACGCGAGCGTTCAACTCCCCGTGGCCGCTGATAGGGTCAAAGACGAGTATCGGCAACCCCATCTCCAGCGCCTCCAGGCAGGTCATGCCCCCGGCGTTTTGGATCAGGCAGTCCGAACCAGCCATGAGGACTGGCAAGTCTTCCCTCCAGCCTAGGATGCGTACGTTCTTCCAAGCTCCGAGCTCTCCTTCGAGCCGCTCTTTGAGCCCGGCGTTGTTGCCGGTGACGACAATAGTGTACGCACCGGACTCCGCGGCGTGCTTGGCAGCCCCTCCCAGGTCGCCGATCCCCCACGCGCCCCCCACGATGAGCGCCACGAAGTCCTCAGGGGGCAGCCCCAGAATCTCCCGAGCCTCCTTACGCCCTGGGGCAGAGCGGAATTCGGGCGCTACGGGTAGCCGGGCTATAGAAGCCCTGCCCTCGGCATGTTCGACCAGCTCCGCCGAAAGGCGGGAGACGACTAGGTGCAGGTCCATCCCCGGGTCGACCCACAGAGGATGAGCCCCATAGTCCGCGATGACCGCCGCTGCCGGGACCTTCAGCTTGCCACTCCTTCGCAGACGTCCGAGCGCGGCGGTGACTAGCGGGTAGGTGGAGATCACCAGGTCTGGCTGCTCCTCGTGCATGACCTTGAGTAACCGGTGCGCGAAGGCCAGGCTTATCGTAGTCCTCACGGCCGCCGCGACCCACCTTTGAGAGACCACCGCGAAGACGACGCCCAGAGACCTCGGCGTGTTCCTGACTTGTTTGACGTAGAACTGAATAAGAGACCAGTTCAAGACGCTACTCATCGTTCGCAGTCCATCTTTCATCGATACACCGTGACCGGCCTCCTCCAGCTCGGCCCGCACCGACCGACCCACCGCCTCGTGTCCCCCACCCACAGCGGCTGTGAGGATAAGGATCCTAAGCGAACCGTCCGGAGAGGGGTCTCTGGGCCCCGGAAGACCGCCGCTCGGGAAACGTCTCGAGAGGTAGACGTAACCCGCCGCCACGAGGACGACCATAACAGCGACAGTCAAGATAACTGTTAAATAATTAATCATTTGAGGCTTCGTCGAGCACTATAGCACCCACCCATTATTTTACGCTAGTATGAAGATCACGTTAGAAGATAACGCAAGGTTGTAGATTATCGGGGCGAGAAGTTGGCGCATCGAGGTTCAAGGATCGCAGGTCGTAGTTCGTTAGCTATTTTTTCTTGACTCCCGCCGCGAAGCGGCTTCAAGTTGGCACTGTATAAAGGGTCATGGTTCGCTTGGGGCGGTTTGCCCTTGCGGGTTTCTGGCGGTAGGGCGCGTATAATCCCTCTGGCAAACGGAGAGCCCCGAGGAGGTTTCTCTTGCGCAACGCGGAGATATCACGCGCCCTGGATACGATCGCAACGCTTATGGAGCTAAAGGACGAAGCATACTACCGCGTACTCGGCTACCGTCGCGCCGCCGAGTCGGTGATCGCTCTGGGCCACCCGGTGAGCGAGGTCGAGGACCTCAAGGATCTACCCCACGTCGGGGGCACTCTGGCCGCTGTAATACGCGACCTAGCCGAGGACCGCACCCCCCAGATACTCGCCGATCTCCTCGAAGAGATCCCCGCCGGCCTCGTCGAGGTGACCCGCCTGCCCGGCGTCGGTCCGCGCACGGCGGGACGCCTGTGGCGGGAGCTCGACATAACGAGCGTCGGGGAGCTTGGCGAACTGGAAGAGGGCAGGCTCTCCGCCCTCAAGGGCTTCGGCAAGAAGAGCGAGGAGCGCATTCTGCGTGCCGCCCGCACCTACAACGCCACAGAGCGCCGGATGCTCCTCGACGAGGCCACGGCCCTCGGGGAGCACGTCCTCGGCTTTGTTCGCGGTAGAGCGGAGTGCGAGGAGGCGGAGCTAGCCGGCTCCCTGCGCCGCCAGAAGGAGACCATAGGCGACCTAGACATCGTCGCCGCAAGCGCTGAAGGGCAGGCTCTAGCCGACGCCTTCGCGGAGGCCCCATTCGTGGACGAGGTACTGGCGCACGGGCCGTCGAAGGTATTTATCAAGTGCGGTGGGGTGGAGGTGGACCTGAGGATCGTGGAACCCGAGGCTTACGGCTCGCTCCTTCACCACTTCACCGGGGGGCAGGCCCACAACATCGCGCTACGCGAGCGGGCCGTCAAGATGGGCCTGAACATCTCCGAGTACGGCCTGGCGGAGGCCGGGACGCAACGTTACGAGCCCGTGGCGTCGGAGGCGGAGCTCTACGAGAGGCTCGGCCTCGCCTACATCCCCCCGGAGTTGAGAGAAGATACCGGCGAGATACGCGCCGCCGAGAAAGGGGAGCTACCGGACCTCGTCGAGGTCGGTGCCGTGCGCGGCGACCTGCACGTCCACACCAACTACTCTGACGGCCGGGGCACCATCGAGAGCATGGCCGAGGCCGCCATCGCCCTGAACTACGAGTACCTGGTCTTCTGCGACCACTCCCAGAGCCTGCGAATAGCTAACGGCCTCTCCCCCGCCCGCCTGAAGGAAAAGCTGGAGGCCGTGCGAGCCGCTGACGAGAAGTACCCCGAGATACGTCTCCTCTGCGGCTCGGAGGTGGACATCCTCAAAGACGGCGCGCTCGACTACGAGGACGCGCTCCTGGCGGAGCTCGACTTCGTCGTGGCCTCTATCCACACCTCGTTCGGCATAGGCGAAGAGGCGATGACGGAGCGAATCGTGCGGGCCATGAACAACCCGTACGTCAACACCATCGCCCACCCAACCGGCCGCGTGCTGAACCGCCGCGAGCCCTACGAGGTGAACGTCTCGCGCCTCATAAAGGAAGCGAAGGCGACGAACACTGCCTTGGAGCTAAACTCCTACCCCGACCGTCTCGACCTCTCAGTCCCCTACGTACGCGAGGCGGTAGACGCGGGCGTGAGGATCACGGTAGACACCGACGCCCATGACGAGACGGCTCTGAGCTTCATCAAGTTCGGCGTGGCCCAGGCGAGGAGGGCGTGGGTGGAGAAAGAGAGCATAATAAACTGTCTCCCCCGGGCGGAGTTCGAGGAGTACCTGAAGAGGAGTACCTGAAGAACGGCAAGTAGCGCTCAGCTTTGGAGGTGACCGGCCGGCGACCGCTGGTGCGCTGGAGGGCCAGACGCATCGGCACGTTGCGAAGTTTCCTTCGTCAAGAGCGAGGGCGCAACCTTCGAGCGAGTGGCTTTTGGCTGGCTGCTTCCTTACGGAGACTCGTTCCAGTTGAGCCAATGCCAGCCGAGGAGGCGCATCGCCTCGGAGAACTCTTTGAAGCTCGACGGTTTGGCGACGTAGGAGTTCGCCCCTCGCTTGTAGCCCTCGACTACGTCGCCGTGCTTGTTGGAGGCGGAGAAGAGGATGACCGGCACGAGCTCGGTCCGCTCGTCTGCCCGGACTCTCTCCAGAACCTGGAGCCCCGTTGTTCCCGGGAGGTCCACGTCCAGGAGGACGAACTCGGGCGTCACGCTCGTGTCGCGCCCGGCATGCTCGCCCTCTCCGAAGAGGTAATCGAGGGCCTTCTCCCCGTCCCTAGCTACGACGACCTCGTCTACCTCGCTCGCGACACCGTGCTTATCAAGGGCGCGCCTGGCGAGCAGAACTTGATCTTCGTCGTCCTCGACGAGCAGGATCACTCTTCTCTCGTTCGCGTCCACCCCCAGTCTCACGAATGCGTGCTGATACGGAATCCGGCTGTACAGAGACGCCACGCCTGATACTCTACAAAGCGTTTCGGGCTCAGGACCTTTCGCTGGCGCTTCGAAGTAGCAAGTGAACAAGCGGATTCAGTATGAATCCACTATACCCGCCGTAAACCCTACTGACTACAACCTTGCAGGCCCGCACCAGACGGTTGGCGACCGTGCAATACCCCAACAAGAAACGCCCCCGCCATAGATAGCGGAGGCGTAAGTAGAGCAGTTGGCCTTCGGGGTTATCCGCTCCAGGCTCCCGCCTTCTCGTCCTTCTCGGCGGCCCAGGCACCGGGGTCTATAGCGTGCTCGGCCTCGCCCTGCTCCTCCAGCCAGCGCTCGGCATCTATAGCGGCCCGGCAACCGTCGCCGGCGGCGGTAACCGCCTGACGGTAGCGGGTGTCGGAGACGTCGCCCGCGGCAAAGACGCCCGGGACGTTCGTCATCGTGTGATCCCTCTGGAGCACGTAACCGGCCCCGTCCATCTCGACCTGGCCCTTGAAGAGCGCCGTCGCCGGCTCGTGGCCGATGGCGGTGAAGAAGCCCTCGACATCAATGATCTTCTCCTCGCCAGTCCGCACGTTCTTTATGTGTACGCCCTCGACGCTGTCCTCTCCCAGGATGTCCTCGACGACCGTGTCGGTGACGAGCGTAACCTTCGGGTTGTTGCGGGCACGGTCGATCATGATCCTGGACGCCCTGAACGCATCCCTCCGGTGGACGATGTAAACCTCGCTGGCGTACCGGGTGAGGAAGAGAGCCTCCTCCATCGCCGTGTCACCGCCACCGACCACCGCGACCTTCTTCTCCCTGAAGAAGAACCCGTCGCAAGTCGCGCAGCCGCTGACCCCACGCCCCATGAAGTGCTGCTCTTTCTCCAGCCCGAGCCACTTCGCCTTCGCGCCCGTGGCGATTACGACGGTCTTCGCGAGGACCGGCTCCTCCTCACCTTCAGCCCAGAGCCTGAAGGGCCGCTCGGAGAAGTCAACGCGCTCGACGTTGTCCGGGCGCATCTCCGCCCCGAACCGGGCGGCCTGCGCCTCGAGCTCGTCCATCATGTCCGGCCCGGCGACACCGTCCTTGTACCCAGGGTAGTTCTCGACGTCCGAGGTCAGCATCAGCTGCCCGCCGCACTCGAACCCCTGGAAGACCATAGTATCCAGGTTCGCCCGTGCGGCGTACAGGGCCGCCGTGTAACCGGCAGGCCCAGACCCGATCACGACGGTATCGTAAGTTTTCTCAGCCAACGCAACACTCTCCTCGCGTATGTAAACTACTAGTCCTTATATTTTATTACATCCGGTTTCCCGGGTAGCCTCTCCGTTCACGTCCCGGCGATCACGCTCGACCCAAGATGCAGCGTGTTAGTCTTTGGCGAAGAAGGGAGGAGACGTTCTGCCGCGAAGAGTCAGAAGAGTCACCATCGTTGTGTGCGTCCTCGCAGGCGTAGCCATCCTCGCCGGGTGTAGCTCCAGAGAGACCGGGGACTCCTCCGGCGCCGGTGAGGAGGTCGTGGGGGAGCGGACAGCAGGGCAGGTGGACGAGCCAACCGTGGCGGCTGGAGGAGACGCCGGTACCATCACGGAGGAGCCTACGATAGAGTCGCGGTGTCACCGGGCGAAGGAGGACGAGCTCCGGATCGGCGACTTCGAGCCGCCTGAGGAGGAGATGCCCGCCTATGAGATCATCGAAGAGAAACAGGTCGAGAGAGACGGCGCGAAGGCTGCCCAGCTCCTCGTGGACACGCGGGTCGCGAGCGAGGCCGACTACACCCTGATCACCCGGGATATCAAGTCCAGGTACGCAGAGCTCGACGCCGTCTCTATCGAGTTTACCGATACAAACGGCACCTTCTCCTACAACGGCGGCGCGGCTATCTTTAACACCCCCTGCGGCTCCGACTACATCGGCTACGTCTACCGTCCCCCGAACAACGAGGGTTACCGCGTAACCGTGGCGAAAAACTAGAACCTCAAGCCAGCCTCCGCGCCCAGCGCGAGTATGATCTCTGCCATTTACACCGTATCAGTGGCAGGAGGTACGCGAAACAATCGCCAACGGCGAGATCATCGAGGATTACCCGGACGACATGTACGGCCCGAGCTGCCTCATCTCCGGCACGACCACGACGGAACGGCCTCTACATATCCAGTGCAGCTACCCTTCTCGTTCGCTTGCTAAAATAATAGCGCTCTACGAACCGGACCTGGACCGCTGGATAGATTCCAGGAGGAGAGCGGAATGAGCGCTAGACAGAAAGAGAACCTAGTCGAGCAGAGAGTAACCTACATTCTGGAGATGGAAGGCAAATTCTACATCATCGAGAACGTACGGGCTCGGGTAGACGAGGAAACAGGCGAACAGTTTTTTGCACCCTCTACAGTTGAGCGTCTGCAAAGTATGCTCTCGGAGCATACTGAGCCAAGCAAGGTGATCGAGACGTCAGTGTATAAATACGCGGAGTAGAACCGAGGAGCCTATGGAAAACTCTGAGCGGGAACGACAATACATCGTCGACTATATTGCATCGCAAGCCAGCGACGAAATAGTAAAGCATCTCGAAAAAGTGGCTTCCGAGCGTGTGCTTGGCAGAAATATCGACGTCTGGGACGTACATACTGGCATCAACCGTTGGTGGATCATTACGGCTCCCACTAATCTCTACTCGCAGGAGTAATTCCCTAGTATGGATGTGGCGCTTTCGTTCCACATCGGCCTTACCGCCCGAGTTATGGAGCGAAGTGAGCGGGCTGCTCCAGATGAGCAAACAGAGCACTTCCCCGTTGCATGGCGCAAGTAGGAGCAAGCAGGCGAAGCACTCAATAAGGCAAACGAAGCCGAAGATTTTCAAGCTGTCGGTATGCGGTGTCGGGAGAGCTTGATTGCGTTCGCACGCGAAGCTTCTAGTGTAGTGGAGTTAGACGATAAAGCGCCGTTACCTAAAGGCGAGCGACTTCAAGGTCGGTCAAAACTGATAACAAACACAATTGCAGCCGGAGCGAGTGCCGAGCGTCGCCGCGGTTACTTGAAATCAGCCGCTAAGTCCACCTGGGATCTCGTAAATTGGCTAACTCACGCAGGCAACGCGACTGGCTTTGATTCTTACTTCGCGTTTCAGGCGACCGGGCATGTGCTTTCATCTTGGTCTCTATCCCTGCTTCGGTTCAAGCATGGTGATCCAGACCGATGTCCCAGGTGCAGTTCATACAGGCTAACGACTGTCTACCGATACGACGATATAGGAACGCTTCATGTAACACTTTCCGAAGTGTGCCAGTGGGAGAGTGAATCTGCGCTTCTCGAAGATGGTCGAGAGGGCACAAGTAGTGTAAATCAAGTACCTGCTACGGATCCGCAAGAATTGGGGCCTTGCATCTTTGTGGACGTACCACTACCCGGACCAACTCCACCCAAACCTTCGCTTTAACATTGGTAGTTGGTAGAGAGCAATTAGAACGACAGCTTCCTACACAGCAGGCTTCGCCCCAAGCGACGGTATGATCTCCTCCCCGTAAGCATCGAGCGTCGTCTCCTTCGCGTCGTGCATGAGGTAGATGTTGAACTCGTCGACGCCGAGTTCCTTTAGCGTGTTTAGCTTCGCGACGTGGTTCTCGATGGTCCCCAGGACGCAGAAGCGGTCAACGATCTCGTCTGGGACAAAATCGGTGGAGGGATTGCCGGCCTTGCCGTGGTAGCCGTAGTCGTACCCTTGCCGGGCCTTTATATAGTCGGTGAGGGCGGCCGGAACCTCTCCCCCTTCGCCATAGCGGGCGACGAGATCGGCCATGTGGTTGCCGACCATCCCCCCGAACCACCGGCACTGCTCCCGCTGATGGCTGAGGTTGCCGCCGACGTAGGCGGGCGCGGCGACGCAGATCTTTACGTCCTTCGGGTCCCGGCCCGCCCCTACGGCCGCGTCGTGAACGTGCTTCATGGTCCACTCCAGAATCACGGGATCGGCGAGCTGGAGGATGAAGCCGTCGGCCTTGCGCCCGACGAGGGAGAGGGCCTTCGGGCCGTAGCCCGCCATCCACACGTCGAGCCTGCCGTCCCTGACCCAGGGGATGCGTACCTTCACGCCCGCGGCGTCTATCTCCCTCCCTTCGGCGAGCTCCTTGATGACGTGCATCGCATCCTCGACCTCGGCGAGGGTGGTCGGTCTCCTGCCGAGGACACGGCGGGCGGAGTCGCCCCTTCCTATACCGCAGATGGTGCGGTTGCCGAACATGTCGTTGAGGGTCGCCAAGAGCGAGGCTGTTACGGAAGGGTCGCGGCTCGCCGGGTTGGTGACGCAGGGACCGACCGTTATACTCTCGGTCGCGGAGAGCATCTGCGAGTAGATGACGTAGGGCTCCTGCCAGAGGATGTGCGAGTCGAAGGTCCAGGCGTGGGTGAAGCCGAGAGCCTCGGCCCTCTTCGTTAGTTCGACGACGCGTCTCGCCGGCGGGTCGGTCTGGAAGGTTACGCCGAAGTCCAAGCGGTCCTCCCTAATCCTTGCCGGAGCCCGAGACCGCGGTGGCCACGCCCAGAGCCATATAGATCCCGCCGGAGACGTACCGCCGCACCCGCCGGAGGCCCGAGCCCGTGCTCTTCCGCTTCAACCAGTTACCCGCCGCCCCGCCCACCAGCGCGTAGAGGCCGTCGGTGAACAGCCCGAGAGCGGCGAGCGTGGCACCGAGGACTATGACTTGCGTCCAGGCCGCGCCCCGCGAGGGGTCCACGAACTGCGGCAGGAAGGCTAGAAAGAAGAGAGCGACCTTGGGGTTCAAAACCTGGACGAGCACGCTCTGCGCGAAGACCGGGAAGGGCACACCGTACTTGGTCCCGGCGTGGGCGTTGAGCAGCATCGGGACGAGGACCAGGAGGTTGCCCAGAGAGATCGTGAGAAGCGCCTTCCACCAGTTCATTCCGGCGGCCATCAAGCCTGCGGCTAAAGTGTAGGTCGTTATGACTATCGCCATCCCGATCCAGAGCGCCGCGATGTTGTACGTCGTCCAGGTCCGCTCCTCGGGCTCGGTCGGCGCGAGGTCTTCGTTGCACAGGCTCGACTCGCTAACCTCGTCCTTTATGCGGCCGAGCCGCTGCTCGCTCACCGCCATGTCTCTAAACTCTTCCTGAGCCATCTCCTCCCCTTTCTCCCGGATTCCCTAGCCCCGTCTCGCCGTCCACTCCATGGTCTTGACCGCGAGCCGGTGAAGCGCCCGCACCGATAGCTCCAGGTCCTCCTCCGGCGTGTCCTCCTCCCTGGTGTGGCTCAGGCCCCTCAGGCTCTTCACGAAGAGCATCGCCGTTGGCATGAGCCGCGCCATCTCCGCCGCGTCGTGCAACGGGCCGCTCGGCAGCCAGTGCGAGCTGCCGGCGACCTCGTTTACGGCCTCCTCTGCGAGCTCGATCAGACCCTCGTCGAACGGTATCGGCTCTATCCGCCACAGCCGCTCCCACTCGACGGAGACGCCCTCCTCCTCCGCGACCTCCTCGCTCACCTCCCTGGCCGTCTCTAGCATCTCCGCGAGCACGTTCGCATCCAGCGCCCGCTGGTCGAGCGACGTCTCGCACCACCCGTTGAACGCCGTGACGATAGCCGGGGAGACGTTCACGAAGCCGGTCGTTGCGCGCACGTCGTCGCGGCGGGCAGCGTCGTCCCGGAACGCTACCGCCGAACGGGCCGCCGCGACAAAGGCGTCTCTCCTCACATCCATAGGTGTCGAGCCGGAGTGAGCGTGCTGGCCGGTAAAGCGGACCGCGTGCCGCTCGACCCCGAACGTGCCGAGCACGACCCCGAGCGGCAGATCCATCCGCTCCAGCACCGGCCCCTGCTCGATGTGCAGCTCCAGGTACGCGACGGCGTTCTCCAGTTGCCTGCCCGCCTCGTTCACCCTATCCAGCTCGACACCGTGCTCGGCCAGAGCGTCCGCGAGCGCCACGCCATCTCTGTCCCTGAGCCCCCGCACGTCGTCCGGTTTGAGAGATCCAGCCGCCGCCCCCGATCCGAAGAGGCTCCGCCCGAAGCGTGCCCCCTCCTCGTCGGCCCAGTCCACGAGCCGCAAGGTCACGGGTCTCTGCCGCGGTGCCAGTACGCGCATGACCTCCAGCGCGGCGATGGTATTCAGGGCGCCGTCGAGCCAGCCGCCGTTTGGGACGGAGTCGATGTGACCGCCCAACAGGACGGCATCTTCGGAGTCGCCGGGGGCCGTAGCCCAGAGGTTGCCGGCCTCGTCCGTCTCGATCTCTACGCCCTCGATCTCTTCTAGCTTCTCCCGCAGCCAGCCCCGCGCCTTCGCCCACTCGCCGGTCCAGGCGACCCGGCGAGCGCCTTCGGGGCCACCGGTGAAGCCAGCCAACTCCTTCAGCTCCTCGACAGCACGGCGGGAGTCTACCTGTTCGGTCTGCATCAGCCCACCTCCTCCGCCATCCCAACCTCGGCGAGCGCCTCCTCGAAGATTTTCGCTGCCGTCTCCGCCGCCTCGCGGGTGATGGTGAGCGGCGGCGAGATGCGTACGGCGTTCGTGTTTATGCCGCCCTTGCCGACGAGCACGCCACGCTCCCGGCAGGCCTGCATAAAGCCAACCGCCGCACTGGGGTTTGGTTCCCCACCCGGCCCGACCATCTCCATACCTAGCATCAAGCCCCGGCCCCGCACCTCGCCGACCACGGGATGCTCCCCGGCCATCTTCATCAGGCGGTCTTTGAGATAGCCGCCCACCTCGTCGGCGTTGCGCTGGAGGTCGTTCTTCAGGATGTAGTTCAGGTTCGCCAGCGCCCCGGCGGTCGAGAGGTGGTTGCCGCCGAAGGTAGAGACGTGAAGGTTCGGGCTTATGGAGTCGATGATCTCCGCCCGCCCCATGACCGCGCCGATAGAGAGGCCGTTCCCGAGACCCTTCGCCATCGTGACCATGTCTGGCTCGACCCCGTGTGCCTCGATCCCCCAGAAGTGACTCCCCGTCCGCCCGAACGCCGTCTGCACCTCGTCCGAGATAAGCAGGATACCGGTCTCGTCCAGGATCTCCTTGACCCGCTCGAAGTATCCCGGCGGCGCCTCTATAAACCCCCCCACACCCTGTATCGGCTCCGCGATAAACGCCGCGACGTGCCCGGTGGTCTGCGTATCGATGACCGCCCGCAGGTCGTCGGCACAGAGAAGGTTGCACCTTCCCTCGTCGCGGCAGAACGCGCAGCGATACTGGTAGGGGTTGGCGACGTACTGCACGTCGAGCGGCGAGCGGGCGGTGGGTCGCCAGGAGCTCTGCCCCGTAACGGCCATCGTCGCGAAGGAGCGTCCGTGGTAGGAGGAGCGCAGGGCGATGACCTCGCTCGATCCCCTATGCGTCGTCGCGAAGAGGAGCGCCGCCTCGTTCGCCTCGGTGCCGCTGACGGTAAAGAAGACCTTCTTCTCGCCGGAGATCGGGGCGAGCGAGATCAGCTTCTCCGCAAGCCTCACCTGGTTCTCTATGAGGTAGAGCGTCGAGGAGTGGAAGATCTTCGCGGCCTGCTCCTGGACGGCCTCCACGATCTCCGGGATAGCGTGTCCGCTTATGGTCGTCAAGATGCCGCCGAAGAAGTCCAAATACTCGTTCCCCTCCGAGTCCCAGACCCTGAACCCCTCGCCGCGCACCAGCTCCATGGGGCGTTCGTAGTAGAGAGCGATCCACTCCGGCAGAACCGCCTTGTGTCGCTCCCTCAACTCCTCCGGGTTCATACCCTCGCCTCCAATCCCCGCGTCGCGGTGAAGCTCCGTTCGACGAAGCGCCCGGAGCCGTGCTCGCCAATTATCTCACCGTCCGTGTAGACCAGCTTCCCCCGTACGTACACTGACGCCGGCCCCCCCTCGAACGCCATCCCCTCGTAAGGCGTGTAGTCCACGTTACCGTGCCGGTTCTCCGCCGTCACCGTGACCAAGAGCTCCGGGTCCCACAGCACGATGTCCGCGTCCGCGCCAGGGACCAGCGCGCCCTTCTTCGGGTACATCCCGTAGATGCGTGTCTGGTACGTGGAGAGCACGGCCACGAACTGGTTCTCCGAGAGCCTGCCCTCTCTAACACCCAGCGTCCACAGCGCCATCACCCGCTCCTCAGCGCCGGGCAGCCCGTTGGGTATGAGGGTGAAGTCCTCTCTGCCAAGCTCCTTCTGCCCCTCGTAGTTAAACGAGCAGTGATCGGAGCCAAAGATCTGCAAGCCCCCTATCTTCAGCCCGTTCCACAGCGCCGAGCGGTTCGACTCATCTCTTAGCGGCGGGGAGCAGACGTACTTCGCCCCCTCGAAGCCCTCGCGGGCGAGGTCGGAGGAGGAGAAGGCGAAGTACTGGGGGCAGGTCTCGGCGTAGACCGTCTGACCCCTCTCGTGGGCACGGTGGATCTCCTCCAGCGCGGGGGCGCAGGAGACGTGGACGACGAGTATCGGCGCACCCGCCACCTCCGCGAGCCGTATCGCCCGGTTGGACGCCTCGGGCTCGACCTGCGGCGGCCGGGTGAGGGCGTGGAAGCGGGGGGCGACATCGCCCCTGGCGAGGGCCTGCTCCTGGAGCTTCGCTATGACGTCTCCGTTCTCGGCGTGGACGAGCACGAGGACACCGGCCTCTTTGGAGATCTGCAGGACCTCGAAGAGGTCGTCGTCCTCGCTATAGAGCGGGGTGCCCTTGTAGGCCATGGAGATCTTGACCGACGCAACGCCCTTCGCGGCGAGGCTCGGCAACTCCGTCTTCACGTCGTCGCACAGGTCCGTGATCGCCACGTGGAACCCGAAGTCGATCAGGGCCTTGCCTCTTGCCTTCTCCGTCCACGCCTCTACGACCCTCGCGAGCGTCCCGCCCTCCTCCTGGAGCGCGAAGTCTATGATCGTCGTCGTCCCGCCCGCCGCGGCCGTCCCCGTAGCCCAGTCGTCGGCCGTCACCGTCCCGCCGAAGGGCATGTCCATGTGGGTGTGCGCGTCTATAAAGCCTGGCATGACGAGCTTGTCGGAGGCATCTACCGTCTCGGTCCCATCTCTGGAGAGGTCCGTGCCGACGGCGACGATCTTCTCGTCTTCGACGAGCACGTCCGCCCAGTAACTGCCCTCGGCGGTCACGACCGTCCTTCCAGTGAAGAGTAACCTTCCCATCCGCCCAGTCCTCCTTCTCGCCGAAACCTCGTCGGCAGAACGGCTCCGGTCCCGGCGCTCCGCTGCCTCTCCGTTGTTGCTACAGTGTGTATAATGCTCGTATCCCAGTCAACCGGCGATCCGCGAGGCTATGCGAGAAGAGGCTCGCCACAAGACACGTGACGGAACCTCCGGCGCGCTTTGGCCCTCCGGCTAGTTTTCGAGCACCGGGCCGCCCCCGCCGCTATCCCGGCGAGAGCGCGTTAACGCTTTTCAGGCCAGCGGAGCTTGGGGATCACACTCTCCCCATAGGCCCTTATGAATTCCTCCTGGTTTCGCCCGACGTTGTGGACGTAGACCTCGTCGAAGCCTAGGTCCACGTAGTGCTGGATGTGCTCCAGGTGCTCGTCGAGGTCCGCGGAGGTCAGGACACGGTTCTTGAAGTTACCGATGTGGACAAGCTTCGCCATCGCGGCGAAGTCCTCGGGGTTGCGGATGTCGGCCTTCGGAAAGGGCATCCCGCCGTTGGGCCACTCCTTGACGGCCTGATCCTCGGCCTCCTGCTGGGTCCTAGCCCAGGAGACGTGTAACTGGACCATGCGCGGCATCGTGGAGGGGTCCTTGTCCTCCTGACGCGCACCCTCCTCGAACTTCTGCATGAGCATCTTTATCTTCTCGTCCGCGGCGCCGACCGTGATGATCCCATCGCAGAAGCGTCCCGTGCGCTTGCTCATGATCGGGCCGGCCGTCGCCACATAGATCGGGGGCGGCGTCTCGGGCATCGTGTACAGCCTCGCGCTCTCCAGTCTTACGTGCTCGCCCTGATACTTGACCACCTTGCCGGTAAATAGCCTGCGGATGACCTCGATCGACTCCATGAGGATGCGCAGCCGCGTCGGTGCCTCGGGCCAGTACTCGCCGACGACGTGCTCATTTAGAGCCTCCCCGGCCCCGAGCCCCAGCCAGAACCGTCCCGGATACATCGCCTCCAGAGTAGCGGCTGCTTGCGCGATGATCGCCGGGTGGTAGCGGAAGCCCGGCGGCGTCACGCCGGTGCCGAAACGGAGGTTCGTCGTTGCCCCCAGAGCGCCGAGCCACGACCACACGAAGGCGCTCTCGCCCTGTTCCGGGGTCCAGGGGTGGAAGTGGTCCGACGCCATCACCGAGGTAAATCCCGACTCGTCGGCCCGTTTGCACCACCCGAGCAGGTCCGTCGGGTGGAACTGCTCGAACATCGCCGCATACCCTATCGTGCCGGTGGTCTTCATACCGCCTCCTCTATCGAATTCCGCGACCATTATATTGGCGGGCGTGGCCGGGGAACGTCTTCCTGCGCGTCCGACGGGATTGAGCAAGCCGCTGTTGCACCGTAAAATACTTGTAGGTGTTCGCGCTCCTGAGGAGGTGGTCCACGGTGCAGATGCAGCCCGGTCCGGCCGCGAACCAGAGCATGGATCGCTGGCTACTCTGGACGGCGTTATGGAGATAGGCAATGTCGCTCTGTTTACGTCCCTGATGTGGTATCTCGCCTACTCGAATCCCGGCCTCGTCAGCTACTTCTCCGTCGCCGGGCTCGCGACCCTGAACGCTCTGCTCCTGCGCGGGCTCTACGTCCTAAAAGTACTGCTCCTGCTGACATTACCGGCGAGCATCCTGGCGGCGGTTGTGACGGGAGCGCCGGCCCTCGCTCTCTACGACGTGCTGATCGGTCTCGGCTGCTACCTGTTCGGGGTGGGCGAGTTCTTGCACTACTTCGTGTTCAAGATCAACGCGCGCCCACGAGAGCTGAAGCGCTTGCTGCGCGAGAGACGCCCAATGCCGGCGCGGCTGCTTCGGGAGTTGAGGCAGGCGGGGTTGAGAGCCGAACGTGAGACGGAGCACCCGGATGAACGCTAGAAGTGGTCCGGCGAGAAGATCCACGGGTCGCCGGGCGGGAAGAATGTTTCCAGCAGCTCCATAGCCCTCTTAGATCCCGGTTGAAGGAGACCATGCCGGAGAAGCGAGCGGGCCGGCAGGTATCCGGCGTGGAGTTGGGCGATTTGGCGCACGTCGAGCGCGACCCTCTCCCCCGACTCGGCGCCGCGGATAACTCTACCGCCCCCGACGGTGTACTCCCCGGCGTTCTCCTGGATCTCGTCGTCTTCGACCTCCAGGACGAGCGGGGGCCCGGTGTCGCGGCGCAAGAGCTTCAAGGCTCCCTCCACGTCCACGAGACGGAGCATGAACTCGGGGGAGACGCGAGCCTCGACGTAGGAGCTCGGGAGGTAGGGGTGCAGGGACTCTCCGCGCGATGTGGAGTACCGGACCTCGAACATCAGGGGATCGAAGGCAACCATAAAGGAGATCAGTGCCTCCCGCGCAGCGGGCGTAGCCGCCACGATCTCCGAAACTTCGAGTGACCGTGGCTTCTCACCACCCTCCCCCTGCTGGTATAGAACGTACCCCTCGACGCCATCCTCCGCCTCGTAAACGGACGCCTCCGTACCCTCCCATTCCAATATATCTCGCCAGTAGCTCTCTCCCCGGCGCACGCAGAGAGGATAGCCTGACGCCTCCTCCTCTAGCAGCGCCATTATTCGGGGAAGGTCTTCGTCGCGGTAGGCCCGGAGGCGCTCCTGCGCGGGGCTGGTCGGCAGGTCAGTGGGCTTCAGTCGATAGCCTACGACCTCGGTAGCGAGCTCCCAACCGAACCTCCGGTAGAAGGCGTGGGCGAAAGGATGGAGCATAGAGAGGTGGACGCCCCGCTCCCGCAACCCGCCGAGCGCGGTGCGCACGAGCTGGCCCGCGTAGCCACGCCGGTAGGCCGGGTGAGCCGCCACGGCCGCCACACCACCCATCGCCGCCGGTCTCCCGTCCACGAAGACTTCGAGCGGCAGCACCGCCGCCGTAGCTCGTATACTCCCGTCCTCCTCGACGACGTATACCTGCCCAGGGTCGAGGCGCGGGTTTCTCTCCGGCGTGTAGTACTCCTCCCACCGCTCGACGCTCCCGCCCAAAGAGCCAGACGCCAGACCCGCGACCGCCTTCCGGTCCTCTTCGCGGTAACCGCGTAGCCTCAAACCTCTCCTCCGGTCCAGACGACCTTCGGGTTCTGCCTACCGGCTCCAGGACCAAAACGGCGGGCGCGAGACGGTGCTTACGGGGAAGGGTCCCGCTGGTCCCGGCCGGCACCGCGTCTCCTGTCCGCCTCTTCGCCTCTGGGGCGCGTACCCTTCTCTAGCTGGTCGGCGACCCACCGGCACCACTCTTCATACCCGCGCTCGTAGATGATGCCGCGCCGGAGCGCCGCGTAGCCAGCGAACCAGGGCGAGTCCGCGCGTCTCACGTCCTCGCCCCGCTCGCGCTCCATCCAGGCCCGCGTCTCCTCATA